>Ga0209377_1000851_pt1 | contig 20728 bp, 18 predicted proteins | sample GraSoiAngelo_141_FD_185898 | JGI IMG/M metagenome (GOLD analysis project Ga0209377, IMG submission 185898) | Grasslands soil microbial communities from the Angelo Coastal Reserve, California, USA - 14_0929_12_40cm (SPAdes) (version 2) | ecosystem: Environmental > Terrestrial > Soil > Grasslands ...
AGTTTTCGTTATCGAAACAGCAGCTTTTGCGACAATTCCGGTCAAGGACGAAACAAATGGCGCTAGAGCTCAAAGGAATCTGCGAAAAATGCGGAGCCACGCTTACTACGAGCGGAGTAGCTTACACCTGCAGCTACGAATGCACATATTGCGCGAGCTGTGCTGAGCGAATGAACTTCGTCTGCCCAAACTGCGGCGGCGAGCTCGTGCCGCGGCCGCGCCGCAAGGAGTCGACTAGCTCCGCGGTCGCTGATGCTTGATTCGATAGGTGAGAAAACACTCGTCACCAACCGTGCGCATATCGGTCAATGAACAATGCACGCTGGCCGGCAAGAATTCCTTGCTCAGGCCTGTTAGCGTAGGCGCTTTGGCGCCGCCGAACATATAGGGCGCGATTGTGAGATTGAGCTGATCGATTAAGTCCCGTTCCAATAAGGCGCGAAACAGCGTTGGTCCACCTTCGCATGCGAGCCTGCACACTTTGTACTCACTGCGCAAGGTTTCCAGCATGGCAGCAAGATCGACGTGCCGTGAATCGCTCAAATGAAGAATTGCCTTTTTGCTCAGTGCGTTCTGCGTTTTCTGCGGCATTCGCTTGGTAGAAAAGATAATAATCGGTGAAATATCGGATTGAAAAATCTTTAGCCGATCATCGATCCGGCCTTTGTTAGAGATAATTACCCGCAATGGGCATCGGCTTCGTCCGCGCTTTATCCGGGCTTCCTGCAATTCAGCCGGTAATCCGAGCCGAACGTTGTCGCGCTTCAAACTGGTGTGCCCGATCAGAACGGCGTCAGCCAAGGCGCGTTGCCGGAACAAGTGCAGCTTGTCTTCACGCGAAGTAAAATCAACCGGCGCCAGCTCTCGTGTTGTCACCTTGCCATCGGCAGTCATGGCAAAGGTGGCGACGACGAATGGGCACTGGTGCTTGCTTTTTGTCATGAAGAAAACGCTCAACGCCGAACGTTCAATTCAGATATCTAAGCGTTGGACGTTGAGTGTTGAGCGTTGAAGAATCTCATTAGTTCTTCTTCATCATTCCGCCTCGCCGATCTCGTGTTCAAGAGTCACCACTTCCTGTTCCATCTCGCGCAGCGGCACGCGCGCGACCGCCCCACTTGGTTTGTAAAACAGGTAAACGATCGCGCCGGGAAGGCAGCAAACCAAAATGATGAGGAAGCTCAGTGAGCCTATCAGAATGGCTTTTGCTTCCGGCACGCCGCAAAGACCGTTCAGCATGATCTGCAAAATTTTTTCGCGAAGGCCAATTCCCGCGAAACTGATCGGTAACGCCGAGATCGTGCGTTCGACTGGCATCACCGCAAAGAAATTCAACAGGGGCACGGGCGCGGCCAACGCGTAGGCGGCGCACAGAAAAGTTGCGAACGTGGCAAGGTGCGCCACGAGGGATGCGCCAAACGCGACCAGTGTCGCCCGCCAGTGATGCGCGTAGAGATGATACGCCGCTGAGATCTCGATTAATCTGTCGCGGCCTGGGAACCGCGCGGGTAACGAATGCAACAGTTTGAATCCACTAATGACGAAGGTTCCAAGTAAAAAAATAACTGACGTGCCAAGAAGGAATAGCAAGAGCCAAAGCAAACTTCGCGTCTCAGGCTTCTGCGAAAGAAAATCATATCGCAAGCCAATCAGGGTGGCCGTGATTGCTACCAGCGCAACAAGGCCGATGAACCGGTCGAACACGACTGCCAGCAGTGCGCCCGCTTTCTTATCCGGCGTTTCCTTCAGCAGGTAATAGCTCTTAATGATATCGCCGCCGGTGCCTCCGGGAAGAAACTGGTTGTAAAACATGCCGATAAAAAACAACCCGGAGAGGCGTGGAAGAGTCAGCTGAATCTTTTGAACCCTAAGCAAAACATGCCAGCGAAATGCAGCGGCGATTTCAACTACCACATATGCCAGAATGCCCATGAGGACCCAGCGATACTGGGCGTTCCGGATCGCCTCAACCATCTGTGCGCGCCTGGCAGGGTCGTGATACACCCAGTAAAGCACGCCGATGGTGACGCTGAGCTGAAAAATTGTGACCAGAATTTTTTTCATACGCCAAAGCGTTCCTTCCACCTTCGCACCGACTGCCGAATTGCATCGGCCGTTTTGTTCGGGCTCATCTCCCAGACAAATAAACAGTTTGTGGGAAGAAGCGGAACAAGTTTCTCGAAATTCACATCGCCAGTAAACGGCACTTCATGATCTTTCGCTGGCCAGATGCAGTCCTGCACGTGGCAGCCAAATGCGCGTGGCCCGATCGCGCGCAGCCATTCGGCGTGATCAAGGAACCCCAAATTCTCTTTGATTTGTGAGTGACCGAAATCGTGCCAATAACCAAGCGGAGCGGAGTTCATCTCCTCTAGCAATCCCGGCAGCTCGCGCTCAGTCGGAATTTCTTCATATCCGCGCCGGCTTTCCAAGGCAATCCTGACCTTTTTTGAAGCGGCGTGCTCAATGACACGGCGCAGACAATCTTTCACCCGCTGCAAATACGCGGGTGCAATTCTTTCCCGCTTTTGCACTGCTCCTATCTTCAGTCTCACGTATTTGCGCGACAGGTATCTCCCGGCTTTGGCCAGCGCGATTAGCCGGTCAGTGATGGGTAACATGTTTACCTCGCCTAGATGTAATACAACAAACGGCGCGTTTAATCGCGCCGCGAAATCAATTGTCTGAAACGTTTGTTTGACGGCGCGCTCTCGTTCTTCAGAAGAGACAGCGGAAAATTTGTAGCAGTCTGGCGAAGCCACCATTACTTCGACGGGTAAGGGACAAAAATTATGCAAACTCGTGAAGCGGACTTTCCCCGCGTCGAACATCTTTTGGATTCCTGGCATCAACGACAGGCGGATACCATGGCCTAACTCAATCAAGTCAAACTCGAGTTCGGTTTTGATTTCGCGCAGCATTTCCTCGCCGGCTGTATGGCGGCCGGAGTTCCAGCAGGTGGAAAACGCGATCACGCTAAACAGCAGCGGCGACCGGCGGTGCCGGCGTTTCAGCTGGTGCCGCTTCGCTTAGCGCTGGCTCGCAACATTGCCGCCGGACTCGAGCAAGAATCAATAGCGTGATTGCACCATAAACGATCGCCGCAATCATCAATGCTGTTGGCATTCCGATGAAATCGGAAAGGCTGGTCACGCCAAGTCCTGCGATTGGCATGAGCCCAACAAAACTCAACATGAAGACCGCCGAGACTCGTCCGCGCAAGTAATCCGGCGCGCGCTCTTGCACAATGGTGCTGGCGAGCCCGAAGTTTGTTGCCAGGCCTAACGAGTTGATGATCATCAGCGCCGTCGCTACATAAAACGTAGGCGCGCGCGACATTCCAAATATCGCGATGCTCACGCCCATCACGCACATCATCATCAGCGCAACGCGTTTCTCCCGAGGTAATCCGATCAGGAAAAGCGAACCCACAACGGAACCCACTGCGGAAGCGCCCATCAGAAATCCGAGTCGATCCGGGCCAAGATGTAGCACGAGGCGAACGTAGAGTGGCATCATCACGGTGATGATGGGAAAAATGCAAACGGATTGCGTCGCGATCAGCATGACCATCGCCAGACTCGGTCTGTCTTTGGCGATGTAACGAAAGCCTTCCTTGATGCCGCTGGCGCGCTTTTCTTCTTCCTCTGCCGTGCCGCGCTGTCGCGGCGGCAATGAAAGAATCGCAACAATTAGCGCGACAAATGAAAGAGCGTTCGAAAAAAATGCGGAGGCCATGCCCCATGCGCTGATCAAAATGCCGGAAAGAGAAAATCCAACCATCCGCGATCCGTGAAATACCGAGCGATCGAGTGAAATTGCGCCCTGAATCTCATCACGCTTGACCAGCTCAGGGACGAGCGCGGAGAGCGTCGGCATCTCAAACGAATTGGAAACGCCGAGGATCGCGGCGAAAATGAAGATCTGCCAGATCGCGATGTTTCCGCTCCAGATCAACCATCCGATTGAAATGGCTATCGCAATCTGGACGTATTGCGTGATCAGTAAAATCTTGCGCTTATCGAATCGATCCGCGGCTGCGCCTCCAATCATTGTCAGTGCGAGCATTGGCAATCCAGCGCAAAGCTGGACTAATCCAAGCATGAAGGCCGAAGTCGTGAGCGTGGCCATCACCCAACCTTGCGCCATCACTTGCATCCATGTTCCGGTGTCCGAAATCGCGCTGCCGATGATGTAACGGCGGAATGGACCGGGCCGCAAAACGCGCAGTGCATTGTGGGTGGTCAGTTTGATTTCGCCGCTCATGGCCAACACTCATAAGCGGGAAGAAGCACTGCTGCAATTGAGAGAAAGACTTCCGCGCGGGAAGCGCTGTTCAACGCGCGTTTGCTGCTCCGGAAGCGATGGTTCATTGTGAATCATGCGCATTGACCGGTTCACGCAGAAGATGCAGGAGGCGTTGCAGGCGGCACAGGACCTGGCGTCGCAGGCTAATCATCCGGAAATAACGAACGAGCATTTTCTTTCTGCTCTTCTGGGCCAAAGCGAGGGGATAGCGCGCCCGCTGCTGGAGAAGATTGGGGCAGATGTAGATCAACTGCGCGCGCGGCTGCGTTCAGAGCTGGAGGGCCGCCCAACGATCCATGGCGTCGCCGCTGATCTGCGGCTCTCGAGCGAACTCCGCACCGTGTTGGACACTGCGGAGAAGGAGATGTCGAAACTGAAGGATGAATTCACCAGCGCCGAGCATTATTTGCTCGCGTTGGGTGGCTCGAATGTGCCTGCGGCAAAATTGTTGAAAGACTTTGGCGTCACGCGCGACAAGCTCATGCAAGGTCTTCAACAGGTGCGCGGCTCGCAGCGAGTGACTGATCAAAATCCCGAAGGCAAGTATCAAGCACTGGAAAAATATGGGCGCGACCTAACTGAGCTGGCGCGACGCGGCAAGATCGATCCGGTGATCGGACGCGACAACGAAATCCGGCGAATCATGCAGGTGTTGTCACGCCGGACGAAAAATAATCCGGTGCTCATTGGCGATCCGGGTGTCGGTAAAACAGCAATCGTCGAAGGTCTGGCGCGGCGAATCATCAGCGGCGACGTGCCGGATTCATTAAAAAGCAAACGAATCATCGTCATGGACATTGGCGCCATGGTCGCGGGCGCGAAGTTTCGCGGCGAATTCGAAGACCGTCTGAAAGCATTCTTGAAGGAAGTGACCGATGCGCAGGGTCAGATCATCCTGTTCATCGATGAATTGCACACGATCGTGGGCGCGGGCGCAGCAGAAGGCTCGGTCGATGCCTCAAACATGCTCAAGCCGATGCTCGCGCGCGGAGAACTGCGCACGATCGGTGCGACCACGATCGATGAATATCGCAAATATATCGAGAAGGACGCGGCGCTAGAACGGCGGTTTCAGCCGGTGCTGGTCAACGAGCCGAGCGTGGAAGATACGATCGCGATCCTGCGCGGACTAAAGGAACGTTACGAAGTCCACCACGGCGTGCGCATCACTGACAGCGCGCTAGTTGCCGCGGCGGTCCTGTCGCACCGTTATATCACCGGTCGCTTTTTGCCGGATAAGGCGATTGACCTCGTCGATGAAGCGGCTTCGCGTCTGAAGATCGAGCTCGATTCGATGCCGACCGAGATCGACGTGATCGAGCGCGAGATCATGCAGCACGAGATGGAGCGGCAGGCGCTTAAGAAAGAAAAAGATCCCGCCAGCAAAGAGCGATTGAAAAAGCTCGAGAAGGAATTGGCCGAGCTAAAGGAAAAATCGAATGCCCTCAAAGCCGAGTGGCAGAAGGAAAAAGCCATTCTAGAAGAGCAGCGAAAATGGAAGGAAGAAATTGATCGCCTTCGAACGGAGTTGGAGCGTGCACAGCGGCGTGGTGATTTAGCCAGGGCAAGCGAAATTCAGTACGGCAGAATCCCTGAGCTGGAAAAAAAACTGGCTGATGCGACCGCAAAAAGCGCAAAGGCCAAGAAATCGCTTCTTCGCGAAGAAGTGACCGAGGAAGACATTGCCGAAGTCGTTTCAAGTTGGACGGGGATTCCTGTATCGCGATTGCAGGAAGGCGAGCGCGAGAAATTGGTGAAGCTCGAGGCGCATTTGCACGAGCGTGTTGTTGACCAGGAAAGCGCCATCAAAGCCGTCGCGAATGCTGTGCGGCGCGCCCGGGCGGGTTTACAGGATCCGAATCGTCCGCTCGGCTCGTTCATTTTTCTCGGACCAACTGGCGTCGGCAAAACGGAGCTCTCCCGCGCACTGGCGGAATTCTTGTTCGACGACGAACGAGCCTTGATCCGGATCGACATGAGTGAATACATGGAGAAACACACCGTGGCACGATTGATCGGCGCGCCTCCGGGTTACGTTGGCTACGAGGAAGGGGGCCAACTTTCTGAAGCGGTGCGTCGCAGACCGTACTCGGTTTTGCTGTTTGATGAAATCGAAAAAGCGCACCCCGACGTGTTCAACGTATTGCTGCAAGTGCTCGATGACGGTCGCATCACAGACGGGCAGGGGAGGACCGTCGACTTTAAGAATACGGTCATCATCATGACCTCAAACATCGGCTCGCAATACATCATGGAGGAAGAGCAATCGCCGGAGGCGCGGCGAAGGCTGGTCATGGATGCGTTACGCGCGCATTTTCGTCCCGAATTCCTCAACCGCGTCGATGAGATCATCATTTTCGATCGGCTAAGCGAGGAGGACCTGAAGAAGATTGTTGAAATCCAACTTCGTCACTTAACGAAACGGCTCGAACAACAGAAGATCAGGCTCGAACTTTCTGATTCGGCGAAAGGATTACTCGCTCGCGAAGGGTACGATCCCGTTTACGGTGCGCGACCGCTCCGGCGCGTGATCCAAAGAGAAATTCTCGACCCGCTCTCGATGGATATTCTCGACGGCAAAGTCCGTGAAGGCCAAACGGCTTACGTCGAAGTAAAAGACGGCAAACTCAAATTTCGCGAAAAATAGTTACGGGCGGACTTGCGCCGGAAAGAAACGGCGGTCAACTGCTCGATGATTGATCAACGTGTTTCTGTTGCGCGTTTACGGCTTTATTATACGCGTCTTCACCCTCCTGGACGTAACACCTGGTGAAAAATCGGTCGTGGTACTTGTCCCACCCTTGTGCAAAGAGGAATTCGTGGGCCTGGGATGGACTGTAATGGCATTCTGCCATGCTGCGACCTTGCTCGCGTGCAGGCTGAGCGTCTTCGACCCCAAAAACAAAACACACTACAGCCTGTGACTTGTTAGGAATGTTGCGCGCTTTCCCGGTCTTCGGATCCGTCACCGAGTCAATGTGAGCAATGAAATGTCCGCTGTGCTCATCCGGTTTGTACATTTCCATGACCGCCCCTTTATCAACGAGGGCTTGCTCTTCCCTGGTAAGCGTGTCCGGTTTGCCGGCGGTGGGCGATATCAGAAGAAGCGTTGTTACCAGCAATAGTATCGATTTTTGTTTGCCAGTTCTTACCAGGGGTTTTCTCATAAACATTATTCGGGCAGCAAAGAGATTTCTTTCAGATTATTTGACTCCAGATGCTTAAGACCGAGAGCGGCGTCCCTCACGATCGCCTTTCTGTATCCTGCCCAAGAAGATGGCCGCTGGAAATTTCAGGAAAAAATGGTTGTGAAACCTCGGGATTCGAGGTTTCATTCTCGTTTTTTAGTGGACGAGAGGTTCAAAACCAAGATCCAGTTCAACGGCCGCGAGTACGCCGCTGCCGATGAGATGCCCGTCAGGGTTAGAGTGGCTTACGAACGCTTCCTTCACGAGACGCCCGTGCTTCATTCCGGGGCGCGACTGGCTGCAAAACTAAAGGCGACGATCATCGTGAACGATTCGCAATTCAATCACGCAGGGGAAATGTCGGTGGAGGATCGAAACTCGTATCACGAAGCGCTCGAAACGCTGTTCTCACCAGGCGTGGCGGTTTCGGTTAACGAGGCGCACACAACCAAGCACCGAAAAGTGTGGCCGATCGCAGCCGTTGTAAGCGTCCTTGCCGCAACTGCTGTTTATCTCGGGTTGCGCGCCTTCTTCGGCTAAAAAGCCGAGCTCGTCATTCCGAATGGAATGGGCTCCATGTCCATGCCCTGCTCACGAGTTCAGATGGACGATTCTCTTTGCCGGCTTCGTGTTCGGCAACCGACAAACTCGTTTCAGTCACTCGACAAAGATTCTTTACGGCGATCCAGCCTTTGGAAAACTCAAACTCTTCGACAACGTTCAGTTCGTTTGAGCTTTTCCAGCCGGTAGAGAACAGGAAAGAATGACGTAAATCGTCGTTCGTGCACGTCGGGCACAGTGCAAGTATTTCGGGTATCGACTTGTCCGACCAATGGTCCCCGCCAATGTTCCCGGCTTCTTTCCTGCCGAGGTCTTCTGCGACGTCATCCGGCAGTTTGATGACCCGACCGTCTCGCAGTGAGATGACCCATAAGTAATCACCGGCATTTCCGCGACGGTTGTTGATCGCAACCAGTGCATTGTCAGGACTGAAAAAGACGTCGAGCAGATAACCCATCGTTTGGAACTCTGCCACCGTCGTACCGCTTGCTGAAACGCGTAGGGTGCACTCATCCGGGTGACCAGGTTTTGGTATCATGCGAACGCAATACTTTTTGTCGCGAGAGCAAACTTCTGCTGGCGGACCCGATTCGTGCGCTTTGTGGGAACCTTTGTGTTGCTTTTCTGAACTGTGGACAGACCCAGTCCACACCAGGAGCAAAAGGGGCAAAACGAATCGGCTTCGCGTTGTCATGGAGACTTCGAATTACTCTTGTGGCCGTTAGGCCATTACTTGCTTGAACGCGTTCAGAAACGATTCCATTTCGGATTTTTTGCCGATCGTAACTCGCATGTGGTTTGGCACAGGCGGAAATAGTCGGCCGACGTGCACGTTTCGATCTTTCATTGCCTTGATCAGAGGGAGGACCGGGCGTTTGCAGTCGAACATGATGAAATTCGCTTGCGAAGGAATTGTCTTGTAGCCCATTTTGTTGAGCTCGCCGATGGTAAATGTTTTGGCTTCATTGTTCAAACGTTGCCCGTTTGGGACTTGTTCGGGATCGTCGAGACTCGCGCTGCCTGCGGTCAACGCCATGATGTTGACACTGTCCCACATTTGATGGGGGCGGATGCGCTCTAACGTTTCCTTTTGCGCGACGCAATAACCGCAGCGCAGCCCGGCCATGCCATAAATTTTTGAAAAGGTGCGCGAGACAATAAGACTTGGATGATCCTGCACTAATGGGATCATGCTCTCGTAGTCTGGGCTGTCGGCGTAATGAAAGTACGCTTCATCTACCAGAATCATTGTCCCGCGTGGAGTTTTCTCGACGAAATCGCGCAGCTCGTCCTTGGGCGTAATACTGGCGGTAGGATTGTTCGGATTGCAGACGTAAATCAGGCCTCCCTTTGCAGCAGCCATCATTTTTGGCAGATCATGCGCAAAGCTGCCGGTCAACGGCACCTTTACAACATCGGCGCCATTGGCGCTGGCGTTGAGTAAAATTGCCTCGAATGTGGGCACCGCCACAACGAGCGCCCCGCGCTGCTTCCCGGTGAATGTTTCTGCGCAGAGTTTCAGAATCTCGCCAGAACCATCGCCGAGAAGGATCTGATCGTGACTAACGTTGTTCAGCTTGGCCAGTTTCTCGATTAGCACGTTGTTATGCTCATCGGGGTAACGGCAGCTCAAACCGAATGAGTCTGTCATCGCCTTGAGCGCGCTTGGGGAAGGTCCATAAGGATTCTCATTCGCGCTCAAGCGCACAGCGTTACTTGTTGCGGAGACGTGCTCTGGTTGATTTGCGAATGAAAATGTCGGCCTGACGAGAGCCGCTGTCGCGCCGGCGCCCAGTATTTGTGCAAATTTTCGGCGGGAAATTGAGATCGTGTTCATGGTAATCATCCATAGGACGATTTGCGATCAAATGCGAGACCGAATTGCGGTGCGGCTCAAAGGGGGTGGCAGTCTCATGCGCCATTCCAAAAACGGCGATTTGGAAACCGCTCTTTCCTGGTTCCCGCGCGGCGTTAGAGTCCGCTGTGATCTTGTCGTTATTGAAGCAGCGCAGGCGACGTCGCCTGCGAGCGCGGCCGTTTCCGAAGGAATGGCTGAAGTTGGTTCAGCATCATGTTGTATTTTTTTGCCGGCTGTCTGGAGGCGATCGCGTGGAATTGCTTGGTCATATTCAGGTATTTCTTGCCGAAAAACGTTTCGAAGGATGTGGCGGTTTCGCAATCACGGATGAGGTCCGCGTGACTATCGCGGCGCAAGCTTGTCTTCTGTTGCTGCATCGCGAGACAGATTATTTCCCGGGTTTGCTGACGATTCTTGTTTATCCCTTAACGTACATGGCGGAAGAGAAACGGCAGATTGGTGAGCATGTTTGGGAAGAGGGGACTGTGGGTCGTCTTGGCGAGACCGGCCGTCGAATGGGTTCGTTGGTCCTGGCGTGGGGCGCGGTCAAACATGGCGCGGCTGATCCTTCCGACGCTAAGAACGTTGTCCTTCATGAATTCGCTCACCAACTCGATTATGAAAATCATGCGGGCGACGGAGTGCCGGCATTGGAAACGAGCGAAGAGCAATTGGCCTGGAGCGAAGTGATGCGGTGGGAGTTTGCGTCGCTGCGCGCCGCTGATGAAAGCGGAATCCCCACGTTGCTCGATACCTACGGAGCCACTGATCCCGTCGAGTTTTTTGCTGTATCAGTCGAGGCGTTCTTCGAGCGGCCACGTGCGTTGCGCGCTTATCACCCAAATCTATACGCTCAACTGCAAAAGTATTTTCGACAGGATCCAGTCGAATATTCTGCTGAGCCAGCAGATTGGTATTGACACCACGCTGTCCCTACCGCCGAACCACGGTCGCTAACGTGATAGCGACAGCAGGCGAGACGCTCGCCAGCCTCATAGCCAAGATGACTTGCTACAATTATTGCGGTTGCGGCACGATCCGGAGATACGGCTTCGGCGCTTTCCAGCCTTGTGGATAACGCTTCTTCGCCTCCTCATTCGACACTGAACCCGCGATGATCACGTCTTCCCCTTGTTTCCAGTTGACGGGCGTTGCTACCTGATGCTTCGCGGTCAATTGCAGGGAATCGATCACCCGCAGCACCTCGTCGAAGTTGCGGCCCGTGGTCATTGGATAGACGAGAATCAGCTTAATTTTCTTGTCCGGGCCGACGACGTAAACGTTGCGCACGGTCGCGTTATCTGCCGGTGTTCGCTTCTTCGGGTCGCCCTCGACGTCGGCGGGGAGCATCCCGTACAACTTTGAGATCTTGAAGTCAGCATCGCCGACGATTGGGTAATTCGGCGCGTGCCCCTGAGTCTCTTCGATGTCTTTGGCCCATCCCTTGTGATCGCCCGTGGAATCGACCGATAATCCCATGATCTTCACGTTTCTGCGCTCGAACTCTGGCTTAATTTTGGCCATGTAACCGAGTTCGGTTGTACAAACCGGTGTGAAATCCTTCGGATGCGAGAATAGAACCGCCCAGGAGTTACCGATCCAATCATGGAACCGGACCCGGCCCTCTGTGGTTTCTGCTTCAAAATCTGGCGCTGTGTCTCCAATCTTCATTTGTTTTTGCTCCTATTTTTGTTTGCAGGTGGTTATTTCAAATTCGGCAGCGAAAGTCAATATTGGCCTTGCGAGATCAATTCGCAAAACTTGTTGAGATCGATGTTACCGCCTGAAATGATCGCAACGATCGGGCCTTTGCCAGCCTTTCTACTTAGTGCCGCCGCTAGCGGCAGCGCGCCCGCGCCTTCGGAGATGATCCGCGTTTTTTCAGCAAGAAGTCGCATCGCATTTTTTGTCTCCTCGAGAGTGACGACGAGGTAACCGTCCACTACTGCTTTCATTCGTTCCCACATGCGGGGAAACATGCTTTGCCCGCCGGCGCCATCTACGAACGAAGCTTTCCAGTTTTTGAAGACTTGCGGCGAACCTTTCTCAAACGAGAGGGCGGCAGGCGCGGCTGTCTCGGGTTCAACTCCGAAAACTTTCGCGTTGGATTTTAAAGCCTTAATGGCACTGCCTACGCCTGTTATTAAACCACCGCCACCGATGCTCGCGATGACGACAGCCGTGTCTGGTTCGTCCTTTAGAATTTCCAGACCCATCGTGGCGTGACCTGTGATGAAATTGTGATCATCGAAAGGATGAATGAATGTCCCATCGGCTCCGGGAAAAGAGCGTTCCTCAAGTGCCTGCCAGGCGATCTGGTACGGCACCGGGATGAGTTTTGCTCCCAAGGCTTTCATCCGTACAAGCTTCGATTTCGGCGCCGTTTCAACGACTACGACTGAGCATGGCACGCCTGCTTCTCTCGCTGCATAGGCAACCCCCTGGCCCGCGTTTCCCGCGCTGATTGTCCACACGCCGCGCTTGCGCTCTTCTTCAGAGAGCATCGCTACGGCATTGGCGGCCCCGCGTAATTTATAAGCGTTGATCGGCTGCAGGTTCTCCAGTTTGAGCCGGATGTCCGGAAAGTCTGGTCCGAGCTCGAGTCGAATCAGCGGCGTGCGCACGATGGTCTTTGCGATTCGCTTGCGTGCCTCTTGTATTTCAGAGAGTTGAATTGGACGAACCGGTTCCGGGATAGCGGACATTGTGGATGTTGTTCTAGCGCGTGAACCAGTTCGCGCCAGCCATATTTTTTTGACCACGAGCAATTGAACGCTCTGGTAGCCTCACAAACGGCATGGGCAAACGGAAAGCGCAGAAAAGAAAAGCTGGTGGCTTTAGAACAGCAGCCAAAGGGCGAAGCGCTGTGCCGCGGAGCCGTGCTACGACGTTTGGGCGACCCGATCTGCTCATCCTGCTCGGCCTGGCGGTAATGACATTTGCGATTTATGCGCAGGTGATCGGGCATCAATTCATCACTCTGGATGACGATGCGTATATCAGGGAGAACGCAATGGTGAATCGCGGCGTGACACTCGCGGGAGTTGCCTGGGCCTTTACCACCTTTGACCAGGGGAACTGGCATCCACTCACGTGGATCGCACATATGATCGACAGCCAACTCTTCGGCATGAATGCAGGTGGCCATCTGGTGGTTAACGCACTGATTAATGTAGCAAACACGCTGCTTGTTTTCTGGTTTCTGTTTCGAACAACCCACGCCCGGTGGCCGAGCGCGCTGGTTGCGGCGCTTTTTGCGCTTCATCCCTTGCATGTGGAGTCAGTCGCTTGGGCGGCTGAACGGAAAGACACCTTATCCACATTTTTCGGGTTGTTGTCGTTGATCGCTTACGCACGCTATGCAGAGGCGCGCTCGAACAGCCGGTACGCGTGGACTGCCATAACGCTTGCACTGGGACTATTGGCAAAACCCATGCTGGTGACCTGGCCTTTCGTGATGTTGCTACTCGATTACTGGCCGTTGCGCCGTTTCGACCTTACTTCCCGCAAGGACGTGGCTACAAAACTTTGGCCACTGCTGCGCGAGAAGCTGCCATTGTTTGCTACCGTGGCGGCCTCTGCGGTTATCACAACACTCGCGCAATCTCATGGAGGCGCTGTGCGTACATTCCAAGAGTTTCCCATTGCGCTGCGGGTGGTGAACGCGGTTGTCTCGTATGCGAAGTATTTGCTACTCACGTTCTGGCCGAATGATCTGGCGGTGTATTATCCGTACACAACGGCGGGCACACCGGCTTGGCAGATCATCTGCGCAGCGTTCCTGCTGATTGGAATTACGGCGCTCTGCTTTTTCCAACGGAAAAGTCGGCCGTACCTCGTTGTGGGCTGGCTGTGGTTCCTGGGCACACTCGTTCCTGTTATAGGAATCGTTCAGGTCGGCGGGCAAACCATGGCGGACCGTTACTTCTATATTCCGTCGATCGGTTTGTTCATTGTGATCGCGTTCGGATTGGCGGACTTCGCCAGGAGTTGGCGTGTTGCGCCATCGGTCAGGACAGGAATAGCTGTCGCCGTCCTACTGATTCTTGCTACTCTCACTAACGCGCAGATTCATCGCTGGACTGACAGCTTCACCTTGTTTAAGCACACGCTCGCGGTCACTCCACCTAATCTGATAATAGAAAATAATCTGGGTTCTGCCTTGAGCAGGAGTGGCCTGCACGATGAAGCCGCGGCGCATTTTGAGAAGGCCCTCCAAATCATGCCCGCTCACTACGAACCGCTGTTGTACGACGCGCTGTTGAACATGGGCATTAGCCGTTTTTACCAAAACCGGCTGCCAGAAGCTATTGAGTATTGTCAATCGGCACTCCGTTTGCGACCGGACGCGCCTAAAGCGCACGACCTGCTGGGCATGGCGCTGGCGATGCAGGGCCACGGCGAAGCCGCGCTCGATGAAATTCGCCACGCAGCTGAGTTGGCGCCGAACGACGCGGACATTCAGAAAGATCTTGGAGTGACGCTGGCGCGGCTTGGCAGAATTCCGGAGTCTATCGATCATTTTCACGAAGCGCTGCGGTTGAATCCTTACAACGCTTCGGCTCATAACAATCTGGGTTTGTCCCTGCTTCAATCCGGAAAACCCGGGGAGAGCATTCCGGAATTTGAGGCAGCGCTGCGCCTTAATCCGGAGTTGCAAGGCGCAGCCGACAATCTCCGGCGCGCGCAGACGCAGTTAAGTTCGCAAAGGTAGCGGCGCGAAAAGATTCTCCAGCTTGAACCGATTGTCGGGAAACTCCGGTCCGAGCCTCTAAACGAATAAGCGGCATGCGACCGATCGTCGCTGCGATGTGAGTGCGCGCGCTTCCTGTATTTCGGAGAGGTGAATCGCACGCGCCGGTTCGAGAATCATCAGGTCACTATAGAAGCAGTCGTCGTTGCAATTTTGTGCAATTCACGATGGTCAGTTATTTGTGGTTTGATAGGCTCGCAGACTGGCATGGGGAAACGAACCGCGCAAAAAAGAAGGGCTGCTGCCTCTAGCGCATTGAACGCGCGAAGGACCGTGCCGCAAAGCTACGCTGCAGCGCCCGGGCGATGCGATCTCCTGATCATGCTGGGTCTCGCAGTAGTGACGCTGGCGATTTATGCGCAAGTGATCGGCCATCAGTTCATCACTCTCGATGACCCCACGTATATCCAGGAAAATTCAATGGTGAATCATGGGCTTACCCGTGCGGGACTCGCCTGGGCGTTTACCACGTTTCATGTGGCAAACTGGCATCCGCTCACTTGGATTTCACACATGGTCGATTGCCAGCTATTTGGCATGAACGCAGGCGGGCACTTGCTGGTCAACGCGCTGATTCATGCTGCAAACACGTTGCTTGTCTTTTGGTTTCTGTTGCGAACAACACACGCCCGCTGGCCTAGCGCGCTGGTCGCCGCGCTTTTTGCGCTTCATCCGTTGCACGTGGAATCGGTGGCGTGGGCGTCTGAACGCAAAGATACCCTGTCTACATTTTTCGGATTGCTGTCCCTGATCGCTTACGTGCGCTATGTAGAAGCGCCCTCGAGCATCCGGTACGTGTGGACTGCCATAACGCTCGCGCTGGGGTTATTGGCCAAACCGATGCTAGTGACTTGGCCTTTCGTAATGTTGCTGCTCGACTACTGGCCGTTGGGAAGATGGCAAAGTGCGAAGAGCAAAGCGCAAGAAAAGAAACTGATAAAGCTCATCCTCGAAAAAATTCCGTTGTTCATTTTGGTGGCGGCGTCAGCGGTTATTACTTTGATAGCGCAATCGCGTGGAGGAGCTGTGCGGACACTCGCCCATGAGCCTCTTGCGCTGCGGCTCTCAAACACGCTTGTGTCGTATGCGAAATACTTACTGCTCACGTTCTGGCCAAATGATCTGGCAGTTTATTATCCGCTTGCGCCGGGGGGCATACCGGGCTGGCAGATCGTCGGCGCAGCGTTCCTGCTGATTGGAATTACGGCGTTCTGTTTCTTACAGAGAAAAATCCGCCCGTACCTCATCTTAGGCTGGCTTTGGTTTCTCGGAACACTGGTTCCTGTTATAGGACTCGTTCAGGTGGGCGGGCAAACCATGGCGGACCGCTACTTTTACATTCCGTCCATCGGTTTGTTCGTTGCGCTGGTGTTCGGATTAGCGGATCTCGTCAAGAGTTGGCGTGTTGCGCCATCGCTCTGCGGAGGCATATCTGCCGCGGCTCTGTTGATTCTCGCTACTCTTACGAATGTGCAAATTCAACGCTGGCATGACAGCTTCACTTTGTTCGAGCACACGCTCTCAGTCACTCCACCTAATCTCCGCATAGAACACAATTTGGGCGTCGCCTTGGGCGCTAGCAACAGATTCGATGAGGCCGCGACGCATTTTGAGAAGGCATTGCAGATCGACCCCAATTTCTACGACGGCCTGGTGGCCATGAGTGTTACTCGTTCGCACCAAGGCCGGATGCCGGAAGCCATCGAGTATTTCCAAGCCGCAATCCGTTTACAGCCGGACACGCCGAAAGCACATGTGCAACTTGCCCACGCATTGTGGGAACAGAACCGCGACCAAGAGGCGCTGGAGGAGATGCGCCGCGCTTTACAGTCTGCGCCCGGAGATGCAGACATTCGGGGCGACTTTGGACTCGCCCTGGCAATGGTCGGCAGACTACCAGAAGCCATCGCGCAACTTCACGAAGCGCTCCGACTGAATCCGAATAGCGCCGAGAATCACAACAATTTGGGATTGGCCCTGCTCGCGTCCGGCAAAGCGCGAGAGAGCATTCCCGAATTCGAAGCAGCACTGCGTCTTAAACCGGAGTTGAAGGGCGCAGCCGACAATCTGCGCCGCGCACAGGCGCAGTTAGGCTCCCAAAAGTAACGGCCCGAAAAAGACCTATATCACTGAAAGGACAGCTACCAGTGGTCGTGATCAGCTTTTCAATTCTGACACCAGAGTGACAAGGACTAATCATCGGCAAACAAAAATGAACGGTTCTTGCGCGGCGCGTGTCTCAGCATGCACCATGATGAAAATTACTACTACCGTTTTAGTCGCAGCTGCGATGCTGACAGCGTCCAGCGCGTTTGCAGGGGACCATCCATGTTGCGCAAAAGGCGCCTCAAACCGTAGTTCGGTTGCTTGTGTTAATCTGGCAAGCCTGAACCTGACGGCAGATCAAAAGACCAAAATCGAAGCGTGGCGGGCTGAATGCATGAAAGCAGGCTGTACCAAGGAGAGTCGCAAAACTTTCCTAAGCCGCGCCAAAGGCATTCTTTCTACCGAGCAGTTCGCCCAATTGAAAGCGCAATGCGAAAAAACCGCAGGCGTCACTAAAACTCAGACCTGATCGCGCTAAGCCTTTTCGACGGCTTTGAAACATCTCCGCGCCGGAAGAAATTCCGGCGCGTTTTTGTTTTGAACGACAATGTACGAGGCGTTGCTGTCAGCACCCTTTCAAAACCGATTTTCACGCTATAAGATCTTCTGCAGTAGATCCGCAAGGCGCCAGCCGGCTTTGTGCAGTTCCTCGCGCGCGACCATGCTTGCCCATTTCCGATAAAGAGTTTCGTCAGCGGCTGGTTTTTCGACCGCCTCTCCTGTCGCAACGGTGCGGTCGCCGTCCAGCAACGGCTTTACTTTCCTAAACTCCAATCGCGCATGCGCCTCGCGTGCGATCGGCAAGATTTCGTTGGCCCAAATCTCGGCGTAAGCATTGACAGAAATGTTTGACGGCATTCGCCAGGTTCGCGGCTCTTGCCTTGCCATGTCATCCACCAGCGCTTTTTTCATTGGTTCGATCTGCGCCAAAAAGTCTTTTTTCGGCAGGTACCGTGGAACACCTGCGAAAAGTGCGTTGACTACGTCATAATCCCAAAAGCCATGGAATTTTTTCTTGTGAACGCCGCGACGCCGCGGCGGCTCATCGCTTAACTCCAATGTGAAAGTATTTCCACCTTCGTCCGCGAGGGCTGCTTTATTTTTTTCTGGATCGGTGAAGCGACCTTGCTCATCGAAGTAGGCCGCGCCAACATGGAGCGGCTGATGGATGTCAGCGACGTAATGAGCCAATAGAATAAGCGCCACCGGCTTGGTGATTTTACGCTCGTTCTGTTCCGGCACGCGTCCCTGCAACACCTCAATGCAGTACGGAATCATATGCACGATGTCCCATTTGCCACGACCGGTGGAGCCATCTCGATATTCTTGCGGCGGTAGGATTGGGACATCGGTGTAATGAAACCAATGGTGCGATGGCATAGCCGAATTCATCTCGTGCGCCGGCTGATTTGCTTTCCAGAAATCGCGCAATTGCCGGTCAATGTTTCGATGCGCCGAATAATGGAATGACCTTGGATCGTCCACACCGTTCTTGTCCCAGCCTTTGATCTCATCTGCAATTACCGCAGCTTTTTCCAATGTAAGTCCATCGAGTAGCGCGTTGACCTTCGCAGCCTCGGCGGTATGCGCGAGTCGTTCGTCTGCAATCGCCCCCACGATCTCATGTCCCACCGGGCCGTAAGCAAAAGTCGAAGCGCGAAGCGCGACGATAGCAAGCGCAAGCAAAATTCCTCGACGATTCAAATTCATCGATATGGCGCACCGATTAAAAATTTAGCGACGCATCGAGCAAATGAACTGCCAGGCAAGCACGATCGGTCTTCGCGCTAAACAGAGGATGTTCATACTTTCTGCACATCAAGACGGCTACCGGCCAGAGAAGCACGCACCGAAGCATGGTTTGTCGCATTGGGCGCCAGTGTGGCAGTCGGGCCGGGTCTGACAAGACCGCGATTTACACGTCGCTCTTTCCCATGAGAAGCGAATGAATGACACCGATTCGGTTTTGCAATTTTTCGAAATGTGATCCAGCCCAGTAAATCTGGGCGCAGCCCGTGCAACGCCGGAATTCCTGGTAATAGATCTTGGTAAGTGGCTCGAGCTTCGCAATTATGTCCGCCTTGACCACCCTTTGTAGCGGTGCATTGCAGCGAAGACAGCGCGTAAATGGGACTATCAATGTAGAAAGATCAAAGCGGCGGATTACTTCAATAGTTTGCTCATCGGGGTTTTGAGAACGCGGACAGTAACCGGTCTTTACAATCGCATGCATCAGCAAGCGCCTGTCACGCGTGAGCAGCGCGCGGTTTTCGCGCTCCATTACGTCAAGTAACTGTCGGTCAGTGGCTAGCGGATGATAAGCGACGTCCAAGCCAAGCAAGCGCAAGTTGCGCGTAAGTTTGCCGAGGTGTCCGTCCGTAACAAATCGGCTGATCCTAGGGATTTGTAATCTTTTTTCACTGAAGTCCGGGTATTGTTTTCCCGGTGGATAAACCTCAATTTCGGCGTCGCCAGCGACGCCGAAATTGAAATCCACGGCTTCTCCATTTACCAAGATCAAATCGATCTCCGGATGCGGGATGCCGCAGGATTCGATGACATCTTTTACGGAGGTCTTTTCCCTGAGCGTACGCTCGATGTTTTGACGAGGCCTTGTTCGTCCAAGAAAAAAATCCAGATCGCCATGAACATGCAGCCGAACGGAGAACGGCTTCAAATCAATTGATAATGCGCGCGTTGGCATACGCGTATTCGAAAGTAGTCGCACGCGGCCGACCTTGTAACTTACCCGGGCCGAGAGGTTCGTCTTCGCCGAAATAGCAGTCGATTTGCCATCGCCGCAGCCCGCCGCCCGTATCCATGATCTTCCACCGAGTGCTGCCAAAGACCTTTTGCACCTCTGGCGAAGATGTCTCCACGATGGCTCCATGACGCAAGCTGCCCTGACTTGATTTGATCGCCGCGGAATAGCGATCAACCAAAACACCGCCTCCACCTGTTGGGTGGGAAGCAAAGCGGTACGAACCTCCGCTGTCATAACGAATGTAATGGCGTCCATCCACTGGAGTAGCAATTCGCCCGAAACCCTCTTTTTTCACCGAGCGAAGAAAATCGCGGGGATACTTTCTCCCTCCCAATCCGGGCTTTGTAACTGGCGTCGCATCGAAGCCGCGTTCAAACGTGAAACCAGATTCTTTCGGCGTGTAATAGAGAGTGCAAACAACAAAATACTCGCCGTTGTGTCCTTGCGGACGCCGCGCCAGTTTTTCGTTTTCATACGCAAGTCGCTGCACGACTTCCGGCCATGGGATGTCTGCACGGAGCGCCAATGGGCTTGGTAGCAAAAGTGGCGCAATCAGCACCGCGTATCGGCCTATTGTGGAGACTACCGGCATTCTCATTAACACCGTGCTTTAGCACGGTGCAGATTAACAGTCTGCGTGCAACCGCTTTAGCGGTTTTCCACGCCCTACAAACCGCTAAAGCGGTTCTGTCCTGCGATCGTTTTGGACACCTCGCCGAAGCGAGGTGTTAATGAAATCGATCCGATCTCATTAGTCATTGAAGGTTTCGTTTACTGGTCCGCCCAGCAGGATTTCAATTGGCATTTTCTCGTATTCGTATTCATAGGGCGGTTGCTTCCATGCAAATTGGCCAGGATACAGTTTTCGGATGCAACGAATGACTTCGATGCCCGTTTGGAAGGGGCGAAATGCGTTACGATCTGTTACATGAATTTGCGCGCCGCCACAGAGTTCACCGGCAAATTTGTGAAACGTTGGTTGAGAATAATTTTCTCGAAAGAAAACGCCCGGCAGCTTTAAGGCGTTTAGTTCGCTGCAAAGGCGCTCGGCATCAATAAATGGCGCGCCGAAAATTTCGAACGGTCGTGTTGTGCCCCGTCCCTCGGAGATGTTCGTCCCCTCGAGCAGACACATGCCCGGATAGACGGTCGTGGTATCGAGTGTCGGCATGTTTGGTGATGGCATGACC
>Ga0209377_1000859_pt1 | contig 20648 bp, 18 predicted proteins | sample GraSoiAngelo_141_FD_185898 | JGI IMG/M metagenome (GOLD analysis project Ga0209377, IMG submission 185898) | Grasslands soil microbial communities from the Angelo Coastal Reserve, California, USA - 14_0929_12_40cm (SPAdes) (version 2) | ecosystem: Environmental > Terrestrial > Soil > Grasslands ...
CACCACCTTCGTCAGCCCCGACGACCCCGGGAATTTCCGCCACGCGATAAAAAAGAACACGAAGATCCTGTACGCCGAGACGCTCGGCAATCCGCTCATCAACATCGTCGACATCGAGGCGATAGCGAAAATCGCCCGCGAGGCGGGCATCCCGCTCGTGATCGACAACACGGTCCCCTCGCCCTACCTGTGCCGCCCGTTCGAGTGGGGCGCCGACATCGTGGTGCACTCGGCGACGAAATACATCGGCGGCCACGGTACGACCATGGGCGGGCTGATCGTCGAATCGGGCAAGTTCCCCTGGGCGGACGAAGGAATTCGCGACAAGTTTCCCGGGATGCACGAGCCCTCGCGCGGCTACCACGGCGTCCGCTTCCACGAGACCTTCGGCGACTTCGGCTACACCATGCGCGCGCGCATGGAAACGCTGCGCACCTTCGGCGCGGCGCTCTCGCCCTTCAACGCTTGGCTGCTGCTGCAGGGCCTGGAGACGCTCCCGGTGAGAATGGAGCGGCATTGCGAGAACGCGCTCGCGGTGGCTAAGTTCCTCCAGGGCCACCCGAGGGTTTCGTGGGTCAATTACCCGGGGCTTCCCGCGAGCAAGTACCACAAGCTCTCGCAGAAATACCTCCCGAAGGGAGCGAGCGGCCTCCTGAACTTCGGCGTAAAAGGCGGAGCGAAAGCCGGAGAGAGATTCATCGAAGCGGCCACCTTCATGAGCCACCTCGCCAACATCGGCGACGCGAAGACGCTGATCATTCACCCCGCCTCGACCACGCACCGGCAGATGTCCGAGGAAGAGCAGGCCAAGGCGGGCGTCACGCCCGACATGATCCGCATTTCGGTCGGGCTCGAGACGCTCGACGACATCCTCTGGGACATAGATAATGCGCTTTCCGCCTCGGCAAAACCGTAAGTTCGAACGATCCCGATGGAGCAGCGAGCCGTAAGACCCGTCGTTTTCGACACGCCCTACCCCACGCTGCGGCGCCCGACGCTGGCGCGAAACGTCGTCTCCACCTCGCAGCCGCTCGCAGCGCAGGCCGGCCTGCGCATGCTCCTCGCCGGAGGCAACGCAGTCGACGCGGCGCTCGCGACGGCGATCACGCTCACCGTGGTCGAGCCGATCTCGAACGGCATCGGCAGCGACGCTTTCGCCGTCATCTGGGACGGAAATAAACTTCACGGCCTGAACGCCTCGGGACGCTCGCCCTCCGCGTGGACGCCCGAGTACTTCAAGGGGCAGAAAGCGATGCCCGTGCGCGGCTGGAACAGCGTATCGGTGCCGGGCGCGGTGTCGGCCTGGGTCGAGCTGTCGAAGAAGTTCGGCAAGCTCCCTTTCGCGAAACTGTTCGAGCCGGCAACGGACTACGCGGCGAACGGCTTTCCGGTTTCGCCTTTCGTCGCCGAGCGCTGGGATCCGCAGGTGCCGGAGCTGCGCGGCCAGCCCGGTTTTGCTCAAGGCTTTCTGCGCGACGACCGCGCGCCCCGCGCGGGGGAGATCTTCCGCTTTCCCGACCAGGCCAGGACGCTGGGGAAAATCGCCGCCACGAACGGCGAGGCGTTCTACCGAGGCGAGCTCGCCGAAAAAATCGAGGCGCACGCCAAGGCGACGGGCGGCGCGATGACGCGCGCCGATCTCGCCGCGCACGCGAACGACTGGGTGGGCACGATAGTCCAGGATTACCGCGGCCTCAGCGTGCACGAGATCCCGCCGAACGGCCAGGGCATCGTGTGCCTGATGGCGCTCGGCATCCTCTCCAACTTCGATGTCGCGGATCACCCGGTCGATTCCGCCGACAGCGTGCACCTTCAGATCGAGGCGGTGAAGCTCGCCTTTGCCGACGCGAGGGCCTTCGTCGCCGACGCAAGAGCAATGGACGTGAAGCCGGCGCAGCTCGTCGACCCGGACTACCTCAAGTCGCGCTCAAGGCTCATCGACATGAAGCGCGCACGGGATTTCGGCCACGGCACGCCGCCCGGGGGCGGGACCGTCTACCTGACCGCGGCGGACGCAAGCGGCATGATGGTGTCGATGATCCAGTCGAACTTCATGGGATTCGGCTCGGGCGTGGTCGTGCCGGGCACCGGCATCAGCCTCCAGAACCGCGGCTCGGGTTTCGTTCTCGCTCCGGGCCACCCCAACCAGGTGGCGCCGGGGAAGCGTCCCTTCCACACCATCATCCCCGGGTTTGTCACGCGAAACGGCGCGCCCGTCATGAGCTTCGGCTTGATGGGCGGCAGCATGCAGCCGCAGGGGCACACGCAGATGATGGTGCGCATGGCCGACTACGGCCAGGGACCGCAGGGCGCGATCGACGGGCCGCGCTTTCGGGTCGTGAATGGTCTGGAAGTCGCCTTCGAGGACGAATGGCCCGAGGCGACGATCGCGGAGCTCGCCGCGAGGGGCCACAAGGTGATGAAGCTGCCCGAGGACTACAACGCCTTCGGCTGCGCCCAGATCGCGTACCGGCTCGAGGACGGTTATCTCGCCGCGTCGGACGCGAGGCGCGACAGCCTACCGGTTGGGTTCTGACCCGAGCGCCCGGACCAGCGCGTCCCGCGCGAGCATGTTCGCCGCTGCATCGTCGATCGTCTGATAAGTGCGCACGATGCGCTGAACGGAATCGAATCCGGCTCTGTCCAGGCGCCCTTGCTCGTAGAAAAGCGAAGCCGTGATCATGATGCCGAGCCGTTCCACGACGGGGCTCTGGCTGATCACCGGAGCGGCCGAGACTTTCTCAAGGTACTGAGCGTAGAAATCCGACCACTTCATCTTTCCGGATTCGGCGAGGCGCTCGTGGCTCCTCACCCAGTTGTCGACCTCCTGGATGCCGTGGGTTTCGCTGAATATCGCGCAGCCGCACAGCGAAAGCGCGAGAAAGGCGGCCGCAGCACGCGTGTCCATACTCGGGAGCCGGGTCTTTCGAGGACGGAAGGCCGGTATGGTAGCGCACGGGGCGCGGCGCCGCGCGTCGCGAGTAGAATGAGCCGGTCGGCAACCGCAGGGAGACAGACATGCTGAAGGTGCACAACCCCCGTTCCATCGCAGCTCCGATCGGTACTTATTCCCACGGAATCGAGGTGCCGCCGGGTGCGCGCTGGCTCTGCGTGGCGGGCCAGATCGGGGTGCGCCCCGACGGGTCGGTTCCCGCCACCATCGAAGAACAGACCGAAGTGGTATGGCAGAACATTCTCGCGGTGCTCGCCGATGCCGGCATGGGAATCGGAGACGTGGTGAAAATCACCTCGTTTCTGACCCGTCACGAGAATTTCCCGAGATTCGCCCAGGTTCGCGCGAAATTCCTCGGCAGCCACCGCCCGGCCTCGACGCTGCTCGTGATCTCCTCGCTCGCGAGGCCGGAGTTCCTCGTCGAGGTGGAGGCGATCGCGGCAAAGGCGCCCGCGCCCAGGAATCCCGCGAGGCGGCCGTCGGCCCGCCGCGTGGGCAAGGCAAAGCGGCGCGCCCGGCGCTGACATTTCTCCATCGAAGGGCGTTCCAGTCATGCTGAAGCTTTGGGGCAGGATCAACTCGATCAACGTGCAGAAAGTGCTTTGGGCTCTGGCCGAGCTGAAAGTCCCTTACGAGCGCAGCGACGCGGGCCTGCAGTACGGCGTCGTGAACGAGCCTTTCTACCGCAGGATGAATCCAAACGGCCGCGTTCCGACGATCGAGGACGACGGGTTCGTTCTGTGGGAATCGAACGCGATCGTGCGCTATCTCTCGGAGAAGCACGGCGCCGGCACGCTCTGGCCGAACGATCTTCGCCAGCGCGCCGACGCCGACCGCTGGATGGATTGGGCGACGAGCACGGTGGCACCGGCGATCACGCCTGTTTTCTGGGGCCTGATCCGCACGCCGCCCGAAAAGCGCGATCTCAAGGCGATCGACGAAGGCGTGAAGAAACTGGCAGAGGCCTTCCAAGTCCTCGAGCAGTCCCTGGAGGGGCGCGACCATGTCGCGGGGAAATCCTTCACCATGGGCGACATACCGCTCGGCACGTTTGTCTATCGCTGGAACGCGCTCGACGTGAAGCGCCCGAAGCTGCCCAGGGTCGACGCCTATTACCAGCGGCTGCAGCAGCGCGCGTCGTACAAGAAACACGTCATGCTGCCGCTCAGCTAGCGGCCCAGGACGGCCAGGCGCGCAGCGCGCTCCGGTTTGTCCAGCTTCCCGAGCTCGCGCACGGCGGCGTAAAAACCCGGCAGATCGCCGTCCTTTTGGGCGAGCAAGGCACGAAACGCGGGGACGAGCTCAGAGTAACTCGCAACCGACGCGAGCAGCGCATTGTTCGCTCCGCGCGCGAACAAGCGGTCGTAGCCGGAAAACCCTCCCCATGAGGCCTTGAGCGAGCGGTACTCATCCTCCATTGCCGCGAACAAGCGCCGCTTTCCCGCGCGCTTTTCCGCCGGCTCGAGTGGCCGATCGTAGATTACGGCGAGCTCCGCGCGCGACTTCGTCATCAGCGCGACGAATTCGGCGCGCCTGCGCCCGGAAGCTTCGTAGCCGGCACGCTGCGCGGGCGTTCCCTCGCGCTCGAGCCAGCGGCGCACCCCCTCGTCCTCCACCGCAGTGGCAAAGGATTCGTTGAACATCGTGTCGCCCTTCACGTACACGACCTGGTGAGCGAGCTCGTGAAACACGATGCGCGCGACCTCGGGTTCCGGATACTGAATGAAAGTCGAGAGCACCGGATCGCTGAACCAGCCGAGCGTCGAATACGCCGCGACTCCCCCGACGTAGACATCGTAGCCCTGGCCGGCAAGCGCGGCCGCGTGCCGCTCGGCCGCCTCCTCCGAGTAGAAGCCCCGATAGCTCACGCACCCGGCGAAAAGAAAGCACGACTCGAGCGGCTTCACCGAGAATTCGGGCGCGGCAAACACGTTCCAGACCACGAAGGACCGGCCGATGTCGGCGTAGCGGCGGTAGCTGTCGTTGTCCGGAAGCCCGAGCTGGCGACTGGCGAATTCCCGGATCGCGAGCACCTTCGCGAGCTTTGCGCGGAGCGGCTCGGGCGTGTCCGCCTCGCGCAGGCGCTCCTCGATCGGAACCGCCAGCCGCATCACCTCCAGGTGCCCGCCCACCGCCTGCGCGTAGTATTCGAGCGACGCGCAGCCCGAGACGAGAAGGAGGGCGCCCAGTGCCGCGAGCCGCCTCATCGCCGGAATTCGCCGGTCCTCAGGAACGCGGCGGTCTGGCGCGCGATCCGCGGCGAGACCAGCATCAGGGTGTGGCCGACCGGAACGGCGAGATGGTCGCGCAGCGCGGGAAATTTCGTCTCGTCGAGGCACACGACTCCGTCGTTCGGCTTCGGCAGCCGCGTCACCATGCGCCCCAGGCCGAACGCGACGGTGCCGGCGATCGCCCCGACTTCGAATCGGGGATCGACCGAAACATCCACCGGCTCGCGCCACACCCCGAGGCTTGCCCCCAGCAGCAACTCGCCGCCCGCTCTCCGCGCGAGGTCGGCCGCGGCGCGGCAGCCCGCGACCGGCGAGCCGAGGAGCACAGCGCGCCGGACGCGCAGGTCGGCGCTGCGCTGCAGGTAGCGCAGCGCGATGACCCCGCCCAGGCTGTGGCCGACCAAGTGCAGGCGCGGCGCCTCGAGAGCGGCAATTCTCTCGGCCACGCGCGCAAGATGCTCCGCGAGCGTGCCTCGCATGGTGCGATAGCTCAGTGTTTGCACCGCAAAACCCTCCCGCTGCAGCGCAAAAGCGAGATAGCTCATGACCCAGCGGTTCATCCACGCCCCGTGCAGCAGCAGCACGGCTTCTGCGGGAGATGCGCTCACCGCGGCCCGCGCGTCCTTCGTTGTGGGTTCACTGCGAAGCGCGCTGATATTCGTAGCGAAGAGTCACCGAGCGTTTGCCGGCGTTGGTCCACACCAGGCAATAATCAGCGGATTTCCTGGGCATGAAGCTGCCGGATGCGCTTTCCGTACCGTCGCGCTTGAAGTCGATGATCTCTTTTTCTTCCTGGTGCGAGACCTTGAAGTTCAACGGCCCGTCGGCGCGAAACTTGTAATGCAGCCGCTGCCTGTTGTTGAGTGAAAGGCATTCCTTCTGCGCTTCCGAAGCCACCAGCGTTTTGGTCACGATCCTGGGCGGTGGGCTCTTGGATGCATCCTGGGCCCAGACCGGCGAGACAAGCGAAACGGCGGCTGCCGTCACCATGAGCCGAATAAGTTTCGCCATGAGTTCGACCTCCATATCATCCGAAACCATACACCAAATCCTGCCGGTTTTGATCCGGGTCATCGTAGAATATCGCGGAGAATCTCTCGGAGGAGGCGTCATGGTTGCCCGCATTGCGCTCGCGTTTCTCGTTGCGCTTCTTGCAGCAACGGCGGCCCCGGCCCAAACCTGGCCATCGAAGCCCGTCCGCTATGTGGTTCCGTTCCCGCCTGCCGGTGCGACCGACATCCTGGCGCGCATCATCGCGGAGAGAATCAGCGGACCGCTCGGGCAGCCGATCGTGGTCGAAAATAGGCCCGGGGCAGCGGGCAACGTCGGCACCGAGATGGTCGCGAGAGCGCCCGCGGACGGTTACACCATCTTGCAGGCGACCGCTGCGCAGGCGATCAGCGAAACCCTGTACACGAAGCGCACCTTCAGCTTCGAGCACGACCTCGCCGCGACTGCGATGATCGCCCGCATGCCGAACGTCATGGTCGTGAATCCCTCGGTCCCCGCGAAATCGGTGGCCGAGTTCATCGCGCTCGCCAAGAGCAGGCCGGGCAAGCTCAATTTCGCCGCCTCGGGGAGCGGCACCTCGCTCCACATGGCGGGCGAGATGTTCAAGATGATGACGGGCGTGGACATCGTGTTCATCCCCTACAAGGGTAGCGGCCCGGCGCTCGCCGACCTCATGGGCGGACAAGTCGACCTGATGTTCGACAACCTTACCGCCGCGATCGGACATATCCGCAGCGGAAAGCTGCGCGCGCTGGCAGTGACCACGAGCACGCGTTACCCCGAGCTGCCCGACCTGCCCACGATGCAGGAAGCCGGGATCCCGGGCTACGAGGTGACGGCTTGGTTTGGCATCATGCTCCCCAAAGGCGCGCCGAAAGACGTCGTCCTGCGCATCAACGGTGAAGTGAACAAGGCGCTCGTTCAGGCCGACATGAAAGAAAGGCTCTTGCAGCAGGGAGCGATCGCAACCGCCTGGACACCGGAGCAGTTCGGCTCCTTCATCCACGACGAGGTGGTGAAATGGGCCAAGGTGGTAAAGGCTTCCGGCGCCAAAGTCGAATAGACGCGCCCCGTACACTTCCCGCGCTAAGCCACCTCGAACAGCCCTGCGGCCCCCATCCCGCCGCCGATGCACATCGTCACCACGACGTGCTTCGCGCCGCGGCGCCTGCCTTCTATGAGCGCGTGTGCCGCGAGGCGCGCCCCGGAGGTCCCGTAGGGATGGCCCACCGCGATGGCTCCGCCGTTGACGTTCAGCCTGTCGTCGGGGATGCCCAGACGATCGCGGCAATAGATCACCTGAACGGCGAAAGCCTCGTTCAGCTCCCACAGTCCAACGTCCTCCACTTTCAATCCCGCGCGCTTGAGGAGCTTCGGCACGGCGAACACGGGGCCGATCCCCATCTCGTCGGGCTCGCAGCCCGCCACGGCGAAACCGCGAAAGATGCCCAAGGGCTCGAGCTTGCGGGCCGCCGCCGCCTTCGCGTCCATCACGATACAGGCCGAGGCGCCGTCGGAGAATTGACTCGCGTTGCCGGCGGCGATGACCCCGCCCTCGATCGCCGGGCGGATTTTCGAGACTCCCTCGTAAGTGGTGTCGGCCCGAATGCCTTCATCGGCGGAGACGGTGACCTCCTTCGCCGTCACGCGCGCAGTCTCCTTGTCGGCGATGCCCATGACGACTTTCATGGGCACGATCTCGTCGCCGAACTTGCCCGCGGCCAGCGCCGCGGCGGCTCTTTGCTGGCTGCGCGCGCCGTACTCGTCCTGGCGCTCCCGCGAAATGTCGTAGCGCTTGGCGACGGTCTCCGCGGTTTGCAGCATGGGCCAATAGAGCTCGGGCTTGTTCTCGGTCAGCCAGTCTTCCCGACCCATGTGCTTGTTCATCTCGTTCTGGACGCAGGAGATGGACTCGACCCCGCCGGCCGCATAGATGCCGCCCTCCCCCGCCATGATGCGCTGCGATGCCATCGCGATCGATTGCAGGCCCGACGAACAGAAGCGGTTCACCGTGATCCCGGCGGTCGTGACGGGCAGGCCGGCGCGCAACGCGATCTGGCGGGCGATGTTCCCGCCGGTCGCGCCTTCGGGGTGGGCGCAGCCCATGATCACGTCCTCCACCTCCGCCGAGTCGATGCCCGCGCGGGAGACTGCGTGGCGGACGACGTGCGCGCCCAGGGTCGCGCCGTGGGTCATGTTGAAGGCGCCGCGCCAGGATTTGCAAAGGGGCGTGCGTGCGGTAGAAACGATTACGGCTTCGGTCATAGACGCTCTCCAAGATTCTAGCTGAACTTCTTTCCTTCGCCCGCCAGCTTCGCGAGCAGGGGCGTGGGCTTCCAGAATGCCGGATCCCCGTGGGGATTGGCCGCGAAGCGCTTCATGCTGTCGACGACGTTGTACAGGCCCACCTCGTCGGCGTAGAGCATCGGCCCGCCCCGGTGCAGGGGAAAGCCGTACCCGGTCAGGTAGACCATGTCGATGTCGGAAGCTCGCGATGAAATGCCTTCCTGCAGGATCGCCGACCCTTCGTTGACCAGCGCAAAGATCAGCCGATGCACGATTTCGTCCTCGCCGATTGCGCGGCCCTGCACTCCGATCTCCTTGCGGTAGTCGACGATCATCTGCTCGACGGCGGGGTCCGGGACGGCGTCGCGACGGCCGGCTTCGTAGCGGTACCAGCCCAGCCCCGTCTTCTGGCCGAAGCGACCCTGCTCGCACAGCCGGTCGGCGATCTTGGAGTACTTCAAGTGGGGCTTCTCGCGGTAGCGCCGCTTGCGAATGGCCCAGCCGATGTCGTTGCCCGCCAGATCTGACATGCGAAAAGGGCCCATCGCCATGCCCCAGCTTTGCAGCGCGCGGTCCACTTGGCTCGGCGTGGCCCCTTCCTCCAGCAGGAACAATGCCTGGCGGAGATACTGCTCGACCATGCGGTTGCCGATGAAGCCGTCGCACACGCCCGAGACGACCGCGGTCTTCTTGATTTTTTTCGCCAGGCTCATCACCGTGGCGAGGACGCCCTTGGCGGTCTTCCCGCCGCGCACGACCTCGAGGAGCTTCATCACGTTGGCGGGACTGAAGAAGTGCGTGCCGACCACGTCCTCCGGCCGCCGGGTGAAGTCCGCGATCCGGTTCAAATCCAGGGTGGACGTGTTGGACGCGAGAATCGCGCCGCGCTTCATCACCTCGTCCAATTGCCTGAACACCGCTTCCTTGACCACGATGTCCTCGAACACCGCCTCGATCACCATGTCGGCGTCCTTCAGATCGTTGTAGGAGAGGGTCGGCTCGAGGAGCGCCATGCGCTCCTCGAGCTGCTGCGCGCTGAGCTTTCCTTTCCTGGCGCTCGCCTCGTAGTTCCTGCGGATGGCCGCAAGCCCCCTGTCGAGCGCCTCCTGCTTCATCTCCAGCAAGGTGACGGGAATGCCGGCGCTGAGGAAATTCATCGTGATGCCCACGCCCATGGTCCCCGCGCCGACGACCGCCATCTTCTCGATCTTGCGCAGCGGCGTGTCCTCCGGCACATCGGGAATCTTCGCCGCCGCCCGTTCGCCAAAAAAAGCATGCCGCAGCGCGCGGGACTGCGGCGTCTGCATCAGCTGCAGGAACGATTCACGCTCGAACCGCGCCCCTTCTTCATACGGCATGGTGACTGCGGCCGCCACGGCGTCGACGCATTTGAGCGGCGCTGGGAAATTTTTCGCCGCCGCGCGGACCGTATTGCGGGCGAACTGGAAGAATCCGTCCGCGTTGGCGAGCTTTACTTTCAGGTCGCGCACGCGCTTCAGAGGGCGTTTCTCGGAAGCGACTTTGTCCGCGAAGGCGATCGCCCCCGGCAGCAGATCCTTCTCGAGGAACTCATCGAACAACCCGCTGTCCCTGAGCTGCTCCGAAGGCACGGAATTGCCGGAGACGATCATGTTGAGCGCCGCTTCCGCGCCGATGAGCCGGGGCAGGCGCTGCGTGCCCCCCGCGCCGGGCATCAACCCCAGTTTCACTTCGGGCAGGGCGATCTGAGCGCCCTTGACTGCGACGCGGTAATGACAACCCAGGGCCAGCTCCAGCCCGCCGCCCATGCACGCGCCGCCGATGGCCGCGACGACGGGTTTCCGGGCGTTTTCCAGGAAGCGGATCACCGTGTTGAGACCGGGTTCGGCGGAAGCCCTGGGCGAGCCGAACTCCCGGATATCCGCCCCGCCGGAGAACGCGCGAGGGCTGCCGGCCAGCACCACGGCCTTCACGTTCGCATCGGCTTCGGCGCGGGCCAGCCCCTCCACGACGTCGTGCCGCAGATCGAAACCCAGCCCGTTGACGGGCGGGTTGTTCATCGTGATCACGGCGACCGTGCCGCGCAGTTCGTAGATTGTGGCGCTCATGCGGTTTCCCTCGTTTCCACCGTCACCACGATTATCCCACCCGGGGCAATTTTCGATTCTGCTCGAGGTCCTTCCTGTAGGTATTTCCCTGACATGACCGTCGGGTCATACCCGACCCCAACGATAAGGTTTCCCCTGATGGACACTATAGCCGTAGTTCCATAGTCTCAGTGCGCTCCAGATTCTTTTCACTCCGCAGGCGGTCAAGAAGAAAGAAGGAAACACGGTGCTGGCATTTTTGAGGGAAGGAGACTCCGTTTGGAACAAGCGCAGCTAGAAGCAGCACAGGCGGCACGGCGCGAGATGCCTCACCACGACGACATGCTGCAAGTCGTCGACCTGATCATCGACAACGTCAACCAGCTCAAGGACACTCAGGGCCTGAAGGCGCCTGCGCGTCTGGATTCCGCGACCGCCCTCTTCGGCGGCGACGGCTTCCTCGACTCGATGGCGCTCGTGACGCTGGTCGTGGCGGTCGAGCAGGCGATCGAGGAAAAGTTCGGCACGAACGTGAGCCTCGCAGACCCGGGCGCCATGTCCCAGGAACACAGCCCGTATCGCACGATCGGCGCTTTGGCCGACTATGCACTCCGGCGGCTGCGGGCCGCTTGATCCTCCGCGTTCGGCAGGCGCATGGACGCTCCGGTCACGCTCGTCACCGGAACGCGGACCGGCATCGGCAGGCATCTCGCCGAGCACTACCTCCGGCTCGGCCATCGGGTGGTGGGTTGCAGCCGCGCTCCCGTCGACTGGACCCGCGAGGGTTACAAGCATTACGGAACCGACGTGGCCGACGAAAAAGGCGTCAAGGCCATGTTCTCCGAGATTCGCCGATCGTACGGACGACTTGACCACTTGATCAACAATGCCGGCATCGCCTCGATGAATCACTCGCTGCTCACGCCGGCATCCACGGTGAGCGCAATCCTCGCGACCAACGCAGTCGGAACCTTTCTGCTTTCGCGCGAGGCGGCGAAGCTGATGAAACGGAAAGGCTACGGGCGCATCGTGAATTTTTCCTCGGTGGCCGTGCCCCTCAAGCTGGCGGGCGAGGCGGCCTATGTCGCCTCGAAATCCGCCGTCGTCGCGCTGACGCACGTCTTGGCGCGAGAGTTCGCCGAGTTCGGCATTACCGTGAATTGCGTCGGACCGGGACCTCTGGCCACGAATCTGATTCGCTCGGTACCCAAACAGACGATCGATCGGCTCCTCGCACAACAGGCGATACCGCGGATGGGGACGTTCGACGACGTCGCCAACACCGTCGACTTTTTCCTGAGGCCGGAGAGCGGGTTCGTCACCGGTCAGACCATCTACCTGGGCGGTGTCTGAACCGTGCATTTCCTCGAACACCTGATGAATGTGCTTCGCGCCAACTCCGAGAAGGACGCGGTGATCTGGCAGGGCCGCGCCTACCGCTACGCCTGGCTCGACGAGGCGGTTTCCCGCTGGGACGAGGTCTTGGAAGAGCGGGGGGTGAAACCGGGCAGCGTGGTCAGTCTCGAAGCCGATTTTTCGCCCAATGCCATCGGTCTGCTGCTGGCCCTGATCCGAAGGTCGTGCATCATCGTTCCCCTGACCGCTTCCGTAGAGGTCAAGAAAAACGAGTTCAGGGCGATTGCTCAGGTGGAGACCGTCATCACCCTCGCCGACGGCGAGACCTCTCAAGTCCGAAGCACCGGCGCACGCGTCGAGCACGAGCTGCTCCTGCGCCTTCGGCTGGAGCAACGCCCCGGGCTGATATTGTTTTCCTCCGGCTCGACGGGCAAGAGCAAGGCAGTGGTGCACGATCTGGTGCCGCTGCTGGAAAAATTCACCGTCCCGCGCCAGACGCTGCGCACCATGACGTTTCTGCTGTTCGACCACATCGGCGGGATCAACACGCTGCTCTACAGCCTTTCGAATGCGGGCTGCGTCGTCACCGTGCAGGAACGCCTGCCGGACCCTGTCTGCGCCGAGATCGAGAGGCACAAGGTGCAGCTCCTGCCGACCTCGCCCACCTTCCTCAACCTCCTCTTGGTGGGCGAGGCGTACCGGCGTCACGATCTTTCCAGCCTGGAACTGGTGACCTACGGAACCGAAGTCATGCCGGAGAGCACGCTGAAGCGCTTTCACGAGCTGTTTCCGAAGGTCCGGTTGTTGCAGACATACGGCCTGTCCGAGGTCGGCATCCTGCGCTCGACCTCGAGGTCCAGCGACTCCCTGTGGGTCAAGGTGGGCGGTGACGGCTTCCAGACCCGGGTGGTCGACGGGATCCTCGAGATCAAGGCACGGTCCGCGATGCTCGGCTACTTGAACGCGGCTAGCCCGTTTACCGCCGACGGCTGGTTCAAGACCGGCGATGCCGTCGAGGTCGACGGCGAATACTTCCGGATATTGGGGAGGAAATCGGAGCTCATCAACGTCGGAGGCGAGAAGGTCTATCCCGTCGAGGTGGAGAGCGTGCTGCAGGCGATGGAGGGCGTGGAAAACGTCGCGGTCAAGGGGGAGAGCAACCCCATCACGGGTCAAATCGTCTCCGCGCGAGTCAAGCTGCGGACGAACGAAACCGTCTCCGAGTTCCGAAACCGGATGTTTGCATACTGCCGCGAGAGACTGCCGCGCTTCAAGATTCCTCAAAAAGTGTTTCTCGTGTCAGACAACATCCATGGAGACCGCTTCAAGAAGATGAGATAGCGAATCGACGATACCGCTCAGGTAAGAAATCATGTCAAGCGTACGTTCGAGTGTAGACGCAATGGCCCCGCAGGCTCGGGGCGGCGGTGCGTCCGCCGATGCGAGTCGTGCGGCGGTCGGCGTCTCCGCAAGGCGCTTCCTTGCCGCGCTCGTTGCCGTCGTCGGCGCAGGGGTCTTGCTGATCGCCGGAGCCAACTACGTTCTCGATCCGCTCCACTTCAGCGCTTCCGGCCAGAGACAGGTTGCAGCCGTGCTGCTCTCCGGGCAGAACTACGCCGTGTTCGACGCAAACATGGACTTTCGCGGGCTGCGGCGCGAGGCGATCGCGCAAATGACCCGGACGCCGGACGTGATCGTGTTCGGAGGCAGCCGCTTCGAGCTGGCGACGCCGGATCTTTTTCCGGGAAAGAGTTTCTACAACGGCTTCGTCCACAACGACGTGTTCGAGGACCTCGTCGCCTTTTCCGGGCTGCTCTACGAGCACAAGCGCCTGCCGAAAAACCTCGTGCTGACCATCCGCTACAAGACCTTCCTGCCGATCGACCCGGTGCTGCGCGAGACCGACGAGTTCAAGCTGTTCTGGTCGGAGTACCGATCGATGGCGGACCGCCTGGGGATCGAAAAGGAGTCCTTGCTCGACGTCGTTCCGCTGGGTTACTGGTCGCATCTGCTGTCCGTGGACAACATCGTGAGGCACGTCTCGTACCGGCTCGACGGAAAACGACAGGGTCCGGTGGACGCGGCGACCCTGGACGACATGGACGTCATTCATGCGGACGGTTCGATGGCCTTCTCGAAAGAGCACAGCGCCTCGTTCCGGACGATTCTGTTGTCGCGCGGCGTCACGAACATGTTCTCCAACGCGGACACCATAGACCAGGATTCCGAACAGCGAGCGGCCAAGATGAGCAAGCGGGCCGCCTGGCCGGTCGACCCCAAGCGCCTCGAGGCGCTCGGCGTTCTCCTCGCGTTCCTCAAAGAGCAAGGCACTCACGTCGCGATCGCCGTCACGCCGTTCCACCCGGCGTACTGGAAGGGCAGCTTGGGCTCGCCTTACGGGAACAGCCTCGTCTCGATGGAAGAGCGCGTTCGCGCAATCGCGGCGAAGGAGGGAGCCACGGTCGTCGGCAGCCTGGATCCGGACCGCGTCGGATGCCAGGCTGAGAACATGAGGGACTTCATCCATCCGGACGAAATCTGCTTGAAAAAAGTCTTCAAGGACATCCCGGTCAAGGACTAAAGGCCGACGCGGCTCCGCCAAATGGAAACGAGAGCGCCTCGCTGGGTCGAGCAGGACGAACTGAGCCGCGATCCAGCCCTGCAGGACTTGGTGCAGTCTCTGGTGACGCGGTACGGCAGGGAGCTGAGCGTGGCCGTCGCGCGTTCGAGTTTGGCGCCGCACCTGTTCGTTTCGCAGGGCGCTCAGGGCGTCTTTTTCGTCAACCGGCGCCCGAGCACCGTGTTCGCGTTCGCCTACGCCGGCCCGGACGAGTGCTTCGCCGATGCCGCGCGCGACTTGTTCGAATATGCAGCGCGGGGGAAACGGGTCGCCAACATTCTAGAAGACGAGCCGAAAGCCAGGGAACTTGCGGCTCTGGGCTATAGTGCGACTCCGTTCGGCGTGATGCAGAAGCTTCCCAGATTGGCCGGGTTCTCGCTGGAGGGCACTAGGATGCGCCGCCTGCGCTATCAGATCGGCCATTACGAAAAGCACGGACAATGCGAGACGCGTGAATACCAGGCCGGCAGCGATCCGGCTACCGACCGCGCTGTGGCCGGCTTGGTGGACGAATGGAAGGCGGGCAAGAAGCAGATAGGCCCGTACGTCGAGCACTTCGGGAGCCGCATCGCAAACGGGGAGCTGCCCGGTCACTGCCGGCTGTTTCTCACTTACCGCAACGGGCAGCTCGACAGCGCCATCGTGATCAGCCGGCTCCCGGCGGCGAACGGCTACCTGATGGATCTCGAGTTCTATGGTGCGGACATGCCTCTGGGAGGGCTGGAATTCGCCATTTCCCGCATCCACGAGACCCTCGCCAAGGAAGACGTGTGTTCCTTCAGCCTGGGGGCCACTTTCGGCACTCAAATGGAGGCCTGTGTGGAGGAGGATCCCCGGGTGGGGAAGATGCTACGGGGATTGCACACCTCCCGCATTTTCAACAACGACGGAAATTTTCAGTTCAAAAACAAGTTCCGCCCCGAGAACACCCGTCTCTACGTCAGCCGGTCGCGAGATGCCCCGGCGGCGTCGTTCACCGACGTGCTGATGATTTTTGCGGATCCGGAAAACCGCCGGCAAACCCGCCAGGAAATGCCGCCGGGCGCGGCCTCCACGCCGGCGGTGCCCGCGCTACCCGCGTCCTGAAGCCATGCCCCAGCCCGACAAGGAGCATGCGCCCGCGCCCTACCGGGACGATTCCGTGTACAGGGCGGCGTATGGGGTGTCGGACGGCCTCCTCGCCGATCACGTCATTGCCGGGCGGTCCATTCTGCCCGGCGCGAGCATGGTCGATCTGGCGCTCGCGGCAGCGCAGGCGCGGCAGCGGCCGTGTTCCGCGCTCAAGGATGTGCTGATTTGCCGGCCGGGCGCGGCGCGCGAGCAACTGAAAGTCGAAGTCAGATGGGGAAACTCCTCCTTCACCATCCACGAGCGCAGGAACTTATTGTGCATCGGACGATTGGAGGAACGCGAGAGCGCGCCCAAGGCGAACATCCTGATGTTCGACGTGGCTGCGCGCGGCGAGCCGGTCGAACCCCGGGCGTTGTACGCGGACCTCGACCGGCTCGGCTATCGGTACGGTCCGGGCCTCCAAGTGATTCGCTCCGTGCTCAAATTGGCCGACGGCATGTTGTTCAGCTTGTCCGCCGGAAATCATCGGGACTGCCGCAGCGAGACCATGAATCCGGCTCTCCTCGATGGCGCAATCCAGGCCGTCTTCTGCCTGCTGCAGCACTCGGACAGACCGATCCGACCTGGGGGGTTGCTGGTGCCCACGGGCATCCGCCGCCTTTCGATCCACGGCAGCGTGCAGGGGACATGTTTCGTCCAGGTCGGGGAGTCCGCTTTGACACGTCAGGCGGACGACGTTCTCGCCGATCTCCAGATCCGAAACGAACGGGGTCGACCCCTGCTGCGCATCGAGGGATTGCTGCTGAAATACGTTCCGCGCGACTTCCTCGACAAATTTGACGGCCCGGGTCCCGCCGAGCCGTCTTGAGACCGGATCGGGAACATCAGCCAGAGATCGGAGGGCGGGCGTGTTGTTTTCCTCATTGACTTTCATCCTCGCGTTCCTGCCGTTGGCGCTGGCCGCGGTGTTGCTGGGCAGGCGGCTCTACGGTTCTTCCGGCGCGCGATTCGCCCTAACCGCGGCTTCTCTCGTGTTCTACGGTCTTTGGGGATGGAAACTGCTTCCGGTCTTGATCCTGGTGGCCGCCTTGAACTACCGGGTCTCGTACTCGGTCTTTCGCAGCACTGCCGCCTCCAGAAGACGCTGGCTCGCCTTCGGCATCGCCGCCAACCTGGCGGTACTGATCGCATTCAAGTACACGAATTTTCTGATCGACAATGTCAATGCGGTCACTGGGCTTGGGATCCCGTTTGCCGATATCGCATTTCCGATCGGCATCTCTTTCTTCACTTTTCAGCAGATCGCTTATCTGGTCGCCGTGGCGAACGACATGGAGCCGCCGGAAAGCTTCTGGGAATACCTGCTCTTCGTGTCGTGCTTCGCGTACGTCACCGCCGGCCCGATCGTGGGGGCCCGGGAATTCTTTTCGCAAAGAGACCAGATCGGCAGGCTCACCACCGACCGCTTCGCGGTGGGCATCACCGTGTTTTCGATCGGGTTGCTCAAGAAAGTCATCATCGCTGAAAGCTTTGCCCCGTATGCCAACCACCTCTTCGAGCACGCACAGAGGAACGGCGCGGTCGGCACTTGGGACGCCTGGCTGGGATCATGGTCCTATTTTTTGCAGCTCTATTTCGACTTCTCGGGTTACTCGGAGATGGCGCTGGGTCTGGGCGTGCTCCTCGGACTGCGCCTTCCCCTGAATTTCAATTCCCCGTTGCGCGCGACGAGCGCCATCGAATTCTGGCAGCGATGGCACATGACTCTGACCCGATTCCTCACCAGCTACCTGTTCATGCCGCTTTCCGTGAGGCAGGCCCGTTACGTAGCCACCCGAAAGACGGGGCGCGTGGTCGGTTTCGTTCGAGTCTACGCGATGCCGGTCATGGTGACGTTTGTTCTGGCCGGGCTCTGGCACGGATCGAGCTGGACTTTCGCGGTATTCGGGGCCTGGTGGGGCATCGCGCTCGTCATCAACCACGCCTGGCGTCAGGCTCGCCTGGTCAGGTTGCCCGTCTGGCTCGCTTGGGTGCTTACCGTGCTAGGGGCTCTGATAGGCATGGTGATGTTCCGTTCCCCCGATCTTCAGACGTGCGTTACGGTGCTGGCCTCCATGGCCGGGCTGGGTCCGGCTACGGTCCCGTCCCAGCTTATGCTTGCGAAAACGCTCGCGATGATCCTGCTCGTGACGGCAGCCTGTCTGGTTGCGCCGAACACGCCGCAGGTCATGGACGGCTGGAATATCAGCGTCGATTCGGTGCAAAAAACAAGCGGTATCCTGAGCTGGCGATGGAAACTCGACGCTCGGGGTCTAGCATTTACCGCGTTGATCATCATCGCCCTGGTCATTGCGGGCGAGCAGACCTCGCCGTTTCTTTACTACCAATTCTGATCGCCGACCGTGCTTATTGGGGCGGGACGATGATGGGTAAGATGCTCACGATCTGCCAGCCTTCGGGTTTCTTGACCATGACGAGGTTGATGTAGAGCCGGGTCTTGGAGGGGTCGACGCCCGGATCTCCGACGGTGAGTTGGGTGGGCGCATAGACTTGCGCTACGCGCCTGCTAACCGAGATGATTCGAAGTTCTTTCCTGTCGGCGTCGATGTGCCAAGTGCCCTTGTAGCGTTCCTCTAGGCTCTTGAGGGCCGCCTCCCGACCCCAGATAGGTTTGCCCCGGCTGATCCACAGAAGGTCCGGCGAGTCCGCCAAAAGGCTTCGCATTGACTTCAAATCATGCGCGTTCTGGACTGCTATGTACTTGTCGAAGACGGCGCGGACCTCGTCTTCCATTGTCGCAGCCTGAGCCAGCGTCGCAATCGACGCCAAGGCAGCGAAAAAAAAGATGCGCTTTACCATTCCCTCCTCCAAGACTGCTTACGCATTCTGAGTGGGCCCGCCTGGATTCGAACCAGGGACCAAAGGATTATGAGTCCTCTGCTCTAACCAGCTGAGCTACAGGCCCCGGAAAACCACCCTGACCGCCTTGCCTCGGCCTTGTTGTTGATCAGTTGTTGTCGAGGAAACTCTTCAGGCGCTCAGAGCGCGACGGGTGGCGAAGCTTGCGCAGCGCCTTCGCCTCGATCTGCCTGATGCGCTCGCGAGTGACGTCGAACTGCTTGCCGACCTCCTCCAGGGTGTGGTCGGTGTTCATTTCGATGCCGAAGCGCATGCGCAGCACTTTGGCCTCGCGCGGCGTGAGCGAATCCAGAACGTCCTTGGTGACCTCCCGCAAGGACGCGTACATCGCAGCGTCGTTCGGTGCGAGCGTCGCCTGGTCTTCGATGAAGTCCCCCAGATGCGAGTCGTCGTCGTCGCCGATCGGCGTCTCCATCGATATCGGCTCCTTCGAAATCTTGAGAATCTTGCGGATCTTGTCCTCGGGCATCTCCATCTTCTGGGCGAGCGTCGCGGGGTCCGGTTCCTGCCCGGTCTCCTGGAGGATCTGACGGGAGATCCTGTTCATCTTGTTGATGGTCTCGATCATGTGCACCGGAATGCGGATGGTTCGGGCCTGGTCGGCGATCGAGCGCGTGATGGCCTGCCGGATCCACCACGTGGCGTAAGTCGAGAACTTGTAGCCCCGGCGGTATTCGAATTTATCCACCGCCTTCATCAAACCGATGTTCCCCTCCTGGATAAGGTCGAGGAACTGCAGGCCTCGGTTGGTATACTTCTTCGCGATCGAGATCACCAGGCGCAAGTTTGCCTCCGTCATCTCGCGCTTCGCGCGGCGGGCCTTCGCCTCGCCCGTGGACATCTGCTTGTTGATGTCCTTGAGGTCTTTCAGGGGAATGCCGATCCGCTTCTGGATCGTGAGCAGCTTCTGCTGTTGCTCGAGGATGTTCGGCTCGAAGCGCGAGAGCAGATTGCTCCAGGGCCTTCCGGCTGCGATCTCGTTCTTTACCCAGCGCATGTTCGTCTCGCTGCCGGGGAACTCCTTGATGAAGTGGGGCCGCAGCATGCCGCCTTTGTTCACGCACAGGTTCATGATCTCGCGCTCGTGGCTGCGCACCTCGTCCACCATCCCGCGCAGGCTGTCGCACAATTTCTCGATGATGCGCGCTGTGAAGCGGATGTTCATCAGCTCGTTGCCGATGTGGTCGCGCACCCGGATGTATTCCTTGCTGCGGTGACCGTGGTCGACCAGGGCCCGCTTCATCTTTTCGTAGAGGCGGTGGATCTTGGCAAAGCGCGCGAGCGCATCCTCCTTCAGCCGCAGCAGGGTGGCCGAAATTGCGGCGCTGTCGTCCTCGCCCTCCGTCTCTTCCTCTTCCTCGGGCTCGACGTCGTCTGCAAGCTCCTGGATCGGCTCGTCTTTCGCGTTCGGGTCGATGAGGCCGTCGACCAGCTCGTCGATGCGCATCTCGTCGCGGGCTACCTTGCCGGCCAGATCGATAATTTCGGCGATGGTAGTAGGGCAGGCCGAGATCGCCTGAATCATATGCTTCAGGCCGTCCTCGATCCTTTTTGCGATCTCGATCTCGCCCTCGCGCGTGAGGAGCTCAACGGATCCCATTTCGCGCATGTACATGCGCACCGGGTCGGTGGTGCGGCCGAATTCCGGGTCGACCGTGGAAAGCGCAGCTTCCGCCTCTTCTTCCGCGTCCTCGTCCGGCACGCCTGCCGGCGCGGTCTCGGAAATGAGCAGCGTGTCCGCATCCGGCGCCTCGTCGTAGACCTGGATGCCCATGTCGTTGAATGTCGAGATGATGGACTCGATCTGCTCGGCATCCACCATATCGTCCGGCAGGTGGTCGTTGATCTCGGCGTAAGTGAGGAAACCGCGCTCCTTTCCGAGCTTGATGAGGTTCTTCAGGCGAGTGCGGCGAGCTTCGGCGTCCTCGGGCCGCGCCTCCGCGCGCAGCAGCAGTGCGCGTTCGGCGTCGCCGTTGCGGCGCGGCCGGCCGGCTTTGCGCAGCTTCAGGAGCTCCTGCGCCTGAAGCTTGAGCTGGGCCTTGAGCTCCTTTTCCTTTTGCTTGGCGAGGAGCGCCGCTTCCTTCGCCCTCGCCTTCTCCAGCGCAGCGAGCTCCTTGGCTTTTGCCTTCTCGCGG
>Ga0209377_1000865_pt1 | contig 20576 bp, 19 predicted proteins | sample GraSoiAngelo_141_FD_185898 | JGI IMG/M metagenome (GOLD analysis project Ga0209377, IMG submission 185898) | Grasslands soil microbial communities from the Angelo Coastal Reserve, California, USA - 14_0929_12_40cm (SPAdes) (version 2) | ecosystem: Environmental > Terrestrial > Soil > Grasslands ...
CGCCGCACGTCCGCTCGGGCCGCCTGCGCCTGCTCGCGATCACGAACAGGACGCGTGTTCCGCTCTGGCCCGACACGCCCGCGGCGGCCGAGACGGTTGGCGGCTACGAATCGGGGGGCTGGTTCGGCTATGTCGCGCCGGCAGGAACGGCGCGCGCGATCATTCTCAAGCTGAACGACGAGATCAACCGCGCGATGAAGCTGCCCGACGTGAGCGACAAGCTCGTGACTGCCGGGCTGATCATCGTCGCCGAATCACCGGAATACTTTGGCGAGGTCATCCGCAGCGATTACACCAAGTACGGCAAGCTCGTGCGCGACATCGGATTTCAACCGCAGTGACGGGCGTCCGGATCTCTTGCTGAACGCCCGGGTCCTTTGCGCGCTCCTCGCGCTTTCGCCGGCGCAAGCCGCTCTTGCCTGGGGCCCGGAGGGACATCGCATGGTGGGCGAAATCGCCGCCCGCTACACCGGGCCGAAGGCCAATGCAGGGATCCTGGAGCTCCTCAGGAACGACCGCCTCGCCGACGGCCAGTCCTCCGGCCGGCGCACTCTCGGCGAAGTCGCGAACTGGGCCGACGAAATCAAGGATTTCGAGTGGGGAAAGCGGCGCGGTTCCTGGCATTACGACGACGTTCCGCTGTGCGAGGCAGAGGAGTACTCGAAGTACTGCAAGAACGGCCGATGCGCTTCCGCGCAGCTCGCCCGTCAAATCGAAATCCTCGGCAACGAGCGGGCGAGGCCCGGGCAGCGCAACGAGGCCCTCAAGTGGGTCGTGCATCTGGTGGGCGACCTCCACCAACCCCTGCACGCCGCCAACCGCAGCGACCGCGGCGGGAACCGCGTGCAGGTGTTCTTCTTCGGGGAACGCGACAACCCCCCCTACGGCACTCTGACCCTGCACGCCGTCTGGGACCTGAGCATGGTGCGCAGGCTGATCACGGATCGCGGCGGCGAGCGCGCCATCGTTTCTGCGCCGATCACGGACGGGGACAGGATCGCGTGGGAAAAGAGCTCGATTTCCGATTGGACAGCCGAGAGCCACCGGATCGCGAGAGACGCCGTCTATCCGCTGCTACCGGTGGCGGCCTCGTGCTCGACCAAGATCGTGGAGGTGGTCGCGATCGACCGGGCCTACTACGTGAAGGCGGCCCCACTGATCGAGGTCCAGATCAGAAGGGCCGGCGTTCGGCTCGCGCGGGTGCTGAACGAAACGCTGGGCCGCTGACGCCGCGAAACTCAACCGAGGGAGACAAGGATGGCAGATTCGACGCTGTTGGAACAATACAAGGCTCTGATCGGCGACGTGGGAAACATCGGCACGCGCTACGCGACGGCGAACGGATTCTACCTTTCCATCGTCTCGGCGCTGCTCGGCGTGGTCGCGTTTACCGAGTCGGGGAAGCCTCTTGCCCAGGTCGATGTGGTTCTCGTCCTGACCGTCGCGGTTTTCGCCATCGTCGTCTGCCACGTCTGGATGAAGACCCTGGCTTTTTACCGCGGGCTTTTCGGCGTGAAGCTGCAATTGCTCGGCGAGATGGAGAAGGAGCTGGCGTTCCCCGCTTTCTCGCGAGAGCACGAGCTCATGAAGGAACGCGGCGTCCGCCCGCTGATCGACAACGAGATATGGGTTCCGCGCGTCCTCTGGGTGTTCTTTGCGGTGATCGCCGCAACGGCACTGGCGTTGATTTTCGTGGATGGCTGAGCGGCGGGCTCAGTCCTGGAGCGGGATTTTCGCGTCCCGAATCACCTTCGCGTAGGTCGCAAGATCGAGCTTGTACTTTTCCGCGAACTGCTCGGGCGTACTTCCGACCGGCTCGTATCCCCAGGCGGACCAGCGCTCGCGCATGTCCTGCGCCAGGATCGCCTGTGCAATGTCGCGCTGGATCCGGATCACGATGTCGCGCGGCGAGCCCGCGGGCGCAAACACGCCGAGCCAGCCCGTGAACTCGAATGGAACGCCCGCCTCGGTCAGGGTCGGCACCTCCGGCAGGGTTGCCGAGCGCGCCGTGCCGCTCACTCCCAGGGCGCGCAGACGGCCGGACCTGATGTGAGACAGGACGCCGGCGAGCGGCATGAAAGCGAGCTGCACCTCTCCGGCGAGAAGCGCCTGGTTGAGCGGCGCGTCGCCCTTGTAGGGGACGTGCAGCATGTCGGTGCCAGTCATGCTCTTGAGAAGCTCGCCCAGAAGGTGCGGCGGCGCGCCGATGCCGGTGGAACCGTAGTTGATCGCGCCGGGCCTGGACTTCGCGAGCGCGATCAGCTCCTTGACCGATGCGGCGGGAATTTGCGGATTGGTCACGAGCACCACGAAGGAGGAGGTGAGCTGCGTCACCGGCGCGAAATCCCTCGCCGCGTCGAACGGAAGTTTCCTGTAGAGGCCGGGGCTGATCGCGAAGCCGTGTGTCGTGATGAGCAAGGTGTAGCCGTCTCCAGGGGCCTTGGCGACATGGTCGGCCGCGATGTTCCCGCCCGCGCCGGGGCGGTTGTCCACGAGCATCGGCTGCTTCCAGCTCTCCACGAGCTTTTGCCCGAGCGCCCGCGCGACGGTATCCACGGCGCCGCCCGCGGCGAACGGGACTACCATACGCACTGGCTTGGTCGGGTAGTGTTGAGCAAAGGCGGCCGGCAACGTTGCGGAGGCGAGCAGGATCGTGGTTCCGACTCGGATCGAGTGGCTTCTCATGGCGTGTCCGGCGTGAAATACTGCACAGAATTATCGACGGATTTCCCCGTTGCCGAAAGGTCTACGGGCGACCTCCGCCCGGGGCGAGCGTTGTTACGTAACATATTTCATATCCTGGGGACACGGTGGGTGCCAGACTCCCACCCTGCATGAGGGCGCGCGTCGGCCGGAACGACGCGCGTCCTGTTTGGGGAGGATTCGAAATTTCATGAACGGGCCGGATCGCCAGAGCGGGGTCGCCGTTCCAGACGGCGAGACGCTGTTTCGCTCGCTCTTCGGGCAAGTCGCAGTCGGCATCGCCGTCGGTTCGCTGGACGGGCGCTTCCTGCGGGTGAACGAGGCGCTGTGCCGCCTGCTAGGCTACGGCGAGCAGGAGCTACTGCAAAAAAGCTTCGAAGATATAACCCACGACGACGATCGGCAGGCGTCTCGGGATTTCCAGAACGAGCTCTTGACGACGTCCCAGTCGCGCGTCTATGAAAAGCGCTATTTGTCCAAGGACGGCTCGACCGTGTGGGTGCGGATCACGGGCACGCTGGTCAGGGACCGCTCGGGTGCGCCGCAGTGCTCGGTTGCGCTGATTCACGACATTACGGAGGTCAAGCTCGCGGAGGAGGCGCTCAAGGCGAGCGAATCCAGGTTTCGCCGCATGGTCGACATGAGCTCCGACTGGTACTGGGTGCAGGACGAGAATTTCCGCTTCGTCGATCTGCCCGGCGTGGAAAAACGCGGTCTCGGCCAGGACGTGTTCGTCGGCAAAGCGCGCTGGGAGCTTCCAGGATTGGCGCCGCTCCCGGAAAAGGTCTGGCAGCAGCACCGTGACAAGCTTGAGCGTCACGAACCGTTCAGCGATTTCGTCTACGTTGCCGCCGACGGCAAGGGCGAGATGCGCTACTTGAGCGTGACCGGCGAGCCGATTTTCGACGCGCTGGGGAAATTCAAGGGGTACCACGGCGTTGGAAAGGACGTCACCGAAAAGGCGCGCGGGCTGAAGGATCTGGAAGACAGCGAAGAGCGCTACCGGATGCTGTTCGACATCCATCCCCGTCCGATGTGGGTTGTGGAAAACAAGACCTTGCGTTTCCTCGCCGTAAACCAGGCGGCCGTCGACCACTACGGATATTCGAGGGAAGAGTTTCTGTCCATGACCGCAGAGCAGCTTCGCCCGCCGGAGGACATCGCGCAGCTGCTCAAGGACTTTCAGGACCCGAGCCGTTCCTACATGCAACGCGTGGCTCGGCACCGCAAGAAGAACGGGGAGCAGATCAACGTCGAAATCGTCTCCTTCAATCTCGCGTTCGACGGCCGGCCCGCGCGGCTGGGCGTGATCAACGACGTCACCGACCGCCTGAAAGCGGAGCAGCGGTCACGCGAGCTCGAGGCGCGGTACCAGGCGCTGATCGAGTCCCGAAAAGACCACGGCTAGCGCCGCGGCTTCCTGACACCAAGCCGCGAATGCGGTATACAGTCCGGGCCGAACCCGCACGGTTCGGAGGACGGGGGCCGCTTGAAATTTTCATTTTTCCACCTGATGCCTTACACGCATCTGGCCCGACACGCTCGCGGTCAATCCCGGGTGAGCGAGGGGCGATGAGCGCGAGAGCAAAGCCGCCCTTCCGGGCGGATCAGGTCGGCAGCCTCCTGCGGCCCGCGGAGATCAAGAAAGCGCGCGCCGAGGTCGAGCGCGGCGAAATGAGCGCCGGGGAGCTGCGCGCGATCGAAGACCGCTGCATCCGCGAGGCGGTCGCGCGCCAGGAGTCGATCGGGTTGCAGGTCGTGACCGACGGCGAATACCGCCGCGGGTGGTGGAACCACGATTTTCTCGGCAAGATCGACGGCGTCGAGATCGAGCTCGACCAGAACTCGTACAAGTTCGCCGGATCCGACGATCCCCGCTACACGCCCAAGGTGAGGCGCCGGGTGCGTCGCGCGCACCCGATGATGCTCGACCACTTCCGGTATCTGAGGTCGGTCGCGAGGAGGACGCCCAAGTTCACCATGCCGTCGCCTTCCATTCTCTACCACCGCGGCGGGCGGGCGGCGATCGACCGCGAGGCCTATCCGGATCTCGATCAGCTATGGAGCGACGTCGGCCGCGTCTATCGCGGGGAAATCCGCGACCTCGCGGCCGCGGGGTGCACCTACCTGCAGATCGACGACACGAGCTTCTCCTTCCTGTGCGACGAGAAATTCCGGGCGAGCTGCCGCGCCCGCGGCGACGATCCGGATGCCCTCCCGCACCTCTACGCGGGAGCGGTCAACGCGGCGGTCGCCGACCGGCCCGCGGGAATGACGATCGTCATGCATACGTGTCGCGGCAACTGGAAGAGCACCTGGCTCGCCGAGGGCGGGTACGATCCGGTCGCCCAGGCCGTGTTCAACGAGACGGACGTGGATGCCTGGTTCCTCGAGTACGACAGCGAGCGCGCCGGAAGCTTCGAGCCGCTGCGCTTCGTCCCGAAAGGAAAGAAGGTGGTGCTCGGACTCGTGTCGACGAAGACCCCGGTTCTCGAAAAGAAGGATGATCTGAAAAAGCGGATCGACGCTGCGGCGAAATACGTTCCGCTGGAGAATCTCTGCGTGAGCCCGCAGTGCGGCTTCGCGAGCAGTCATCACGGCAACCTGCTCACCGAAGACGACCAGTGGCGAAAGCTTCAGCTGGTCGTGGAAGTGGCTCGCGAGGTTTGGGGCGGCAACTGAAGGGCGCTATTCGACCGTCACGCCTGAGAGCTTGATCAGCCGGTCCCAGCGCGTGTATTCGGACTTGAGGTACTCGGCGAACTCCTCGGGCGTGTTGCCGACCACTTCGAACCACTGCTTGGTCACATATTGCTGGCGGAAGGACCGATCGAGGAGGATCTTGGCCGTGTCGTCGTAGATCCTGGCGACGGTCCCGCGCGACATGCCCGCGGGTCCCACGAGCGCGAACCATGTTCCGGCCTCGTAGCCAGGGACGCCTGATTCGGCGACCGTGGGAAGATAAGGCAGCGCCGCGATCCGGCGCGCGGTCGCGGCAGCGAGGAGTTTCAGCCTGCCCGCGCGCGCGTGGGACTCGACCAGAAGCGGGGTCACCATCATCATCTGTATCTGGCCGGAAAGAAGATCGGTGACCGCGGGTCCCGCGCCTTTGTAGGGCACATGCACGATGTCGATGCCGAGCAGGTTCTTGAGGTAGTCAACGCTGATGTGTGCCGAGGAGCCCAGCCCAAAGGAGCCATAGGAGAGCGAGCCGGGCTTGGCTTTCGCGAGCGCCACGAATTCCTGGAAGGTGTTCGCGGGCACGGAAGCGTGCACAGCGATCACCCACGGGAAACGCACCAGCACCGTGATCGGCGTGAAGCTCCTCAGGCCGTTGTAGGGGAGCTTCCTATACAGGTGTGGGTTGATCACGAACGAGGAGGCGTCGGAGACGAGCAGCGTCGCGCCGTCGGGCGCCGACTTCGAAACATACTCGGCGCCGACGATCTGGTTCGCACCCGGGCGGTTCTCGACCAGCACCGGCTGCCCCCAGATTTCCGAGAAGCGCGGCGCCAGGGCGCGCGAAAAGGCGTCGGTCGCGCCGCCCGGCGAAGTCGGCACGACGATCTTCACTGGACGGGAGGGGAAGGTTTGCGCCGGCGCGAGAAAAGGCGCCGCGGAGAGCGCGGCGGTGACGAATGCGAACAAGCCCACTGAGATTCCGGACACCGATCCTCCTTTGTGCGCCCTTATTGTAGTTCCGGCCTGGGCCGAGCGGTCTTAGCAGTCCCTCGGCCGAGACCGTGAATTTGTCACGCTCTTGGCGGTCATCCCCGGCCCGGAACTTGCGTTAAACAAGTCAAGGGCTAGGAATTACGCTCAGGTTTTTGGAAAGCCCTTGCCGGGTTTTGCCCGATTGGCCCGGTGCTCAGGCGACGGTAGCCCAACGTTTCGAACGGAACCGAAAAATGCGTCAGATCGTGAATCTGAATCCGCAGCTCAGCCGCGTCGAAGCGGAACTCTCGGCCCGCATCTGGGCGGTGTTCGGCTGCTTCCCCGATCTCTGCGGCTTTTCGCTCCAGGACCGGACCGGCTTGCCCGACTACGTCGATGCCTCCAGCCTGCGCGACGAGCTTTTCGTCAGGGAACTCGGCTTCTCCGCTCCGGTCAGCGAGACCGAATATGACGAGGCCTACAGGCTGATCACCGAGGCCGTCGCGGACATCGTGTCCGAACGGCCCGAGGCCTTGGAGCTGTTGCGCGGGCGCACTTTCGCGAGGACGCTCCACTAGCGACGTTCGATCGCCTCCCCGGCGGAGCGGCAATACCAGGGATCTCGGCGAAGTTTCCTTTCTCAGATTCTGCGGCCTAGCCGCGCGCGCCGCGAGGCGGTCGCCCCTTATAATCCTCGCTTCTGCCCGAGGAGAAAGACCGCATGGCCCGAAACCCCGCGCAATCCCGCCGCCGAGTGCTCTGCGCGCTCGCCGCGGCGGCGGTCTCGCCGTTCGCGCTCGCGCAGGGACTCTCCAAGCGCCCGGTGCGCATCGTCGTTCCGTTCACGCCCGCCGCCGGGCCGGACATCGTGGCACGCTTGCTCGCGCCCAGGCTGCAGGCGCGCTGGGACCAGCCGTTCTTCGTCGAGAACAAGCCCGGTGCTTCGGGCACGATCGGCACCGAGATCGTGGTGAAGTCGGCGCCCGACGGCCATACGCTCATGGTGGGACCGGCGTCGATCGTCACCGCGCCGCATCTCTATCCGAAGATTTCGTATGATGTAGTGAGGGATCTCTCCGCAATCACGAACGTCGGCTCGACTAGCCTCGCGCTCGTGGTGCACAAGTCGGTGCCCGCGAGCACGGCGCGTGAGTTCATCGCCTGGGTGAGGTCGCAGCCCGGCAAGCTCAACTACGGCTCTCCCGGAAACGGCACGCACCATCACTTCTGCATGGAGCTGCTCAAGCTGCAGGCGGGCCTGGACATCGTGCATGTGCCCTACAAGGGTTCGGCGCCCGCCGAGAACGACTTGGTCGCCGGCATCATTCCCACCATGTTCCTGCCGGTCCACGTTGCGCTTCCGAAGATCAAGGCGGGCCAGATCAAGGTGCTCGGCGAGAGCCTGAAGGAGCGCCATCCCTTGTTTCCGGACATTCCCTCGCTGCACGAGCAGGGCGTGACTGGCTACGACGTGGACCTGTGGATCGGCGTGTGGGGCCCTCCGGGAATGCCCGCCGACCTCCTCGCGAAATACAACTCGGAAATCCGCGCGATCGTCGCATTGCCCGAGATGCGCGAGCAGCTCGCGAGCCAGGGCCTGGTGCCGAACACCGGCACGCCCGAGCAGTTCGCCAAGCTCGTCAAGGACGATTTCGAGAAATGGGGCAAGGTGATCCGCGACGCTAAAATCAAGGCGGACTAGATGAAGTTCGTCGAAACGATAGGAATTCTGGGTCTGGGCAAGATGGGGTGCCCGATTGCGGCTCACCTGGTCGCGAAAGGCTTCAAGGTCGTTGGCTACGATCCGCTCGAGGAAGCGCGGAATAAAGCGCTCGCGCTCGGCGCCCGCGGGGCGGCCTCTGCGCGCGAAGCAGCGCAGGCGAGTGACCTCGTCATCATCGTGGTCGGTTTCGACAGGGAAGTCGAAGAGGTTCTCTTCGGCAAGGATGGCGTGCTCGAGGGCGCGAGGCCGGGCCTCATCGTCGCGCTGGGTTCCACGGTGGCGCCGCGATACTCGACGCGGCTCGCTGCGCGCCTCGCGGAGAAAAATCTCGTTCTCCTCGACATCCCGCTCGCTCGCGGGGAAGCGGCCGCGACGGCGGGCAAGCTCCTCGTCTACGGTGCGGGCGACCTCGACGCCTTCGAGCTCTGCAGGCCCGTCTTCGGGGCGTTTGCCTCGGACGTCTTCCATCTGGGGCCGGCGGGTGCCGGACAGGTCGCGAAGATGGTCAACAATCTCATCCTTTGGGCATGCATCGCGGTGAACGACGAAGGCCTGCGTCTCGGCGGGGCGCTGGGAGTCGACCCCGAGCGCTTGTGCGAGGCGCTGCGGCATGGCAGCGCGCAGAACTGGGCCATGGACACTCAGGCAGAGAGGAGCGGCATGCCCTGGGCTGAGAAGGACATGAGCATCGTGCTGGAGGAGGCTGATCGCGCGCGCCTCAGCCTGCCGCTCGCCGGCACGGTGAAAGAAGCGATCAAGGGCTTGAAGATCCGCATGGGGCTCGGCATGCCGGAGATCCCGGAGCGCCTCTAGCGCTTGGCGCGAGTTTGGCGTAGTTTCCCGGAGACGGCCCGATCAGGGGCCCGCGGGTCGGCGGCCGACTGGTTCATAATCGGAGGAGACATGGGTACGTACAGCAATCTGACGTGGCAGTTGCTCGTCCAGTTCCTGCTCGTGTTGTTCCTCATCGTCGCCGTCTCAGGCCTTGCGGTGGGAGTCGGGCTCATCGCTTCCAGCCCGAAGATCGTGGGGTACTTCCACATGCTGAACCGCTGGGTCTCCACCCGCCACGTCCTCAGGCCGGTCGAGGTCCCGTTCGACACGGAACGGGTGACGCACCGGCATCATCGCTGGCTCGCCGCAGGCTTCGTCCTCGGCGGGCTCGTCTCGATTTTCGGGCTCTTTGCAGGGCTCGACGCGAACGCCGTCGGCGCGGCGTTTGCGGCGAAGCGTTTCGCACCCGTCGTCGCCATCGCCGTGGAAAGCGCAAAGTGGGTTCTGATCGCGGGCAGCACGCTCGGCGTCGTGGTCGGCGCGATGCTGCTCTTCTATCCGAACGCAGAGAGCATGCTCGAAACGCTGGCGAACAAATGGGTGTCGCCCCGGCGCGTGACTCGAAGCTGGGACGACATGCACATGAACCTGGACGCACTCGTCGAAGCCCATCCCAGGCCCGCCGGCTGGATCATCGCCTGCACTTCGGCGGCGGCGGTGATCTGCGCAGTCATCATGCTGGCGCGCTACTACTGAAGAGCAAGACGGTCGCGATACTCGAGAGTCGGCTGGGCCGTCAGCTCGCCGACCTCGTTGAGAAGCGCGGGGGGCGCCCGCTCCTCGCCCCGGCGCTCGCCGAAGTTCCCGATATCGACCACGCCGGGATTGCCAGGCTGATCGGCGAGCTCGAGTCGCGTCCGCCGAAAGCCGCGATCTTCCAAACCGGCGTGGGCACGCAGGCGCTTTTTGCCGCTACCGATTCGCTAGGGCTGACGCCGAAGCTTCTCGGCTTGCTGGCGAGCTGCGTGGTGGTCGCGCGCGGACCCAAGCCTACGGGCGCGCTCCGCTCGCGCGAAGTGCGCATCGATCGCAGCGCCAAAGAACCCTATACGACCGTCGAAGTGCTGCAATCGCTCGAGGACCTGTCGTTCCGCGGCGAAAGCGTCGTGGTCCAGCGTTACGGCGAGAGCAACGTGGCGCTGGAAAAAGCGCTGCGCGCGAAGGGCGCAGAAGTCGTGGAAATACCCACCTACCGCTGGGCGCTCCCTGAGGACAGCGGACCGCTCGCGGGGCTGATCGACGCGCTCGATCGCGCGCAGGTCGACGCTACCGTGTTCACCAGCGCGTCGCAGGCGCATAACCTGTTCGCGCTCGCCCACAACCTCGGTAGAGACGGCCCTCTCGCCGCGAACCTGAGCCGGACGCTCGTCGCTTCCATCGGTCCGGTGTGCAGCGCCGCGCTGCGGGAGCACGGCGTGAAAATCGCCCTGGAGGCGAAGCCGCCCAAGCTCGGGCCGCTGGTGGCGGCGCTAGCCCGGGCCCTGTCGGCGTAGCTGCACCGCGCAAACTGATACAATGCGCGACTCTTTTTCGCATCCCGCCTGAATGTCTCGTTCAATCCGCAACCTCGCGATCATCGCCCACGTCGACCACGGCAAAACGACGCTCGTAGACAAGCTGCTGCACCAGTCCGGCACGTTCGCCGCGCACCAGCACATCGCGGAGCGGGTCATGGACTCCAACGAGCTCGAGCGCGAGCGCGGCATCACCATCCTCGCCAAGAACACCGCCGTCGACTACGAGGGCGTGCACATCAATATCGTCGACACGCCCGGCCACGCCGACTTCGGCGGCGAAGTCGAACGCTCGCTGTCGATGGTCGACGGCGTGCTGCTGCTGGTGGACGCGGTCGAAGGCCCGATGCCGCAGACGCGCTTCGTCACGCGCAAGGCGCTCGCCCTCGGCCTGAAGCCGATCCTAGTGGTGAACAAGATCGACCGTCCCGGCGCGCGGCCCGACTGGGTGGTGAACGCCACCTTCGACATGATGGACAAGCTCGGCGCATCGGAACACCAGCTCGACTTTCCCGTGGTCTACACCTCGGCACTGCTCGGCACGGCGACGCTGGCTCTCGCGCAACCCGGCAGCGACATGAAGCCGCTGTTCCACATGATCATCGAGCGCATCCCGGCGCCCCATGGAGATCCGGACGGACCTCTGCAGCTGCAGATCAGCAACCTCGACTATTCGAGCTACGTGGGGCGCATAGGTATCGGGCGCGTCAGCCGCGGCAAGCTCAGGCCGTCTCAGGAGGTGCTGGTGCTGAACGCGGACAAAGCGCCGGTGAAGGCCAAGGTCGGCCAGGTCATGGGCTTCCGCGGTCTGGAGAGAATCCCGATGGAAGAAGCGGTCGCGGGCGACATCGTGCTCGTCACCGGGGTGGAGGAGACCCACATCGGCGTCACGCTCGCCGACCCGCTCCAGCCTGAAGCGCTGCCGATGCTCAAGGTGGACGAGCCCACGCTCACCATGAATTTTCAGGTCAACACCTCGCCCTTCGCCGGGCAAGAAGGCAAGTTCGTCACCAGCCGCCAGCTGAGGGAGCGCCTGCTGCGGGAGTTGCAGGGGAACGTCGCCTTGCGCGTCGAGGAGACCGCCGACGCCGACGTGTTCCGGGTCTCGGGGCGGGGCGAGCTGCACCTCACCATCCTGCTCGAAAACATGCGCCGCGAAGGCTATGAGCTGGCCGTGTCGCGGCCGCGGGTCGTGATCAAGGAAATCGCAGGCGTCAGGCACGAGCCCTTCGAAGTCCTCACCGTCGACGTCGAGGAGCAACATCAGGGCGCGGTAATGGAAGCGCTCGGCGCGCGCCGCGGCGACCTGCTCGACATGATGCCCGACGGCCGCGGCCGCGTCCGGCTCGACTACCGGATTTCGGCGCGCGGACTGATCGGCTTCCAGTCAGATTTTCTCAATCTCACGCGCGGCAACGGCCTCATGAGCCACGTGTTCGACGAATATGCCCCGGCGAAACCTGAGATTCCCTCGCGGCGCAACGGCGTGCTGATCTCGGCCGAGGAGGGCGAGGCGGTCGCTTACGCGCTGTGGAAGCTGCAGGAACGCGGACGCATGCTAGTGAGTCCCGGGGAGCGCGTGTACGAAGGCATGGTGGTGGGCCTGCACAGCCGCGACAACGATCTTGTTGTAAACCCCGTCCGCGAGAAGCATCTCACCAATATCCGGGCCGCGGGCAAAGACGAGGCGATCCTGCTCACTCCGCCGATCAGCCTGACGCTGGAGCTCGCGGTGGAGTTCATCGAGGACGACGAGCTGATCGAGATCACCCCGCGTTCGATCCGCGTCCGTAAGCGCTACCTCTACGACCACGAACGCCGCCGCGCTGCGCGCGCCGAGCCGGGCACCGAGGTTTCCCCGGCCTGAATCAGGCCATCGCGTAGCGCTTCACCGCCTTCTCGTCCCAGGACACGCCGCTTCCGGGGCGATCCGGGATCACTGCTTCACCTTGTGCGATTTTCAGCGGCTCGACGAGGATCGCGCTCGCCCAGTCGACGTACTCGAGGTAGTGGCATGTCGGCGTCACCGCGAGCAAATGCGCACTCGTCTCCGGGAAGAGGTGCGAGGACATAGGCAGCTTGCGCTCCGCCGCGAGGCTCGCGGCGCGCTGCCAGCCCGTGACCCCACCGATCCGCTCCAGATCCGGCATCACGAAATCGCAGGCTCTCGCCGCGACGGCCTCGGCCATCTGCTCAGGCAAGGAAAAGTTCTCGCCGATCTGGATAGGCGTCGCGAGCGCTCGCGCGAGCTCGGCGCATCCGCGGAAGTCGTCGTGGCGGATCGGCTCCTCGATCCAGGCGATGCCCTCGGAGTCGATCGCGCGGCCGCGCTCCAGGGCCTCGGCGAGGGACAGCGCCTGGTTGAAGTCGACCATCAGCTCGACGCTGTCGGGAAGGCGGTTGCGCACAGCGCGCGCCGCGGCAAGATCGGCCTTGAGCGTCGGATGGCCGAGGCGCAGCTTCACTGCGCGGAATCCCCCTTCGAGGAGCTTTTCGGCCTCGTCGGCGGCGGCCTCGGGCGCCATCAGCCCCAGGCCGTTGCTGTTGTAGGCGCGGATGCGGCGCGGCGCGCCGCCGAGGAGCGCGACCAAAGGCTTCCCCGCGGCGACGGCGAGCGCGTCCCAGCAGGCGACGTCGAATCCGGACATCGCCATGCGCACGATGCCCTGCACGCCGATCAGCTTGAAGCGCCGCGCGAGCTTGGCCCAGAGCTCGGCGGGCGCGACCTTATCGCCTTTCACCGTTCGCTCGATCTCCCCGAGCATAGTTGCGATCGCCGGGGCCGCCGCCCGCAGATAGCAGAACAAGTAGGAGCGCCCGCTGACGCCCTCTTCGGTGTCGACGTCGATGAGGAGGAGAGCCGCGCTGCGCAGCGTTCCCGCGCTGGTGCCTAGCGGCAGCTTCATCGGCACCTCGACGCCTCGCGCGCGAATCGCGCGCACCTCGAGCCGGTTGCCGCGCTGCAGGTCGTGCGCCATCATTGATTCTCCTATCCGTCCCGCGCGATGCCCAGCAGCAGCGGAGGGCGAGGCATCAGTCGCGCCAACGCATCAGTCCAGCCAGTCTCGATCCTTGAGCTTCTTCGGAAGATAGGTCTTGGTCAGGTAGCGGAAGTCTTTGTTGGCGAGGGCGTCGAGCTCGTACTTGAGGCCGCTCGCGAGCATCCGCTTGATCTCTTCCTGCCAGGGTTTTTTCTGGAACCAGCGGTACTTGATCAGCTCCTTGGCCCGCCCGATGTCCTTGTCGTTGAGCTTGATGCCGACGTTGCGCGGCAGGCCGTAGGTATCGGGGTCTGAGCTCGAGAGGCCAATGAACTTGGCTTTGGGAATGGCCATCCGCTCGCTCTCGAACGCGAGATTGATCGAGCCCTGCTTGACGACCGAGTAGATGTAGTAGCCCCACGGGTCGTTGTCGACGAGGACGTAGACGGGGAGCCCGTGCTCTTCATGCAGTCGGCGCGCCAGGCGCCGCACGCCGCGGGGCGGCTGGCCGTTGCCGGTCAGGAGCACGCAGTTGTATCGGCGCCAGAACTTATCTTCGGAGAGCCGGTTCCACTGGGTGCCTTTCTCGACGAGCAGGACGAAGTCCGCCGTGCATCGCCGGATCTGGATGAACTCGGGCTCCACGATGGAGGGCACCGAGTAGCCGCCTTTGCCCAGGCGCGCGCAATCGACCCGGTCGCCGTCGTCGGTCAGCACGACCGGCCCGACGATGCTGCCGGCGTTCTCCGCGCGCACGTGGAGCTCCTCGCGCAGCGCCGTCAGCGTCACTTCGAGGTCTTCGATGAGCGGGTCGGACTCGTTCTGGCCGTCGAAGGTGTTCTCGCTCGAGTCCTTCATCGTGTGCTTGGTGCGGTAGTAAATCTCCCGCAACGACGTCGTGAGGTTCGCCCGCTGCAGCTCGGCCAGGGCATCGGCCACCAGCACCGTCTGCATGAACTTCTTCGCCATCCCCACGTTGAAGAGCGTGCGCTCCTGCTTGCGCTTGCCCATCTCGATGATGCCGCGCTTCTCGTTGAAGTTGATGTTGGCGAGGCTGCGCACGGGGATCGACAGCGCCGGATCCTTGCCCCGGTCGGCGGCCGTGATCACGGTGTCGGCCACGCCGACGAGCTTCTTCTCGACCGGTCCGAGTTTCTTCGCGGCTGCTTTGGCCATGGGGTTATCTCTTTTTACGCTTCGTTTTGCGCTTCGCCGCTTTCGCCGTCTCTTTCGACGGCGTGACCTCTTCCGGCGGGCCGCCGTTGCTCGGCTCGGCGCCCGGCAACACCGGCGCCTCCCCTTCGGTCCCCTCGGGGGTGACGATGATCGAGTGGGGCAGGCCTTCGGGGCCGCTCTCGTGGCCGAGGATCTCGTCGGTCTTGGCCCCGCCGGTCCGCTTCAATGCGATCTTTTGCAGCTGGTTCTTGAGCTTCTCCTTGGGCAGCTTGCCGCCCTTCAGCCGCGCGCACGCCTCGACGACCTCTTCGATGTAGAGCTCGAAGATATTACGCCGGCGGAACTCGCTCTTGGCCCGCTCGCGCTTTCGCAAGAATACGCCGAGCCGGCGCCCGCATTCCTGCAGCGCCAGCCGGATCTCCTTCCGGATCTCGTCGTAATCGGCGATCGCCTCTTTCGACTCGCTGGTGAACGGTACCCAGACCGAGGCCATGTGGACGAACACCACCATGGGCCCCGCCGGGAGCGCCCCGCGCGATTGCACGACGCCATAATTTCGCCAGGTGGTCTCGAGGACCGACTTGAAGGTCGCGCACGCCGACTGCTGATAGAGCAGGGGAACGCGGTTGGCGTAGCGAATGACGCGGGCCAACTCGTTGTCGTCGTCCTGCTGCTCGCCTTCAGCCAGCGGGACGGCTGGAGCTTCCGGCGTCTCCGCCGCCTGATCCGGCCCTCTGCCGAACGCCAACCCCGCCTCGATGATGAACGGATTGCCGCGGTACACCGACGGCGGCCGCGTGACGGCCGTGTAGAAGTCGCCCTTGATCTGCCTGTAGAGCCCGTGGAGGATCGCCTTCTCGCCGATCGGCGAGATGCAGTTGGACGGCGGCGCCATGATCTTGGTGGACTGGATCGCCTTGTAGATCGCCTCGGCGTCGGCGCCGTGAATATTGCGCGGCTTCGTACTTGGCGACAGCTTGGCCGTCCCGCAAATCTCCTGGGCCACGGCGGAGGACACCCGGCTGAAATCGGCGGCGAGAAACCCCGCGAGCGTGTGGCTCTTCGTGTCGTGCAGCATGCGGAGGAGAATGCCGAACTCGATACCGTAGGGATGCGGCTTGATCTCGCGCGGCTGCGGCGGGAGCTTCTGAATCGTCCGCGGATACTCTCGCGTTTCCCCCTCCGGCGTCCGATAGACGAGTTGCACGTGCGGATTGGCGATGGCCACCTGCTCGAGATATTCGTCCACCGAGGCGCGACCCTTCTGGTAGCGCCCGTCGATCTCCATTGCCACCTGCGTGCCGCGCTGGTGCTCCCAGTCGATCTTTTTGTTCTCGACAATCCTCGGCTCGTTCTTCTTGGTGTCGATCTGGACTTCGAAGTAGTGCGCCGCTGCGCGTGCGCCGATGCGTGAGGTGATCTGCACCGGCTTGCCCGTCGTGAGCTGAGCGTACATGCCGGCCGCCGAGATGCCGATGCCCTGCTGGCCGCGGCTCATTCTGAGCCGATGGAACTTCGAGCCGTACAGAAGCTTCGCGAAGATCGGCGGAATCTGCTGGCGGACTATCCCAGGCCCGTTGTCGATCACCGTCACGCGGAAGCGGGTCGCCTGGCTGGGAGGAGGCGGCGGCGCTCCGTTGGCCACTGCAACTTCAACGTTGACCAGGACGTCAGGCAGGATGCCGGCCTCCTCGGCTGCGTCGAGCGCGTTGTCCACGGCCTCTTTGACGCACGTGAGGAGCGCCTTGCGCGGATTGTCGAACCCGAGCAGGTGGCGGTTCTTGGTGAAGAACTCGGAGACGGAAATCTCCCGCTGCCGGGTCCCCATCTCGACAGCGGAGATGGTCGTGGTGGGCTTGGCGGGCTTTCCGTCGGCGGCGTTCGCGTCGGGAGCTTTGGCGTCGGTGGCCCTTGGCGCCGTCTTGGGGAGCTTGGCCGCCGAGGCCTTGGACCTGGCGTTGGGTTTGGACTTGGCGCCGGTTTTCGACTTGAGCGTGGCTTTAGGCATCGCCATCATTGATACCAGACTGGTGCTCGGAGGCGAAGTGGCCCGCTCACGCGGGTTTCCCGCCGTCCGCGTACAGCGCCAGGATGTCCCACACCGCGCGGTTGGCCGGGGTCGGAACGCCGGCCGCGGTGCCGAGCTGTACCACACCGCCGGAGAGCCACTCGACTTCCAGCCGGTTGCCGCGCTGCAGATCGTGCGCCATGGAAGCCGTCATCTCGGCGGGAAGCCCGTCGGCGCGAGCTAGGCAGGCATCGGCATAATCTGCGGGGAGGGCGATGCCGTGCGCGCGCCCCACCGCGACCACTTCGCGCATGATCTCGAGCAGGAACGCGCGCGTGCGCGGGTTCGTGCGGATCGGCCCGATGGTGGTGCGCATCGCGGTGGTGGTCGCCGAAATTCCCACCAGGAACGCGTACTTCTCCCAGATCGCGCGGCGCACGTCGTTGGAGAGCTCCGAAGTCACGCCCGCCTTGAGCAAGGCCTCGTGAAGAAAGCGCGCCCGCTCGGAGATCCTGCCGTCGTACTCGCCCAGCACCACGCGCTGCATCGTCCCGGTCTGGTGGATCACGCCCGGGCGCGAGATAGTCGTAGCGACGTAGCCAACGCCGCCCATCACCGGCGCGTCGCCGAGCTCGCGGCGCAGGATGTCGTCCTTGATCACGCCGTTTTGCAGCGAGACCACCCCGGTCCTGGGCTTGAGAAGCGGTCGGATCTGGCGTGCCGCGCCTTCCGTGTCCCACAGCTTCACCGAGAGAATGACGAGATCGACCGGTCCCAGCGTCGCGGGATCATCGGTGGCGCGCACCTTCGTCACGTGGATGTCGCCTTGGGGCTCGTTCTCGATGACGAGGCCGCGCTCGCGCATCGCGGCGAGATGCGCGCCGCGCGCGATGAAGCTCACGTCGTAGCCGGCGTGCGCGAGTCGCCCGCCGAAGAAGCCGCCCACTCCACCCGAACCCATCATTGCGATCTTCATGGGTCGAATGGTAACCTGCCTCGTCCCGGGCACAGGAGGAATCATGATCCGCGTAGGTCTTCGCGCCGCCGCTGCGGCGACGATGGTGGTTTGCGTGCTCGCACCGCTCACGGTCATTGCGCAGACCTGGCCGACCAAGCCGGTGAAATTCGTCGTGCCGTTTCCGCCGGGCGGTTCGGTCGATCCGCTCGCGCGCATACTCGGCGCGAGGCTCGCGGACTCTCTGGGGCAGCAGTTCATCGTCGAGAACAAGACCGGCGCGGGAGGCTCGATCGGCACGGCGTTCGTGGCAAAGAGCGCTCCGGACGGCTATACCTACGTGGTCGTGTTCGACACCCACGCGGTGAACCCGGCGCTGATCCCGAACCTTCCCTATGACACCGTCAACGACTTCGCTCCGGTGATGCTCGTCGGCACCGCGCCGATGGCGATCGTCGCCAACGTCGCCAAACCCTACAGGACTTTCGGCGACGTGATCCAGGCGGCCAGGGCGAAGCCGGAGGCCCTCAGCATCGGCTCGGTGGGCAACGGCAGCCTCGGCCACCTCGCCATGATCCTGCTGCAGCAGGCGGGCGGCTTCAAGGTCACCCACGTTCCCTACAAGGGCGGCGGGCCGATGATGGCCGACGTGATGGGCGGGCAGATCGACCTCGGAATCGCGTCGGTGGCGGCGCTGTCCGCGAACGTGAAGGGCGGAAAGCTGCGCGCCCTTGCCCTCACCGGCGACAAGCGCTCGCACACGATGCCCGACGTTCCGACTCTCGCGGAGCAGGGCTTTCCGGGTTTCTCGGCATTTGCCTGGTGGGGGATCTTCGCGCCGGCCGGAACTCCCAAGCAGATCCTCGACAAGTTTCACGCAGAACTGGTCAAGGTCCTCAAGCAGCCGGACCTGCGCAGGCAGCTGACCGAGACCCTCGGCATGGATCTCGCCTCGAGCAGCCCGGAGGCGCTGCAGAAATTCCTCGTGGGCGAAATCGATCGCTGGGGCAAGGTCGTGCGGGGCAACAACGTCCGCGCGGACTGAAGAGGCGATGAGAGTCGCTTGCGGCCTCCTGAGCGCGGCGCTGCTGTGCGCGTCCGCCGCTTCGCAGGACTACCCGTCGAAGCCGATACGGCTCCTTATCGGGTTTCCGACCGGCGGCAACGTCGACGTCGTGGGCCGGATCGTCGCGCAGAAGATGAGCGAAGGGTTCGGGCAGCAGGTTCTTCCGGAGAACCGGACCGGGGCGGGCGCGATCATCGCCAACGAGCACGTCGCCAAATCCCCCGCGGACGGCTACACCCTGCTGGTCGTGAGCGGCGCCTTCGTGACGCAGGCGGCGACCATGAAGAAGCTCCCCTACGACCCGGTTCGGGATTTTTCCTTCATCTCGACACTGGTGACGTACCCGCTGGTGTTCTCGGTGCGCTCCGATTCGCGTTTCCGGACCCTGGACGAATTCATCGGCTTCGTGAAGAGCCATCCCGGGAAGGTGAACTATCCCTCGCCGGGCATGGGGACGCTCTACCACCTCGCGGGCGAGTTGTTCGTTTCCATGGCCGGAATCGACATGCAGCACGTGCCGTTTCGCGGCGGCTCCGAGCCCCTGACCGAGGTGCTCTCCGGCCGCATGGAGCTGCTTATCGATGCTCTCACTAATTCGTACCCCCATATTCAGGGAGGAAAATTCAGGCCCCTCGCGGTGAGCTCGCCTGGGCGCTCGGCTTCGCTTCCGGACGTGCCGACCGTCGCGCACAGCGTGCCGGGCTACGAGGCGAGCTCCTTTCTCGGCATCGCCGGTCCCCCGGGCATGCCGGGCGCTATCGTCGAGCGGATCAACCGCGAGGTAAGGCACGTCATTGCGCTCCCGGAAATCGCGCGGCGCTTCGCCGAGTGGGGCGGCACGCCGAGCGCGAGCAGCCCGGAGGAAATGGGCCGCCTCGTCCGCGCCGAGATCGAAAAATGGAAGCAGGTCGTCGAAACGAGAAAGATCGAGCTGCCGTGATCCAAACAAGATCGCTTCTGTCGGCGGCGCTTCTCTTGCTGACTCTGGCCTGCGGCGGAGCGGCGGCGCAAGCCGTATATCCGGCGAAGCCCGTGCGCTTCATCGTGCCCTCCGCGGCCGGCGGCGGCACCGACATCATCGCGCGCGCCCTCGCGCAGAAGCTCTCCGAGTCGCTCGGGCAGCAGTTCGTCGTGGACAACCGCCCGGGCGCCGGCCAGATGATAGGAATCGAGATGGCCGCCAAATCCCCCGCCGACGGGCACACCATCCTGATGGCCGCGAGCACCCTCGCGATCAATCAGGTCATGTACAAGCAGGTGCCCTACGATCCGCTGCGCGATTTCTCCCCGATCACCCAGGCGGCTTCGCTCGCCAACGTGATCGTCGTGCATCCGTTGCTGCCGGTGAAATCGATCGCCGAGCTGATCGCCTACGCCAAGCAGCGCCCGGGCCAGCTCAATTTCGCATCGGCGGGCATCGGCACCTCGCCGCAGATGTCGATCGAGCTCCTGAAGAGCATGGCGGCAATCGACATGGTCCATATCCCCTACAAGGGCACCAGTCCCGGCGTAGTGGACCTGCTCGCGGGGCAGGTGTCGGTGATGGCGCCGAATCTGCTCACCGCGCTGCCGCACATCAAGGCGGGGAAATTGCGCGCGCTCGCGGTGACAAGCGCGAAAAGAAGCGAAGGCTTGCCGGACGTTCCGACGATAGCCGAATCCGGCCTTCCCGGCTACGATTCGACCCAATGGTACGGGGTGCTTGCGCCGGCGGGAACCGCACGCGAGATCGTCGCGCGCCTGCACGACGAGATCGTGCGTGCCCTGCGGTCACCCGAGGTCATGCAGCGGCTGGCCGCGGACGGCGCGGAGCCCGTCGGCAGCAGCCCCGAGGAGTTCGCCGCGTTCATCAAGTCGGAGATCGACAAATGGGCCAAGGTCGCGCGCGCCGCCGGAATCCATCCCGAATGAATTTGCGCTGCGGCCTGTTCGCTTTCCTTGCGGGGGTGGGCTGCAGCGCTC
>Ga0209377_1000866_pt1 | contig 20560 bp, 22 predicted proteins | sample GraSoiAngelo_141_FD_185898 | JGI IMG/M metagenome (GOLD analysis project Ga0209377, IMG submission 185898) | Grasslands soil microbial communities from the Angelo Coastal Reserve, California, USA - 14_0929_12_40cm (SPAdes) (version 2) | ecosystem: Environmental > Terrestrial > Soil > Grasslands ...
GGCGACGCGGGCAACAAACGGGACACGGGAAACGGGTCTCACGCTCACGATCCGTGCGCCCTACAAGGGCCTGAAGCAGGGCGAGAGCGTCGCCGTCAACGGCGCGTGTCTCACCGTCGAGCGGGTGGTGAAGGGGGGCTTCACGGTGCACGTGGTGGAGACCACCCAGGGGCGCACGCTGTTCGGCGAGTACGCGGCGGGGCGCCCCGTGAATCTGGAGCGCGCGCTGCGCGCGACGGATCGGCTGGGCGGCCACATTGTCCAGGGGCACGTGGACGGGGTCGCGGTGGTGCAGCGCGTCGCGCGCCGGGGGGACGCATGGGTGTACGATCTGCGTGTGCCCGACGCGGTGCGGCAGGTGTCGATTCCGCGCGGCGCGATTACGGTGGACGGCGTGAGTCTCACGATCAACGACCTGCCGGGGAAGGACCTCGTGCAAATCGCGTTGATCCCCTTCACCCGCGAGCACACCACGCTCGAATCGCTCGGCATCGGGGACCGCGTTCACGTTGAGGGAGACGTGCTCGGGAAGTACGTGAGGCAACTATGCAGCACCGCAAGATAAAACAGGCGATCGCGGACATCCGCGCCGGCAAGCTGGTGATCGTCGCCGACGACGAGAACCGCGAGAACGAGGGGGACCTGGTCGGCGCCGCCGAGCGGGTCACCCCCGAGATGATCAATTTCATGGCGACGCACGCGCGCGGGTTGATCTGCGTGACCCTCCTGCCCGAGCGCTGTCAGGCGCTGGGCCTCACCCAGATGGCCGAGCACAACACCGAAGCGCACGAAACCGCCTTCACCGTGTCTATCGATGCCGCCGCTCGCTTCGGCGTCACCACCGGCATCTCGGCGGCGGACCGCGCCGCCACGATCCGGGTGGCGGTCGATCCGGCCAGCGTGCCGACCGACCTGCGGCGCCCCGGGCACGTGTTCCCGCTGCGGGCCCGTCCCGGCGGGGTGCTGCAACGGGTCGGCCAGACGGAAGCGAGCATGGATCTCGCGCGGCTCGCGGGGCTCTACCCGGCGGGCGTGATCTGCGAGATCCTGAACCCGGACGGCTCGATGGCGCGGCAGCCGGACTTGGAGCAGTTCGCCGCGCGACATCAGGTCGCCTTCATCACGGTCGCCGAGCTCGTGGCGTACCGGCTGGCGCACGAGCGGCTGGTGCACCCCGTGGCCCAGGCGCGCCTGCCGACGCCGTTCGGCGAGTTCCGCATCGTCGGCTACCGCAACGACGTCGACTCGGCCGAGCATGTGGCCCTGGTCTACGGAGACGTGCACGACCGGAAGAACGTGCTGGTGCGGATGCACTCCAAGTGCCTCACCGGCGACGTGTTCGGGTCGGGGCGGTGCGACTGCGGTTGGCAGCTGCACTCGGCGATGCGCATGATCGCTACGGAGGGCCGTGGCGTGGTGGTGTACCTCGATCAGGAAGGGCGCGGCATCGGGCTCCTCAACAAGCTGAAGGCGTACGAGCTCCAGGACGCCGGCCACGACACCGTCGAGGCGAACCGCGAGCTCGGCTTCAAGCCCGACCTGCGCAACTACGGCATCGGGGCGCAGATCCTCCTGGACCTGGGCCTCTCCGCGATCCGCGTGCTCACCAACAACCCGATGAAGCTCGTCGGGCTCGAGGGCTACGGCCTGGAGATCGTCGAGCGCGTGCCGATCGTGATGACGGCGTCCGACGAGAACCGGTCCTACCTGGATGTGAAGCGGGACAAGCTCGGCCACCTGCTCACCCACTGACCGTGGCCGAGATTCAGGGTTCGCCGCGCGCGCCGCGAGAAGGTCGCGTGGCCGTCCTCGTCAGCCGCTACAATGACCTCGTGACCGCGCGCCTCTTGGACGGCGCGCGGCAGTGCTTCCGCGACAAAGGCGTGCCGGAGGCGCGGGTGGACGTGATCTGGGTGCCGGGGGCGTTCGAGCTGCCCGTCGCGGCCGAAGCCGCGGCGGCGAGCGGGCGTTACGCCGCGCTGGTCGCGCTGGGGTGCGTGGTGCGCGGCGAGACGCCCCATTTCGAGTACGTCGCGGGCGAGGCGGTGCGCGGGCTCGGCAACGTCGCGCTGGCACACCGGCTCCCGGTCGGCTTCGGGGTGCTCACCACCGACACGCTGGAGCAGGCGCTGGCCCGGGCCGGCGGAGCGGCTGGCAACAAGGGCTACGAGGCGGTCGACGCGGCCCTCACGACGGCCGATGTCCTGGGCCAGCTCACGCGTGCAGCGCCCCGAGACTAAGGCCCGCGCCCGCGCGCTGCAACTCCTCTACGCTTGGGACCTGTCCGGCCGCCCGTCAATCGAAACGGTCGTGGCCCGGCTCGCGGCGGCATACGGCCACCCACCGGAGGGCTACGACCGCGGTGCCGACCTCGCGGCTCAAGCGATCGCCGGCCTCCCCGAATTCGACGCCCGAGTGGCGGATGCCGTCGAGCACTGGCGGCTGGAGCGCGTCGGCGTAGTCGAGCGCAATATCCTCCGACTGGCCCTGGCGGAACTCGCCGAGGGCTCGACGCCGCCGCGGGTCGTGATCGATGAAGCCGTGAAGCTCGCCCATTGGTTCGCGGGCGCCAAGGCACCGGCGTTCGTGAACGGCGTGCTCGACGCGGTGGCGCGGGAATCCGGCGCGCTGTGAGAATCCTGCTCGTCAACTGGAACGACCGCGAGAACCCACACGCCGGGGGTGCCGAGACGCACGTGCACGAGATCTTCGGTCGCCTGGCGCGCGGCGGCCACGCGATCGACCTCGTGGCGAGCGGTTGGCCGGGGGCCCCGCGCGAAGCGCAGCTCGATGGCCTGCGGGTGCACCGCTCGGGCGGGCGACACACCTTCGCGCTGCGCGCGCGCGGCGTGGTGCGCCGGTTGCTGCGGGCGAACCCCTACGACGTCGTGATCGAGGACATCAACAAGCTCCCGCTGTTCCTCCCGACGCTCACCGACCGGCCGTTCTGCGCCCTCGTGCCGCACCTCTTCGGCGCGACGGCCTTCCGGGAAGCGAGTTGGCCGATCGCCGGCGTGGTGTGGGCGGCCGAGCGGCCCATCCCGTGGGCGTATCGCCGCGCGTGGTTTCACGCTATTTCGGAGAGCACGCGCGATGACCTGGTGCGGCGGGGGGTGCCCCGCGAGCGGATCGAAGTCATTTATCCGGGCGTCGATGCGACGTGGTACGCCCCCGACGCCGCCGAACCGCGAGCCCGCGAACCGACGTTCTTGTACGTGGGGCGTCTCAAGCGTTATAAAGGAGTGGAAATCGCGCTCCGGGCCCTGGCACTCGCGCGCCAGGCGCGTCCCGATCTCGTCCTCGAGATCGCTGGAGGGGGCGACGACCGCAGGCGCCTCGAGCGACTGGCGCAGACGCTGGGCCTGGGCGAGGCCGCCCGGTTCCTCGGGTTCGTGTCCGAGACGGATAAGCGTCGGCGGCTGCGCCGGGCGTGGGCGGTCGTCCTGGCGAGCCCAAAGGAGGGGTGGGGCATCTCGAACGTGGAGGCGGCGGCGTGCGGTACTCCGGCGCTCGCGTCCGACAGTCCCGGCCTCCGGGAGTCGGTCCGGCACGCCGAGACCGGCTTCCTGGTGCCGCACGGCGATGCGCGCGCGCTCGCGGACCGGATGCTTGCGCTCGCCGCCGATCCGGCGCTGGTGGCGCGGCTGGGTCGCGGCGCCCGCACGTTCGCGGAGCAGCTCACCTGGGAGCGGGCGGCCCGGGCGACGGAAGCGCATCTCCGGCGGGTCATCGCTCAGGGAGGCTGAACGATGCGGATCACCATCACGGCACGCCACTGCGAGATTCCCGACGAGCTGCGCGCGCGGGCGCGGGAGCGGCTCGAGCGTCTCGCGCGGATCGCGCCGCGGCCGCATGATGGGCGAGTCGTGTTCGTGGCCGACCACGGACGCCCGACCGTGGAGGTGCGGCTGCACACCGCGCGCGGCGCGGTGCACGTCGGGACGGCGCGCGGGGCGGACCACCGCACCGCGCTCGATCTCGCGGTGGCCAAGGTGCGGCGGCAGCTCGACAAGGCCTCCACGCGACGGCGGGGCCCCGCAACCCGCCGTCCCCTGGAGCGCGAGCTCCGGTGACGAAGCCCAAGGTACGCGACCTGCTCGAGCGCAAGGGCGATCCCTTGCAGCTCGAAGCGCTGACGGGGGACGCAGGGCTCGAGCGCGAGATTCCCGCGCCGGAAGCGTCGAGCCCGGGGCTGGTGCTCGCCGGGTACACCAAGCGCTTCGCCGCGCACCGCCTCCACATCCTCGGCGAAACCGAGGTGACCTACCTCGCGTCACTCGACGCCGCGGCGCGCCGTCGCGCGCTCGAGACGCTCTTCCAGTTCGATCTGCCGTGCGTCGTCATCTCGAAGGGGCAGGACCCGCCGGCGGATTTGCTCGAGCTGGCGCGTGCCAAGGGCGTCGCGGTGATCCGGACCCGACTCAAAACCGCGGAGTTCTACCGCCGCCTCAAGCCGTTCCTGGACGACGCCTTCGCGCCCACCACCACGGTGCACGCGTCGCTCGCCGATGTGTTCGGTGTAGGCCTGCTGTTCTTCGGCCGCTCGGGGATCGGGAAGAGCGAATGCGTGCTCGATCTCGTGGAGCGCGGCCACCGGCTGGTCGCGGACGACGTCGTCCACATCACGCGTCGCGGCAATGACGTGCTGATCGGTCGCGGGCACGAGCTGTCCCAGCACTACATGGAAATCCGCGGCGTGGGGTTGATCGACATCCGCGCGCTGTTCGGCATCCGCGCCGTGCGGCAGCAGAAGCGCATCGAAGTGGTCGTCCAGCTCGAGGACTGGGATGCGACGCGCGAGTACGATCGCACGGGGATCGACGGCCAGACCACGCAGGTGCTCGAGGTCACACTGCCGCTCGTCACCGTGCCGCTCAACCCGGGGAAGAACCTGACCGTGGTCTGTGAGGTCGTCGCGATGAACCACTTGTTGCGCTACAGCGGCGTGGATTCGGCGCAGTCGTTCAACGACCGGCTGCTCAAGCGTCTCGCCGAACGCCGCCAGCTCCAGGAGTATCTCGAGGAAGACAATGAGTGAGCCACTGCGCGGAGTGATCGTCTCGCACGCGGCCGTTGCCCAGGCCCTGCTCGCGGCGGTCGCCGCGATCACCGGCGTGCGCGACGCGCTCGTCCCGGTGTCCAACGACGGCTGCGACACGGGAGCGCTTGCCGACCGCCTCACGCAGGCGATCGACAATAAGCCGGCCGTCCTGTTCGTCGACCTGCCAGGCGGCTCGTGCCTGACGAGCTCGGTGCGACTCGCGCGCGGTAAGACCAACGTGGCGGTGGTCACGGGGGTGAACCTCGCGATGCTGCTCGATTTCGTGTTCCACCGCGATATCCCGCCTGCCGACGCGGCGCGACGCGCCGCCGAGGCCGGGAGCCGCGCGATCCGCACGCCGGCGGCATGAGCATCGCCCTGTACCGCCTCGACGATCGCCTGATCCACGGCCAGGTGGTCGTGGGCTGGGGGAAACCCCTGAACGTGGGATTCATTGTGCTGGTGGATGACGCCGTGCGGGCCAGTGCGTGGGAGCAGGAGCTCTACCGCATGGGCGTGCCACCCGAGATCGAGGTGGTATTCGCCTCGACCGAGGAGGCGTTGCAGCGCCTCGCCGAGTGGGAGCACGACCCCCGCGTCGGCATTCTCGTCGCGGGCGACATCGACACGCTCGCGGCGCTCACCGCCAACAGCCACCGCGTGAGCCGCGTCAACGTGGGTGGCCTGCACCACCGCCCCGGGCGCTCGGAGCGGTTGCGCTACGTCTACCTGAGCGACGCGGAGGCGGCGCAGCTCAAGACGCTCGCCGCCCGGGGCGTCGAGGTGACGGCCCAGGACGTCCCGACGGCGGCCCCGGTGCGGCTCGAGGACTTCACATGAGCCTCGAGCTGCAGCTCCTGCTGCTCGCGTGGGGCACGCTCGTGGGGCTCGACCTCGTGAGTGTCCCTCAGGCGATGATCGCCCGGCCCCTCGTCGCCGGGCCGATCGCGGGCGCGATACTGGGCGACGTCGCGACGGGACTCCAGCTCGGCGTGCTGTTCGAGCTGTTCCAGTACGACATCCTGCCGATGGGGGCGACCCGCTACCCCGAGTACGGACCCGCCACCGTCGCGGCCGTCAGTGCGGCGCACGCGGCGACCGGCACGCTGGGGCTCGGGCTCGGCGCGTTGGTCGGACTGATCACGGCGATGGCCGGCGGACTGAGCCTGCATGCGCTGCGGCAGCTCAACACCCGAGCCGTGCGGCGCGCGGCGGCCGCGCTCGAAGCGGGTGACCCGCGCGTGCTCGAGCGGCTGCACGCGGCGGGGATCCTGCGCGACGCGGTGCGGGCGGCCGTCGTGACCGCCTTCGGTCTCCTGCTCGCGCAGGTGGTGCGCGCCTATCTTGCCGGCACCCTCCCGCCGCATGGGGTCGCGCTGCTCAACGTGGCGGCGGTGGGCGCAGCGCTCGCGGCGGGGACGGCGGGGACGCTGCGCCTCGTGGGACGCGGACCCAGCCTGCGCTGGTTCGCGGCCGGGGTGGTGGGCGGCACCGTCGTCGCGTGGCTGCGATGAGCCCTCCCCTGACGCGCGCCCGGCCCGGGCTCGTCCGCAGCCTGCTCCGTCTGTTCACGGTGCAGGGTTCCTGGAACTACGAGCGGATGCAGGGCCTCGGCATCGGCGTCGCCGAGGAGCCGCTGCTGCGGAACCTGCGGGCCGAGGGTGGGGACGATGGCGTGGCGTACCGCGCCGCGGTGGCGCGCGGGGCGCATTTCTTCAACGCGCACCCCTACCTGTGCGGCCTCGCGGTCGGCGCGGCGGCGCGCGCAGAACACGACGGTGTGCCGCCCGAGCAGGTCGAGCGCTTACGCACGGCGCTGTGCGGGCCGCTCGGCTCGCTCGGCGACCGCCTCGTGTGGGCGGGGTGGCTGCCGCTCACCTCGGGGCTGGCGCTCATCGCGGTAGCGCTCGGTCTCGGACTCCCGGCCATCGTGGCCTTCGTCGTCGTGTACAACGTCGGACACGTGGCGCTGCGCTGGTGGGCGTTGCGCGCCGGCTGGCGGTATGGCGCGCAGGTGGCGCAGGCGCTGCGCGAGCCGCTGCTGCAGCGCGCGACGGCCTTGTCCGGGCCGGCGATGGCGCTCGTCGTCGGGGCGGCGCTGCCGCTCGTCGCCCAGTACCTGAGCAGCGCGTTTTTCGGCTGGGCGCGGGTGGCCCTCGCCGGAGTGGTAGCGGGCGGGTGTGGGCTGTTGTGGTGGCAGCGGGCGCGGCTCACCGGGGTGCGGTTGGGCCTCGCCCTGCTCGCGGTCGGTGCGCTGGCCGGGTGGTTATGGCCGTGATCGAGCGCGAAGCCAAGATCGTGAACCCGCTCGGCATGCATGCGCGGCCGGCGGCGGAGTTCGTGAAGCTCGCCAGCCGCTTCAAGTCGGCGGTCGAGGTCCGCAAGGACGATCTCGCCGTGAACGGGAAGAGCATCATGGGCGTGATGATGCTCGCGGCGGAGTGCGGATCGTCGCTGACGATCAAAGCCGACGGCGAGGATGCGGAATCGGCGATGGAAGCCCTGCTCGCCCTCGTTGCCGACGGGTTCCACGAGATGCACCTGACGGCAGAGCTGCGCGAGGCCGAGATGCGGGACGCCGAGCAGCGGGAAAACGAGGGGCGCGAATGAGCGACCGGCAGCTCAAGGGGATCGGCGTCTCCCCCGGGATCGGCGTCGGCGCCGCGATCGTGGTGCGCTGGACCATGCCCGAGGTCCCGCACCGCGTCGTGCCGCGCTCCCAGGTGGAGAAAGAGGTGCGCCGCCTCCGCGCCGCCGTGCGCGACGTGAAGCGCTTTCTCCAGGCGATGAAGGCGAAGGCCGAGGATCGCGCCGGCGTAGACGAAGCGCGCATCTTCGACGCCCAGATCCTGATGCTCGAGGACAAGGAGTTTCTCTCCGGCGTCGCGAACCTTATTCGCGAGAACCTCCTCGCCGCCGAGAAGGCCTACGAATTCAAAGCGCTCGAGGTCCGCGACATGTGGGCGGCGACCGGGAGCCCGCGCCTCAAAGATCGGCTGGCGGACCTCTCGGGCGTCGCGGTCCGTGTGATCGAGCACCTGATGCACCGAGGCTCGGACGAGCTCTGGGAGGCCATCAGCCAACCCACGGTCGTGGTCGCGAAGGAGCTCTCGCCCGGACTTACCGTGCAGCTGGATCGTGAACATGTGGTCGGGCTCGTGAGTGAGGAAGGGACCCGGACGTCGCATGCCGCGATCCTCGCCCACTCGATCGGGATCCCGGCGGTGTTCGGCGTCGCTGGCGCCATCGAGCGCATCGAGCCGGGCACGATGGTGGTGATGGACGGCACGCGGGGCACGGTGCTGCTCCAGCCGACGCCCCACGAAATCGCCGAGGCGCAGGCGCGGGAGCTGCGGCGGCGCGAGCTCGCGTTGCAGCTCGAGGAGGTCATGGACCAGCCGTCCGTCACGACGGACGGTGTCCGCATCGTGCTGCGGGGGAACGTCGATCTTCCCGACGAGATCAAGCCGGCGCAGGACCACCGGGCGGAGGGCGTGGGCCTGCTGCGCACGGAATTCCTCATCACGGGGCACACTGAATTGCCGACCGAGGATGAGCAGGCCGAGTACTTTCGGCGCGTGGCGGAGGCGTTCCGGGGCCATCCGGTGGTCGTCCGCACCTACGACCTGGGGGGGGACAAGCTCCCGGCGCCGTTCCGGGCGCCGTCGGAAGTCAACCCGCAGCTGGGGTGGCGGGCCATCCGGGTGTGTCTCGATCGCCCGGACATCTTCCGGACGCAGGTGCGGGCGGCCCTGCGGGCCGCGCAGTACGGCGACGTGTGGCTGATGATCCCGCTGGTCACCCGCCTCGACGAGCTGGATCGCACGCGCGCGCTCGTGGCGGAGCAGGCCGCGCAGCTCGCGCGCGAGGGCATCGCGGCCGCGACGTCGCTGCCCGTGGGTGTCATGGTCGAGACGCCGGCCGCCGCCGTGATGGCCGACCGACTCGCAGCGGAGGCGGACTTCCTCTCCGTCGGCACGAACGACCTCACGCAGTACACGCTGGTCGTGGACCGCGGCAACGCGCGGCTCGCCGATCGCTTCACGCCGCACGATCCCAGCGTGCTGCGGCTGCTCAAGATCGTCGCGGACGCGGCGCGTCAGGCGGGCAAGCCCGCGAGCGTGTGCGGCGAGATGGCGTCGGAGCCGCTGTCGGCGTTCCTGCTGATCGGGCTCGGCTACGTGACGCTGTCGGTGGCGCCGCCGGCGCTGCCGCTCGTCAAGTGGACGGTGCGCCAGGTGAGCGCGGCGCGCGCGCGCGTCGCAGCCGAACAGGCGCTCGCGGCGCGCACCGCGGCCGACGTGCTCGACCTGTTGCGACTCGCGCTCGCCGAAGCCGTCGACTTGAAGCTGCTCGACCCCGACGGCCGGTTGCCCGCGGGACGGCGCGCCGCTAGCTTGAACGTCTAAACCTCGGTCGGACAGGCACATGCCCGCGCAGCGCCACGTCTTCACCTCCGAGTCGGTGACGGAAGGACATCCCGACAAGATCGCCGACCAGATCTCGGACGCGGTCCTCGACGCGATCATCGCCAAGGATCCCGCTGCCCGTGTGGCGTGCGAGACGCTCGTCACCACCGGCATGGCCGTTGTGGCGGGCGAGATCACCACCTCGACATACGTCCACATCCCCGACATCGTGCGGGGCACGATCAGCGCGATCGGCTACACCGACGCGAGCTTCGGCTTCGACGCGCAAACCTGCGCCATCCTCACGACCATCGACCGCCAGTCCGGCGACATCGCCATGGGCGTGGACAAGGGCGGCGCGGGCGATCAGGGGATGATGTTCGGCTACGCGTCGGATGAGACGGCGTCGCTCATGCCGCTCCCGATCGTGCTCGCCCATCGCTTCGCCGAGCGGCTCGCGGCGGTGCGCAAGGCGGGGGATCTCCCGTGGCTTCGCCCCGACGGCAAGACGCAAGTCAGCGTTGTGTACGAAGGGATGCGGCCGGTCGACATCAGCAAGGTGGTGTTGTCCACCCAGCACTCGGACAAGATCGACAATGTGGAGCTGCGCGAGGGCGTGATCGCGCTCGTGGTCCGGCCGGTGCTCGCCGACGTCGGGTTCGAGGTCCGCGATCCCGATATCCTCATCAACCCGACCGGCCGCTTCGTGGTCGGGGGCCCGCAGGGCGACGCGGGGCTGACCGGCCGCAAGATCATCGTGGACACCTACGGCGGCATGGCCCGCCACGGCGGCGGCGCCTTCAGCGGCAAGGACCCCTCGAAGGTCGACCGTTCCGCCTGCTACGCGATGCGCTGGGTGGCAAAGAACGTGGTGGCGGCGAAGCTCGCCGCTCGGTGTGAGGCGCAGGTGGCGTACGCCATCGGGGTCGCACAGCCCGTCTCCGTGATGATCGACACGTTCCGCACCGGCGTCGTGCCCGACGAGGCCATCGAGGAAGCCGTGCGCGAGGTGTTCGACCTCACGCCGCTCGGCATCAACAAGGCGTTGAACTTGCGCCATCCAATCTACCGCGCCACGGCGGCATATGGCCACTTCGGCCGCGCGCCCGAGCGCCGGCGCTACGTGGACAAGGACGTGGACCGGGAAGTCGACCTGTTCACCTGGGAGCACGCGAACCGCGTGGAAGACCTCCGGCTCGCCGTGCAGCGCTCCCAGCACTACTCCTCCAAGAAAGCGAATGCATGACCACCACGGCCCGCCCCGCCGCTTCCGACGTCAAGGACCTGAGCTTGGCCGCCGAGGGACGCCGCCGCACCGAGTGGGCGGAGCGATCCATGCCGGTGCTGCGGCTCCTCCGGGAACGCTTCACCCGCGAACGCCCCCTCGCCGGCCGACGTCTCTCGGCTTGTCTGCACGTCACCACGGAGACCGCCAACCTCGCGGTCACCCTCCAGGCTGGCGGCGCGGACGTGGCGTTGTGCGGGTCGAACCCGTTGTCGACGCAGGACGACGTCGCCGCGCATCTCGTCAAGGACCACGGGATCAAGGTCTTCGCGATCAAGGGTGAAGACCACGCCACGTACTACGAGCACATCCGGGCGGCTCTGGCGCATCGCCCCGACATCACGATGGACGACGGCGCGGACCTGGTCGGTGCGCTCCACATGATCGCGCTCAACCGGCTCGACGACCTGGCACCACCGGTCCGACGCTGGGTGGAGACGCTTTCCGGGGCCGACCGCAAGGCGCTCGTCGCCGGCGTGGCGGGCTCGACCGAGGAGACCACGACCGGGGTCATCCGGCTCAAGGCGATGGCGCGCGACGGCGTGCTGCAGTTCCCGGTCATCGCCGTGAACGATTCCGACACGAAGCATCTGTTCGACAACCGCTACGGAACGGGACAGTCGACGCTCGACGGGATCCTGCGGGCCACGAACCTGCTCGTCGCCGGGAGCACCGTGGTGGTGGCGGGGTACGGGTGGTGCGGGCGCGGCTTTGCGCTGCGGGCGCGCGGGGCCGGTGCGAACGTGATCGTGACCGAGATCGACCCGCTCAAGGCGCTCGAGGCGCAGATGGACGGCTATCGGGTGTTGCCGATGGCGGAGGCCGCACGGGTCGGCGACGTCTTCGTGACTCTGACCGGGAACACGCACGTGATCCGCGTGGAGCACATGCGCGGGATGAAGGACGGAGCGGTGCTCGCGAACTCGGGCCACTTCAATGTCGAGATCGATTTGGACGGCCTGAAACAGGCGGCCCAGGGCCCCACCCGGGTCCGGGAGTTCGTCGACGAGTGGCGGCTGGGCGGCAGGCGCATCTTCGTGCTCGCCGACGGTCGGCTCATCAACCTGGCGGCGGCGGAGGGCCACCCCGCGAGCGTGATGGACATGTCGTTCGCGAATCAGGCGCTCGCCGCCGAGCACGTCGTGCAGCACGCCCGGGAGCTCACGAAGGACGTGCACCGCATCCCCCGGGAGCTGGACGAGGGAGTCGCCCGGCTGAAGCTCGCGGCGATGGGGGTCGCGATCGATACGCTCACGCCCGAGCAGCAGAAGTATCTCGCATCGTGGGAGATGGGGACCTGAGCGCGAACCAGATCCAGGTTCGGGTCGCGCATCTGGGACTCGATCGCACGACCAACACGCCGGTGGTCATCCTCCAGGAGCACGAAGGGGAGCGCGTGCTCCCGATCTGGATCGGTCCCGCCGAGGCGAGCGCCATCGCCATGGAGCTTGCGGGCGTGAAGTTCGCGCGGCCGCTCACCCACGATCTCTTGAAGCAGGTGATCCTCGGCCTGGGCGCAGACTTGCGGAAGGTCATCATCACCCAGGTGAAGGACAACACGTACTACGCCGAGCTGCACATCTACCGCGGCGACGCGGTGATCCAGATCGACGCCCGCCCGTCCGACTCGATCGCGGTCGCCCTCCGGCTCAAGGCGCCGATTTTCACGAGCGAGAGCCTGCTCGCCCTCACGTCGGTCGAGACGGGAGAGCCGGGCGGCGAGTCGGGCACGGGGCCGCTCGATCCCGACGCGCTGAAGACCTACCTCCAGAACCTCGATCCTGAAGATTTCGGGAAGTTCACTCCGTAGCTCGGCGTTGCTGCTGTGCCTCGCCGCCACGGGGGGGCTCCGGGCACAACAAGTGGTGGTCACGGGTCGGGTGCTGGATGGGCCCACCGGGCGGCCCGCTGCACGCACCTGGGTGGTGCTCCATCAGGTGTCCATGGGCGGTGGCGGCCAGCCGATCGATTCGACCCGCACCGACGCTCGCGGCACGTACGCCCTCACCATCCGCCGGCCCGACTCGGCCGCGATCTATGTGGCCTCGACCTGGCGCGCTGGGATCGCCTACTTCTCGGAGCCGACCGCGCCCGGCCGGTCGACCTCCAGCCTCCGCCCGCTGTACGTATACGACACGAGCTCCACCGGGCCGGCCGTACGGGTGATACGCCGTCTGGTCACGGTCGCCAAGGAGAAACGGGATGGCTCGCGTGACGTGCTCGAGCTGCTGGAGCTCGTGAACCCCGGTGTCGCGACGCGTGTGGCCCGGGACACGCTGCGTCCCACCTGGGCCGGCGCCATACCGTCGGTCGCGATCCAGTTCCGGGTCGGGCAGGGGGACGTCTCGCCCCAAGTCGTGACGCGGCGCGGCGACTCGGTTGCGGTGTACGGTCCGCTTCCGCCCGACGAGCGCAAACAGCTGAGCTACACGTACGTGCTCTCCGCCACGGTGCGTCGCGTGAGCGTGCCGATCGACCAGCCGACCGACGAAGTGGACCTGCTGCTCGAGGACACGGCCGCCGTCGTGACCGCGGGGAAGCTCGATTCCCTCGGGGCGGAGGACATCGGCGGGCGTCGCTTCGCACGCTACCGCACGCCGCCGCTCCCGGCGGGAGCCGCGCTCGCGATCGTCTTCACCGAGCGACGATTCGCGCCCGAATCGCTCGTGCCGTTCGTCATCGGGTTCGCGGCGCTCGTTCTCGCCGTCGGCTTCGTGGTTGCGCTCCGCCGGAAACCGCGATAGACTAGCCCGGTCGTTACAAGCGAACGGGGATTCACGGAAGCCGGTGCGAGTCCGGCGCGGCCCCGCCACTGTGACGGGCAAGTCGTAGCGGCTCAAACGCCACTGGGTGTCATCACCCGGGAAGGCGAGCCGCCCGCCCGAAGCCAGGAGACGTCTTCGTTCGCGCCACCTGCAGATCCCTCGCGGGAGGGATGGTGGCGCTGCGCACAAGGCGCAGACGCTAGCCCATCTCCGCTCCGTCGGGGGTGGGCGTTTTCGTTATGCGCCGCTGGGCACAGCGGACCCACCTCGCGGCCCTCCTCGCGCTCGCCGTCGCGGCTTGCGCGCGGGGAGAACACGTTCCTGTCGGGGGCGGCATCGCCGTCACCGACGACGTGGGTCGGCGGGTGACGCTCGCCGCGCCCGCCCGACGCATCGTCTCGCTCCTACCGTCGTTCACGGAGATCCTCTTTGCGATCGGCGCGGGCGACCGGCTGGTGGGTCGCACCACTTGGTGTGACTATCCGCCCGAGGCGCTCGCCGTGCCGAGCGTCGGCGACGGCATGCCGCCGAGCGTCGAGGCGGTAGCGGCCCGGCGGCCGGATCTCGTCGTGCTGTATCGTTCCGGCCCGAACGTCACCGCCGCGGAACAGCTCGAGCGGCTCGGCATCCGGACGGTGCTCTTCGATCTCAACCTGCTCGAGCAGCTGGGTCCCGCGGCCCGGCGCCTCGGCGCGCTCACTGGCCACTCTCGCGCCGCTGATTCGCTCGCACGCGTCGTGGACAGCCTTGCCTCTCTCCCCCCAGTCCCTAGCACCCAGTCCCTCGCCTTCCTCGTCTGGGACAACCCACCCATCGTCATCGGCGCGGGGAGCTACCTCGACCGCCTCGCCGCGCTGGCGGGGGCGCGCAACGTGTTTCACGACGTCGGCTCGCCCTCCGCGCAGGTCTCGATCGAAACGATCGCCGCCCGCGACCCCGATTTCGTCGCTGTCCTGTCGGACAGTGCCTCCCCTGAGCCACCCCGGTATGCCTCGCGTCCGGAGTGGCGCGTGGTGCGGGCCGTACGGGAGCGGCGGTTCGTCTTCCTTCCGGGACAGCTCTTCGGGCGACCCGGGCCCCGCGCCGCGGAGGCGATCCGCGACCTCCGGCGGCGCCTCGAGGCCGCGCCGTGAGGTACGTCCTGCTCGCGGCGGCGGTCGTTGCGACGCTCGCGGCGGCGCTGCTCCTCGGGCCTGCGAACGTGCCGTTTGGAGACCTGCTGGCCTCGCCGATTGTTTGGCAGCTCAGGTTGCCGCGTGCGCTGCTCGCTTTTCTCGTGGGCGGCGCGCTCGGTGTCTCGGGCGTCGGACTCCAGGCGCTGGTCAGGAATCCACTCGCGGACCCGTTCCTGCTCGGTCTCTCGGGTGGCGCCGGGCTGGGCGCCGTTGTCGCCATCGCCTTCCATCTCCCGGGTCCCTGGGCCCTGCCGCTCGCGGCGTTCGTCGGGGCGGTGGGTGCGATGGCGCTCGTGTATCGACTCGGGCTCATGGGTGGGGCCGAGCTGGACCCGCGGATCCTGCTCCTGGGGGGTGTGGCCGTGGGCGCCTTCGCCGCGGCGATTACGACCGCTCTCGTCTCCCTCGCCGAAGCGGCGGAGCTGCGCAACGCGTTCCTGTGGCTCTGGGGCGGATTCTCGGGCGCGTCGTGGACCACGGTGCTCGTCATGTTGGTCTACGCGCCGCTGCCGCTCGTCGTCCTCGTTGCGGCCGCGCGGCCGCTCGACCTGCTTGCCCTCGGCGAGGAGCCCGCGCAGTACCTCGGCGCGGACGTGCGGCGTCTTAAGCGCCTCGTCTACCTGTCCGCGTCGCTCTTGACCGCCGCCGCCGTCGCCGTCGCGGGTGTGATCGGCTTTGTCGGGCTGATCGTACCGCACGTCTGTCGCCTCCTCTGGGGCCGGCTCCACCACACGCTGTTCCCGACCGCGTTCCTCACCGGCGGAGTCCTCTTGGCCGCGGCCGACACGCTGGCGCGCACCGTCGTGGCGCCCCGCGAGCTGCCGGTGGGCATCGTGACCGCGCTCGTGGGCGTGCCACTGTTCGCCTTCCTGCTCCGCCGATGGACCGTGAGCTGATCGTCACCGTCAGCGACCTCACGTGCCGGTATGCGAGCGCCCCGCGCGACGCTCTCCAAGCCGTCTCGCTGCAGGTTCGGGCCGGCGAATTTCACGCCCTGCTCGGGCCCAATGGCAGCGGCAAGACGACACTGCTGCGGGCGGCGCTCGGCCTCGTCCGACCCGTCCAGGGTCGTGCCGAGATCCTCGGTCGCCCGGCGAGCGACTGGTCCCGCCGGGACCTGGCGCGCGTGGTGGGCGTCGTGCCGCAGCGCGAGGAGAACCTGTTCCCGCAGCGGGTGCACGAGACGGTCCTCCTGGGCCGATACCCACACCTCTCGCTGTTCGGCGGCGTGCGCGCGGCGGACCGAGCAGCCGTCGAGCGGGCGCTGGTGGCCTGCGACGCGGTGGACCTGGCTGACCGCTGGCTCTGGACGCTCTCCGGGGGTGAGTACCAGCGGGTCCGGCTCGCCCGCGCCCTCGCTCAGGAGCCCCAGCTCCTCGTCCTCGACGAGCCCACGGCGTCGCTCGACCTGCGGCACGAGATGGAGCTGTTCGAGCTGGTGCGCGCCCTCGTGGACGGGCCCGGGCTCGCCGCGCTCATGATCACCCACCATGTCAACCTGGCGGCGCGTTTTGCCGACCGGGCCTTGATCCTCGCCGAGGGCCGGGCCGTCGCACGCGGCGCGCCCGCGGATGTGCTGACGCGGGAGACGGTCGAGCGTGTGTTTTCTTGGCCGGTCACCATCGAGCCGTTCGAGGGTCGCCCGCAGATGATCCCCCTACGCCAGCGAAAGGACGCTCTATGAGACACACCCTGCGTGCCCTCCCGCTCCTCGCGTTTTCCGTCACGCTCGCGGGCCAGGCACCGACCGACACGGTGGAGCTCAACCCGGTGATCGTGACGGCCACGCGCTTCCCCAGGTCGGCCGCCGCCGTGCCCGCCGCCGTCACTGTGCTACGCGGCGTGGAGCTTCGCGCGCAGGGGATCCACACCGTGTTCGAGGCGCTGCGGGATGTCCCCGGGGCCACGGTCGTGCAGACGGGCTCGTTTGGCGGCCAAACCTCGTTGTTCCTTCGGGGCGGGCAGAGCAACTACGTCAAGGTGTTGGTGGATGGCGTCCCGGTGAACCAGCCCGGCGGTTCGTTCGACTTCGCGAATCTGACGACGGACAACGTCGAGCGGATCGAAGTGGTGCGCGGCCCGGCCAGCGTATTGTACGGCTCCGACGCCGTCACGGGAGTCGTCCAGATCGTTACACGGCGCGGAACGGGGAGAGACCGCGCCGAAGCGAGCGTCCGAGGCGGTACGTACGGCACGCTGGTGTGGGACGCCGAGGCCTCCGGCGGGACCCAAGCGGCCGGTTACTCGATCTCGATATCGCGCTTCACGAGCGACGGGATGTATGCGTTCAACAATCGGTATCGCAACATCCTGCTCTCGGGCCTGGCGCGAGTCGCGCCGGACGACCGTACCGACGCGACGCTCACGCTACGGTACGGCGACGACGTATTTCATTTTCCCACGAACGGCGCGGGAAGGCCTTTCGACCACAACCAGTTCAGCTACGGGAGCGGACCGACCCTCGGGCTGGACGTCGGGCATTACTTCACCGGGCGGTTCGAAGCACGCTTGCTCCTCGCCACCAACGAAACCGACGGCGGGTTCGACGACCGGCCCGACAGTGCCGCGGATAGTTCCCGATTTCAGAATCTTGATGACCTGCGGCGTTCTAGCGCCGACCTGCGGGTGAATCTGTACTTGTCGTCGGGCGCGGTCGTGACGCTGGGTACCGCGGTCGAGCAGGAACGTGAGCGCAGCTTCAACGTCTGTCAGACGTCTTTCGGCGACTGCACCACGCTGCCGATCGACTCCGCCCGCTGGAACGCCGCCTTCTATGCGCAGGCGGTGACCGACCTCGGCGGCCGAATCGGCCTGACTACGGGGGTGCGACTGGAGGACAATGAACGCTTCGGCACGTTCGTCACCTACCGCCTGGGCGCGGTGTACCGCCTCGCGGGCGGGACGCGTCTCCGGGCGACGGCCGGCACGGGCTTCCGGGAGCCGAGTTTCTTGGAGAACTATTCGACCGGGTACACGGTCGGCAACCCCGACCTACAGCCCGAGCACTCCCGCAGCTGGGAGTTGGGGTTCGAGCAGTCGCTGGCTCGGGACCGGGCGAGCCTCTGGGCTACGGTCTTCGACCAGCGCTTTGCAGATATGATCGACTACAACCCGAACGTGGCGCCGGGCGCTCCGAACTACTACAACGTGGCGGCCGCCGACGCGAACGGCGTCGAGGTGGGCATACGGTTCGCTCCGGCGGGACCGGGGTCGGTGGCCGCGAGCTACACGTACCTTCACACCCAGATCAACAACCCCGGCTACGATCCGTCGTCTGGCACGTCGCTCGCGGCCGGGCAGCCGCTGACCCGCCGGCCGAGGCACTCGGCGCGCCTCGACGCGGGGTATCGGTTGACCGGGCGCGGCGCCGTGTCGCTCGCGCTCACGTACGTCGGCGACCGACAGGACCAGGATTTCTCCGCGTTCCCGTTTCCCCGAGTGACGCTCCCCCCATTCACCCGCGTCGATGTCGCCGCGCAGCTCGACGTGTTACGGCCCCGGCGTGGCACGCCCGGTTTCGCAGTCTCCGGCCGGGTCGAGAACCTGCTCGATCACAAGTACGAAGATGTGAAGAACTTCCCCGCCCGCGGTCGTACGTTCCTCGTGGGCGGGCGCCTTGGTTGGGGACCGTGAGGGCGACCCGCGTGGAGTTGCTCGCCGGGCTCCTCCATCCCGATTTCTCCCCCGTGGTCTCGCTCGAGGGCCGGGCTCATCGGTTCGGTGACTGATGTCCCCCAGCCCGTCCTCGTCGCGTGGAGCGGCGGCAAGGACAGCGCGCTCGCGTTGCGGGAGATCCAGAGCGACGGGCGCTACCGCGTGGCGGCGCTCCTCACCACCGTGACCGCCGGGTACGACCGGATCAGCATGCACGGGGTTCGCCGCACGCTGCTCCGCAGGCAGGCGGAGTCGTTGAGGCTGCCGCTCGAAGAGGTCGTCATTTCGCCCGGCGCGTCGAACGACGAGTATGAAGGGAACATGGAGGCCGCACTCGCCGCGCTCCGGACCCGGATCGCGGGCCTCGACACCGTCGTCTTCGGAGACTTGTTTCTGGCGGACATTCGTGCCTATCGGGAGCGGATGCTGGCGCGGATCGGCATGCGGGGACTCTTTCCGTTGTGGTTGCGCGATACTCGTGCGCTCGCGCACGAATTCGTCCGGCTGGGCTACCGCGCCGTCCTCGTGTGCGTAGACGCGGGCGCGCTCGGGGCCGAGTTCGCGGGCCGGGAGTTCGACGCCCACCTGCTGCACGACCTTCCACGAGAGGTGGATCCCTGCGGGGAGAACGGCGAGTTTCACACCTTCGTATACGCGGGGCCGGGTCTGCGCCAGCCGGTGCGGCACGAGCGGGGCCCGGTCGTGGCCCGGGACGCCCGCTTCGTATATTGTGATCTTGTGGAGACCACTTCCCGATGAGACGACTCGTGTTCCTGGCGCTCACCCTCGCGACCGCTTGCAGCGACGCGCTCGAGCAGAGCACGACGGCTGGGCAGGTCGTCGCAGTCGCCAGCGTCGATGGCTCCGTGCTGTCGCTGATTTCGGCGAGCGATTTCACGTCGTCAGACGTTAACCTTCCGTTCTCCGCGCGGAGCCCGCGCCTTGTGGGCGGTGGCTCGGTTGTGCTACTTACCTCCGATTCGTCCGGCCGCGTCGCGGTGGTGGACCTGCACGCACGGCCGTTCGCGGTGACGGGGTCATTCGTGGCTACGGCGCCCGGCGGCGCGGCGATCCAGGACGATTCGATCGCATGGATTCCGCTCGCTCTCGACAACCTGCTGGAGAGGCTGAACTACCGGACCGGGACTTCCGCGACGACGCCCGTGAGTCTCCTGCCGCGCGCCGTCGTGTTAACTGCCGGGAAGGTCTTCGTCCTCAACACAAACCGCGCGAGCAGTCCAGATCCGTCCAGTTACCTCCGCGTTGTCGACCCCACGACGCGGACTCTTGAGGACTCCATTCCGCTGTCGGGCACGGGGGCGCGCTTCATGACACTCGGCGGCGATAGCCTCCTCTACGTGGTCGACGGCGGAGTATTCGGGGGCGATGGGAAGCTGTCCATCGTCGACCCGCGCGCAAGGAAGGAGATCGTAGTCATCAACGGCTTGGGCGATGGTGCGGGTCCGGCTGTCTTTCATCCGTCGGGACGGCTCCTTATTGCCTCCGCTACGAAAGGCATTTTGGAAGTGAATACTCTCACCCGAGCCCTGACGCGCGGACCCGACGATCCCATCACCGATGCGGGGGACGTCATCACCGGGCTCGCGATCGACGAGCGTCGTCGCGTCTACGCCATGGATCCCGTTGGCTGCGTCGTACACGTTCTTGAGCCTCCCCCGGACTATCACCCGAGTCGGACCGTTACCGTGGGTGGCTGCCCCTCCAGCGCCGCAGCGGCGACCGTCCCCTAGCCATGTCCCTCGTCACCACTCCGGCCGTGGTGCTCCAGACGTATCGCTACAGCGAGACGTCCAAGGTCGTGCGGCTCGCCACGCGGGACTTGGGCGTCCACAGTGCCATCGCCAAGGGCGCCCTGCGACCGAAGAGCCGGTTCGGAGCGGGGCTCGAGCTCCTGAGCGAGGGGGTGGCCCAACTCTACTTCCGCGAGACGCGAGAGCTGCACACCCTCGGCGCCTTCGATCTCCTGAACCTGCGGCGTGACCTGGCCGGCGACGTCGGCCGGTTCGCCGGCGCCGCGGCGCTCGCCGAAGTGATGCTCAAGATGGCGCCCCCGGCACCCCTCCCCGTGGCCTACGACACGCTGACTGCCGCCCTCGATACCCTCGAGGCTGCGTCCCCCGAACGAGTGGACGCCACCGCCGTGCGGGCGATGTGGCGGCTCGTCGCCGTGCTCGGTTTCGAGCCGTCGCTCACGGCATGCGTGCGAGATG
>Ga0209377_1000868_pt1 | contig 20515 bp, 15 predicted proteins | sample GraSoiAngelo_141_FD_185898 | JGI IMG/M metagenome (GOLD analysis project Ga0209377, IMG submission 185898) | Grasslands soil microbial communities from the Angelo Coastal Reserve, California, USA - 14_0929_12_40cm (SPAdes) (version 2) | ecosystem: Environmental > Terrestrial > Soil > Grasslands ...
TATGGGCCAGTACGCGAAGGCCGAACCGCTTTATCAACGCGCGCTCAAAGTGTTCGAAAAAGAGCTCGGCCCCGAGCATCCCGATGTCGCCTCAGTCTTGAGTAATATCGCGCTACTTTATTCCGAGACCGGAGATTACGCTAAAGCCGAACCGATTTACCAGCGAGTGTTGAAAATTAGAGAGGCCGCCTTCGGTCCGGACAATCCACAGACAGCGGAAAGTCTCAATGCATTGGCGGCACTCTATTATTATATGGGCCAGTACGCCAAGGCCGAACCGCTTTATCAACGCGCGCTCAAAATTCGAGAAAAGGCTTTCGGCCGCGACAATCCACGCACCGCTTTTACTCTCAACGATCTCGCGGCGCTGTATGTTGCCGAGGACGAATACACAAAAGCGGAGACACTCTTTCAACGCGCATTGAAGATTCGCGAAAAATCGCTCGGTGCCGACCATCCCGATACTGCGGTCACGATGCAAAATCTGGCGGCGCTATATCGCAACATGGGACAATACGGCAAGGCCGAACGGCTCTTTCAGCGTGCCTTAGCTGTAACCGAGAGAGCGTCCGGCCCCGATCATCCGAATACAGCGTGGATCGTGAACAATATCGGCACCGTTTATCATGCGATGGGAAAATATTCCGAAGCCGAGTCCTATTTTCAGCGCGCTCTAAAGATTCGCGAGAAGGTGCTCGGTGCTGATCATCCGGATGTCGGCGCAACCTTGTCCGGTCTCGCGGCGGTTTATCAGGACACGGGCGATTACGCAAAGGCGGAAGAGCTTTACAAACGCGCTCAAAAAATCGCGGAGAAAGCGCACGGGCCCGAAAGTCTTGCTGCCTCCTCGAGCATGCACGAGCTCGCAACGCTCTATTTCCATCAGCGCGATTACGCCAAAGCCGAGCCACTTTACCAACGCGCTCTCGCGATCAGCGAAAAAGCTGCCGGGCCTGACTCGACCGACACAGCCGCGACGCTCGACAGTCTTGGCGCGGTTTACGATCGCATGGGGCAATACGCGAAAGCTGAACCGCTCGAACTGCGCGCACTCAAGATTTACGAGAAGGCACTCGGACCGGACCATCCGGACACCGCGAAAGCGGTTGCGAACCTGGCGCGCCTTTACTGCGACAAAGGCGAGTTCGCCAAAGCCGAGCCGTTGCAACTGCGGGCGTTGAAGATCGATGAGAAGTCTTTGGGCCCCGAGCATCTCGACACGGCGAAAAATCTCATCGACCTCGGCAATCTTTATCAAGAGACAGGCCAATACGCCAAAGCGGAGCCGCTCTACAAACGCGCCCTAAAGATTCGCGAAAAAATACTTGGCCCCGATCACCGCACCGTAGCCGAATGTCTGGATGAGCTGGCCGCGCTTTATTGGGCGAAAGGCGAATCGGCCAAAGCCGAGCCGCTCTCACAACGCGCCGCTGGAATTCGCACGCGAATCAAAGAAGAGCGCCCGCCTGCGGCCAAGCCGCCCTCGCCATAACACGATTACTGAATTGTCAGAGAGCTGCCAGCTTTTTCAAGGCCGTCGTTCTTTGATCGACAATAGGATTTCGGCGATGGCGTCGGCGCGTGGTTTGGCGCCGAGATTGCCCTTGCCGTGAATACGGACGCTCACTGCGTCGGCTTCCATGTCGCGCTTTCCAATGACGAACATGGTGTGGACTTTCATCTGTTCGGCGCGCTGGATCTTGCCGTTGATCTTGTCCGAGCTTTCGTCGATTTCCGCGCGGACTTGATGAGCGCGCAGTTCCTTCAGAATCGATCGTGCGTAGTCCATTAACTTGGCATCGTCGCCGATGGTGAGGATGCGCACCTGTTCCGGCGAGAGCCAGAGCGGGAAATTGCCGGCGTAATGCTCGATCAAAAATCCGATAAAACGTTCGTGCGTGCCGAGCGGCGCGCGATGGATGCAGATCGGGATCTTGTCAATGTTGTCGCGATCCTTGTAGCGAAGATCAAAATTGCGCGGCTGCGCGAAATCGACCTGGTTGGTCGCGATGGAAAACTCGCGTCCGATCACGCTCCACGCTTGCACGTCGATCTTCGGCCCGTAAAACGCCGCTTCGTTCGGCACCTCGACGTAATTGATCCCGGAGTTTTTTAACACGTTGCGCGTCATTTCTTCGGTCTTTTTCCAAAGCTCCGGTTCATCGACAAACTTTTGGCCAAGCTTCGCTGGATCGTGCGTCGAGAAACGCATCAGATATTTGTCGATCCCGAAGAGCTTGAAATAATTCAGATACATCTCGTTGACCGCGTTGAACTCCTCCTCGAACTGCTCCGGCGTCATGTAGAGATGAGCATCATTCATCTGCAGCGAGCGCACCCGCATGAGCCCAAACAACTCGCCGCTCTGCTCATAGCGATAACAAGTCCCGTACTCCGCCAGCCGCAATGGTAGGTCGCGGTAACTACGCGGAATCGCCGCGAACAACTTGTGATGGTGCGGGCAGTTCATCGCTTTGAGGTAGTAGCGATCTGGCTTTTGTTCCGATGCTCTGAATAGGGTTAGCCAAAGGCGAATCTTGGAATAATTGTTCAGAATTTCCGCCAAGGCAGGATTTTCATAGAGCTTATTAATGGCAGCTGACAGCTGGCCTGAGCGCGCTGGAACTTCAAGCTGCGCAAGTGCTGTTGCATCCTTCGACTTTGCAAATTCTCGGAATTGCCGAGCAAGTGAGTTCAACAAGTCGTTTGCCATTTCTGGCGTTGGCAGTTCATGCGGAGGGATGTTTTTAGAATCGGAAAATTGGCCGACCAGCTTCATGGCAAGCCAAACAAGATGGTCTAGGTCATACATCATCTTGTCGAAGCGTTGTAGAACCCGGTTCCAACCTCCTTCCGCTTCCAACGTCATCGGTGGAAACATCGACTCGGCGTAGTAGGGCAGATGGCCACTCTTTTGGTAGAGGCTTTCGCGCGCGATGTGTGGAGTGCGGACCATTTGATAGCCAGCGGCGAACTCGGTTTCTTTCGCTAGTTTCTCCAACTCTTCGGCGATCACGGCGCCGCGCGGGAGAAACATCGGCAGACCCGGCCCGACGTCGTCGTCAAAAACGAAAAGTTCCAGCTCCTTTCCAAGCTTCCGATGGTCGCGCTTCTTCGCTTCCTCGAGCATGGCGAAATAGTCATCGAGTTCTTTTTTCGTTTTGAATGCCGTCCCATAAACGCGCTGGAGTTGCGGATTCTTCTCGTCCCCCTTGTAATACGCGCTCGCAACGTTGGTGAGTTTGAATGCGCCAATGTTGCCCGTGCGCATCACGTGCGGCCCGGCGCAAAGATCGATGAAATCGCCGTTGCGATAGAGCGAGATCGTTTCGTCGGGCGGGATGTTCTCGATGATGTCGAGTTTGTATTTACTCGGCTCGGACCGCTCGCTCAGCGCCGCAAGCCGACCTTTCTTTCCGAGCTCCAATGCTTCATCGCGCGAAACTTCCACCCGCTCGAACGGGCGGTTCGCTTTGATCTCCTTCTTCATTTCTGCCTCGATCTTCTCGAAATCATCCGGCGAAATCCGGTGCGGAAGATCGACATCGTAATAAAAGCCGTTCTCGACCGGCGGCCCTGCGGCGAATTGCGCTTCCGGCCAGATTTTTAGAATCGCCGTGGCGAGAACGTGAGACGCCGAGTGCCGGAGCCGTTCGATATCCGTCATTTGCGCGCGCACCTCAGGAGTTTTGCGTTCCTCATTCATGAAAATCCGGTGAAATTAACCACGAAGAGCATGAAGGACACGAAGAATTTGCTCACCGCGGCGCACGGCCCGGTTGTCACACAATCGTAACTTGGCAGTGATCGTGCCTCCTTTGTAGTCTCTGTCGCCAATCACATTGGACTCATGAATCCTGCGGAGCTTTTCCGTCAAGAAACCGGCGCGTTACACCTCGCCCCAGGCGATTCCCTCTTTCGGGAAGGGGACAAAGGCGACAAGATGTACGTGCTGTTGGAAGGTGAAATGGAGATCTTGCTTGGCGATTTCGTGCTCGAAACAGTAGGGCAGGGCGCGCTGATTGGTGAGATGGCATTGATCGATAAAAGCCCGCGCACGGCCAGTGCAGTCGCAAAGACCTCGTGCCGACTGGCAGAAATCGATCGGCGGCGGTTCCATTTTCTCGTTCAGCAAACGCCGCACTTTGCGACGCATGTCATGAAAACGTTGGCTGATCGCCTGCGCCACATGAACGCCGTCGCGGCGGCGCGCTAGGAAGTCTCAGTAAACCCACAGCGCATCTGCTTTCGCAGCAGCGCAGTTGGCATTATTTTTCGGCGTGCGAGGACTTTCGGAACTGCTGATTCTTGCTCTCCTTGTAGCGACCGGATGCGGACAATCGCCTACGCCGGTTGGCGATCTTGCACGCGAACGGCAGAGGATGGTGCAGGAGCAACTGATGCCGCGAGGGATTCGCGAAGCAAGTGTGCTTGCGGCGATGGCGAAAGTTCCGCGGGAAGAATTCGTTCCGGCAGACTCCCGCACCGCCAGTTATGAAGATGGGCCGTTGCCAATTGGTTACGGCCAAACCATTTCGCAGCCCTACATCGTGGCGTTCATGACGGAACAACTGCGGCCAAAGCCAAGCGACCGCCTCTTGGAGGTCGGGACCGGCTCTGGTTATCAGGCCGCGATCTTAGCTGAGCTGGTGGCGGATGTTTACACCATTGAGATCATCGAGCCGCTTGCGAAAAATGCGGAAGCGACGCTCCAACGCCTCGGCTACAAGAATGTGCACGTGAAAGTGGGCGACGGATACAGCGGCTGGCCGGAGCATGCGCCTTTCGATGCGATCATAGTGACTTGCGCGCCCGATAAAGTTCCGCAACCGCTCACCGATCAACTCAAGGAAGGCGGACGCATGATCATTCCCGTCGGTGACCGGTTCGCTCAGGAGCTTTACCTATTGGAAAAGAAAAACGGTCAACTGAAAGAAAGTGTCACCTTGCCCGTTCGCTTCGTGCCAATGGCTGGAGAGGGGACTAAACAAAAGTGATCAGTGATCGGTGATCAGTGAGATTCTTCGCTTGCGCTCAGGATGACAAGGTGCGGTTTGTCACTTGATCTCGGCGAGTTTTTTCAAATCGACACGCTTGAGCCACTCCTGCAATTCGCCGGGATCCTGGTTCTGCAACTCGATCTGCACGAAATAGCGATTCGCAATCATCACCCACAGAGTCGCATGTTTGCTTTCTTTCTCGAATGCTTCAAATCCGGAGTTGCCATCGATGGTGACAGACTTGCCGTAACCTTCGCTGCTTTCGCTGTTGCTATTCCACGCAGCGGTGGTGGCGCTGACATAATCTGGGTTAGCAACCGAATCGAGTATGCTAACCGCCGCGGTCGGTGCTTTGTCCCCTTCGCCCTTGTGATAATCGCGATGCACGTTTGTGATTCTGAATCCACCCACGTCTTCGGTGGAACCCTCCGGTTTATCAGCGACCCAGCCCTGCGGCGCTTCCGGTAAAATGGGAATCAATTTCTGATAATCGACCGCTTCGGGCACAAGCATCGGTTCGTTCTGTGCCTGCGCCATCCCGAGCACAACGCTGGTAAGCAATGTGAGCGCGAAAAATCCGGCGGGTGCCGGAGAACAAACGCGAGCCGCTGGTTTCATGCTAACCCTTTCCTGTGCGATTCGGGATTACCGTACCCGATTGACTTTACCTTGGCTGTCAAGACGCTTGCAAGATCGGCATACGCCAGCGGTTAATCGGGAGCTTTCACTGTTTTTCGCCTCTCCCTTGTTAAGGGAGAGGGTAGGGTGAGGGTTGCTTTTCGAACTAACGCTATGCCGGAAACCCCTCACCTCAGTCCTCTCCCCTCGCGGGAGGGGGGAGGCGGATCAATGCGAAGCAGACGCCTCCGCGGAGTCCCGCAAACTTCCGAGGCAGCACGGCGTCGCGACCACGTCAGCAAACTGCTGGTAGCGATCTGGGTTTTGGCCGTGGCGGCTCGGCTCGTTTTAATCAATCAGCCCTATGTCGATCATTGGAGCTGGAGGCAAAGCGACGTCGCCGCGATTGCACGCAATTTTCACGAGGGAGGTTTTCGTTTTGCTTATCCGCAGATCGATTGGGCTGGCGATGCGACCGGTTACGTTGGAACGGAATTTCCGATTCTGCCGTTCGTTGCTGCGATCTGTTACAAATTTGCTGGTATTCACGAGTGGATTGGACGCAGTCAGGCCGTAATTTTCTTCGCTGTTTCGCTGCCATTTTTCTTCTTGCTCGTTCGGGAAATCTTTGACAACACAGCGGCGGTTTGGGCTACATTTTTCTTTAGCTTCGCGCCGTTGAACGTTTTTGCCGGCCGTTCGTTTATGCCGGACGTCCCATCGCTTGGCCTGGCGATCATCGGGTTATATTTTTGCCTGCGTTGGATCTACGATCGCGAGTCGGTGCAGTTTTTTATAGCTGCGATTGCGATCTCGTTATCGCTTCTGATCAAAATCACCAGCATCGTTATCGCCGCGCCCCTTTTGTATTTGGCTGTAGCCGGGATCGGTGATCCCGGCTTCACACGGGATCTGCTTGGCGTCGGTCGGGATCATCGATCCCGGTTACAACTGCTTCTCTTCGCTGCTATCGCGCTGCTGCCGTCTGCGATCTGGTACTGGCATGCGTATCAAATCGCGGAGAGATTTTATCCGCATCATTTATTCGGTGCCGGCGGGATTCGGATTGAAAGTTTCCCGTGGTACTGGGGTATTGCGCGACAGACTGCGACATCGGGCCTGACACCGGTTCTGGTGATCATGGCGCTCATCGGCTTGTTCGTACCGCCACGATCGAAGCCTGCCCGCAGTGCTAGCGATGCAGGCGGGGCCTTGCAGGCGGAGTATTCACTTTTTTTCCATTGGTGGCTGGCTGGAATGATTCTCTTTATCATCGTCGTTGGCTACGGAAATCGCCATCCATGGTACCAACTTCCTCTGGTGCCGATCGCGGCTGCATTGGCCGGTGTCGGTTGCACATTTTTTAGATCGAAAATCTCTGGGCGCAGTGCGGCGATACCATTGTCGATCCTGCTCGCGAGTTCGTTTGCAATTCTTTCCTATTTGTACGTGCGACCACTTTACGAATCGTCCGCCGGTCAACTTCGCGATGCTGGTCTGGAACTAAACGGAGTTACCGCGCCCGGTGCGTTAATCGTCGCCGTAGACACTGGCGACCCAACGATATTTTGTTACGCGCAGCGCAAGGGCTGGCATTTCCTTGAAAAAGACGGCATTTACGCTGGTGTTCCGAGCGATAGCCAGGAAGCGACTGCTAATCTTGAAGAACTGCACCGGCGCGGCGCCACACACGTTGTTTTCACCGCCAATACTTTCTGGTGGTTGGATTACTATCCGGAATTCGCACAACATCTCGCCGCAAACGCAGCGCTGATGGAGGCGACTCCGGAATTCAAAATCTACAGACTGACTGCCACGGCGAGGTGAAAATCATCACTTTTGCCAAATTCAGAGATTCCTCCAGCCTTCGTCCTGCAGTTGCGGGACTACGGCTCGGCAGGCGACTTCGCGGAGTTTACCCTGAGCGAACGAAGTGAGTCGAATGGGCTCGGAATGACAACAGCGATTAAGCCCCGCCGTCAGCTTGGACTATTCGATGCCACAATGATTGTGATGGGCGGCATCGTGGGTGCGGGAATCTTCGCGAATCCTTCCGAGGTGGCGCACCGCGTCCACACACCGTTTCTGATCCTCGGCGTTTGGGTGCTGGGCGGGTTGATCGCGATGTGCGGCGCATTTATCTGGGCTGAGCTTGCCACTCGTTTGCCCGCGGCGGCGGGTGGCCAATATGTCTATTTGCGCGAGGCGTATCATCCTGCGGTCGCATTCATGTACGGCTGGGGATTGCTTCTGGTCACGCAGACTGGCGGCATGGCCGCAGTGGCAGTGATCTTTGCGTCTTACTTTCGCGCGCTCACGGGGGTGAATTGGAATGACAGCGCAATCGCCGCAATTGCGCTGGTGACGTTGACTGGGATCAACTGTTTGGGAGCCCGCGCCGGCAGTAATGTGCAGAGCGCCCTCATGTTGTTGAAAATTGGCGCGATCGCAGCACTCGTGATAATCGGATTCGCAGTTGGCCATCCCGCGACTGCGGGACTTAAGTCGGGAACGTTGCTTGGACAGCCACCTTCATTTGGTCTCTTGAAAAGTATCGGCGCGGCGATGGTTCCAATCGCTTTTGCCTACGGCGGATGGCAGACCGCCACTTTTGTCGCGGGTGAAATGCGAGATGCGCGCCGCGATTTATCGCGCGGACTGTTGATCGGCGTGGGTGGGGTTGTGGCTCTTTATCTTGCAGTTAATCTCGCGTGTCTGCGGGTGCTCGGCCCGGCCGGGCTCGATGCGACAACAACTCCTGCTTCTGATGTGATGCGAATCGCGCTTGGTGAGCAGGGCGCGCGCTGGATTGCGCTCGCGATCACAATTTCCACTCTCGGATTCCTCAGCCAAAGCATGCTAACAGCTCCGCGCGTGTACTACGCGATGGCCCGCGACGGGCTTTTCTTTAAGAGCGTCGGCGAACTGTTTGGAAAATCGCGAGCGCCCGTAGTGGCGATTATCCTTCAGGGGTTGGCAGCAATCGTTATCGCCTGTTCCGGAACTTATGGCGAGATTTTGAACTTCGAAGTAACCGTCGATTTCATTTTTTTCGGGATGACGGCAGCATCGCTGTTCATTTTACGGCGGCGCAGCACCGGTTCAGAGACTGTTACCTCTCGCGTGCCCGGGCATCCATTCACGACCATCCTTTTTGTTTTGTCATGCGCGGGAATTGTCGGCAGCGCCATCATTGCTTCGCCTCGCAATAGCGCAATTGCGTTGGGCATTATGCTGGCTGCTCTGCCGGTTTATTATTTTTGGAGCAGATTAACGCGAGCGCATTTGTGAGAATATCATTGGCCGATTATCAGCTCGCATGGTTCAGCAGTTGGAATGGGTTGCTGGCGGTGGGGTCGCCTCGCCCTTACAGGGAGAGGAGGAGGGTGTGCCTTCAGGGTCCGTCCAAAGACTCCTCACCTCATTCCCTCCCCTCGGTTAAGGGGAGAGGCGAGAAACGCCGGCTTGTTAGCTTGAGTTTCTCGAAATGACAATTAGCGAACCTTACCATTCATGAGACACAAGCATTCCGATTACATGCACTGGTCCAAAACGCAGAGCCGCGCACGGTTTAATCTCGCGACGAGTGGCGTGGCGCCATTTCCTCTTCGCGAACTGCCAATGAACCTGGAGGAGCTCGAAATTAACGGGGAGAACAGTTACGGCTATCCACCGTTGCAACAAGCCATCGCAGCGTATCACGGAGTGGACCCGGAATGCGTCGTGGAAGCTGCGGGCACATCCATGGCGAACCACCTGGCCATGGCGGCTATTATTGAACCGGGCGATGAAGTCTTAATCGAGCATCCGGCGTACGGACCCATTCTCGATGTAGCCCATTACCTGGAGGCGAACGTGAAATGCTTTCGTCGCGCCGAAGAAAACAGCTGGGCGGTCGATCCGAAGGAGATTCTTCGTTGCATCACGCCGAAGACGCGCCTCATCGTGATCACGAATCTCCATAATCCAACCAGTACGCTTACTCCGGATCCAATTCTGCGCGAAATCGGCGATATAGCGTGCAGCATTGGCGCGCTTGTGCTAGTCGATGAGGTGTATCTGGATGCGGTTTACGAAAGGACGCCTGGCACCTCATTCCATCTCGGGCCGGAGTTTGTGGTGACCAGCAGTCTGACGAAGGTTTACGGCGTCAGCGGTCTGCGATGTGGATGGATTCTGGCGCAGCCTGATCTCGCGTGGAATATGCGCCGCCTGAATGATCTTTATAGTGCCACACCCGTTTACCCTGGCGAGCTGCTTAGCGTGGCCGCGTTCCAACATCTAAATCTCCTTCGTGAACGGGCGCGCCGCATTGTTGACGCAGATCGCAAATTGCTTCGGGATTTTCTCGCGCACCAGTCAACCATTTCCGCTGTCTGGACAGATTGGGGCACGACCTCGTTCGTGCGGTTGTCCGGCAGCCGCCGGAGAGACGCAGACGCCTTTCTAGAGCGCCTGCGATCGGAGTTCGATACCTCAGCCGTGCCGGGTCGCTTTTTCGAAATGCCTGATCACTTTCGGATTGGCATGGGCGTGAACACGGAAATGTTTGGTGAAGGCCTGAATCGAATCGGCCGCGCGCTCAGGTAGGAGCGATTGACCCATTCGACTTCGCTCGGGGCAGGCTCTTAATCGCCTGCTGGTGCGTGCGGTCACAGCTGAGACTTCAACCTAACGTAAGGCTACGGGCGCGGTGCCGGGGTAGGGCCAGGCCGCGGAGTCGGTGTAGGTCTCGGTGTTGGAGTGGCTGTCGGAGTCGCTGTAGCAGTAGGTGTCGGGGTGGGTGTCGCCGTCGATGTAGCAGTTGCCGTTGGTGTTGGTGTTGGGGTCGGTGTTGATGTTGCCGTAGGTGTGGGTGTAAACGGAGCTCCACAGCTATAAGTAACTTTCAAGCCATTTGTGAGGATGGGCTCGAGACATGAGAACGTTGTAGCGCTACATCCACCCCCTTGCATACCAGTTTCTTCCGCGCTGCCATTATCCGCAGTCGGTCCATAGACGATGTCAAAGAAGGTTTGGTTCTCATACAGCCGCACTTCAAAGTTGGCCGTACCGGGTCTGCCAGAATACGCCGCCCGCCATTCAACGTTAAAAGCCCGATAAATCGGCTTCTGAGCACCGATATTAGTTGGAGTCGCAAAAGAATGTCGAGACTTCTTTCTTTCTTTTTTGAGAAACCACGGATCCGCCTTCGCCAAGGCTACGGCGTGACAGGTGACGCTGATTGCCCTTGCCTTTGTACTTCTCCCGCCATGTCTCTCCGGTTGGGGCGCCAGGCTTCGTCCGAGAACACAAGACGCTAGAAAGCTTGCACCAGTTGCGTCCGTTCGCGTGTCATGGACAATCAGAATCAAGATGACGACGCCTGAAATTTTCCAGATTCGTCCGGCGCGCGTGGAGGATGTGCGAGTGATCCTGGAACTCATCCGCGATTTGGCAACGTACGAGCGCGCGCCGCACGAAGTCACCGCAACGGAGGAACAGCTTCTCGATGTTTTGTTCGGAGAACGGCCGGCGGCGGAAGTTCTCCTCGCTTTTGAAGGCCGATCGCCGGTCGGGTTCGCAGTTTTCTTTCATAATTTTTCCACCTGGCTTGGGCGGCCCGGGCTTTATCTCGAAGACTTATTTATCAAGCCGGAGAAGCGCGGCAAAGGTTATGGTCGCGCATTGCTGGTCGAGCTTGCGAAGATCGCGCGTGACCGTGGCTGCGGCCGGATGGAATGGGCAGTGCTCGATTGGAATGAACCGGCAATCAAGTTTTATCGCGCCCTTGGCGCCAAGCCGATGGATGAGTGGACCGTATTCCGATTGACGCGTGAGGGGATCGCCAGGCTGGCGAACGCAGCCGACACGGCTGCCGCCACAGAACAAACGGAGGAGAAGTAGGAGCACGAGTAAGAATAGGAGTAAGAGGGAGAGGAAGAGGAAGAATTAGAGTGGCGAAGGAACATACAAAGATTGAGGACTACGCTTTTCTCAGTGACACGCAGACGGGCGCGCTGGTGAGTCGCGACGGCTGTGTCGATTGGCTTTGTTTTCCCCGGTTCGATTCGCCGGCGTGTTTTGCGTCGCTAGTCGGCGAGAAAGAAAACGGGCACTGGCGGTTTTTTCCACAGGAGAAGGTTGAAGCCACGCGCCGCCGGTACCGGGGCGAGACGCTAATTCTCGAAACAGAAATTGAAACCAAGGATGGCGCTGTTCGCCTGATCGATTTCATGCCGCCGCGAGGCGAGAATCCGGACATCATTCGCATCATCGAAGGTTTGCGCGGCAAAGTATCGATGCAGATGGAACTGATCATCCGCTTCGATTACGGGCACATCGTGCCCTGGGTGCGAAGACGTAAGCGTTTTGACGGACTGGAAGCAATTGCGGGGCCCGATGGTTTGATCTTACGAACGCGGGTCGAAACACACGGGAAAGATTTAACCACCGCGGCCGAGTTTACCGTAGCAAAAGGGGACCGCATCCCTTTTGTGCTTACGTGGTTCGCCTCTCACACGGACCCGCCGAGAAAGATCAATCCTGAGCACGCGTTGCGCGACACGGAAATATTCTGGGGTGATTGGGCGAAACAATTTCAAACCGAAGGGAAATGGCGCGACGCGATCGTGCGCTCACTGATCACGCTTAAAGGATTGACGTACGCGCCTACTGGCGGCTTGGTTGCGGCGCTTACCACTTCATTACCCGAGCAGATAGGGGGCGTACGCAACTGGGATTATCGCTACTGCTGGTTGCGAGATGCGGCCCTCATTTTGCTTGTGTTACTGCGCGCGGGCTATCGCGAGGAAGCGACATCCTGGCGCCAATGGCTTTTGCGCGCCATCGCGGGCAGTCCGGCACAAATGCAAACGATCTACGGCGTGCGCGGCGAACGCCGTCTCGATGAGAACGAGATTCCGTGGCTATCAGGTTACGAAAACTCCAGGCCGGTGCGCATTGGTAATGCAGCGTCCAAGCAATTTCAGCTAGATGTCTATGGCGAAGTGCTGGCTGCGATCTGGCAGGCTGAGCATGCCGGGATCAAAATGACCGAACCCGATTGGGCGCTGATGGTCGCGCTCATGAGATTTCTGGAATCACACTGGCAGGAACCGGACGAAGGAATTTGGGAAGTCCGTGGCGGTCGCCAGCATTTTACGCACTCGAAAATGATGGCGTGGCTGGCGTTCGACCGCGCGATCAAGCTGATTGAGGACTGCGACTGCGCGGCAAGCGAGCACTTCGATCGGTGGCAAAAAATTCGGGATCAAATCCACGCAGAAGTTTGCGACCGCGGCTACAATACGAAGAAGAAGGCTTTCACCCAGGTCTATGGGTCCGATGCTTTGGACGCGAGCCTGCTTACAATGCCGCTCGCGGGGTTTCTCCCAGCTACTGACGAGCGCGTCAAGGGTACGATCGAAGCGATTGAACGCGAACTAATGCAAGATGGGCTGGTGCTACGCTATCGACCACAGGAAACCGGGGTCGATGGATTGCCAGGCGGCGAGGGGGTATTTCTTCCCTGCTCGTTCTGGCTGGCCGACTGTTGGCACCTCCTCGGCCGGAAAAAAGAAGCGCGAGAATTGTTCGAGCGTCTGCTCGATCTGCGCAACGATCTGGGATTGCTCTCTGAAGAGTACGATCCACGCAACAAGCGTCAGCTGGGAAATTTTCCTCAGGCTTTCTCCCACGTCGCGCTGGTCAGTTGCGCCCGAATTCTAGGTGATGAGGACATGTTTTTCGCTCGAGGCGATGCCCTAGGTTCGCCACGGCGAATCCGTCCTTTGGCGGACTAGCAGTGTGAATGGCGCCTTTGGCGCTAAACACTACCCGAAGAAACGAGCTGCCGGATCAAATCGTCGATGGTAACGATCCCGCGAAAATTTTTCTTTTGGTCCACGACAACGGCAAGACTAAGCCGAGCAGCGCGCAGCTGCTGCACAATGCGGTAGGCGGGCTCCTCTTCCGTAGTGGTTACAATACGCCGGACATAATTGCCCAGTGGCCTATTTCCGTTTTCGTCGAGCAGGATGTCGAGGACGTTGACGAGTCCAGCAGGTTGCTCTTTCGGTCGAAGCACCGGCAGACGATCGAGACCGGAAGCAGCGCCGAGCTCCAATGCCTCCTGTGTTGACGCGCTCGGGTGTAACGCGACGACTTTCGCCGAGGGCAGCATTACGTCACGAACTTTAACGCCGCGAAAATCAACGACGCTATGAATCATCGCGCGCTCCGTCGGAGTGAGAGATCCTTCGCGCTCACTTTCGGTGGTGATCTGCTTTAGCTCTTCGCGCGCGGCAAACAGCCGTGCGTGTTTCGCGGCACGAGCTGGCAGGACCAGCTTTCCAAGCCGTGCACCCATTTCGAGCAGAGGTGAAAACAACATCGACGCGAACTCGAGGACACCGGCAAGCTGGGCTAAGGCGCGAAAGGGAAATCGCCGGAACAGCGATTTGGGCAACACCGAGAGCAGGAATAGATAAACCGGAAGCGCGATTGTCAGGGAAAAGAAGTAGCCGGCGAAGCCGCACAACTGAACCAGCTGGCGCGTCAATAGGAGCAGACCAAGTATGTCGGCCGCGTTCGTGAAGAGCAGAACGGTCGCCAGCAATCGTTCCGGGTGTTTGAGCAGACGATCCAGGCGCCGGGCTGCCGGCACGCCGCGTTTCAAATTCTGCCGCAACCGCACTGGATCAATCGAGAGCAAGCCGCTCTCAATTCCGTTGAAGAAAAACGAAACAATCCAGCAACAGACAATGATGAATCCCACAATCATGCCGCAGCCTCGAACGCTGTTGTTTTCTCCAGCAGAATTTCCTCGATTCGTTTGCGCCCGGAGCGACGCACGGTGATTGCAAGACGCGGAATCTCGAGTTTTGTGCCGGAGGCCGGCAAATAACCCAGCCGGGTAAAAACAAATCCGCCTATCGTGTCTATCCCTTCCGCGTCGATTCGAAAACCAAGATGTTCGCTTAAATCATCCAGGCGCGCGTTGCCGCTGACGAGAAATCTACCGTTCCCGAGCGGCTCGATATAAAGGGCGACATCGTCCCGAGGCACCGCATCGCTAAGGACCTCTTCGACGATGTCATCCATGGTGATGATTCCTTCGGTGCCGCCAAATTCGTCAACCACCACCGCCATTCCCTGAGGATGAGTCAGAAAAAGCTTAAGCAACTCGAGAGCGTGCATCGTCTCAGGGACAAACGAGGGAGCCAGCAGTTTTTCGGTGTAATGTTCCGACGCATCGAGCAGGAAGAGTTTCACATCGATAATCCCGAGAATTTGATCGGGCGTATCGGCATAAACCGGGACGCGCCGATGACGTTTCTCCTTCAAGCGCGTGATCGCGTCGTCGTTCGTCAAATCATCCGGCAGCATGAAACTGTCGACGCGCGGTGTCATGCAGTCCTTTGCCGTTTTGTCGCCCAGCTTGATGATTTCCTGAATCATTTCGGCTTCGCCTTCATACAAGGCGCCCTGTTCTTCACCCATCTCAATCAGAGTCCCCAGTTCCTCGTCGCTCAAACGCGCACGAGTGCGCAGATGCGCAGGCGTGAGAAGATCGACCACATAAGCGCTAACCGTCTCGAGTCCACGACCCATGCGATCAAGAAGCGGCATTGCTATTTGCAACGTCAGGGCGCCGATGGCCGAGAGTCTATAAGGCGCCGAAAGCGCCAGGAGTTTCGGAACCAAATCACAGAGCAGCACCACGATGGCAAAGATCCCAATACCAGCCAGCCACTGCGGAATGCGTCCTGCGAGCGGGCCCTCCCACAAGAAGAAAAGACATAACACCACCAGCACGACATTTACGACTCCGTCGCCGAGCAGTAGAACGTTCAGAACCCTACGCGGATTGTCCCGGAAAAGTTGTATGAATTTCGTGAGCCCGGCATGATCGGCTTCCAGACGGCGCAATTGATGTGGCTTGAGTAAGAAGAGCGCCGTCTCCACTCCGGAAAAGAGCGCGGAACAGAAAATCAAGATTGCTATGACGGCCAGCAAAATTGCCAGGGTCGGGACTGTCATTTTCTAGGGTGGCGCAGCCGCGCCGGTCGCCAGAATTCACCGGCCTGAGATAGGCGGTCTTCTCCCTCGGAAAAGCTGATGAGTGCTGGTTTGCTCATTATCTGAGCTGCGAGCAAATTAAGCGCTTCATGAACAAAGGCGAGAGGATTTCGCAGTTTGTGGCCGAGCTGACCGGTGGCGATGTCGATCCGGACGAGACACACCTCGCAAGCCACCCGTTTTACCGTGCGTTTTTCCATTGCTGGAACGAACAACGTTATTACGAAGCTCATGACGTCCTGGAGCAGCTCTGGCTCAAGACCAAATCGCGCGATGCGGACTATTTCAAAGGGCTAATCCAGGCGGCCGGCGCTTTCGTTCATCTTCAGAAGCGATTCGAACACCCATCGCACTCGAAGCACAGCAAGCGTTTGCGTCCCGCAGTGCGTTTGTTTCGGCTTGCGGAGAGGAATCTGTCGAGGTTCGGCCCTCGGCATCACGCGCTGGATGTGACCGCGTTTTGCCAGCTTTTACGCGCATATGCCGATCAAATCATCGCATCCGATTACAAAACAAATCCCTGGTCACCGGAAACCGCGCCGAAATTGAAATTGCTGTAGCCACCTCGCTCTGTCGAGGCGCACGGCGACAGAGCGCCGTGGCTACAACATTTCTACCTCGTAAAGATCAGTTTTATTCCCGCAATAAGAAGCACCGTCGCTAGACAGACCGAAATCACTCGAACCGCGAAACGCCTGCTGCCCAAATGCGAGCCGATGGTGCCGCCAATAATTGCAGCGGCTGCAAGAATGAAGCCGAGCGAAGGGACTGAATGAACTTTTGTAAAGTAACCGACCAAACCGGCGATCGAGTTCACCCAAATGAACAGCGCTGAAACAGCGGCGGCTTGTCGAATGTGCGCCCACCGGCAAAACAGCAGGAGCGGCGTAAGAAATATTCCGCCGCCGGTTCCGGTCAGGCCCGCAAGAAATCCCAGACCTGCCCCCGCGGTTACCGCCACCGGCCGCGATGGAGGTGACGTTTGCGACGGATCGCTGCGTCGAACCACAAGTCGGGCGGCCGAGAAAAGCAGCACAATACCGATGAGGATCCTTAGAATTGAAGCTGACGGCTGCAAGTAGCCGCCCACATATGCGGCCGGAATGGAAAGCAACGCAAACGGCCAAAACAATTTCCAAGAGAAGTGACCGGCGCGCCAAAACTGAAATGCGCCGATCGACGCAACCAAAATATTAAGGACGAGCGCAGTCGGACGAATGACCGTCGGCGCAAGCCCGAACAACGTCATGGTCGCGATGTAACCCGACGCGCCGGCGTGACCCACCGACGAATAGAGGAAGGCGATCACGCCGATTGCGAGAAAAAGAAGAACGAGATGCGTCGTGTCCATGTTTTGTCATGTCGAGCGGAGTCGAGACATCTCTAAATTGTATGAGAGCGCCGGCTGGCCCGTTTAAATGTCCAGAGATTCCTCGACTTCGCTCGGAATGACAAGAATGGTGGCGTGAACGCGCGCTTGGCGGTTCTCATTCCATGACAAGTCGCTTCCGCTTTGGATTTCTCGCGCTAACGTGGTTAGTGACATCGAGCGACACGTTTGCTGAGCCCACGCCTGTGCGTTCCGAGCATACGAACCGGCTCGCGCAGGAGAAATCGCCATACCTTCTCCAGCACGCACATAACCCAGTCGATTGGTACGCGTGGGGCGAGGAAGCGTTCGCCAAAGCGCGTCGAGAAAATAAACCGATCTTTCTCTCAGTTGGTTATTCCACCTGTCACTGGTGCCACGTCATGGCGCACGAATCCTTCGAAAACGAAGAAGTGGCCGCGATCATGAATCGCGAGTTCGTCAACATCAAGGTGGACCGGGAAGAGCGTCCTGATGTTGATCGCGTTTACATGACTTTTGTGCAGGCTACGACCGGCGGGGGCGGCTGGCCGATGAGCGTCTGGTTGACGCCGGATTTGAAACCGTTTGTTGGCGGAACCTATTTTCCGCCGGAAGAGCGATACGGTCAGCCCGGCTTCAAGAAAGTTCTGGAGCGGATCGCAACGGCTTGGAAAGAAAATCACGACAATATTGTTGAGCAGGGCGGCAAAATCGTTGCGGCGCTGCGCGAATCTCAGTCGGGCCCAAAAAGCGAAGGCCAAATCGACGCTGCAACGTTAGAGGCCGCTTACCGGCAGATTGACCGCAGTTATGACCCAAAGGAAGGCGGGTTCGGTAACGCGCCAAAATTTCCGCGCCCAGTGACGCTCAATTTCTTGACGCGATCTTACGCACGCGATCCCAAGAGCGAATCCGGCAAACACGCGCTGGAAATGGCTTTGTTCACGCTGCGCAAAATGGCCGCCGGCGGAATGCACGATCATATCGGCGGCGGCTTTCATCGTTACTCGGTCGATCGTTACTGGCACGTACCGCACTTCGAGAAAATGCTTTACGATCAGGCCCAACTTGCCGTCGCCTATCTCGACGCGTACCAAATTTTAGGCGCCCCTCACCGCAATCCTCTCCCTGGCCAGGGAGAGGCAGACCCGAAAGCGCCGGCGAGGGTTGAGTACGAATCAGTCGCGCGCGGCATTCTGGATTACGTCGCCCGCGACATGACCTCGAAGGAAGGCGGCTTCTTCTCCGCCGAAGATGCCGACAGCCCCGTTGTAGCCGGGATCGGCGATCCCGGCCACAGCAAGACCGCCGAAGGCGCGTTCTATATCTGGACGAAAAAAGAGATCGACGCGGCGCTTGGTGATGCCGCAGAGATTTTTGATTTTCATTATGGCGTCCAAGCGCACGGCAACGCACCAGAAGGAAGCGATCCACATGATGAATTCCGCGGCAAAAACATTTTGATCGAACGGCATACTATCAGCGAAACCGCGCAGCGTTTTAAGAAACGTGATGAGGACATTTCGAAATCGCTCGCGCGAAGCCGCGAGAAATTGTTCACCGTTCGCAGTAAACGTCCGCGGCCTCATCTCGATGACAAAATTATTGCCGCCTGGAACGGCTTGACCATCTCTGCGTTCGCCCGCGCCGCGCAAGTGCTCGATGACGCGCGCTACTTGGAGATTGCAGCGCGCGCGGCGAAATTTCTTCAGACAAACTTGTACGATTCGTCGCGCAAGATTTTGTATCGTAATTACCGCGGTGGCCGCAGCGATATTGAAGCCTTCGCGGACGATTACGCATTCGTCATCCAAGCCCTTCTCGATCTTTACGAAGCTTCATTCGACATTGAGTGGCTAAAGTTTGCGATGGAGCTGCAGGAGACGCAGGACCGGTTGTTTTTCGACGAGAAAAACGGCGGCTACTTCAGCACGAGCGGTAAAGACGAAAGCGTGTTCCTCCGCATGAAAGACGATAACGACGGCGCCGAGCCAGCGGCCAGTTCTGTCGCAGCGCTGAATCTTCTGCGATTGTCGCAATTTCGTGATGACAAACAGATGGCGCAGCGTGCGAGGAAAACGATTGATGCATTTGCAACCACGCTGTCGCATTTCCCAAGCGCCATGCCACAAATGCTGCTGGCGCTGGACTATTCGTTGAGCAAGCCGCGACAGATCGTGATCGCGGGGAAAAAGGATGCACCGGAGACCAACGCGTTGCTCAAAGAGGTGCATCGCCATTTTCTGTCAAGGACAATCCTGTTTCTCGCAGATGGCGGTGAAGGTCAAAAATATTTCGGCGAGAAAAATGAAGCCATCCGTGCCATGTCGCTGGTGAACGGCAAACCGGCCGTTTACGTGTGCGAAAATTTCACCTGCAAAGCGCCGGTGACCGAGCCGACGGCACTCCGCGACTTATTGTCGAGGTAGGGGCGATTGACCCCAATCGCCCGCAGGCGGCTCGGGTGAACCGCCCCTACCCGCTGCCGGGTTTTACTGCCGGAATTTTGGCAAGATCGGATGGGAGATTGTCTGCGGAAAAGGTTTTAACATTCATTTGGATTAAGCTCACAAACGGGCAACCAAAGTCCGGTTTTGCGTCGCCGCTGCGATCTACAATTACACCAACAGCTGAGACGGTGCCGCCATGGCCGCGAACAATGTCGATTGTTTCCTGCACGCGGCCACCACGAGTGACGACGTCTTCTACCACGACGAATTTCTCGTTAGGCGAAATTTGGAAAGCACGGCGCAAGGCGAGCTTGCCATCTTCTTTTTCGACAAAGATGTGACGTTTGCCTAACGACCGTCCGACTTCCTGACCGACAATGATTCCGCCAAGGGCAGGGGAGATGACTGCGTCGCAATCGAACTCGCGCAATTTATCGGCGAGCCATTTGCAAACTTTTGCAGCGATTTCCGTATGCTGAAGTAGCAGTGCGCATTGGAAATATTCCCGGCTATGCAAGCCGGAACGCAAGATGAAATGGCCGTCCAGCAGCGCGCCTGTCTTGCGGAAAAGAGACAGAAGATCTTCGCTCATCTGGGGAGCGCGGGCATCTTGCCCGCTCTGTCCGGCATGTTGCCGGACAGCTTCAAACGCACGTCTTTGAGAAAGCCGCCGGCAGAATGCCAGCGGCAGCGAGCAGAATGCTCGCGCTCCCCACGCGAAAGAATTTTTGCTATCAACATCTCAATTCTTAGCCGGACGTGTCATAGGCCGTTTGTCCACCTTCATCCGCGACCGCAATAACTTCGATTTCCACATTCGCGCCTTTCGGCAGCGCGGAGACCTGTACAGTGGAACGCGCAGGAGGATCTTGTTTGAAATACGAGCCATAAACTTCGTTCACGAGCTGGAAATCATTTAGATCAGTGAGGAAGATGATGGTCTTAACGACGCTATCAAAAGTGAGTCCCTCGGCTCTTAAAACGGCTGCGATGTTGTTCAAGACTCGCCGGGTCTGCGCGGCGATATCGCCGGG
>Ga0209377_1000876_pt1 | contig 20396 bp, 20 predicted proteins | sample GraSoiAngelo_141_FD_185898 | JGI IMG/M metagenome (GOLD analysis project Ga0209377, IMG submission 185898) | Grasslands soil microbial communities from the Angelo Coastal Reserve, California, USA - 14_0929_12_40cm (SPAdes) (version 2) | ecosystem: Environmental > Terrestrial > Soil > Grasslands ...
CTGCCGGACACGTTTGTGGATAAATCTCAGGCCCTCGTAGAAGGACGCCCCGGCCCCGAAGGACGATTTGTTGCTGAGCATGTGCAGGCCAAATGTGCGTCCAAGTATGAAGCGGCACCTGGAGGCGGCGATGGTGCCGCAGCCAGCTCAACCCAGCGTAGCAGCATGTAGGACGCCCGGGAAGACCGGGGGAGAGGCGGGGTCGCGGTGGATGTATTTGGTTCCTTTGCGCTCCTTTTGGCGTTTGTGTGCGCCGTGTATGCCTTTGTGGGAGGCATCGCGGCGATCGTCACGCGCCATCCTCTCTTGGTCAAAAGTACCCGCCAGGCAGGAATGGCGACTTGTTGTTTGATTTTTTTCGCGACCTTCAGCCTCGAATATTTGTTCTTCACCGATAATTTTTCCATCGCCTATGTGGTTTCTCACAGCAACCGGGATCTTTCCTCGTTCTATAAAATCGCCGCGCTATGGTCGGGGATGGAAGGCTCGCTGCTGTTTTGGAGTTTCCTGCTGGCCATCTATGTTCTCTCTGTTCTGGTCACCTACCGAAACAAGAACGGAGAGTTGATGCCGTACGTCGGCGTGGTGATGGCTGGCGTGCAAATCTTCTTTCTCACGCTGAACAACTTCGTGGAGAGCCCGTTCAAGGCCCTGGCCGTGCCCGCTGCGGACGGGGTTATGAATTTTGTTGCGCGAGCCGATGGCAACGGTTTGAACCCCCTCTTGCAATACCCCGAAATGGTGATTCATCCGCCGAACCTCTATTCGGGCTACACCGGTTTTACCATTCCTTTTGCTTTTGCTTTGGGAGCGCTGCTGGCGCGTTATCCGGGTGAAAAATGGATTCACCTGACGCGCAAATGGACGATGATTGCCTGGATGTTCCAGTCGCTGGGAATCATGCTGGGCGCTCACTGGGCCTATGCGGTGCTGGGCTGGGGCGGTTACTGGGGCTGGGACCCGGTCGAAAATGCGTCGCTGCTGCCCTGGCTGACGGGAACAGCGTTTCTGCATTCGGTGATGATGCAGGAAAAGCGCGGCATGATGAAAGTCTGGAATGTGTGGCTGGTCTTTTGCACGTTCTTGCTTTGCATCCTTGGCACATTCCTGACCCGCAGCGGTGTCGTTAGCTCGGTACACGCATTCGCACGGTCGCAAACCAGCAGTTGGTTCGTGGGATTCATGGGAGTTATCCTGTTGGTCTGCTTCGGCGCATATTTGAAGAATCGTGACTACCTGAAGAGCGAGAACCAACTGGATTCCGTCATCTCCCGCGAGTCGAGCTTCCTGTTTAACAATTTGCTGTTTGTGGTGGCCTGCGTCGCGGTTCTTTCCGGCACACTGTTTCCCGTTTTCTCCGAGTGGTTCACCGGTGACCGCATCAGCGTGGGCGCGCCTTATTTCAATCGGGTGAATATTCCCATCGGCTTGCTGATTCTTTTTTTGACAGGAGTCGGTCCGCTGCTGGCTTGGAGAAAAACGTCCACCGAAAGCTTGAAGCGAAATTTTGGTTGGCCGCTGGCCATTGGCATCGCCTCAGGCACTATCGCCTTTGGATTTGGATTCCGGGAATACTTTTCGCTGGTGTGCCTCATCCTGTGTGCCTTCGTGGCAACCACCATCCTGCTCGAATTCTACCGGGGCTCGAAGGTGATTCGCGCGCGCTCCGGCGCTTCATTTGCCGCAAGCGCGATTGATCTGACGATGCGAAATACACGGCGTTACGGCGGCTATGTCGTTCACATGGGAATGGTGTTCGTGTTTATCGGCTTGGCCGGTGCGGCATTCAACCGCAACGTGCAGAAAGATATGCAGGTGGGCCAAACCATGCAAATCGGGCCTTACACCATGGTCATGCAGGGCATGGACACGAAGCCGGAAAGAAATTACACGGGGCAACGGATGCTGGTTGAGGTGCTGCGTGACAATAAGCCGCTGATGATGCTGTATCCGGAGAAACGGCACTTTGAAACCACCGAAGAGACCGGCACGATGGTGGCGATCTATTCCACCCTGAAGGAAGATTTGTACGTGGTCTACGCGGGAACCAGTCCCGATACGCAACTGCCGGTGCTGCACGCCTACCTGAATCCGCTGGTAAAGTGGATTTGGTTCGGCGGAGTGACAGTGGTGTTTGGCACGCTTGTGGCGCTCCTGCCGAACCGTCGTTCCGTCCTCGTCCTGGCGGGTGCGCCGCAGCCCGCGACGCAGCCGCTGCCCCACGCGGTTCCTTCCTCTGCCGCCTTGCGAGAGGGTCATGACTAAGGTACGTCCCCTCATTGCGATTGGCATCCTGCTGGGGTGTGCAACCCTGCCACTCATGATTACGCCCGTGGGGGCGCAGCAAATCTCCGACCGTGCGAAACAAGTAGGCATGAAAATTAAATGCATGTGCGGCGCGTGCGACATGGCCGCGGGAGTTTGTTCGCATCCCGGCGGCACCTTCTCCGGTCCCTGTCAAGCCTGGGCCCTCCCCGCACTCCGCGAAGTTGACGGTCTTCTCGCGCAGGGAAGAACCGAGCAGCAAATCATCGATTCCTTCGTTGCACAATACGGCTCCATCGTCTACGCAGAGCCGCCCAAGTCGGGCTTCAGTCTGGTCGCCTGGGCCATGCCGACGGTCTATCTCGTGATCGGAGCAGTTCTGGTCATTTTCGTGATTTCGCGCTGGCGCAGGAGGCCTGCGACGGAGGCAGGCCCCGCAGGATCTGCGCCGAAACCAATTTCGCCAGAACTTCTCGAGCGAGCCAGAGCGCAAGCTGCACGCGAGACGGAGGACTAATCCGTGACCGTGGCTCCCTTGCTCGCTGCGCTACTGGCCGCTTCGGCGGACTGGGCGGTACTCGGCGCATGCCTAGCACTGGCCGTAGCCGTCGTATTATTCGTTTTCTATATTCAACCTGACGCATCGGATCTCGCGCCTCACCGAACCAAGCTTGACCAGTTGCTCGAACGCCGCGACACGATCTATGACAATCTGCGTGATCTGCGATTTGAATATCGCTCCGGGAAATATTCTGAAGGTGATTTTGAAGCGATGAAGACAGCCCTTGAAAACGAGGCGGCCCTGGTGCTCTCCGAAATCGATCAAGTGACGGAATCCCAGGTGCGGCGGCCGCGAGGCGTGCGGCCGGCCGACCGGAGCTCATAATGGTGCGGCGGCATCTTCGTCTGATCGCGGTGGCAGCCCTGATTTTCGCCTCCTCTGCAGTTGCGCAGGCCGGAACGGTGCGCGGTACGGTGAAGAATGGCACTACGGGCCAGCCTGCCGCCGGCGTGGAACTCACTCTGGTCCAGCCGATGGGCGGCATGCAGGAGCTGGCGCACGCGAAAAGCGGGCCGCAAGGCGAGTTCACTTTCGATCACCCGAACCTTGGCGCTCAGCCCATGCTGGTGCGCGCTTCGTATCACGGCATCAACTTCAATTCGGCCGTGCCGCCCGGTAGCAGCACCGTGCAGGTGGACATCTTCGAGCCTTCCAACGACCCCAAGACAATCAATGTCCCTTCGCATGTGGTGATCTTTCAGCCTCGCGATTCCACGTTGATCGTAGGCGAGGAATATCAGATCGAAAACAAGTCTCAGCCGGCCCGCGCGTACTATCGTACGGAAGGAAGCTTTGACTTTGCCTTGCCGCAAAAGGGCCAGCTTCAACAGGTGGCAGCGACCGGGCCCGCGGGAATGCCCGTGGTGCAGCTACCGATCGATAAGAAAAACAACCGGTATTCGATTGCGTATGCATTTCGCCCGGGTGAAAGTTCGGTACGCTACTCTTACGAACTGCCCTACGCGGACAACGCCGCGTCCGTGAAGATTCCAGCGATTTATCCTGGCGGCCGGCTGTTGATCGTGGCTCCCCCGAGCGTACAAATCAGCGGTGACGGGCTGGTTGCCAGCGGGCAAGAGCAGGGAATGAATCTCTATGTGCGCGAGGATGTTCCTGCTGGAACGCTCGTCGCTGTGAACGTCTCGGGCACCGCACCTTTCCCGAGCGGCGACGCAAACGGGAGAACGGATCAAGGTCCGCAGGGGCGAGATGCGCAGGAAAGCGGCGGGGAATCCGGCGGCGCGACGATTCAGGCGGTTCCCGGGCGGCTGGACGTTTTGAAGTGGCCTCTGATCGGTCTTTTTGCTCTGGTGTTTGGAGTGCTTGCCTTTTTGCTCGCGCGGAAACCTGTTGTGGCCATTGCCGGAGCCGATATCGCGGCGGCAAACGTGCCGGCGGCGAACGCAAAGAAGTCCAAACTCAAGCCCGGATCTGCCTCACCTAATGCGCCGGTCACGGCAAAAGGTTCCCCGAATGGGCCTTCCAACCTTGCGGAAGTGGACGCCGCCATCGGCACCAGCCTGGATGCGCTGAAGGAGAGTTTATTCCGGCTCGAGTTGCGGCACCAGGCCGGTACGATTTCCGAAGAAGAATACGCACGGGAGCGCGCTCGCGCGGAAAAAGTGTTGCGTGACCTGGTGCGAGGCTGAGCCTTGAGATCGACGGGTCAAAAGGCCATCCCCGAGGTTGCCAGGTGACGTGGCAGGGATTTTCTTCCACGGGAATCCGGTTCGAAAATATCGAAAAACGCTATGGAAGTCTTTACGCGCTGCGCCGGGTGACGTTGGAAATTGGCGCAGGTGAATGCGTGGCCTTTGCGGGGAGAAATGGCTCAGGCAAGACGACTCTTCTGCGCATCGCGGCGCGCCTGGTTCGACCGTCGGCTGGGTCGATAAGCTTTTCTGGCTCGACTGGAAATGATCGCCGAGATGACGGCGGCGGGGTAAACCCGCCGCTACAAGCGGACGCGCCGATGGGTTTCGTGGCCCACGCCACCATGGTTTATGACGAATTGACGGCCGAAGAGAATCTTCTGCTCTTCGCCAAGTTGCAGGGCATCGCAGAACCCGCAGCCCGCGCTGCCTCTTTGCTGGACGAAGTGGGACTGCTTGACCGCCGCAACTCGTTGGTGCGCACGTTTTCCCGAGGCATGCGCCAGCGCGTGGCCATCGCGCGCGCTCTGCTGAACGAGCCATGCGTGTTACTTCTGGACGAGCCGGCTACCGGTCTCGATCCGGAAGGGATCAACTGGCTGGAAAAGACCCTGCGCCACACGCGGGAAGCTGGCCGCACCATTCTGATGAGCGTGCACGGCGAGTCGGAAATCTCCGCGCTGGCGACTCGGGCGGTTCGCCTGGATGCTGGTTCCGTGGTAGCGGACACGCGCGCCGGCGCGAATATGCACTCCATTCTCACGTTTGCCGGAGCGTGAATGGAACTGCTTTCCAACACGGCCGTGCTGCTGGGAAAGGAACTTCGCACGGAGTTTCGTTCCCGCGAACTTCTCACGACAACGGTCGTTTTTGTTCTGCTCATCTTCATGCTTTTCAGCATCACGTTTCACCCGACAACGAGTGAATCGCAGCAGTTCGGTCCAGGCTTGCTCTGGGTTGCTTTTCTTTTTGCGGCCTCGTTGATGCTTCAGCCATGCTTCTTGCGCGAACAGACCAACGACACGCTCAGCGCACTGCGGCTTTCCGTGGGGGATCCTTTTGCGATTTTCTTCGCCAAGTTGACGGCCAACACTTTTTTCCTGCTTTTGATGGAATTACTGATGCTCCCTTTCTTTGCCGGCTTCTTTAACGTTCACATTCTCTCGGTTTTGCCCCAACTGTTTCTCGTTCTCTTCCTGGGGAGTCTCGGAATTGCCATTCCAGGCACTGCGTTTTCGGCGATCTCCGCGCAGGCCCGCATGCGCGAGTTGATGTTGCCGTTGCTCCTGCTGCCGGTGCTGACGCCCATCTTGATTGCCACTACCGACGTGACCGCGGGGCTTCTTGGGGCGGAGCCAAGCCTCAACTTCGCCGGGCTCGGAATCATGATAGGTTTCGACGTGGTTTTTTTGACGGCCCTATGGCTTTTCGGCGAATATCTACTGGAGGAATGAAGAGGATGCGACTCCAGCGGAAGCACAGGGCTTTGCGCCGAGGAGGCTCCGCGTGGTGAAAAGCATTTTCAAGGCAACCATTCTGTTTGTCTTGATTGCCGTTACCGCGTACCTGGCTTTTTATTATGCGCCGATCGAGAAGTCCATGGGCGTCATTCAGAAGATCTTCTATCTCCATATTGCCAGTGCCTTCAGCGCGTTCGTGGCCTTCGGGATCTGCTTTTACGCTAATCTTCGGTACGTCTTCACGCGCCGGCCGAAATCGGACTGGCTGGGGGTGTCCGCCGCGGAAGTGGGTCTGGCGTTTATTTCGGTGGTGCTCATTACCGGGCCGATTTGGGCGCATCCCGTGTGGGGGATTTACTGGACGTGGGACGCACGCTTGACCCTTACATTCGTTCTCGGCCTCCTGTATGTTTCCTACCTGCTGCTGCGCTCGATGATTGAGGAGCCCGACAAGCGGGCGCTTTTGAGCGCGCTGTTCGGCATTTTTGCCTTTCTCGACGTTCCGCTAGTTTATTTTTCGATTCGCTGGTGGCGGACGCAGCATCCGCAGCCAGTGATTCTGGGGGGGCCAGGTTCAGGACTGGAGCCGCGCATGCGCATCTCCTACCTTCTGATGTGGGGTGCGCTCACGGGGCTCCTGATTCTGCTTTTGAACGCGCGGTACAAGCTGGAAGCGTTGCGCGCCAGCGTGGAGCAATTGCGAAGGGAGGCGGAGGTTCGATGAAAAATCTGGACAGTGTACTTGCAGCGTATCTCGCCGGTTGGGCGATTTTCTTTGTTTACTATATCTCTGTCTCCCAGCGCATGAGTGCGCTGCGCGATGAGGTCGAGCGCTTGAAGACTCTGTTGACCAAGGGAAAATAGCTTGGCAGGGAAGAAGCGCATCGGAATTGTCCTGTTTCAGCTTGGTGGGCCGGATTCGCCGGAAGCCGTCAAGCCGTTTCTCTTCAATTTGTTTCTGGACCCTGACATCATCCCGCTCGGCCCGTTCGGAATATTGCGGCGCCCCATTGCAAAACTAATTTCTTCTCGCCGGTCGATTCCCGTGGCGGGAAAGTATGCGGAGATCGGCGGGCGGTCACCGATTGGGACGCTCACGGAGCGGCAGCGGATTCGCCTGGTGGAAGCTTTATTGCCGCACATCGATCCCGTGGCCGTTACCGCGATGCGTTACTGGCACCCGTTCACCAGCGAGGCGGTCGAAGCTCTGCGCAAAGCGGGCCTGCTACATGAAATCGTGCTCTTGCCTCTTTATCCCCACTACTCGTATGCCACGACACTCAGCAGCTTGAAGGAATGGCGCCGGGTGTATGGAAATCCCGCCGGCGGCCCGCCAGAGCACACGATCGATCATTTTTACGACCATCCGCTTTATATTCAGGCGCTGGTCCAGCGAATTGGTTCGATGTTGCGGCAATTCGCGGACAGTTCGCGCATTCATCTCTTGTTTAGCGCGCACGGGTTACCCGTCAGCCTGGTGGAAAAGGGCGATCCGTATCCAAAGCAGATCGAAGCGACCGTGCGCATGGTTTGTGAACTTGGTGTGAAACAATATTCCGGCTGGCCGCGGACGCATCTGCTTTGCTACCAGAGCCGCGTCGGGCCGGCAAAATGGCTGCAACCGTCGCTTACCGAAACCATCGAGCAACTTGGTCAAGAAGGCGTGAAGGAAATGCTCGTGGCTCCCATCTCGTTCGTGACCGAGCACATCGAAACGCTGCATGAAATCAACATCGAGGCGCGCGAAGAGGCGAAAAGGCATGGAATCGAGACCTTCCGCATGATGCCCGCAGTGGGAGACTCGCCCCTTTTTATCGCGGCTCTCAAGGATCTCGTGTTGCGCGCCGTGGGGATTGAAGAGCGGCCGTCGCCTGCGTCGTTGGCCTCGGCACAAATGGGCACTCCGGCACTTTGAGATAGGGAAGTTCTAACCGCTTTGCTGCGTACGCGCTTCACCGGGCCGCGTAAGGATATCGCGAGCCTTTGCGGCGTCTTCTTGCCGCACCAGCACTCGAAACCCGAAGGCGTTCGAGGTCAGGGATAGAGGAATGCCAGCAACGGTGTCCTGGATCGTCGAGACAATGCCTGCGGACAGGAGCGTGCTGTAGGCAACATCCGCCTCAGCCTGCGTGCGGAACGCTTGAACAAAAACAAGCGCACTCTCGGGTAGTGGCTGAAGCACCTCGCGCGCCTCGGCGGCATCCTCTTCACGCACCAGGAGTTTGAAACCGAGGCCGCTCCATGCCAAATGGTCGCGCATGCCGCCAGCTCTGTCGGCCTGGATCATCGCATCAATGCCTGCCGATTCGAGCACGCTCTTCGCAAGGTCGGCCTCGACTTGCGATCCGAATGCTTGAACGACAACCAGCGCACTGTGCTGCATGTGGTCATTATACGCGGAACGCGATTGCGAGCCGCACCGCTAAGCTCCAAACTCAGCGCCGCTCCATATCAGAAAGCTCGATTTCGCAAAATAGCTCCAACTCAAGGTATAATTCGCCGTCGAGCCGCGAGGAATGACATCAACTTACAATCCAGGTGTCCACAGGTATTCTGTTTTTGTTGTCTGCTGGACCATCCTTCTTCTTGTCGCGGGCGCACTGGTCACCTCCAAAGACGCTGCGCTATCGGTAACGGACTGGCCGAAATCTCATGGCACATGGGTGCCCGCGTTGAGTGCGCTTCAAGGAGGGGACTTCTTTGAGTTCTCCCACCGTTTCATTGCCGGCGGTTTGGGGATCTTCACTTTGCTTCTGGCTGTATTGCTCCTGGTGAAAGACAGCCGCGCGTGGCTGCGCTGGCTCGGCGTGATTGCCGTCCTGGGCGTCGTGGTACAAGCGATCCTGGGAGGCCAAGTTGTCATCCGTTTGTTGCACTACTGGCTGCCGGTGATTCACGCGTGCTTTGCGCAAATTGTTTTTGCCGCCGTTCTGGGGATTGCGGTGTTCACCAGCAAGTGGTGGATTTCGGAGCGGCCGCAATTGGAAGATCATAGAACACCGTCCATTCACTTTCTCGCCATCTTCAATGCTGTGGTCATCTATTTCCAGGTTATCCTAGGCGCGGCGTTCCGTCACAAGGAAATCCCTATTTGGCCACATGCCGCGGGCGCGCTGGTGGTTCTCGGCGTAGTCACGTGGACGGCGGTGGCCCTGCGTAAGCGATTCGGGGCGTCGCGCGAACTGGGCAAGGCGTGCATTCTGCTACATTCCATTTTTGGCGCGCAATTTCTTCTCGGGCTGTTGGCGTACTGGTCGCGACTGACCACCGCGGACGCGCCGCAGCCGATGCCGGTCATGGTCTGGTTGACAGTGATTCACACGGTTGTTGGCGCCATTCTGTTTGCATTCTCGGTTCTGGTCGTGCTTCTGTGCTACCGGTTGATCCCGCACGGCAGGGAAGTGGCCACTGCGGCGCGCGAGGTGACGGTCGAATGAGCACCGTACGCACCGTTGACCTGACGCTTGGCTCTCGCGCAAGCGCCTACATTGCGCTGACCAAGCCGGACGTCTCTCTTCTCGTGCTGATGACCACGGCTGCCGGCTACTACATGGGGGTGCGCGGGCCAGTGAACTGGCTGCACATGATTCATGTGGTTTTCGGGACTTTGCTGATTGCCGGGGGCACGGCGGCGCTGAATCATTACCTCGAGCGTGATTCCGATCGCGCCATGCGGCGCACGGCTTCGCGTCCGCTGCCACGCGGCGTGCTCCAGCCGCCGCAGGCCCTGGCCTTTGGCATCGCGCTCTCCGTTGGCGGCGCAATCGACCTCTTTTTCACCGCGGGTGCGCTGGCTTCCGGATTGGGCTTAGCGACATGCCTCAGCTATCTGCTGGGGTACACGCCTCTGAAGAAGCGCACCGTTTGGGCCACTTTCGTGGGCGCTTTTCCCGGCGCGATTCCTCCGATGATTGGTTGGGTGGCGGCAACGGGTTCGCTTGACCGTGGCGCGTGGCTGCTGTTCGGAATTCTCTTCCTGTGGCAATTTCCGCACTTCCACGCGATCTCTTGGATGTACCGCGAAGATTATGCCCGCGCGGGAATCATGATGCTGCCGGTGGTGGACCGCGAAGGCACGCGCACATTCCGGCAGATCATTTTCTATGCCGGTGCACTTTTGGGCATTAGCCTGCTTCCTGCCGTCCTCGGTTTGGCAGGGATCATTTATTTCTTCGGCGCCCTGGTGATCTGTACGGGCTTGCTGCAGGTCTGCCTGTGGGCCGCCAGCAACAAAACGAATGTGCGCGCCAAGTGGCTCATGCACGCCACGGTCTTGCACATCCCGTTGCTTCTGGGGCTGATGATGTACGACAAGATACCTCGCTGATCTTAGTCTGACGTAAAGCGAGACCAATGATTTCTCACGCAGCGTTCAATGCTTCTCTGAACGGACTGAGCGCCATTCTTCTGACGGGCGGGTATGTCGCTATTCGCTCCGGAAAGCGCGACGTCCACAAAGTTTTTATGATTTCCGCCTTTGCGGCTTCCACGCTTTTCTTGATTTCGTATGTGACTTATCACCTGCGGACGGGCAAAGTGGTGCTGTTCCAGGGGCAGGGCTGGATCCGGCCATTTTATTTTGCGCTGCTGACATCACATACGATCCTGGCCGTTGTGATTGTGCCGCTGATAGTCATTACGCTGCGGCGTGCCTGGCTGGAGAGATTTGATAAACACCGCTTGATCGCGCGGTGGACTTTGCCGTTGTGGTTCTACGTGTCCGTGACCGGAGTGATTGTCTATTTTATGGTGTATCAAATCTACGCGCCCAGGTGAGATTCAGCAGTCCCCGAGTTGCGGCGCGCTGTTCAGTTAATACCGCGGGGTCTCGTCGTGCCGGAATCCTGGCGGCACGAGGGCACCGGTTTGCGGGGAGCGAATGGCCTGGCGCGTGCCGGACTTTGGGAAAACGATATGCCAGAAATCGACGTTCGGAGAGATGAAGGAAACGCCCACAAAGCGGTGTTCGAGTTTCTCCCGCAGGGAAGTGACGTGGCATTCCGCGGACTCGGAAGTCATCTCATTGAAAACCCGGACGTTTTGGCCGGGGATCAAAGGCGTATCCATCAGCAAAAGCGCACCGTGAGCGCTGACCACATAGGTGGAGGCCTTCAGGTCAATCGTTTCGCCTTCGGGTAGACGACATCGCACTTTCACGGGAACCTGAAGAGGGAGGCGCACCGTTCGCCGGCGTTCTGGGTATCGAGTCCTCTGCATAAGGAAGAAACCCACACGCAGAATGTTGCCACACGGAATGAGGAAAGACAAGGGTTTTTAAGATTTGGAACTCTTAGTACCCGTACGATGACAGGCACAAATCACACGGGCTTCAGTGCCGCAATAACTGCGTCCGCAAATTCGTTTGTGCGCGCCGTCCCGCCCACGTCGCGCGTGGTGTGCTTTCCGTCCCGGTAGACCTTTTTGAGGGCGGCTTCGATCCGCTCCGCGGCACTCTGTTCGCCCAGGTGGTCAAGCATCAGCAAACCGCTCATCACCAGCGCCGTGGGATTTGCCAGCCCTTTGCCGGCAATGTCCGGAGCGGTGCCGTGGACGGCTTCAAACATCGCACAATCGTCCCCGATATTCGCACTGGGAACGACACCCAAGCCGCCGACCAGCCCCGCAGCCAGATCGCTCATGACGTCCCCATAAAGGTTTGGCAGCAGGAGCACGTCGAACTGCAGAGGGTCCATTACAATCTGCATGCAGGCGTTATCGACAATGAATTCCTTGTATTGAATCTCGGGGAACTGTGCAGCGACCGTCCGGACGGAGCGCAAAAACAAACCATCCGAGAGCTTCATGATGTTCGCCTTATGAATGGCGTGAATCTTCTTGCGGCCGTGGCGCCGGGCGTATTCAAAGCCAAATCGAGCAATTCGCGTGGAAGCCTTCTCGGTGATGATTTTTAGGCTTTCCACGACGCCGGGAACGACTTCATGTTCCAGGCCGGAATACAAATCTTCGGTGTTCTCGCGGACCAAGACCAAGTCAACATTTTCAAAGTGGGATTTGACGCCCGGCAGGTTTTTGACGGGCCGCAAATTGGCATAGAGATCGAGAGATTTTCGCAGCGCCACGTTCACGCTGGGCGCGCCGCCGGCAATGGCCGTGGCCATGGGCCCCTTGAGAGCCACGCGGTTTCGGCGCACCGACTCAATGGCAGCCTGATTCACATGCCCCTGATCGGAAGGTTTGCCCGTGCGGCCGGCAATCTCTTCCCAATCGATTTGCACGCCGGCGGCTTCCAAAATGCGGCGCGTGGCGGCGGCTACTTCCGGTCCAATGCCTTCGCCAGGGATGAGGGTAACTTTATGTATCATTAGGGCATCTGATTGTAAGCGAAGCATCCAGGGATGTCGAAATTCGCTCCAAAATGCAGGTTCCCCGGAGGAACATGGGAGCTTCTCAGGTGTTGAGGAAATTTGTTATACTATGGATGTAGATAGCCTCGTGGATGCGTCCGCGAGGCGGAGGCCAAAGAATTATGATTCATTTGACGCCGGTTGCGAGTACCAAGGTAAAGGAAATCATGAACATGCAAAGCCCGGTCCCGACCGCCCTGCGGGTGGCGGTTGTCGGCGGGGGATGCTCTGGTTTCCAGTACCATATGGCATTCGAGAATAGCACCAGCGACGCCGATCAAATTTTCGAGTTTGATGGCTTGAAGGTTGCCGTTGACCAGATGAGCTCCATGTACCTCGACGGAATCGAGATCGACTACATCGAGACGCTTGAAGGTGCGGGATTCAAGTTCAACAATCCCAACGTGAAGAGTACCTGCGGCTGCGGCAGCTCGTTCAGCGTTTAGCGTGTGCAGAGAAGCGCCCAAGGCGCTTTCGTAAGGACTTTTCGGCTCCTGGACGGGACGTTCAGGAGCCTTTTTTTATGCCTTCCAGCCAATCCGAATGGGACGCGAAGTACCAGCTAACCACGGACGATTCTGCGGGGGAGCCGACCGGCATTTTGTGTGAGCTTTGGCCGCTGCTACCCTCGGGGTCTGCACTGGACTTGGCCTGCGGCACGGGAAGGAATGCGCTGTTCCTGGCGGGGCACGGCCTTCATGTCACCGCCGTGGATTGGTCCGGAGCAGCACTCGACATTCTGGAAGCGCGCGCGCGAAGCAGGAAGATTCCCGTGTTTCGTATGCAGATCATGGAGGAAGCCAAACGTGCGTCGCCGGCGGGCATCGATTTAGTTCAGGCAGATCTCTCAAGAATTGAGCTTCCCGCGCGCTGCTTTGACCTGATTCTCAACATCCGGTACCTACAGCGATCGTTGTTCCCGCAGATTTGCTGTGCTCTTCGGCCGAAGGGTGTGCTGCTGTTCGAGACTTACACCCAAGCACAACTGGATTTTTGCGGCGGCCCCCGAGATCCCGCTCACTTGCTCAAAGTGGGCGAACTCAGAGAAGCGTTTCCTGAGCTTCACCCTCTGTTTTACCGGGAACTGCGTGCAGGGCAGGGAATCGCCAGTTTGGCGGCGCGGAAGCCGGGAGGCAGGGACCACGGCCAAAATGGCGATTAGCGAGCGACAGTGTGGGTTGCCATTGTTTGCAATCTTCGGGTTCCCTTCGTATGCTTTAATTTGAGCATGAAAATAGCGCTCGCTCAGTTCAATCCCACGGTCGGCGACTTTGCAGGAAACTCCGCTCGCATCTTGAGCCTTTCGTCGCAGGCCAAGCAGCGCGGCGCCGAGCTCGCTGTGTTTTCCGAACTCTGCCTCTGTGGCTATCTTCCTCAGGACCTCCTCGAACGGCCCGCGTTCATCGAACGAAACCATCAGCAATTGAAGGAGCTGGCGGCTAAAACTCCGCTGCCTTCCATTGTCGGTTATGCGGGACGGGTGAAAAACGGAACGGGGAAGTCTATTGCCAACAAAGCCGCCCTCATCTGCGGCGGACGGGTGATCTTCGAGCAGGATAAAATGCTGCTACCTACTTACGATGTCTTCGATGAATCGCGCTACTTCCAGCCCGCGGATCATCAATCCGTGTTCGGCTTCAGCGGCGAACAGCTCGGAATCACGATCTGCGAGGACGTCTGGAACGATAAGAATTTCTGGGCCCAACAGCGCTACGACCGCGATCCCGTAACGGAGATTGTTGGGCAGGGAAGTACGGTGCTGCTGAATATTTCCGCTTCGCCGTACACGCTTGACAAACGCTCTTTACGCTTTGAGATGCTCCGTTCCATCGCCTTGAACCACAAGCGGCCGGTCATCTACGTGAACCAGGTCGGCGGTGATGACAGCCTGATCTTTGATGGCGCGAGCATGGCGCTTACACCAGATGGCAATGTTGCCGCGCAGGCCAAAGCATTCGAGGAGGACCTCGTTCTCTTCGACACGGTCACAGGAAAGGGCGAAGTCCATGAGCAACCCCATGAAGAAATTGCTTACGCCTATCGTGCGCTGGTTACCGGAGCGCGCGATTATGTTCATAAGTGTGGCTTTGCGAGAGTTCTCGTCGGTCTGAGCGGCGGCATCGACTCCGCTGTTGTTGCTTCCATCGCTGTGGACGCGTTAGGGGTAGAAAATGTGCTCGGTGTTTCGATGCCCGGGCCATTTTCTTCGGAAGGGAGCAAGAGCGACGCCGCAACACTGGCCAAGAATCTTGGCATCCGCTTCATCACTTTGCCCATCAGCGGTGTTTTTGAAACCTACAGGCAAGCATTGGCACCTGCATTTGGTGACCGCCCTGTCGATGTCACCGAGGAAAACATCCAGGCGCGCATCCGTGGAAATTATCTGATGGCAATTTCCAATAAATTTGGCTCCATGGTCTTGAGTACTGGGAACAAATCAGAACTCGCCGTTGGCTACTGCACGCTGTATGGCGACATGGCAGGCGGCCTGGCGGTCATCTCGGATGTACCGAAACTCATGGTATACGAACTGGCGCGGTGGATTAACCGCGGAAGGGAACTCATTCCCCAGTCGACACTGGAAAAGCCGCCGTCAGCGGAATTGCGGCCTAATCAGAAGGACGAGGACAGTCTGCCGCCCTACGAAGTTCTAGATCGGGTTCTTAAGGCCTATATCGAGGACCTGAAGAGCCCTCAGGAAATTGCCGACCATTACGGATTTAACCTGAAGCTGGTCCGGGATATCGCTCTCCGGGTCGATCGCAACGAGTACAAGCGCAAACAAGCCCCGCCAGGGTTGAAAATCACTTCACGTGCTTTCGGGTTTGGCCGTCCGTTCCCGATTGCCCAGAAATTTATTCCCTAGACCATGAGGTTCTCCGTGAAAACACTGCTACGACTCTCTGTCGTTCTGGCAATCAGCCTCCCTACGTATTCTTCGCCGGCCGAACAGGCCAGGCCCTCCACGAGTGGTGCGGCCCCGGCCGCTCCATCCCAGACTCAGAAGGACATCGAAGCCTACCTGCGGAATCTCTATGCCTTCGGGCCCGATGTGAAGGTGATCGTGGGCCCGCTGAAGGAATCCCCCGTCGCCGGACTGCTAGAAACGAACATCGACGTAACGATTGGAGAGAACAAGCAAGCAGTGAAATTCTACGTGAGCAAAGACGGAAAGTTTCTCTTCCGGGGCGAGTTGTCGGACCTGACAAAGGACCCTCTTGCTGACAACCTGGCGCAGATCAGGCTGAATGACGCACCGGCGATAGGAGACTCCAAGGCCCCCGTCACGATCGTGGAATACTCCGACTTCGAGTGCCCGGTGTGCCGCAACCTCCATGACGTTTTGCGAGGAATGCTACCTACCTACGGCGCCAAAATCCGTGTCGTCTTCAAGGACTTTCCCATCGACCAGCTCCATCCCTGGGCGCGAACTGCGGCTATTGCGGGACGATGCGCCTATCAGCAAGATCCCAACGCCTTCTGGAAGGTCTATGACCTCATCTACGACAATCAGGACATCATTTCAGCCTCCAATGCCTGGACAAAGATGACGGAGTACGCCGAACAGTCCCGTCTGGATGTAGGTACATTTAAAAGCTGCATGGCCAGCCCCGAGGCCGCCGCGGCTGTGAATGCCAGCCGGGCGAACGGCGAAAAACTCGACGTAAACAGCACGCCGACAGTATTCGTAAATGGCCGCCGCATGGTCGGCGCTGATCAGCACCTCCTCGAACAGTACATCAACTACGAATTTGCGAAGCAAGCCGCCGCAAAGTCCGCCGAGAAGAAATAAAAACAAACTAGGGAGAGGGAAGTGGGAAGCCTAGAGGGGGCGGGGTGTCCGCAAGGGCCCTAGTCGAACCCGGTCCCATTTTGTAGTTAACATAATATAACTTATGGGACGCGGTGTCAAGGGGAATTCTGGGGTTTTCCACAACTTTTTTTAAGCCATGCAACGCCGGGGGCATGGCTTTTGGGGGCTGCCCACAACCAGGCCTCTCACAAGGGAGAAGGCTCCCCAAGCGAGATGTGTTTTTTGGGCGTATGCGCCAGCCTCATCGACGGAACCCAAACGGGTGGCAAAGCGGCTGTGTGTCGCGTGTCCGCTTAAGCGAATAGCCGTTCCGGGCAGGGCAGCAAATCGGAGGCCTCTTCCCTGCCGTGAGTGTGGCGCTACTTCCCTGCCGACAGTGGCCTGGACTGGGTCTTGATTTGGAGGCTAGGGAGGAGGGGCCACGACATCTGACGACGTTGGCGGCTGCGGCTCCTCTGTCGTTCCTTGTCGCTTGTAAGACCCTTTCCGGCGGCGAATACTGCATCGTCACGGAGCTAATTGCTAGGCGCGGAAGGATTCTCTCGAAAAGTGGAATTTTGGACCGCGAGGCTAAAATGAACACGAAAGCATCAAGGATCAAATTCCTGTCCGTCGTATGGCTGGCGACCTTGAGTCTCAGTCTATGCGGCGGTCTGGCGGCGGCTGGCGATAAGCCAGATGACGCTAAGAGCAAACAGACCAGTACGGCCGGGGATTTCCTGCGGCTCGAGGTGCGACCGATTGCAATCGGACACCACGGAGTGGGGCCAAATCGCGGCGAGAATCCGGCTATTCCCATCGAAAACACCGTCGAATCGGTGCGGCTGGCCTATAGCCTGGGCGCGCGCGTTGTCGAGGTGGACGTACAACTCACTCAGGATGGGAAGCTGGCTGTCTTCCACGATGACTTTCTCGCTGACTTTACCTGTATCCACTCCCTGACGCTCGATCAGCTTCAGCAGCGCCTGCCCTTTGTGCCGGAGTTGCGTCAGGTAATCAATGTCGCTCGCGAGTTCAACAACCGGGCCGGCGACGACCTGGGCGGAATCTTGATCGTAGAGCTTAAAGCATTTTCGCCGCACTGCGATCCAGCAGACGAATTCGAGCAAGCGGTGGTGTCGGCGGCAGTGAACGAAGTGAAGCAAGCCAAATTCGCCGATCGGGTGATTTTCGATTCGTTCTCGCCGGCCTTACTTTACCTGGCGTCGCAGACTGCGCCGGAGATTCCGCGCCAGTTGGACCTCGACGGCCTGCAATTGCTGACTCCGGCTCAAGTCCAGGCCGTTACAGGGCTGCCGGTGACCATTATCAACAAGAAAATCTCGCTCGGTCTCATCTGGGCGGAGATTGGGCCGGTGTTCCGTTTGCCAGGCTACGCTTCGCCGGAACAGTTTCTGATTACAGGAATTGTCACGAGCGCGCGCGTGGTTGGCGGCGAGATGGATTTCTTCGGAGCTGCGGAACAGCAACAGCCGGGAAGCGGTGCAGCTTTTGTGGGAGCGGCACACTCGCTGGGCTTCCGCGTGTTCGCCGATCCGGCAAATAGTGAAGCGGACTGGAAGTTTTTCGCTTCACTGGGCGTGGATGCCATCTACAGCACGATTCCCATGGGAGTGAAGTTGCAGCCGGCGATTCCGGAGATTTGATCAATTAGACGCCTGGCCTTGGAACGCTTACGGTCAGGGGAGGCACCATGAAGCTCGTGCCGGTAGTTTTCGCTTTGGCGCTCGCAGCGTTCGTCTCCGGCTGCAGTCCTGCCGTGAGCATCCGGCCGCTGTACACGGAGGACGATCTCAAAAAGCCGATTATCGAACCGCGCATTGAGGGGGGATGGATTTCGCCCGACCTGGACAAAGCGGGGACTGACGGCGAGCTTTCGCTTAAGTGGAAGATAGATCCACCGAAGCGGACAGGCCTATCCTACTCAGTCGAGGTCCGGGCCGCCAAGCCGGACCCGCGGGAAGGCGAAGAAGTCACCAGTTACAATGTCAGGCTGGTCCCCATCGAAGACAAGATCTTCTTTGACGCGGACTTTGAGGAGCAAAAGCAAGGGCAACATAAACTTAACCGCGGGGACATTGCAGGATTGGTGCCCGCCCACCTTATCGGACGCGTTTGGGTACAGCAGGACTTCCTCCGCATAGCATTGTTCGACTCAAAATGGGTCAAGGACAATTTCCCGGAGACTTTTCGGGAAAGCGTCGACGCCCCGGACGTGGACATTTCGGTCATTACGGGATCCACCGGGGAATTAAGAAAATTCGTCCTTAAAAACGGGGAAAACGAAAAGGCCCTCTCTTATGTGTTCTATCTCTGTCGACCAGGAACAGATTGCCCTGTGCGTGCGGCCGAAGACGCGCTCGGGCGCACCCCGGACGATGACGATCTGCTCGACGATGCGGCAAGTCTCTTTCTCAAGCGCGGAAACTACGCTCGAGCCGCTGCGTTGCGACGCCACGATGCGGACCTCGATTCGGGGATCGCCATAAGCCACGCCCGTCTTGCCGAAGCGCTTCTCTTCAACCGGGAATTTGTGGGCGCGAGGCGCGAATTTGCACTCGCGCAGAAAATCACTCTGGGAGAATCGCCCACCGCTAAAGGGGCGCAACAAAAAGACGACTTGGAGAGTGCCTACGCCGACGCCGTGGAGGGCATCGTGTGGAGCTATTTCCTCGAGGGTGCCAACGCCGAAGCGGTCAACGCCGCCAAGCAGTACAGACTTCCCAAAGACCATGCTTCGGTGAATCCGATCCTGCTCAGTTATTTCTCCTTGCTCCGGTTGGGCCGGCGCGCGGAGGCTGAATCGCTGCTGAAAGAAGAGACTGCGAGGTTGACTGGCCCCGCCGAGGAACTCATTCTTCTCCTGGATGCGCAGGGAAAAGTGACGGAGGGCTTCCCGTATGTAGATTCAAATAGCGAGTCGTTGCGCCGATACTCTTTCTTTAGCGGTCTGCATGACATTGCCACAGGCCACCAGGATACCGCGACGCGTCAATTGGGATTGGCCGCCGCCGGGGGTAGCGATAGCGTGATTGCACTTGCGGCTCGAATCGAACTCGAACGCCTGGGGCCAAAACCCAAAAAGTAAGGTCGAACGGGATTCTTAAGAGGGGAACTACTTCCCTGCTCTGCGAATGGGCCTCTTCCCTACTGGATGCCGATTTTTTGGAGCAACTGCGTGAAGCGCGGGTCGGAGCGCAGCGGGTCGGCCATGGGTTCAACGGCGAGGTAGACGAGGCGGTCGGTACGCTCCTTGTAAGCGCGATCGAGCCAGTCGAGCGCCGTGTGGTTTTCACCGAGGCCAGTGTAGATAGCCGCGATGTAGATTGGGGAAACGTAGCGCGACGGTGCCAAGTGCTGGAGCTCCGCGAGAACCCGGCGAGCCCCTGCTGCGTCTCCAGAAACAGCCAGCGCATGCCCATACAGACCGATCGTTACAGGTTGACTGCCAGAAAGTTTGCGGGCTTGGGAAAACTTGTCCAAAGCGTCGTTGTACATTTTCTTTTCGCGGAAAGCGGAGCCGAGCCAAATGTAGGCTAGCCAATAATTTGGATATTGCTCGATCGCGCGACTTGCTTGAGTAATCGCTGCGTCGTAGTTGCGCTCGTAGTAATAGATCTCGGCGCGGCCAGTATTGAACAGGGGAGAGACGGGCTCGAACTCAAGCAGGCGTGAGTTTTCTTCCATCGCCTGCGGTAGGCGGTTGCGCACAATGCAGTAGTGGCCATACCAGAGATAAGGAGCAGTTGGGTTATTCGGCCCGAGGGCGAAGGAACGTTGAAACTCCTGCTCCGCAGCCTCGAAATTCCAGTCGTAACTGAACAAGACATTAGCGAGGACGGCGTGGGCCTCGGCAAGCTGGGGATAAAGCTGAAGGGCACGTTCGGCCGCCGCGCGAGCCTTGGGTTTGGCTTCGCTCGGTGACATGTCGTCGTAAGGCACCTGCCCCAGCAGAGCATAAGCGCTGGCGAGACCCGCGTAGGCGAGAGCGTATTGCGGATCTTTTTGGATGGCCTGCTGATAGGCTTCGATGCTCTTGTGAAGGTCACCGCGATGGGTCCAGTAGAAGCGGCCGCGGAGATAGGCATCGTAGGCTTCGGGATTGACGGAGCGCTCCGTGACGTGGGATGTGGCTGGTCCGGCGGCCGGGGCTAACGCCAGGCGAATCTGACTTGCGACCGCGGCGCCGACTTCATCTTGAACGAGCAAGATGTCGTTGAGGTCGCGGTTATAGGAATCGGCCCAGAGGTGTGTTTGGTCGCTGACCTGAATGAGCTG
>Ga0209377_1000877_pt1 | contig 20364 bp, 23 predicted proteins | sample GraSoiAngelo_141_FD_185898 | JGI IMG/M metagenome (GOLD analysis project Ga0209377, IMG submission 185898) | Grasslands soil microbial communities from the Angelo Coastal Reserve, California, USA - 14_0929_12_40cm (SPAdes) (version 2) | ecosystem: Environmental > Terrestrial > Soil > Grasslands ...
GCGGCGGAGGCGAGAAACTATCGAGCCCACGCGGTTAGTGACCTCGACACACACTCAATGATGGGCCCTGGCCTGGCCCTATTACATTGCCGATATGGGTGCCCGCGCCTATTTGGTGGGGGCTACTGCAGTCGAGAGCGATGACCAGGTGTGCGGCGATGTTCCCGATCAGCGGGCTGCTCTGCCCTCCTGTCTGGATGGAAGACGCCTCCTGCCTATTGGTCGCGTACGCATAGAGTATGTGCAGCCCGGGGGAAAGCGTCGGCAGCGTAGCCCTAAAAAGAAAAGACATAGCTGAAGAGCTCAGCGGCGGCTGAGACGCAACCAACTGCGCCCGAGTCCAGGCGCCCTCCCAGGTATCCAGCTGGAAGTAGACGGCAGCTCGACCCCGTATAGTGCCCCCTTGACCTTGCCCCTTGGGGTAAGGGCTATGCTCCCTCTCATGGCGGGCAACGGACTGTTCATCGGGGAGGTCGCGGCACGCAGCGGCCTCAGCCGCAAGGCGCTCCGGCTGTACGAAGCACGCGGGATCCTCAAGGCGCCACGGCGCACGCCGTCCGGCTACAGACACTACGACTCTGACGTGCTGAGGCTGCTGACGTTCGTGAGTCAGGCCCGCCGGCTGGGGCTCACGCTCACCGAGATCAGACATATCGTGGCGCTCCAGCGTTCAGGCTCCGCTCCGTGCGTCCACATCCGAGCGCTTCTGAAGCAGAAGGTCGCGGACCTCGAAGGCATGCTTGCCGGAGTGCGAAGCATCCTCAACTCCTGGCGCTCAGCCGATGGGCGCCTGGCTGCCGTATGCCCGCACATCGAAGCGAAGGGAGGTGACACGCAATGGAAAGATTCTCGCTCTGCCCCGGGTGCACGAGCTGCCCGGAGGTCGTCATCGATGGTGACACCGTCCAGATCGGCGAGGACGAGAACACCGTCGTTCTCCAGAAGGCGGAGTGGAACGTCCTAGTGGACGCAATTCAGTCCGGCCGGCTTGGCCACGTCTGAGAACGTGGGGGCGCTGGGATGCTTGTCCCGGCGCCCGCCGATCTACGCGAGCCCAGGCCCACGCCGGCGAGCACACCGTTCATCAGCCGCCGGAACACCGGCGCGCGTAGCCGGCCCCGCGTGTTGCGGCGTCCACCTCCGAACTCCGACCTTCGCGTGGGCGCGCCACGCGCCTACGCCTGTCAGCCCGAGTGTCAAACCGTGACTGCGTGACTTCGAATCGGACATTTCATCGTTCACGCCGCCTCGTCAAGTGTCGAACATCACTTCAGTTCCCTGAGTTGGTCCCGATATTGCGCGTGCGACCCCCTGACGGTTCCTGATCCAGCATCGTAGGTGGGCGACACGGCGATCCGCCGTGGGTGGCCCGACCGGCTCCGTGGGCTTGACGGGCGCGTTGCACATCGGGCAGACGAGCGGCTTGTTCTCTTTCATGACCTGGGTGATCGGACACCGCGATGACGGAGCGCACATGGAAAAGTTTTCCTAGGTATATCTGCGGATTGTTCGACAAGATGGCGGCGCTAAACGAGGGCCGACTCGGCCTCGTCGAGAAGCCCGGCCTCGAGAGCGAAGCACCCACAAGGGGGCATCCACTGATGATAGGAGCAGTGGTTGAGGATCGTCCGAATCTCAACGACATTCACGTCTTGGTCGTGGACGATTACAACGACACGCTTGAACTCTTCAGCGCCGCGCTGGAGCAGTGCGGAGCCAACGTCCTCAAGGCGCGGACCGCGCGCGACGCACTGACCATTATCAAGACGGTCCGTCTGAACGCGATCATCTCGGACCTGGCGATGCCCGCCGAGGACGGGCTCTGGCTCGTCGAGCAGCTTCGCCGACTGAAGTCTGACCAGGGCGGCAGCATCCCGGCGATCGCGGTCACCGCGCACCGGGATCGTTACAACGCCGAACGAGTGATCGCCCTTGGCTTCGAGGCGTTTCTGACGAAGCCCGTCGATCCGTTCAACCTCGCCAGGACGGTCGCGTCCCTCGTCGGGCGCTGACCGACGTCCCGCGACTCCTCCTCGTTCCGTGATAGTCGGGGCGTATGCGGGCGCCCGTCCGCTCGATGTCACCTCAACGCCAGATCCACCAGCCACTCGAAGGCGAGAACACAGAGGATGGCGAGTGCGAAGATAAGGACGCTACCGGTGAACAGCATGGCGCGCTTGCGTCTGGAACGACGTTGCCACCTCTTCGAACGTCGGCGTCGGGGCTGTTGTTCGGAAGAGTGGTTGCTCACCCCCTGACGCGTCCTGATCCAGCATCGTAGGGTGGGCGACACGGTGATCTGCCATCGGCGGTCCCACTGGCGCGGTGCGCGTGACGGGCGCGTTGCAGACCGGGCAGATGAGCTCCTTGCCCTCTTCCATACTGACCCCGGTAATCGGACGTTGCGATGACGAAGCGGACATGGGAAATGTTTTCCTAGTACCGCTGACCGATTTCAGGACGGGGAGGTCGGAGGTAGGCTGAGTGGCGTCATGCGAAGCGCCCGTCGCAACCGGTCATCCGGCGAGCCGTCGAAGAGCAACCCCACTGCCCGCACGCCACGGCTCGGCCGTGTGCTGATTGCGGATGACAACCTCGCCGAGCGTGAGATGTACGCATCATATTTCGCCGCGCAGGGCATCCGTGTCCTCGTGGCCGGCGATGGCGTTAACGCCGTCCATATCGCCCACGTCATGCAGCCGGACGCGATCGTCATGGATCTCTCACTGCCCTCTCTCGACGGATGGGAGGCAACGCGCCGCCTGAAGCACGATGTACGCACAGCTCACATCCCGATCCTCGCGTGTACGGGGCATGCCACCGACCTTGCCGTTGACTGGGCTCTCGACGCTGGATGTGACGCCTACGTCGTCAAACCGTGCTTGCCGCAGGAGCTTCTCCGGCTGATCCGCGGTCTCCTCGAGCGCCCGAAGTCGCAACACGGCGCGTAATGGACGAAAAGCGGCCAATTTGCCCGGTTTGCGAAACGCCGGTCAGGCCCACTGAACCGGTGGGGCCACCCACGGCGGATCACCGTGTCCCTCATCTCCGGTGCTGGATGAGGAAGCGTCAGGGTTCCTAGCCGTTCACCTCAGCCACCGGGTCGCGCCGTCATGACGTCGAGATGCCCCGCGGGATCTTCGCCCGTCTGCTCGAGCTCGCGCACGAGGAAGGCGATGCGCTCTTGGAGGACGCAGTTGTCCCCCCCTCGAGGCGCCTGACCGCGCCGCGCCGCCGGCGAAGCTCGGCGACGCGCAAGCGCGGCGGTCGCTGTTCGACGTATCAGCAAATGGGCGTACCCGACACGCGCCGGGCTTACGCCTTCAACGCCAGGATCGCCACGACGCCGATCAATTGCAGGATGCCGACGGGCATCTCCACGTGGTACTGGAACCCCGCACGCAGCACGCTCGCGCGGTGTTCGGGGCCGGTGTAGCCGGTGAGGGCGGCGGCGGGGGTGGTGCCACCGCGCTCCGGCGGTAGCGCGCGAACCTGCCCGATCAGCCAGTAGCCGTCCTTCCCCTCCGGCATCGAGAGGTCGCTGAGGAGCACGTTGGGACGCTCGCGTTGCAGAATGTCCAGCGCGTCTTCGGCGGAATCGACCGCGGTGACCGTCGCGCCAGCACACTCCAGGATGTCGGTCACCACCTGCCGTACGGGCCGCATGTCGTTAACCACCAGTACCCGGACGCCATCGAGACGGGGTCCATCAGCGAGCCGCAACGCGGAAGTCTGCATCGGTCACCCCTGACTCTTCTCGGGAACTCGGGTCCCGAGCGCGACGTGCACCGCCTCGACGACATCGTCGGCGCCGTACGGCTGTCCGACGATGATCTCGACGACATCGGAGGCTCCCACCGCGGCCTCGAGCGCCTCCTTGTCAGTCGTGGTCAGGATCCACATCCTGTCCTTCAGAGAGGTCGTTTCCTTCATCAATCGGAGGAAGTTCCAGTGGGCCTCATAGGGGCGGGGCAGGTCGTACACGATGACGTCCGGGGCGTGCACCTTGATGAACGCCACCAGGTCGAGCGTCCCGTTCTGGATCTCTGCCAGCCGGGCCGTCACCGTCGCGAAGCCGTCGTTCTCGAGGGCCGAGCGAATGGCCTCGATCACCTCGTCACGCGAGTTGAAGATTGCGACCAGGGGCGATGTACGACGGGCCACGGCGGTCATCCTCTCCCCTCTGCACGCACGTCATGCGCAGAGAGTGCGGGCCAGCAGAGGGCCCTACGCAGCACGGGAGGAGCAAGGAAAGGAACTGACGCGAGCTGCGGCCCTACGGGAGAGCCGCCCATGCACCAGAGAGGCGCAGCCTCACTGCACCTCGCGACGTGGTCGCGATGCTGAAGCAGATGCGCCATCGATCATCCCGCTTCGACGGCACGCCGACAGCTGTACCGCAACAAGACGATGGACCTCGGCGAGGCCCCCTGTCAAGAACTAAAATATCTTTTATGGTTCTTATATAAATTGTCGCCGGTGACTGGTGTCTCCGGTTTGATGACGCCACCGCGCGGGGCCACCGACGACCTCCCACTCCCCGCTGGCATCGACCACGCGATCGCCAACGCGCAAGGCGTGGGCCTCGGCGTGCAAGGCGGCTGGCGTCGACGGGCGGCTGTTCCACGATCTGCGCCGCACGGCGGTGCGCAACATGGTCCGCGCCGGCGTGCCGGAGCGCGTCGCGATGGAAGTCAGTGGCCACCGGACGCGGAGCGTCTTCGACCGCTACAACATCGTGAGCGAGGCGGATCTGCGCGCGGCGATGCAGCGCACGACGGAGTACGTCGGGCGGCTGCCCGTCGAAGCGAACGTGGTGCCGCTGGCGGTCGCCAAGACGGCGGAGCCCGGCCGGTGAGCGAGACGCGGCGGGTTCGTACACAGTTCATACACGGACAGACGAAAGGGGCTAGTCGGTGCTGCCGGCTAACCCCTCGTCGTGCTTCGTATTCGATTGGTTGCGGGGGCTGGATTTGAACCAGCGACCTTTGGGTTATGAGCCCAACGAGCTACCGGGCTGCTCCACCCCGCGGTGACGGATGTACGGTACCGCAGCCGCTAGGGCTCGTCAACCAAACATCACACGCGTCAGGGCGTCTGCTTCGACTTCTGCGCGCCCGGCGCCGTCGTCTGCGGCTCGGTCGTCGGGGAGGCCGAGCTGGCGCCGCGGACACCGAGCTTGTCCATCGTGGCGTCGTCGAGCTGACCGCTCGCCGTCAGGCCTTCCTTGGTCTGGTAGTCGCGGACCGCGGCCGACGTACGGGGGCCCATCACGCCATCGATCGGGCCGGGGTTGTAGCCCTGATCGCGCAGCGCCTGCTGCGCGGCCCGAACATTCGTCCCCTCGCTCTTGGCCGCGACCTTGTTCTTCTTGCCCTTCACCTTGTCGACGACCTTGTCCTTCGTCTCGACGATCTTCTCCTTCGCGTCGTGGGCCTTCTCCTTGACCTTGTCCATCGCCGACTCGGTCTTGGACTCGGTCTTGTCCTTGGCGCGCTCGGCCTTGTCCTCGACCTTGTCCTTGGCCCGCTCCGTCTTGTTCTCCATCTTGTCCGTCGTGGTCTGGGCGGCTGCAGGACCCAAAATCCACACGGTGCCGATCAGTGCGGCAACGACACTCGTCAACACTTTTGTCATGGCACGACCTCCTGAGAGGCCGAGATTGCAAAACCGGCACCAGCGAAATTGTGAAACCTGCCTTCACAGCCTGGGTGCCAACCTTGTCATTCTGGGCGCTTCCAGCGCGGCCGCTCGCACCCGCACGCACGCCGGCTCCTCCAGCTCAGGGATATCGGTCGGACGTGGTCAGCCTCGGGATGCCGCAACGGAAGTGCTACACGTGAGCAAACGCCGGGAAGATTTCTTCACTCTTTCGGGCGGACCGGAGAGCGTCTAGACGCGAGCTGGTTCCAGTCGGCCGGCGAGGACGCAGAGCGCTTCGAAGAGATAGTAGGAGCCCCAGATGAGCTCGTTTCGCGTGGCGAGTCCGATCCGCTTGTTGTAACTGCCGTCGCCGAGGATCCCCCGCGGATCGAGATGACGCTCGACGAGCGCGGCGACCGTCGCCTCGGCCGCGGCCTGGTAGGCGAGGCGACGCCGCATGTCGCCGATCAAGGCCGCCAGCTTCAGGAGTGAGGCCGCAACGATCGCGGTGGCCGACGTGTCGCGAAGGGTATTCGGAATCTCGGGATCGTCGAAGTCCCAGAACGCGACGCGATCGGGCGGCACGTGAGCGAGCCACCAGTCGGCGGTCCGGACGGCCACGTCCAGGAAGTCGCGCTCGCCCGTCCATCGATGCATCAGCGTGTAGCCGACGATCGCCCACGCCTGCGCACGCGCCCACGTGCTGTCGTCGCGAATACCCTTGTGCGTGTAGCGCCGCAGCATCGCGCCAGTACCGGGATCGAACGACGCCGACTGGCAGACCGAGCCGTCGCTGCGGATGCAGAACTCGATGTGGCGCCGCGTGTGACTGATGGCCATCTGCCGCCACGTCGGCTCGCCCGCCTCCCGCGCGGCCCACACCAGGAGCGCCGCGCCCTGCACGGTGTCGATGTTCGCCTCACCGTGGCCCACCTCCGATGCTTCCTCAGCCTCGGCGCCGAGCGGAAACGCGCCGGCCCTGGCGTTGTACGACCGGGCCCAGCCCGCGGCGCCTTCGAGAGCGATCTCGCGCGCCCGCGGGTCGCCCAGGAGCACGGCGCCGAGCAGGGCGCCGTAGTAGAAGAGAAAGCCCCGGAACACCGTGTCCGAGGTGGCGCGCGGGCGCAAGCGCTCGGTCCACGCCGACGCCCACTCGCGGTGCGGGTCCTTGCCGGTGGCGTGGGCGGCGAGCCAGCAGAGACCGTTCCAGAATCCACCGGTCCAGTCGCCGGCCGGCGACGTGGTCCAGCGACCCGTCGCGGGATCGCCATAATGCGGGAAGCCGTTGGTGATCTGGCTGCCGGTCGCGTCGATGCGACCGAGCATTCGTTGGAGCGCGGCGTCCCAGTCCCTGGCGCTCATGGGGCACGTATCGTACACGAGACCGAATCCGAAGGTGATGAACGCCACCGTATCGCGACGTACGGCGCCGCGTCGTGCGGCGTCGCGTCCTGCGGCGTCACGCCTTGCGGTGCCGAAGCCCCTGGGAAACAATACCGCCTGGTCATTCGACATGCCGACGCTCAGCGCCGACGACATCGCCCGACTGGTCGAGCCCGATCGCGTCCACCGCGCCGTTTACACCGATCCGCACGTGTTCGAGCTCGAGATGGAGCGGCTGTTCGGCCGGGCCTGGCTGCTGCTCGGCCACGAGAGCCAGGTCCCGAATCCGGGCGACTTCTTCACGACGCGCATGGCCCGCGAGCCGGTGATCGTGGCGCGCCACACCGACGGCTCGGCCCGCGCCCTCATCAACCGCTGCGCCCACCGCGGCACGACGGTGTGTGATGCGCCATCGGGAACGACGCGCCAGTTCGTCTGCCCCTATCACGGCTGGACGTACGGCACCGACGGCGCGCTCGCCGTCGTTCCCTTCGCCGAAGGGTACGACCCACCGGCGGCCGGTCGGAGAGACCTGGGGTTGGCCAGGGTCCCGCGCGTGGACGCGTATCGAGGCTTCATCTTCGCCTCGCTCGCCGCCGACGGCCCGTCACTCCTGGAATTCCTCGGCCATCTACGAACGTCGTTCGACGACCTCGTCGATCGCGCGCCCAGCGGCCAGGTCGAGGTCGCGGGCGGCGTCTTCAAGCACACGTACCGCGGCAACTGGAAGCTCGTCCTCGAGAACCACAACGACGCGGTCCACCCCGCGTTCGTCCACGCGTCCTCCATCTGGGCGGCCCGCGAGTCGTCGAAGCCCGAGAGCGACGGCTATGCGGAGATCGCTGTGCGCCAGATGCTCCAGAACGGCGCGCCGCCCGAGCTGTGGGAGAGCACGGGATTGTGGGCGGCGCCCTCCGGCCACAGCTTCATGGGCGACTATCACACCGACAGCCGGCTGGTGACCGCGCTCGATCACCCGGTGTTCCGCGAGTACCGCACGGCGCTGGAGCGTCGCGTCGGCGCGGAGGCGGCGGCCCGCATCCTCGGCGTCTCGCGCTGGAACAGCATCGTCTATCCGAGCTGCTCGTTCATGAGCCAGTTCCGGCAGCTCCGCATCGTGCAGCCGCTTGCCGTCGACCGGACGCTCGTCTCCGCCTACTCGTTCCGCCTCGGCGGCGCGCCGGAGCAGATGTTCCGCGACACGGTGGCGTTCGCGAACGTCGTCAACGGGACCGGCTCGCCCGTGCTCACCGACGATCTCGAGGTCTACGAGCGCGCCCAGCACGGCCTCACCACCGCCCGCTCCGACTGGGTGTACCTCGGTCGCGGTCATGGCAGTGATCTTCCCGACGAGCACCGGACCTGGCGCGGCAAGACCGGGACGAGCGAGATCCACATTCGCAATCAGCTCGCGGCGTGGGTGCGCTATCTGACGGATGAGCCGTGAGCATGGAGGCGTCGTGAGCCGGCCCGACGTCGATCAGCTCCTCGTCCGCGAGGCGTGGCTCCTCGATCACCAGCGGCTCGACGAGTGGCTGGGCCTGTTCACGGACGACGCCGTGTACTGGGTGCCGCTCCAGATGGACCAGGCCGAGCCGTTCACGACGGCGTCGCTGATCTACGACGATCGGCGGTTGCTCGAGATCCGCGTGCGGCAGGCGCAGCATCCGCGCGCCCACGCGCGGGTGCCGGCGCCGCGGACCGTCCACCAAGTGACGAACGTCCAGGTGGTCGCCGACGATGGGCGGGAGCTCACCGTCACCTCGTCGCTGGTCATGGTCGAGTACCGGAAGGAGCGTCAGCGCGTGTGGGGTGGCCTCGTCGAGCACCGCTTGCGGCGGACCGACGGCGGGCTGCGGATCGCGGCCAAGCGCGTGGATCTCGTCAACTCCGAGAGCGAGCTCTGCGGCATCGCGTGCTTGTTCTGAAGCGGTCTGGGCTAACGCGAAGGGAGCTACGCATGCGGCGGATCGCGGCGGCAGTCGTGATGATCGTCCTGGGCGTCGCGGCGACGAGCGCATGGGCCCAGGACAAGGGCACGGTGCGCTTCGCCTACCTTCGCCTCGGCTGGAGCGCGACGGAGATCATCCAGCAGGAGAAGCTCCTGGAGAAGCGCGGATGGAAGGTCGAGTGGTCGGTGATCGATCCCATTCCCGGCCTCGTCAACGCCTTCGCCGCCGGTCATGCCGACGTGATCGACATGAGCACGGTCCTGGCCGGCCGCATGTTCGAGCAAGGACAGAAGGTCCAGATCTTCGGGGTGACGACGGGCCCGACGACGTACATCCTCGTGCCTACCGACTCGTCGATTCGCGACGTGCCTGACCTCAAGGGCAAGAAGCTCGGCGCGATCCCCGGCAGCTCAGCCTTCCAGGAGATGAACGCCTATACCCGCCAGCTCTACAGCCTCGACCTGACCAAAGATGTCGCGCTCGTCACGGGAATGACGCCACCCGATCTGGCCACGCTGATCGGTAAGGGCGAGATCGACGCCGCCGTCGTCTGGCATCCCGTGGTCGATTCGCTCCTGGCCACACGCAAGTTCCGCGTGCTCACCGACCAGGACACGCTGTGGCGTCAGTCGACGAAGCGACCCGGTGAGCCCGTGATGGTGCTCTACCTCACTAGCCCGGACTTCGCGCGCAAGCACCCCGAGGCGCTCCGCGACATCAATGACGCCCAGCGGGAAGCCGTCGAGATCTGGCACACCCGGCCCGACGTGGCGGCCCGCGCGATCGTCGCCGTGACCCGGCTGCCGCGCGAGGTCGTGGATTCGGCCATACGGAACACCAAGAAGATGCTGCACGGGCTCACCGACGATTCGGTGGAGACCATCCTGACCCAGCTCCGCATCGCGCGCCAGCACGGGACCATTCTGCAGTCGGACGTGTGGACGGCGCCCGACGGCGCCAGGAAAGTGCGGGACGAGCTCTTCTACACTCCGCGCTGACCGAGCGTGCCGGCGACGGCGGGCGCCCGAGGGGAATCGGCCCCCGGGTGGCGCAGCAGGAAGTCCATCACCGACCGGTTGAACACCTCGGCGTTCTCGATGTTGCTCAGGTGCCCCGCGTCCGGAATGACCGTCAGCTCGGCGCCGGGCACCTCGGCGGCCATCGTCCGGGCCAGCGCGACCGTCGTCAGCCGGTCGTGCTCGCCCACGACGAAGTGCGTCGGCACGGCGATCGCGGCGAGGTTGCCGACCGTGTCCTGGTTGACCGTCGCCTCGAGCGATTTGAGGTACGACGCCTTGCGGAGCGCGGCCATGCTCTCGAAGAGCTGCTCGCGAGCCGCCGGCGCCGCGGCGGGCGCGAGCAGGGTCGGCACGATAGCGGGCGCGATGTCCCGTGGCTCCGCTCCCGCGTCGAGCGCCTCGCGACGGAGTCGGACGTACTCGGCGCGCTGCTCGGCGGTGAGCGATGCGAATCCACGATGGGTGTCGCACAGCGTGAGCGTGGCCACCCGCTGAGGGTGCAGGAAGTAGAACCGCATCGCGATGCGGCCGCCCATGGACAGCCCGACCAGGTGCGCGCGGCGGGCGCCGTAATGGTCGAGGACGCGCCGGAGATCGCCGGCGAAATCGTCGAACGCGAGCGGCCCGGCGTAATCGTCGCTCGCGCCGTAGCCCCGCGCATCCCACGCCGCCGCCGTGAAGTGAGCGGCGAACACACCGAGCTGATCGCGCCAGTTCGTGCGGTTTCCGCCGATACCGTGCAGGAAGACCACGAGCGGGCCGTCACCGGTGCGATCGACGGCCAGGCGGGGCGCCAGGCTGATCAGATCGAGCGTCATGGCCTGACGACGCGGTCCGTCTTGGCGGGCTCGAAGCGTCCCGTCCGGGCCAGCGACCACAGCACACGCCAGGCGCCTCGCGTTGCGAGCAGCCAGTATGTCTGACAGCGGAACGTGCCCCAGAATTTCGCCCGCAGCGTCGTGCGGGCGATGGTCACCTCGCGCGGGTAATAGGGCGTCAGGCTCTCGATCAAATCTTGAGTCACGATCCCGCCCACCCAGATCGTCAATCCCAGCGAGACCGACGGGAACGCGATGCCGAGCATGAACAACAGCGGGTGATCGGCGAAGCGGTAGGCCAGGTGCCAGCCGAGGAATCCGATCAGCGGGTAAACGACCGCGGCGATCGGCCACTCCACCACCTTGTTGCCGACGTGGCGGGCGAGCTGCGCCGCGTTGAAGGCGGTCCGATTCTCTCGCCACGTCCTCCAGAGGAACGGCACGTCGTCGAGCACGCCCTTGTACCAGCGCGCGTTCTGCCGGACCATCTTCTCGGTCGTCTCCGGCAAGTCGTTCATCTCGAGCATCGGCAGGGGCGCGATCAGGATCCCGCGCGCGCCCAGCGCGTAGCCGAGCGTGGAGTCCTCCGTGGCCCCCGAAGTCGGGAAGCCTCCGAGGCCCTGGAGCGTATCGAGCCGAACGAACTGGTTGTGGCCGAGGCAGATCTGCGAGCGCCGGAAACAGAGCTCGAAGACGGGCCGCACCACGCGCGCCAGTCCCGGCGCGTGCCCGGCCAGGGCCGCGAACCACCGAAGACGCCGGCGCTCCGAGATCAGTCGGGCGATCGACACCCGGATGAAGATCGACGATTGCTGGATCGCGCACACCCGCCCGCGCACGTCGAGGCGGTCGAAGTTAGCCAGCGAGAGCGTGACGCCCTGGTAGGCCTCGTGGCCGCCGTCGTGAACGACGTCGGCGGCGATCCACCGGAAGGCGTTCCGATCCGGGATCGAGTCGGCGTCGCTCACGCCGACCCAGATGCGCGAGGCGTCGACACCATCGCCCAGCACGGCCGCCAGATTGTCCGGACGCAGGGCCCAGTTGAGCTGATGCGCCTTGCGCCCGCGCCCCGGCATGACGAGGAGCGAGAGCATCTTCTGTTGCCAGGGCGGAAGCTCGAGGCGGAACCGCCGCACCAGCTCGGCCGTGCTCGCTTCCATCGAGGGATGGGGCGCCTGGTCCTCCTCCTCCTTCGTGATCACCACCACGTGGAGCTTGCTGTCCGGATAGCGCGAGCCGAGGAGGGCGCGCAGCGTGGCGCCGATGGCGGGCTCCTGATAGGCCGGCACCAGGTGGAGGAAGACGGGCGCGCGGGAATCCCGGGCCAGCGCCGCTTCGTCCGGGAGCGTCTCGACCTGCTCGTAGGCATCCTCCACGAACCGGCAGGTCGTGAGCATGCCCTTCCAGTCGAGGAGGAGCTTGAACGCGGCGCGACCGTTGAAGAACGACGAGACGACGAAGAGTGCCGCCCAGAGCCAATCCACGCCGCGAGAGCTTACTTGGGCTTGGACGGGAACTTCAAGACGGTGTCGCCCTCGCGGACGAGGCCGTGCTCCTCACGGGCGAGCTTCTCGAGGTAGGCGGGATCGTTGCGCAGGCGGTCGATCGTCTGGGTCAGGGCCGCCGCGCGCGCGCGAAGCGTGGCGATGTCGCGCTCGACCGCCGAGATCTCCTGGCGCATGGCCCAGATCCGCAGCGTGCCGCCGACGCCCCAGGCAATGAGGAGCACGATGACGAGCATGCCCGCCCCCGCCAGCGCCACCTGACCCCGGGACAGCCGGCGCCAGATGCGACGGGGCACGTGGCTCACCGCATCACGCGGTTGTAGAGGCTGCGGCCGGGGAAGGACGCGGCGTTGCCCAGCTCTTCCTCGATGCGCAGGAGCTGGTTGTACTTCGCGGTGCGCTCGCTGCGGGCCAGCGAGCCCGTCTTGATCTGGCCCGCGTTCACCGCGACGGCCAGGTCGGCGATGAACGTGTCTTCCGTCTCGCCGGAACGGTGCGAGATGACGGTGCCGTAGCCGGCCCGCTTGCTGAGCTCGATGGCCTGCATCGTCTCGGTCAGCGTGCCGACCTGGTTCACCTTCACCAGCACGGCGTTGGCGATCCCGTTCTTGATCCCCTGCTGGATGATCGCTGGATTCGTCACGAAGAGGTCGTCGCCCACGAGCTGGACGCGCGCGCCGAGTCGGCGCGTGAGCGCGCCCCAGCCGGCCCAGTCGTCCTCGCCCAGGCCGTCCTCGATCGACACGATCGGATAGCGCTCACAGAGCGACTCGTAGAAGGCGATCATCTCGTCGGCGGTGCGCACGCTCCGCTCGCGTTCGAGACGATAGCGCCCGCCGGATTCGGCGAACTCGCTGGCCGCCACGTCGAGCGCGATGAAGATCTCGTCACCGGCGCGATAGCCGGCGCGCTCGATGGCGAGGAGAAACAGGTCGAGCGCTTCGGTGTTGGAGCCGAGATTGGGCGCGAAGCCGCCCTCGTCGCCGACTCCCGTGCTCAGCCCCTTCTCCTTCAGCAGCTCCTTCAACGTGTGGAAGCACTCCGAGCCCATGCGGAGCGCGGTCCCGAAGTTCTCGGCGCCGGCCGGCACGAGCATGAACTCCTGGATGTCGAGGCCGTTGTCGGCGTGCGCGCCTCCGTTGATCACGTTCATCAAGGGCACGGGAAGGAGCCGCGCCCCCGGTCCGCCGAGGTACGCATAGAGCGGGAGCCCGACGTCGTCGGCGGCGGCGCGGGCCACCGCCAGCGAGACGGCCAGGATCGCGTTGGCGCCGAGCGACGATTTGTTCGGCGTGCCGTCCAGGTCGAGCAGCGCTTGATCGAGGTGGACCTGCTCGGTCGCTTCCATGCCGTCGATCTCGGGCGCGATCGTCTCCTCGATGTTGGTCACCGCCCGCTGAACGCCCTTGCCCCGGTAGCGCTGGCTGTCGCCGTCGCGCAGCTCCAGCGCCTCCCGCTTGCCGGTGGACGCGCCAGAAGGAACCGCCGCGCGGCCCCACGCGCCCGACTCGAGCTGGACCTCGGCCTCCACGGTGGGATAGCCGCGGGAATCGAGGATCTCGCGCGCATACACCCCGGTGATCGCCGACACGTCAGGACCTCCTCTCGTAGATGAAGTCGGCCAGCGCGGCGATGGGCCGCGCGGCGGGCCCCAGCGGCACCAGCGCGACTTTGGCGTCCTCGATGAGCTGCCGAGCGCGCCGGCGCGAGGCCTCGAGGCCGTGCAGGGCGGGATAGGTCGCCTTCTGCTTGCGTTGATCGCTGCCGGCGGTCTTGCCGAGCTCTTCGAGGCTGCCCTCGACGTCGAGGATATCATCCACGATCTGGAACGCGAGCCCGAGCGCCTCGCCGGCGCTTGTGATGGCCTTGAGAGCGTCGGGCTTCGCACCGGCCAGCATGGCGCCCACGCGCAGCGACGCCCGGATGAGCGCGGCCGTCTTGCGCGTGTGGATGTAATCGAGCGTCTCGGCGCTGACCGTCTTGCCCTCGGACTCGATGTCCACGACCTGCCCGCCGACCATGCCGTCGGTGCCGGCCGCCTCCGCGATCTCCGCCACCACGTCGGCAATGACCCGCGCGTCCGAGGCGCCGTCGACGTTGCCGGCGACCAGCCGGAACGCGTGCGTGAGCAGCGCGTCGCCGGCCAGGATGGCCACCGCCTCGCCGAACACCTTGTGATTGGTGAGCCGGCCGCGGCGATAGTCGTCGTCGTCCATCGCGGGCAGGTCGTCGTGGATCAGCGAATACGTATGGATCAGCTCGAGCGCGCACGCCGTGGGCAGCACGCGCTCGGCCATGCCGCCGACGGCCTCGCAGCCGGCGATGACGAGAATGGGGCGCAGGCGCTTGCCGCCCGCCATCACGCTGTAGCGCATGGCCCGGTGGACCGTCGGCGGTGGCGCGTCCTCCGGCGGGAGGACACGGTCGAGCGTCTCGTCGACGAGGCGCCGGCGGTCGTTGACGTACGTCTTGAGGTCGAAGTCGCTCATGCCTCGCGCTCCGGCTCCCACGCGAACGGGCGCGTGCCCAGGCTGCCCGCATCGTCCTTGGCGAGAACCTCGATGCGGCGGTCGGCGTCTTCGAGATACGCGGCGCAACGCCGGGCCAGCGACACACCCTCCTCGTAGACCTTCAGCGACTCCTCCAGCGAGAGATTGCCGCCTTCGAGCAAGGCCACGATCTGCTCGAGGCGCGTCAGGCAGTCTTCAAACTTGAGGTCGGTCATCGCGCTCCCTCGTGCTCTCGACGCGGCAGTCCAGGACACCCTCGGAGAGCAAGACGTCCACGCGGCTGCCCGGTCTGACGTCGCCGGCGCGCCGCACCACGGCGCCTTCCGGCGTGCGCGTGAGGCTGTAGCCCCGGCCCAGCACCGCCAGCGGCGAGAGCGATTCCAGGCGTCCGACGATGCTGACCAGCCGGTGGCGCGCGGTCACGACGTGTCCGGCCACCGCGCCGTGCAGCCGTCCTTGCACGCGATCGAGACGATGGCGCCCGACACCCAGGCGGTTGAACGGGCTCGCCGCCTTCAGGCGTGCGGTCAAGAGCGCGACCCGGTGGGCGACCCGATCGTGGGCAACCCGGCCGGCGTGATCGAGCCGGCTGCGTACGTCGTCGACACGGCGCTCGAGATCGGTCAGCGGACGGCGGACGGCGCGATCGAGCCGACGGCGGAGCGTGTCGAGCCCATCGACGATCGCCTGCTTCTCACGAACCACGAGCTCGGCGGCAGCGGACGGGGTCGGCGCCCGCAGATCGGCGGCGAAGTCGGCGATGGTGACGTCCACCTCGTGGCCCACGGCCGAGATGACGGGGATCTTCGAGCCGGCGATGGCGCGCGCCACGACCTCCTCGTTGAACGCCCACAGATCCTCGAGCGATCCGCCGCCGCGCCCGGCGATGATCACGTCCACGTCGCCGAGGCGGTTGAGGTCAGCGATCGCCTGCGCGATCTCCTCGCCAGCCCCGTCGCCTTGCACGCGGCACGGCGCGATCACGATGTGGAGACCGGCAAAGCGGCGGCCGATGACACGCAGGATGTCGCGGATCGCCGCCCCGCTCGGGGACGTGGCGACACCGATCTTCCGCGGGAAGCGCGGCAGCGGCCGCTTGCGCGCCTGGTCGAAGAGACCTTCGGCTCCCAGACGCTGCTTGAGCTGCTCGAACGCGAGCTGGAGCGCGCCCAGCCCCCGAGGCTCCAGCAACTCCACGACGAGCTGGTACTCACCGCGCTGGGCGTAGACCTCGAGGCTCCCAAAGGCGAGGACGTGCTGGCCGTCGCCGGGCTCGAAGCGCAGCCGGCGCATGCGGGTGCGGAAGAGCACGGCGCGAAGCTGCGCGTTCTCGTCCTTCAACGTGAAGTAGGCGTGGCCGGAGGTGTAGAGACGGAAGTTCGAGATCTCCCCCTCGACCCACACCGCCGGGAACTTCTCCTCGACCACGCCGCGAAGCTGGTCGGTGAGCTGCGACACGCTCAGGACCGTGCGTTCGGCCGTCATCGCGTCGCGGTCTGCCGCTCGGCGGCCAGCAACGTGTTCCGCAGCAGCATCGCCACGGTCATGACGCCGACGCCGCCGGGCACCGGCGTGATGGCGCCAGCCCGCGGGCTGACGCTCTCGAAGTCGACGTCGCCGACGAGCTTGCCCGTCGGCAGCCGGTTGATCCCGACGTCGATGACCCACGAGCCGTCCTTGACCATGTCGCCGGTCACCATCCCGGCCCGGCCGGCGGCGACGCACAGCACGTCCGCGCGCCGAGTGTGCGCGGCGAGGTCGCGCGTTCGCGTGTGGCACATCGTCACTGTCGCGTGACGCGAGAGCAGGAGCTGGGCCAGCGGCTTGCCGACGAGACGCGAGCGTCCGATCACCACCGCCTCGGTGCCTTCCAGCTTCGCGCCGTAGTGGTCGAGGATCTCGAGGCAACCGGCCGGCGTGCACGGCACCACCGACGGCTCGCCCGCGAGCAGGCGGCCGAGGTTCGTCGGGTGCAGGCCATCGGCGTCTTTCTCCGGAGCGATGGCCGCGATGGCGGCGTCCTCGTCCAGGCCCTTGGGGAGCGGGAGCTGGAGCAGGATGCCGTGGACTGCGGGATCGGCGTTGAGCGAGCGGAGGAGGTCGATCAGCTCCCGCTGGGTCAGCCCCTGGGGATAGAGGCAATCGCGCGAGGCGATGCCCACGGAGTCGGCCGCACGCTTCTTGTTCCTGACGTAGATCTGGCTCGGCGCGAAATCGCCGACGAGCACGACACCCAGCGTCGGCGTCACGCCACGCTCGGCGCGCAGGCGCTCGACGCCGGCGCGGACGCCCGCCAGCACCTTCTCGGCTACCGGTTTGCCCTCGAGGATCACGCCCCCTCCGGCGTGGTCAAGCAGTCTGACGTATCCGGACGATGTCGGAGGCTCGGCCTGTCTCGGGATCGACCGTGATCACGACGCCGTGGAGCGCGGCTGGCCCCTTGGCCGCCTCGAAGCGGACGGGCATCTGGGTGAGGAAGCGCTGCAGGATGAGGTCCTTGTCCACACCGATGACGGAGTCGATGGGGCCCGTCATGCCGAGGTCGGTGATGTAGGCGGTGCCGCCGGGCAGCACACGCTCGTCGGCGGTCTGGACGTGCCGATGCGTGCCGACCACGGCGCTGACCCGTCCGTCGAGATACCAGCCCATCGCCACCGACTCCGACGTGGCCTCGGCGTGCATGTCAACGAGGACGACGCGCGTCTCTTTGGTCAGCTCGTTCAGGATCTCGTCGGCCTTGCGGAACGGGCAGTCGATCGCGCTCATGAACACGCGGCCCATGAGGTTCACCACCGCGACGCGATGCGGCCCCGCCTTCACGGTGACGTGGCCGACGCCGGGCGTGCCGGCCGGGAAGTTGGCCGGGCGCAGCAGCAGATTCTCCTTGGTGATGTACTCCACGATCTCCTTTTTGTCCCAGATGTGGTTCCCCGAGGTCATCACGTCGGCGCCCTGATCGAGGACCTCGCGGGCGATCTGCGGCGTGACGCCGAAGCCGGCCGCCGCGTTCTCGACGTTGACCACCACGAGGTCGATCGCGTGCTGCTGGCGGAGCTTGGGCAGGAGCTTCTTCACGGCGGCGCGTCCCGGCTCGCCGAAGACGTCGCCGACCATCAGGATCTTCATGCGGCCTACTTCGCCACTTCGACGGCGCGCGTCTCCCGGATGACGACGACCTTGATGTGACCGGGGTACTGCATCTCGGCCTCGATGCGCTTGGTGATGTCCTTGGCCAGCTGGTGGGCGTCGAGGTCGGACACGATGTCGGCCTTGGTGATGACGCGCAGCTCGCGGCCGGCCTGGATTGCGTAGCACATCTCCACGCCCCGGTAGCTCAGCGCGATCTCCTCCAGCTTGGCCAGCCGTTTGATGTAGGACTCGAGGACGTCGCGGCGGGCGCCCGGCCGCGCCGCCGAGATGCCGTCGGCGGCCTCGACGAGGACCGCCTCGATCGTCTCCGCTTCGACGTTCTCGTGGCCGCACAGCGCCGCGTTGATCACCTCGCGGCTCTCGTTGTACTTGGTCAGCACCTGCAGGCTGAGCTCGGGGTGGCTACCCTCCTGCTCGTGAGTGAGCGCCTTGCCGATGTCGTGGAGCATGCCCATCCGCTTGGCCAGCTTGACGTCGGCCTTGATCTCCGCCGCCATCATGCCGGCGAGCCAGGCGACCTCCTTGGAGTGCTGCAGGCAGTTCTGGCCGTACGACGTCCGGTAGCGCATCCGGCCCACCAGCTTTATGAGCTCGGGATGGAGCCCGTGGATCCCGACCTCGAAGCAGGCCTTCTCGCCCTCCTCCTTGAGGTGCTGGTCCATCTCCTTCTTGACCTTTTCGACCACCTCTTCGATGCGGGCGGGATGGATGCGGCCGTCGGAGATGAGGATCTGGAGCGCGCGGCGGGCGATCTCGCGCCGGTACGGATCGTAGGCGGAGATCAGCACGGCCTCCGGCGTGTCGTCGACGATGAGATCCACGCCGGTGTGCAGCTCGAGCGCCCGGATGTTGCGGCCCTCGCGCCCGATGATGCGTCCCTTCATGTCGTCGGACGGAAGATCAACGACCGATACGGCCGTCTCGACCGTGTAGTCCGGGGCCAGGCGCTGGATCGTGGTGGCGAGAACTTCTTTGGCCTTCTCTCGCGCGGTCTCGCGCGCCTGCTCCTCGAGGCGCATGCCGATGAGCTGGGCCTCGCGCTTGGCTTCCTCCTCCATCTGCGCCACGAGCTGGCGCCGCGCCTCCTCGGCCGTGAGGCCGGCGATCATCTCGAGCTTGCGGCGCTGCTCGTCGAACGCTTGTGTCAGCTTGCCTTCCTTCTCCGCGATCGACTTCTCGCGGTCGGTCAGGCTCCGGTCCTTCGACGTGTACTCGAAGAGGCGGCGCTCGATGTCATCGAGCTTGCGGGCGAGCTGCTCTTCCTTGCCGAGGATTCGCTGCTCGATCTGCTGGATCTCGCGCTCGCGGCGCCGGACCTCGTGCTCGAACTCACCGCGCGCCTTGAGCACGATCTCCTTGGCTTCCAGCTCGGCCGAGCGGTGGCGCGCCTCGGCATCGCGCTCGGCGTCGCCGACGATGCGCGTGGCGCGCGCACCCGCTTCACCGAGCTTGCGTTCGCTGATGAGCTTCTGGAGGACGAAGCCGACGAGGAGGGCGACGATCGCGACAACAGGGAGCAGAAGCCATAGTGGCTGAACCATCGCTATGTCAACCCCCAGGGAGGGTGAGTTGTAAGACGCAAATATCTATCAGATTTGACAGTATAGAAGGGGCGGACGGGGGAGGTCAAATCCCCACTTCTGCCGTGTGCCGACGGTGTTTCGAACCTGGCGTTGCCAGGTGGGCGCCAACGTTGGAGGGTTTCAGGCTTCCCCTTCTCAGAGGGGCTTGCACACCGCCCTCAGTGCGGCTCCCGTAATGTGAATGAGGTTGAAACTTCCCCCCGGCATCACGTACAGCGCAGGGACACTTCTTGTGTACTCGGCAGGCGGGGCGAAAGTCAAGAGGAGCGCAGCGGCTGATTGAAGCTGAGCCGGTTGCCAAAGGGGTCGATGACGTCCATGACCTTCGCGTTCCAGGGCGCCAGCTCCACCCCGGGGTTTGTTGGGGTTGGGCCGGGAGCGCAGCTCACGATGCAGGGCCTCGACGTCGTCGGTGTTGATGAAGACCTTCGCCCCGGGGGAGCAGTCGCCATAGTGCTCGGTGAGGTGGAGCACGACCGGACCGCGTGAGATTTGAAGGTAGTGGGGGCCGCCGGGGCCTGACTGGAACTCCCAGTCGACCGTAAAGCCCAGCCAATCCAGATAGAACTTCCGGGCCAGCGCGTGGTCGAAGATGCGCAGGACAGGGATCGGAGGCTCGAGGGTCATCCCGTAGGGGCGATCAGGGCGGCTTGGGGGTGGCCTGTTCGAGCAAGGTGAGCAGCGCGCCCAGACGGGCGCCGACGTCGCCGGCGGTCTTGTCCTTGTCCTCGCGGGCGCGGAAGAGCTCGTCGGTGATGTCGAGCGCGGCCAGCAGCAGCGCCTTCGAGGGGTCCTGCACGC
>Ga0209377_1000879_pt1 | contig 20360 bp, 23 predicted proteins | sample GraSoiAngelo_141_FD_185898 | JGI IMG/M metagenome (GOLD analysis project Ga0209377, IMG submission 185898) | Grasslands soil microbial communities from the Angelo Coastal Reserve, California, USA - 14_0929_12_40cm (SPAdes) (version 2) | ecosystem: Environmental > Terrestrial > Soil > Grasslands ...
AAGGCGGATTGTATTCCGCCTTTTGTCAGCTTCTCCAGTCGACCGTCGCTGAAATCAAGGCGCTAGGCCACCGTGTAAAGAGACAGAAATCTTGTTCAATGCCTGCCCAGGGGAATTTCTTTGGATAGTCAAAGCCTTCTACCGAAACGCCTCGCGACCACACGAATCGCTGGACCGAGGATATGACCGAGCCCCCAATGTCTCTTGGCCGGTGGCGGACTTCCAAGGTGGCGCGAGTTCGAGAGCCACCGGCGGGTGGCCAGAGTTACACTATGCGGCATCGACCTTTGAGCACTAGGAACACGCCATGAGCGTCACCCGCATCAAGAAACAGAAATCGATCCGCGAGCAGGTCAGCGCCGAGGAGTGGGCGAAGCGCATCGATCTCGCCGCCGCCTACCGCCTCGTCCATCTCTACGCCATGGACGAGATGATCGCGAACCACATCTCGACCCGGGTGCCGGGCGAGGACAACGCCTTCCTCATCAATCCCTACGGCATGCTCTACGAGCAGATGCACGCCTCGTGCTTCATCAAGCTCGACCTGGACGGCAAGATCCTGTTCAACCCGACCGAGTACGACATCAACAAGGCCGGGTTCATCATCCACAGCGCCATTCACCGCGCACGCCACGAGGTGGACTGCGTCATCCATACCCATACGATCGCCGGGATGGCGGTGTCGGCGATGAAGGCCGGGCTGATGCCGTTCGCCCAGACGGCGATGCGCTTCATCGACATCGGCTACCACGAGTACGAAGGGGTCGCGATCAACATGGACGAGCAGGAGCGCCTGGTGCGCGACCTGGGGAACCGCGAAGCGATGATCCTCAGGAACCACGGCCTCTTGGTCGTCGGCGCGAGCATTCCGCAGGCGTTCGACAACATCTTCCGTCTGGAGCGCGCCTGCCAGCTCCAGGTGACGACGCTCGCCTGCAACACCGAGATCTCGCTCCCGCCGCGCAAGATCATCGAGGACGCGTCGCATCTGTACCAGCCCGGGGTGCGCCGCAAGCTGGGCATCCTCGAGTGGCCGGCGCTGATCAGGAAGCTCGACGGCATCGATCCGTCGTTCCGCGAGTAGCTGTTCCACCCAAGGAGGCCGTCATGACAGGACTCTCCACGCTGTGGCTCCCGATCCTGCTGTCGTCCGTGATCGTCTTCGTCGCGAGCACTGTGATCCACATGGCCTTGCCTTGGTGGCACAAAAGCGACTACTCCAAGGTGCCGAACGAGGACAGGCTGAGGGACGCGCTGCGCCCGCTCGCCGTGCCGCCGGGCGACTACATGGTTCCCCGCCCCGCGAGCATGCAGGAGATGCGTTCTCCGGAATTTTTGGAAAAAATGAAAAAAGGCCCGGTGATGATGCTCACGGCGATACCGAACGGCCCTCCGTCGATGACGAAAAGCCTCGTCCTTTGGTTCCTCTACTGCGCGGTCGTCGGTCTCTTCGCCGCCTACGTTGCGGGGCGTGCCCTGCCCGCCGGCGCGCCCTACCTCCGCGTATTCCAGCTCGTCGGCGCAACGGCGTTCATCGGATACGCGGCCGCGCTCTGGCAGTCGTCGATCTGGTACCACCGCGCGTGGAGGACCACGATCAAGTCGACGATCGACGGATTGGTCTACGCGCTCCTGACCGCGGGCACCTTCGGTTGGCTGTGGCCGCGCTAGCGCGCGCTTAGGTTCAAGGTGGCGGAGGCGGCCGGCGGTCGCGGCGGCGGTCCAGCCACCACGCGAGCAGCGGCAAGAGCGCCAATCCTCCCGGAAGGAGAAGCAGCGCGACGTAGGGACCCATTCCCGACAGGCGCTTCAGGTGCTCGACGAGCTCGCGCTTGTCCTCCGGCGTCCAGCGCGCGCCGTTGCGCGGCTTCATCAGGAGCGGCATGATTTTCTGCGTGCGCGTGAGCTCCTCTCCGAGGAACTTCTTTTCACGCTCCACTATCCCGAGGAAGCGTCGCAGCGGCATGCCTAGCGCCAGAACTCTTTCGTCGCGATCCTCGCGCCCTCGGCCATCGCCGCCATCTTCGCCCACACCACGTCCGGGTCCACCGCCGCCTGGCCGACCCAGGTTCCGTACCCGCAATCGCTTCCCGCGATGACGTTCTCGCGCCCGACGAGCTTCGCGTAGCGACCGATGCGCTGCGCGATCAGCTCGGGGTGCTCGATGAAATTGGTCTTCGATTCGAGCACGCCCGGGATCAACACCTTGCCTTCCGGAAGCTTGACGGTCTCGAACACTTTCCACTCGTGCGCGTGGCGCGGGTTGGCGGCCTCGAACGACACGCCCGCGGGCCGCGCGAGGAACACGATGTCGATGATCTTCTCGAGCGGCACGTCGCAGTGGTGAGGGCCCTCGTAGTTGCCCCAGCACAGGTGCATTCGCAGGCGGTCCGGCGCGATGTTCGCGAGCGCGTGGTTGAGCACCTCGACGTGCAGCCGCGCCTTCTTGCGGAATTCCTCCAGGGACAGGTTCGCGTACTGGATGTGCCGGCCCATGGCGAGGTCCGGGCAGTCGATCTGCAGGACGATTCCGGCCTTCGCCACGGTTTCGTACTCGTGGCGCATCGCATCGGCGATGGCGAAAAGGTAGGCCTCCTGGGTCGGATAGTGGTCGTTCCTGAAGAAGAGCCCGATCACTCCGGGGGAGGCCGCGCTCATGAACAGTTCCTCGGCCCTCACCTTGGACGCGGCCGCTTTCAGGTTGTCGACGTCCGCCCGCGGGCCTTGAGCGTCGCGCACCCCGATCGGCGCATTGCACGCCGGGGTTTTCCGGCGCGAGCGGCCAGGATCGCCGAACACGCGTTGGGCGAGGTTCGGAAATTCGACGAGATCCTGGTATACGAAGGTGTTGCCCGTGCCGCCGAATCCGTCGAGGCGGTCCTTGACGTAGGTGGCGTAGCCCGGTTTCGACATCTCGCCGTCGTTGACGATGTCGACGCCCGCTCCGGCCTGCTTGTGCACGATCTCCTCCACCGCGGAGCGGATGCGCGCGCCGAGCGCTCGCGGATCGACCGGCACGCCCTCCTCCTTGGCGTACATCATGCGCACCAAGTCCTCCGGCCGCGGCAGGCTGCCGGTGTGGGTGGTGAGGAAGCGTTCGATGCTGCGCTTCACGACAGGGCGGGCTGCAGGACGACTTTTCCTATCCCCGAACGCGCGTCGACCAAGCGGTGCGCTTTCGCCGCTTCGGCGAGGGGCAGGATGCGGTCGATGAGCACGCGATAGCGGCCTTCCGCCGCCGCACGCAAGCCCAGCTCCACGTCGGCGGGCATGATCCGCCCGAACGAGCCGATGATCGTGTTCTGGTTCAGATAGAGCTGCTTCACGTCGAGCGGGACGGTGCCGCCGCCGTGGCCGCCCGCAGTGATGAGGCGGCCGCCGCGCGCGAGCGCGGCGAAGGCCCCGGGAAAGAGATCGGGGTCGCCGATGTTCTCGAACACCACGTCGACGCCGTGCTTCTCCGTGATGCGCATCACTTCCCCGGTCAGGTCCTGCGTGCGGTAATTGATCCCGGCGTCGGCGCCGAGCGCAACGGCCGCCTTCACGCGCTCGTCGGCGCCGGCCGCGGCGATGACTTTCGCCCCCAGGTATTTCGCAACCTGGATGCCGGCGCTGCCCAGGCCCCCCGATGCGCCCATCACCAGCACCCAGTCGCCGGATTTCATTCCCGCGATGTCACGCAGCATGCTGAAGGCGACCGGCGCGTGGCGCGCGACCACCGTCGCGACCGTGAAATCGACGCCGTCGGGAATCGGATGCGTACACGCGACCGGGACCTTCACGTACTGCGCATACCCGCCCCAGACGTGCAGGCCGAGTATGACCGGAAACGAGTTCGCAGCCGGCGGACGCACGAACTGCAGCGTCACGACGCGATCGCCGCGTTTGCGCACGCTCACGCCGGGTCCGACCGCGGCGACGACGCCGGACGGATCGACGCCGAGCACGTGCGGGAGCTTGACCGGCACCGCGTACGCGCCGGCCCGCACGACGAGATCGAGCGTGCGGTTCACCGACACCGCGCGGACCTCGATGAGCACCTCGCCCGCTTCCGGAACGGGCGTCGGCACCTCTTCGAGGCGCATCACTTCGGGCGGCCCGAATTCGCGTATGACGATGGCCTTCACGGCGCTACGGGATCGCGTGGCTGATGAATTCCTGGGGTACCGCTTCGCCCCACTGGGAGCGCAGGCCTTCCTCAGCCGGAAGGAGCTGGGGTCGATGGCGCGAGTTGAGCACGTCGGTATCGGTCCAGTGCTCGTGCACCCGGCCCCAGGGATCCTTCCAGTAGTCGTAGATCTGGCTGCCGAGGACGTGGCGCCCGATGCCCCACACGTGTTGGTATTTGCCGGTCTCCCTCAGGTGCTCGTGGCCCAGCATGACATCGTCGATGCTCTGCACCTCGAAGGAAAGGTGATTCAGTCCCGTCTTCGGCCCCTCGAGGCACAGGAACACGTGGTGATCGACGAAGGTCTTGCCGCGGTCGCAGCGGTTGAACGAGGCGATGATGTTTTCCTTCGCGCCGGCGTAGACGTCGTCCGAGCACAGAAAACCGAACATCTCGCGATACCACTTGGTTCTTTCCTTCGCGTTCTGCGTCATGATGACGCCGTGGGCGATGCGCTTCACCTGCGAAGGGCCGCGCGGAAGGCGCATGAGTTCGCCGGCGCGCCGCAGTTTCCTGTCGCCCCAGTTGAGCACGTTCTTGCGCGTCGGCAGGCGCTTGAGCTTCTTCATCCCGAAAATCACTTCCATCTGGTAGCCGTGCGGGTCGTTGATGCGCACGCGCTTGCCGCCGCCGGGCTCGTCGAGGTTCTCGATGCCGGAGGCGCCGGGCGCCTTGGCGAGCTTCTTGAGGTCGCTCTCGCTCTCGACGTAGAAAGCGAGGCCGATGAATTTCGACGGCCCGAGGTGGGTGACGTGCAGGTGGTGGGCGGGATCGGTGCCGCGCATGTAGAGCGTGCTCGGGGTCCGCTCGGAGCGGACCATGCCGAAGCGGGTGAGGAACTCCTCGGCTTCATCGAGGCTGGGCGACTGCAGGCGCCCGTAGGCGAGGTCGGTGACTTTCACGAATGGCATCGGCTTCCTCCTCTTTCGACCCTCCTCATGGAGATGATACTAACACCTCATCCTAGGTAGGCCCTGCGGATCTCGGCTTGAGCGAGCAGCTCCGCAGGCCTGCCTTCGGCGGCGATGCGGCCCTCCTCGAGCACGTAGGCGCGCGCGGCGAGCTCGAGCGCGAGGGCCGCGTTCTGCTCGACGAGCAGCACGGCGACGCCGCCCGCGTTGATCTCCCTGATCACGTCGAACACGGCGAGCACTACCGCCGGGGCGAGACCGAGGGAGGGCTCATCGAGCAGGAGCAGGCGCGGCTGCGCCATGAGCGCACGCCCGATCGCGAGCATCTGCTGCTGGCCGCCGGAAAGCGTGCCCGCAGGCTGCTCGAGCCGCTCGCGCAGGACGGGAAAGACCTCGCAGACCCGCTCGAGCGATGCGGCGCGCCGCGCGCGCGCCGCCCGCCGGTAGCTGCCGAGCTCGAGGTTCTCGCGCACGCTCATGCCGGCGAAGAGCCGCCGCCCCTCGGGTACGACGGCGATGCCTTCGCCGCAGAACGCGTGCCGCGGCAGCCGCGAGAGATCCCGGCCGTCCAGGCGCAGCGCACCGGCTTCTATCGGGTGCAGTCCGGCGAGCGCATTGATGAGCGTCGTCTTTCCCGCGCCGTTGGGTCCGACCACGCACGCAAGCTCGCCCGCGCCGACTCTGATCGACACCTCCGAGATCGCCGGCGCGGCCCCGTAGGAAACGCGGATGCGCTCGACTTCAAGCACGGGGCTTCCCGAGGTAGGCGGTGACCACGTCGGGCTCTCGCATCACCGCGCGCGGATCACCCTCGGCGATGACGCGGCCGTAGCTCAGCACGACGACGCGGTCGGTCAGCTCCATCACTGCGCGGATGACGTGCTCGACGAAGACGATGGTCGCTCCCCGCGCGCGGATCTCGCGTATCAGGCGGATCGCGTCGTCGATCTCGGCGTGGGTGAGGCCGGAGAACACTTCGTCGAGGAGGAGCAGGTTCGGGCGCGAAGCGAGCGCGCGGGCCAGCTCGAGGAATTTTCTCTGGTGCAGGTTGAGCTCGCCGGGCAGCGACATCGCCTTCCCGGCAAGGCCGGTGAACGCGAGCCAGCGGCGCGCCTCGCGTTCCGCGTCCGGGCGCGCCTGCGCGTCGCGCCCGAACATCGCAGGCAGAGCCACGTTCTCGAGCACCGAGAGATGGGCGAAAGGCCGCGGAATCTGATAGGTGCGCGCGATGCCGCTGCGCGCGATGCAATGCGCTTCCAGCGCCGCGAGGTCGCTCCCCTCGAACAGGATGCGTCCCGAGTCGGGACGGAAATGGCCGCTCACCACGTTGATCAGCGTCGACTTCCCGGAGCCGTTCGGGCCCACCAGCCCCAGGATCTCCCCACGCCGCACCTCGAGATCGACTCCGGCGAGCGCCTGCACGCCGCGGAAAGCCTTGCTCAGCCCGCGCGCCTCGAGCAGCGGTCGGTTTTCCGGTTTTCCCGGCCCGGCGGCGCTCGGCGCGGGAAGATCGCTTGCATCGACCGCGGGCGTCACCGAAGCCCGTCGGCGCTTCAATGCGCCGATGAGCTCCCCGAAGATGCCTTCGGGCAGAAAAAGGATCACGAGGATCAGGATCAGCCCGACCGCGGCACGTCCAGCGACCGCGTAGTCGCCCGCAGTGAACGCGTAGAGCAGCGCGGTGACGGCCGCCGCGCCGACCGCGGGTCCGAACCAGTGGCGCGAGCCGCCGAGCACGCTCATCAGCACGACGTTAAGCGGCACGGCGATCGAGAACGTCTCGCCCACGGTCACGTAGGAAATGAACATCGCCTGGATGCCGCCCGCGATGCCGGCGAGCCCGCAGGACAGGCCGAATGCGGCGAGCTTGTAGCGATACGTCGGCACACCCAGCACCTCGGCCACGTCCTCGTCGTCGTGGATCGCGAAGAGGCCCGTGCCGAGCCTGGAGCGCTGGATCTCGCGGGCGATCCACAGCGTGGTGAGCGCCAGGGCGAGCCCGAGCAGGTAGAACGTGGACGAGGGCGAAGGCCCGATCGCGGGCAGCGGCACCGCGCTCAAGTAGAGCCCGGGCCCTCCGTCGATGGGCGTGTTGAGCACGACCGTCGCGAGCACGAATGTCACGGCGAGCGTGAGCAGCGCGAAGAGCTCGCCGCGCAGCCGCGGGAGGCGGAACACCACCGCGCCCAGAGCGACCCCGAAAACGGCGGCGACGAGCGCCGCCGCCGGCAGCGTCCACAGGAACGGAACGCCGGCCTTGGTCGCGAGCGTCGCGGTCGTATACATGCCGGCGCCGAAGAAGGCGCCGTGACCGAAGGAGAAATAGCCCGAGTAGCCGGAGAGGATGTTCCACGAGACCGCAAGCACGATCCAGTGGAACACGAGATAGAGAAACGATTCGTAGAACGCCGGCAGGCCGAAGAAGGGCACGGCCGCGAGCCCGATGCCGGCCGCGGCAACGCCCGCCAGGTCGCGCATGCGCATGGCTAGATTCTCCCCGGCCGCACGAGCAGCACGACGATGAGGAGCGAGAAGGACACGAGCGGCGCCCACGCCGGCGCGGTGAACGCCATGGTCAGCGCTTCGGACACGCCGATCACGATTCCAGCGACGAGCGGTCCGAGCGGCCGGCCCAGCCCCCCGAGCATCACCGCGGCGAACACCACGCCCAGCCAAGCGTAGATCTGTCCCGGCGCGAGCGTGTAGCTGAGGGCGAGGCACAGGCCCGCGACGCCGGCAAAGGCCGAGCAGAGGCCCGAGAGCAGGAGCGAGAGCCCGCGCACGTCGACGCCGAATGCGGCGGCGATGGGCGCATCCTCGGCGATCGCGCGCATCGCCTTTCCCGCATACGTGTGGCGTAGCCAGGCCCAAACGAGCAGCGACAGCGCGAGCGCCATCGCCAGAGTGAAGAGCTCGGGGAGCGCCACATAGAGCGAGCCGACGCGGAATTTCACCTCGCCGTAGCCGGACTCCATGCGGCGGAAGTCCGCGGTCCAGATCCACTGGATCAGCGCTTCGATGATGGCGGTGAGCCCGAAGCTGACGAGGAGCGAATTGAAAGCGCTCACCGAGAAGCGCGCGAGCAGCCAGTGCATGAGCGCGCCGAGGGAGAAAAAGAACGGCACGATGAGGGCGAGCGTGGCGAGCGGGTCCATGCCGACGCTCGCGAGCTGGTAGGTGAGATAGGCACCCAGGAACGCGAGCGCGAAATGCGCCAGGTTGATCTGGCGCAGCATTCCCCAGGAAAGGCTCAAGCCCAAGCCGAGCAGCCCGTACAGCGCCCCGATGAAAAGGCCGGAAAGCAGCGACTGGCCGAGGAGCGTAAGGCTCGGCAGGGCCATTGCTTTCCTGCTAGATCACGGCGTGATCAGGCGCGCACCCGGCGCGGCGAATTCCTTCGGCCAGACGATGACCCACTTGCCTTTCTGGTTCTGCTTCACCTTGTAGAGATCGGTGCCATAGATGTAGTTGAAGGGCCCGTCCCAGCGCAATCTGCCCACGATCGCGTCCACGCCGTTGCTCTTCAGCCACTGCGCGATCGCCTTGTCGTCGAGGCTCCTCGCTCCCGTCACCGCCGCTTCGAGCGTCTGCCAGGAGGAATACGAAATGGCCGACTGGTTCTCGACCGAGTTGTCGGGCAATCCGGCCTTCGCGCCGCGTTCGTGATACAGCCGGATGAACTCGGCCGCGACGGGATTGTCGGTAAACGGCGGGTGCTCCTCGAAGGTCGTCGCCGCGAGGGCGTTTTCCCCGCCGGGCGCCTTCAAGAGCGGCCCGGGCGCGGGAAACAGGTGGAAATGCAGCGGCGGCATGTAGTCGATCTTGCGCATCGCATCGATCAGCAGGTTGCCCTCCAGGCCGAGGCCGCCGACCCACACGAAATCGGGCTTCGCGTCTTTCAGCCGTGCGGCGATGGGGCCGAAGTCGCGGTTGCCGAAGTCCCATTCGAGGAAAGCTGCTTCGCGAAGTCCGCGCTTCTTTGCCGCCTCGCGCGCGCCCAGGGAAATGAAATGCACCGAAGGGAATTTGCTGGTGACGACCGCCACCGACTTCGGCGGCTTCGCGGAGGCGGCGAGCGAATCGAAGACGAGCTTGGGTATGGTGTTGTCAGGGTCGCCCGCCAGCCCGCCGGCCGGAAATTGCATCTCGTATTTCGCGAGGCTCGGCGTGCCGAAGGTATGGTGGATGAGCAGCTTGTTGTAGCGCTGCGCGACGCCCATCGCCGAGAGAATGTTCGCCGTCGCGTACGGGCCCATGATCAGGTCGACCTTGTCGACGGTGATGAGCTGCTCGTAGAGCGTTCGCGCGAGGTCGGGCCGCGACTGGTCGTCCTTGAGCACCCACTCCACGGGGCGGCCGAGCAGGCCGTTTTTCCGGTTGAGCTGCTCGACGTAGATCTCGCCCACGATCTTGTGGACGAGCCCGGTTGCAGCGAGCGGACCGGTGAGCGCAAGCGTGCTTCCGATCCGGACCGGCGGGCCCGAAGGCGCCGCGAGCGCGCTCTGCGCCGCCAGACCGAGCGCGAACAGCGCGCCGGCGAGAATCGACCGAATGGCGATTGACATGGCGTCCCCCTCCTCTGTCGGTGCGCGACCGGGTTTCGCACCGACCCGGCTTAGGCACTCCGCGGCTCATGATACATCACCGCCCTTCCGACTTTCTCTCGTCGAGCGCCTGTCTGATGCGTCGCTCGATGCCTTCCTGCGGGGGGTCGGGATGGAATTTCTCGGGGTCGACCCGGTATCGCGACATGGTGACCGGGTCGGCCACGCGCGCCGCTTCGGCGAGCCGTCGTCTTTCCGCCCGGACGGCAAGGAAATTCCTCGCCATCTTCCGCAGGATGTACAGTCCGATCAGGGCGAAGGCCGTGGCAACGGCGACGGCCGTCCAGGTCCAAAAGGCATCGCAGGCCGGGGCGGAAGCCGGCGCCTCTGCGCACCAGCTCGCGTAGCCCCACAATGCCTTGAGCTGCCGTATCGTTTCCATCGCGCACCGAGTCTACGCAATGCCGCCCGCCCCTACAAGGAGACGAGCCGCGGCTAGGAGGCCCCGCTCCACAGCGTTACGAACTGCGTCGCGACGACTTGGTCGTAGGCCGGCGCCCCCGACAGCAGCCCGGTCGCTCGCGCAAAGGTGTCGAGGAATGCGACCGTTTCCCCGGAAATCTTCGGGTCGTAGTAGGGCGCGTCGCGCCGAACGAGCTCGGGGATGAGCGCGAGCTCCGCCGCCGGGAAATGCCTTTTCGCCGCGGCGGCGGCGAGCGAAGGATCGCACTTCAGCGCGGTCTGCGCCGCGACGACCGCGCGCAGCGCCGCGGCGACCGTCTCGGGGTTCCGGTCGATCCATTTCTGAGTCGTGACGAGCGCAGGGAAAGTGTAGTGCTGCGAAGCCTTCGGTCCGTCGCCGCGGCGCGCGTCGATCACGAGCGCGCCGAAGCCGCCGCGCAAGGCGATTTCCGCGGCCATGCCGTTCGCCCAGAAACCGTCCACCGCGCCTTTCTCAAGCGCTCGTGCTGCTGCCAGGCCGAAGGACACGCCTGCGGTCGCGGGCACGGGTGCGATGTACACCTCGCGCTCCGGGTCGATTCCGGAATCGACGAGCATGCGCTTCAAGCCGTCCGCGGGGCCCGGCGCCGCGCCGATGCGCAGCCCTTTCAGCGCGCGCAGATCACCGCGCCCGATGCCGAGGTCCCTGCGCACGACGAGGAACCAGTACATGTTCTGCGAGAGCGCGCAAAGCAGCTTGCAGCCCGCCCAGTCGCGGAAGGCGTAGAGCGCTGCGTGCGCTGCGCCGCTGACGAAGTCGAGCCGGCCGTCGCGCAGGGCTTCATAGGTCTTCGTGACAGGGAAGAGAAGCTCGATCGTCGCCTCCAGCCCCTCCTTGCCGAAGTAACCGAGCTCGACCGCGGCGATCGCCGGAAAATACGACGGCGAGACCATGTCGGGGATGGCGATGCGTAGCGGCACGGGTCTCCGGACTCACCTCTTCAGCGGTTTGTACCGGATGCGCTTGGGCTTGGCCGCCTCCTCGCCCAGGCGCTTCACCTTGTCGGCCTCGTACTCCTGGTAATTCCCGGCAAAGAAGCTCACTTTCGAATCGCCTTCGAAGGCGAGGATGTGCGTGGCGATGCGGTCGAGGAACCAGCGGTCGTGGCTGATGACGAGCACCGAGCCCGCGAATTCGAGGAGCGCGTCCTCGAGCGCCCGCAGCGTTTCGACGTCGAGATCGTTGGAGGGCTCGTCCAGCAGCAGCACGTTGCCTCCGGCGAGCATCGTCTTCGCGAGGTGCACCCGGCCGCGCTCGCCGCCGGAGAGCGTGCCCAGCTTCTTCTGCTGGTCGGCGCCCTTGATGTTGAATCGGCCGAGATAGGCGCGCGAGGGCATCTCGAACTTGCCCACGGTGAGGATGTCGGCGCCCGCCGAGATGAATTCCCATACGGTCTTGTCGGCCTCGAGCGCTTCGCGCGACTGGTCCACGTGGGCCATCTTCACCGTCGGCCCGATGACGATCTTGCCCCGGTCCGCCTTTTCCTTTCCGGTGATCATGCGGAACAGCGTCGATTTCCCGGCCCCGTTCGGGCCGATGATGCCGACGATCGCACCGGGCGGAACGCTGAAGGAGAGATCGTCTATGAGCAGGCGCTCGCCGTAGCCCTTTGAGACGCCCTTGAACTCGATCACCGAATCGCCGAGACGATCCGCGACCGGGATGAAAATCTCCTGGGTTTCGTTGCGCTTCTGGTATTCGTACGAGGACAGCTCCTCGAAGCGCGCCAGCCGCGCCTTGGATTTCGCCTGGCGGCCCTTTGGGTTCTGCCGCACCCATTCCAGCTCCTTCTGCATCGACTTGATGCGCGCCTGCTCCTGCTTCTCCTCGATCTCCAGGCGCTTTTCCTTCTGCTCGAGCCAGGAGGAGTAGTTGCCCTCCCAGGGAATGCCGTAGCCGCGGTCGAGCTCGAGGATCCACTGGGCCGCGTTGTCGAGGAAGTACCGGTCGTGCGTCACCGCGACCACCGTGCCGGGAAACCTCCGCAGGAACTGCTCGAGCCATTCGACGCTCTCCGCGTCGAGATGGTTGGTGGGCTCATCGAGCAGCAGGATGTCGGGCTTCGAGAGCAGCAGCCGGCACAGCGCGACGCGGCGCTTTTCGCCGCCGGAGAGCGGGGCGATCTTGGCGTCCCACGCCGGCAGGCGCAGCGCGTCGGCGGCGACCTCCATTTGCAGGTCCGTGCTGTCCGCGTGCACGGCGTTGACGATCGCTTCGAGCTTCGCCTGCTCGGCCGCGAGCTTTTCGAAATCGGCATCGGGCTCCGCGTACGCCGCGTAGATCTCGTCGAGGCGCTTCTTCGCCGCAAGGGTTTCGCCGAGACCTTCCTCCACGGCCTCGCGCACGCTCTTCTCCGGGTCGAGCTGCGGCTCCTGCGGCAGGAAACCGATCTTCATGTTCGGCATGGCGCTTACTTCGCCCTCGAAATTCGTCTCGACCCCGGCCATGATCTTCAGAAGCGTTGATTTCCCGGAGCCGTTCAGGCCGAGCACGCCGATCTTCGCGCCTGGAAAGAAATTGAGCGATATGTTCCTGAGGATTTGTCGCTTCGGCGGCACGAGCTTGCCGACCCGGCGCAGGGTGTAGACGTATTGGGCCATGGAGCTTTGGGGAAAGGGCGAACTCTACCGCGCCTGCGCAGTCACTGCTCGCAGCGCCCAAGGCTAGCGTTCGAGGGGCAGGGCCACGATGAAGCAGCTGCCCCGGGCGTGCACCTCGCCTCCATGCCGGCGAGCGATCTGCCGCACGAGCGCGAGCCCGAGCCCCGTGCCTCGCCCGGCACCGGCGCGCTGGAACGGCTCGAACACGCGCTCGCGCTCGGACTCGGGAATCCCCGCTCCTCCGTCGCAGACGGAAAGCTCCACGCCTTCCGCCGTGCGTGACACGCGCACTTCGATCGGCGGCGCTCCATGCCGCGTCGCGTTCTCCAGCAGGTTGCGTATCATTCGGCGCAATAGCCGCGGATCGCCGCGAACGGGGACCGGCTCGCCGTCGAGCTCGACGTTCTCGTAACGCGCGCACTCTTCCGCGGCGAGCGCGAGCAGGTCCACCTCTTCGTCGACGTCCCGTTCCTTCACCGCGTCGAGGCGGCTGGCAAGCAGGATCTCGTCGATCAGCGCGTCGAGCTCGGCGATATCCTGCTCGAGCCCGGCTTTGCGCACCGGGTCGGCGCTCTCCTTCATCAATTCCACCGCCATGCGGATGCGCGCGAGAGGCGTGCGAAGCTCGTGCGATGCGTTCGCCAGCAGCGACTGGTGCGCGCCCACCAGCTCCTCGATGCGTCCTGCAGCTCGATTGAAGCTCTCGGCGAGCTGCGCCACCTCGTCGTGTCCCTCGACTTGGACGCGCGCCGAAAGCTCGCCGGCACCCAGCGATTCGACTCCCGCCTGCAGGCGCTCCAGGCGCGAAGTCAGCCGCCGCACCACCGGATAGGCGCCGACACCGACCGCGAGCGCAAGAAGCGCCAGTACGAGGAACAGCCCGTAAGGCGCATGCCCGTGACCGCGCGGCGCCCGCGCCTCAAGCCACCTGCCGTCGGGCAGGCGTACCGCCCAAGCGGGGCCGCCCCAACGGTGAATCCAGCCGCCGCGCTCGCGGCCTGCCTCGGGCGCAGGCAGGGGCGCACCCACTGCGGCAAGCGGAGAGCGGTCCGGGGCGAAGAGCGCGACGTCGGCGCGCAGGTTGGCGGCGAGTTTCTCAAGCGCCGCCTGCTGCTCGGTCTTCGGCGCCCCAGCGGGCGGCAACGCATTTTGCGCAATGGTCGCGGCCACTTCGTAACCCTTGCTCCATGGGCCGTCCTCGCCGAACTGGTGCCAGAGCAAGCCTGCGGCAAGCGCAAACACGGCGAGACTCGTGAGCACGGCGAAATAGATGCGAACGTAGAGCTTGCGCATCCCGCCCTCGATCAGTCCTGCGCCTTGGCGAAAACGTAGCCGGCGCCGCGCACGGTGATGATGCGGTGCGGCCTCTTCGGGTCGTCCTCGATCACCGCGCGGATGCGCGACACGTGCACGTCGATCGAGCGGTCGAACGCTTCCAGCGGCTCGCCTTTTACCAGATCCATGAGCAACTCCCTCGACAGCACGCGGCCCGCGTTCTCGGCGAGCGCCACGAGCAGCGCGAACTGGTAGCCGGTGAGAGAGCGCTCCTGCCCGTCCACGCGCACGCTGCGCGAATCGCGGTCGATTTCAAGGCTGCCGAAGCGCAGCGGCGCCGCCCGCCCTTTCGATTTCCCGCGTCTCAGGATCGCGCGCAGGCGCGCGAGGAGCTCGCGCGGCTGGAACGGCTTGGGCAGGTAGTCGTCGGCGCCCAGCTCCAGGCCGACGATCCGGTCGGCGGCGTCGCCGCGTGCGGTGAGCATGAGAACCGGCGTGTCCGACTTCGCGCGCAGCTCGCGGCACACCTCGAGGCCGTCCATGTCGGGCAGCATCAGGTCGAGCACCAGCGCATCGAAAGGCTCGCGCGCGAGGCGCTCGAGCCCGGCGCGGCCTCCGGCTGCGGTCGAAACGCGAAAACCCGCCTCGCCAAGATACTCGGAAACCATCTCGGCGAGGCGGGCATCGTCTTCGATAAGGAGGATGCGACCGGCCATGCCTCGCTAGGGTAGCCGAATTGCGCGGCAAGCTCAGCCGTGGCGCCACCTGCGGCCGAAGCTCTCCATGCGCTCGGCGATCTGCTTGCGCTGCGCGGGAGTCAGCACCTCGGCGACGTCGGCGAGGGCCTGCGTGAAACGCTTCGACGCCTGTTCGGCGAGCTGGATATGTTCTGCACGCAGCGCCTCGATCGCCCCGCGGTCGATGCGGTCGGCGGCGAGGAGCTCGACCGCCTGCTTGCGCGCCGCGTGTGCCTTCTCGCGAAGCGGCAGCAGGTCTTTCGCCGCCTGCTTGACGATCGGCTCGAGCCGCTGCTTCTGCTCGTCCGACGCGTCGATCTCGACGTAAAGGTGCTTGAGCATGCGATCGAGATGTTGATCGACGGCCGCCGGGTCCAGGGGCCCCGCGGCGTGGCCGCAGCGGTGCCAGCCGCACGCGCCCCCTTGAGCGAAGGCCTTGAAACCGATCCCGGCAGCGATTCCACCGATCAGAGTGGCGATCGCGGCACGTTTGAAGAATTTCCTGCGCTTGTCGGGCTTGCTCTCTTGCGTTTCCATGGGTTCGTCCTTTCCTAAAGTTATGGGGAACGTGTCCCCGGGAAAGAAGTCTCGCGGCCGCGGGTAAGCGGGGTTTGTCCGCTGCGTAAAGTTATGTAAAGCTCCCGGGGTGCCTGAACTGCCCGACGTCGTCGTCTATATCGAGCATCTGGAAAGCCGCCTCGCGCGGCGCACGCTCGAGCGCGTGCGCCTCGTGAATCCCTTCGTGCTGCGCAGCGTGACGCCTCCGATAGCATCCGCCCAGGGAAAGAAGGTCGTCGGCGTGCGGCGAATGGGCAAGCGCATCGTGATCGCCCTCGAGGGTGAGCTCTTCCTCGTGCTGCATCTAATGATCGCCGGCCGGCTGCGCTGGCTCGGCACACATTCGAAGGTGCCGGGCCGGATAACGCTCGCCGCCTTCGAATTCACTAGCGGCACGCTGGTGTTCACCGAGGCCGGAACCAAGCGCCGCGCCTCGCTCCATCTGGTCGAGGGCGAGACCGCGCTCGCCGCGATGGATCCCGGCGGGCTCGACGTCCTCGGGGCCTGTCTCCGAGAGTTCGCTGATCGAGTGAAGCGCGAGAACCGCACGCTCAAGCGCGCGATCACCGATCCTCGCCTATTCAGCGGTATCGGCAACGCGTACTCGGACGAGATCCTGCACCGCGCGAAGCTCTCCCCGTTCGCACAAACGGCGTCACTATCGGAGGAAGACGTCACGCGGCTTTACGATGCAACGCGGGCGACGCTCGCCGAATGGACCGAGCGCTTGCGCCGCGAGGCGGGCGCGGATTTTCCGGAGAAAGTCACCGCCTTTCGCGAAGGCATGGCGGTGCACGGGCGATTTCGCAAGCCCTGCCCGGTGTGCGGCTCGCCGGTGCAGCGCATCGTGTACGCGGAGAACGAGACCAACTACTGCGCGCGCTGCCAGACTGGCGGCAAGATCCTCGCCGACCGCGCCCTCTCGCGCCTGCTCAAAGCGAGCTGGCCGCGCTCGATCGACGAGCTCGACTGAACGGCCGACCCTTGCTATTGCCTGGCCTCGGGGCTAGATTCTTGACCGCCGCCGGGATCGGCCCGCCGGCAAATCCTCAGATACGGAGGTCGATCATGCACGGCTTTCCAATTCCGATTACCGCCCTGTACGCGGGCGTGTTGGGCATCCTCCTCGTGGTGATCAGCGCGCGGGTCAGCGTGCTTCGGGCGAAGTTCAAGGTCATGTTCGGTGACGGCGGCAAGGAACCGCTGATGCGCGCAATACGCGCGCAAGGAAACTTCACCGAGTACGTCCCCTTGGCGCTGCTGCTCATCGGCATGGCGGAGTGGGCCGGGACGAGACCCTGGGTGGTGCACTCGCTCGCCGGCGGGCTGCTCGCGTCGCGGCTGATCCACTATTGGGGAATCACGGCCCGCAAAGACCCGGGCCGCGGAATCGGAGTGACGATCAGCTGGATCGTGCTCGCCGTCTCCGGGCTGATCGTCCTGTACCAGCGCTGGGGCGCTTGACCGCCGCGCGTCTCGCGCCGCGCGGAGATCAGCGATAGACGACGACGCCGATCACGACGGCCAGATCGAGCAGGACCCAGCCGACGCAGGCAAGGTAAATCGTCTTGTCGTGCTTTTGCAGGCCATAGACGAACCACAGGCATGCGCCGATGAGATACGACACCCACGAAATGAGGGAGACGCCGCCGGCGTTGCGCTCAATCCAAATGGTGAGCACTTGCGGCACCGTCATGAGCATGGTGAAGACCGAAAGACCCCGCAGGACTTTTTCAAAACCGCTCACCGGTCGCGAGTCGGGCGACCCGGTAACGCAGGAGACATCAGCAGGAAGCATCGTCATCGCGCTGCTCCTTTAAGGTTTTTACTACGGGGCCTATTTCACCACGAGCATGCCTTTCATGACAGGGTGCAGACGGCAGATGTAGTGCATCTCGCCCTTCTTGCGCGCGATGAATCGCCAGCTCCTATTCGGAGCCAGGTCCCCGGATTCGACGCGCGCTTCCCTTGCGGTGACGCTATGTGGCAGAAAATCCTTGTTCGTCCAGACCACGGTGTCGCCGGCAGCCACCTCCAGGCGCTCGGGGATGAACTTCATTCCTTCGATGCGCACCGCATGCGTCGTTCCCGCGGCAACGGCCGCCGCGGGCAAGACCGCGAGGCAAATCGCGACGAGCGCCGTTCGAAGCACGGCGTCCTACTTCTTCGCGAGGTCGGACTGGATCATTTTGGCGTGATCCAGGTGCGCGGCAATGGCGGGGCGGACTTTGACGATGAGGTCCTTGAGCTCGGCGTTCTTCGCGCTCGGAATCAGGACCTTGTCGATCGCGTCCAGGACCTGCTGGTGATACGCGACCTCGTGGTCGACATACGCCTTGTCGAACGCGGCGCCCTTCAAGCCTTTGAGATTCTTCGTGTTCTCGGCCGCGCCGGCTTTCAAGCTCTGGCTGGTGGGACTGTCCGCGGGCTTAACGCCGAGCTTCTTCGCGAGCGCCCCCGCCTGCTTGTTCACCGCGGTATGGTCGGTGATCATCAGTTGCGCGAACTTCGAAACCTCCTTGTTCTTGGTGTGAGACTTGGCGAGCTTGCCCGCATTGATGTCGATCTGGTTTGCCGCGACCACAATTCCGGCGATCTGCGGATCGGACGGTCCGCCCTTGTCTTGGGCGAAGGCGGAGGCGACGAGGAAAAGCGAGGCTGCTAGGGCGACGGCGATTTTCGAGAGGTTCATGGTTTCTCCAATTGGTAGGGGTCAGATTTCGTTTTCTTCAAGCTTCGCCAACACACCCGCGACGATGCGGTCGCAGCGCGCTCCGGCGAAAGCGAATGCGTCGCCGTAGGCGAGGTCGATTTCCTTCGAGAGCGCCTCGCGCAGCAGGCCCCGTGCGCGGAAGAAACGCGAGCGCACGGTCGCCTCCGGGATGCCGAGCGCAACGGCGGACTCCTCGACGGAGAGCTCCTCCAGCGCGCGCAGCACGAACACGGTCCGAAATGCGTCGGGCAGCTCGTCGATTTTCGCCTCGAGCAGCCGGCGCGTTTGCGCGCGCTGGGCCGCGCCTTCGGGCTGCTCCGGTAAAGCGTCGTCCATATTTCCCTCCACGGCTTCCCGATCCTCCTGCGTCTCGCCGCCCAGTTGAATGATTTCCGCCCCGCGGCTGCGCTTGCGCGCGCGTCCGATCGCCTCGTTCACGACGATGCGAACCAGCCACGTGGACAGCTTCGCGTCGCCGCGGAACCCGCTCATCCCCCGGTACGCGAGCAGATAGGCCTCCTGCACCGCATCCTCGGCCTCGGCGTCGTCCTTCAGGATGCTGCGCGCCGTGCGGTAGAGCATCTGGTTGTGCCGCCGCATCAGCAGCTCGAAAGCTCCCCTATCGCCCGACGCTATGCGCTGCGCCAGTTCCAGGTCGGACAACTTGCCGTAGTCAATTGCGGTGGCCGCGGGTTGCATATGCGCCTCTTGCTGCTCTTTTACGCTGGTTTTACGCCATTGGATGAAGATTGTGCTCTTCGCGTTCCCGGAATTCAGAAAAACGGGGCACGAGGGACCGTCGGTCCCCCAGTGCCCCGGCTGAGACATTTTCTACAGCGACTTCAGGTACTCGACCAGGTCGCCTTTTTCCTGCTCGTTCAGCCCGAGCCTGAAAGTGCCGTCGTAGTGCTCGATGACGTCCCGCAGGGTCGCAAAGCGCCCGTCGTGGAAGAAACCGCCCTTCTGGTGCGTCCACAATCCCGCGAGCGGGGCGGTGCGATACATATGGGTCGGCGAGCGGTCGGCCTGGAACGAATCCACGCCCATCTCGGCCGGCGTATGCAGGTTGTGCCCCGGCTCGGTGAAGAGAGGCGGGACGTGGCAGGTCGCGCACTTGCCCGGGCCGTCGAAGACTTCCTTGCCCCGCTCTGCAGCAGCCGCGTCGAAACTCCCCACGGGAGGCTTCGGCGCCTTGAGGGCGAGCTGATAGGCATGAAGCGCGGGAAGCTTCGATGTCACGAGGTCAGGCGTGCCGGGCGTCGGGCGCCTATCGCCAGGAGTCCGTGCCTTCGCCTCAACCGGGTACTGATCGGGATTGGCGAGCCGCGCATCGAAGAACGTGCCCGAGCCGTGCATCTCGGTGACCGCGACGTAGGCGTTCCAGTACGGCACCGAGCCGAAGCCGGTCCAGGTGTGTAGATTCACTCCGGCGAGACCGAACGCGGGCGGGATCAGCGTGCCCGCCTGACCGCCGTCGGGCCGGAAAGCCTTGCCGTCCTTGTCGATCTCGGCGTCGAAGCGGCCGGGGCCCCAGCTATTGAGCACCTTCTTCACGGTTGCGACGTCCACGCCGAGGAGATCGGTGAGAGGCTTGAGGTTCGGAGCGAGCGAAACGATGAGACCGATGTTCAGGTCACGGTTGGCCCAGCCGTCGAGGCGCTTGCCGATTCCTGGCGCAAAGGAATTGTCGACGGTCGAGTGGCACAGCGCGCACTGCACGCCCATCGACTTGATGTTGCCGGCGCCGTCGAAAATCCCGGTGACGCCGACCACGGCGTTGAGCTTGAGCAGCGCGACCGTGGTCGCGGGATCGTCGAGATTGACCCTGCCCGCGACGATCTGTTGCTTGAGCTGTGCGGGCAAGGCGTCGGCGTCCACCTTCAGGCCGACCGCGAGGGCGGTCTTCGGACTCACCCCCGGACCGACCCCGCCGTTTCGTGCGCCCGCTATGGCCTGGTGAAGGCGCAGCGTATCGCCCCAATAGGCCTCGTCGCCAAAAGTGTCGAAGCGGAAGATCTGCCTGCCCTGATCTATCGTGTCCTGTGCTCGTTCGTCGACGCGCCGGTCGGCTTTTGTAAGCTGATCGTCACGCTCCTCCGCCAGGGCGTTTCCGCCGGCGAGGAAGCTTGACTCGGCGAGAAAGACGAGGGCGCCGAACAGAAAAACCCCCATAGGTACAATGGATTTGTGTCTCATAGGGCCTCCTTTGTGAAACCAGTGCTCCCTGGCGTGCGTGCACGCATTGGATGAAGGCAGTGATTCGCGCGTTCCCGCCAGGAGTAAACATGCGGAAGGAAGGAAATGCTTCCCGGAACTCCGTAATAAAATGAGGCTCTCGGAAAATCGGGAACG
>Ga0209377_1000881_pt1 | contig 20349 bp, 20 predicted proteins | sample GraSoiAngelo_141_FD_185898 | JGI IMG/M metagenome (GOLD analysis project Ga0209377, IMG submission 185898) | Grasslands soil microbial communities from the Angelo Coastal Reserve, California, USA - 14_0929_12_40cm (SPAdes) (version 2) | ecosystem: Environmental > Terrestrial > Soil > Grasslands ...
TGCCCACGAGCAAACCCAGGCTCAGCAACGCAAATACATACACCAGCGTTGAAAACATCATCGCCAAGACATTGCCTTCAATAGGCACAAAAAACACAAACCGCATAATCGTGAACAGAACTGCTGCCATGGTCATGCCGATGCACAAATATGGAACCAGCTTCCCAAGCATCAGACCCGCGCGGCTCAATGGACTCACGAGTAATTGCTCAAGGGTGCCGCGTTCGCGTTCGCGCACCAGGGCCATGGCAGCAGCAACTGTCGTCCCAATTTGCAACACAACACCGATCACGCCCGGCACAAAAAAATTCGGCGCGCGCATGGCCGGGTTGTAAAGCATCTGGGGACGAACATCGATCGGCATGCCTTTCCGGCCGGCATCGCGCATCATGGCGTGGTGGTCCGAGTAGGGCGTGAGAAGTAGTGTGGGCATGATGACGATGTTCCGATAAGGCGCGTTTGTTTCGGCGCGATGAGAGCTTCACAAATTACTTCGCGATGCCCACGATTTTTTGAAAATGTTTCTTTTGCTCGATCACATCGAGCATGAATGCCGCGACCGCTTTGCGAGAAACAGTGAAACCCATCTTGGGAGCGGCGCCTTCCCGACTTCGATAGGTCGAGTAATCTTCCTGAGTGAGACGCGGAGGCCGCGCGATTGTCCAGTCAAGACCGTTGCGTTGCATGACTTCTTCCATGGCCAGCGAATCGCGCATGTGATTTCGCATGATCAAACTGGCAATTCGATTGGGGATACCTGGAAAATGTGCCGCCGCCGAGAGAACAACGAGCCGTTTGATTCCGGCGCGTTGCATTGCACGCGTGGTCGCAAGTGCGCTGTCGTGAAGAAGCGAACCCGGTCTGAAAACCTTTCGCGGTCCAAGGGTCGAAATGACCGCGTCATGATTTTGCATCGTGTTAGCGAGTTGGTCTTCCTCGAGCGCGCTTCCTTCGATGACGGTGAGTCGCTCGTCTTGCAGGTTGATGCTTTCGAGCGACCGAACAAACGCTGTTACGCGATGCCCCCTTGCCAGAGCTTGCTCAACAATCTCGCGGCCGGTTCGACCGGTTGCTCCGATGACGAAAAGTTTCATAATTAGTTTCCTTCCCTTTGCGTTTGTGTTTCTAATCCAAAGTTTGCCGGTAGCGTTTAATTCCGATCGTCAGAACAATGAGAGCGAAGAGCGCGATCTGCCAAAGCTGAAGGCTGACATCGATGACGCTGTTGCCCTTCAACAGAATTCCCCGGACGATGCGCAGAAAATGCGTCAGCGGAAAAACTTCGCCGACGATTTGGGCCCAGTGTGGCATGCCGCGAAAGGGAAACATGAAACCGGAGAGCAAGATCGACGGGAGAAAAACAAAGAACGCCATCTGCACTGCTTGCAGTTGGTTTTTCGCGATCGTGGAAAACGTTATGCCCATGGCGAGGTTCGCGACAATGAAGACGAAGGCGACCCCCAAGAGAAGCAGGATGCTTCCCTGCATGGGCACCTGAAAGAGAAAGTGCGCCGCGATCAGAATGACCGAGACCTGGATGTAGCCGACTAAAATATAGGGGACGATTTTGCCGATGAGCACTTCGCTCGGACGCGTCGGCATCGAGAGAAGATTTTCCATCGTCCCGCGTTCACGTTCGCGAGTGATGGCCAGACCGGTGATCATCACCATCGTCATCGTTAGGATCACGCCCATGAGACCAGGCACGATGTTGTATTGGGTAACAACTTCAGGGTTGTAAAGCGCGTGAACGCGCAGATCGACCGGACCGTTCGTCGCGGCGAGCGGCCCCAGCATTCCCTTCCAATCATTTTGGAACGCCGTATCCAAAATCGGGCCTAACGAGCCGAGCGCGATTCCAGTTGCAGCCGGATCGGTTGCGTCTGCCTCGACTAACAGCGCCGGCCGATCGCCGCGCAAAAGATCGCGGCTGAAATTTTGCGGAATGTTGATGACAAACTGCACTTGACCGCGGGCGAGCAGGTCGTGACCCTCCTCCTCGGTTTTTACCTCGCGCACAAAATCGAAATAAGTGCTGTTTTTCATCGCGTAGAGTAGCGTCCGTCCCTGCGCACCCTGGTCCGCGAGAAGCACCGCCGCGGGCAGATGCCGCGGATCGGAATTGATCGCGTAACCGAACAATGTGAGTTGAATCAGCGGAATGCCGAGCATCATCGCGAAGGTGAGACGGTCGCGGCGCATCTGCATGAATTCCTTTGAGATAATCCCGCGCAGGCGTTGAAACGAAAATTTCGGATGTCCTTTCATGCTGAGTGCTCCATTAAACTGATGAACGCGTCTTCCAAACCGGACTCAATCTGATGCCATTCGTACGGCTCACGGCGAAACGGCGCGATGGCACGTTCAAGCTCGGCGGCATCGGTGCTGCTCACATGCAGCGAATTGCCGAACGCCACCGCCTGCTGCACGCCGGGAGTTTTGCGCAACTCTTCGGCTAAATGAGCGAGATCAGGTCCCTGTACTTCCCAAGTCGTTAGGCCAACACGCGAAACCACTTCATCGACCGTGCCGTCCGCGAGCAGTTTCCCCTTGGAAATGTAAGCGAGCCGCTGACAGCGCTCGGCCTCGTCCATGTAATGCGTGGTGATCAGAAACGTCAGCCCTTGCGCTGCGAGTTGATGAATTTCTTCCCAGAAATCGCGCCGCGCTTTTGGATCGACCCCGGCCGTCGGCTCGTCCAGCAGCAATAGTTTCGGACGATGAATGAGACAGGCAGCGAGCGCGAGCCGTTGTTTCCATCCGCCGGAAAGCTGACCGGCCAGTTGCTTCTTGCGTTCCGCCAGCCCGAGTTCTTCGACGCTCTGGCGCACTGTTTGACGCCGCTTCTTCACGCCATACATGCGCGCGACGAAATCGAGATTCTCCTCAATGCTTAAATCCTCCCAAAAACTGAATCGCTGCGTCATGTAACCGACTTCGCGCTTGATCGCTTCACTCTCGGCGATCACGTCGTGCCCGAGGACCTGCCCGCTTCCTTCGTCGGCGCGAAGCAAGCCACAGAGCATTCGCAAAAACGTTGTCTTGCCGCTCCCGTTAGGTCCGAGGAATCCGAAAATTTCGCCAGCGCGCACGGTTAGATTGACATGATCCACCGCGGTGATCTCGCCGAACCGCTTGGTCATCCCGCGCACCTCGACGACATGTTCTCCGTTTTTCATTTTGGCTCAAATTCGACATCCACCGGCTGACCTGGATGAAGATTGGCCGCTGCTTGCGCATCGAAAATTAGTTCGACCATGAACACCAGCTTCGCTCGCGTTTCTCGGCTGTAGATGACCGGTGGCGTGTATTCCGCGCGCGGCGAGATGTAGCTCACTTTCCCAACGAAAGAATCTTTCACGCCGTCCACCTTCACTCGAGCGATGTTGCCGTAGTGGATCGAGCCGACGCGCGTTTCAGGAATGAACGCGCGCACCTTAATGTTTTGCGGGGGCAGAAGGACGACGACTGGTTTGCCTGCCGCAACCCATTCGCCTTGGCGAAACAGTGTGTCGTACACCAGACCCGATTGCGGCGCAGCCTGTTTTTTCTGATCAAAACTCCAGTTTGTTTGATCAAGTCGCCGTTTATCCTGATCTCGAGCGGAACGGGCTCGGTCCAGATCTTGAGTCGCGGCCACACCCGTGCGAAAAAGTTTTTCCTGTCGGGCGAGCTCCCTTTCAGAAAGCACGAGCGCCGCCTCGATTTGCTCGCGCGCCGCTTTCTCAGTGATCTCATCCAGTGCGAACAGTGGCTGGCCCGTTGTCACCTGTTGACCACGCTGCACGGATAACGTTTCCAACTGCCCAGCAAGCGGCGATGCGACATAAACAAACTCGCCCTCCACATAACCCTGGAACCGGTCCTTTTTCGGATCGCCGCAACCGGCGGACAAGAGCAGAAGCGCCAAAGCTCCCGCCGCGTACACCGATTGTCGATCCTGCCTAACGAACAACATATTTACATTTTCCGTCCTTTTGGTGTAAGCGCTCCTTCGAGAACAATCTTGAGAATTCCGGTGAAGCCTTCTTTCGGCATCATCCCGAGCTCTTCCATCTTTGGCGGATTCATGATCGCTTGAACCATCGCCAGCAAAATCTCGATAATGAGATTGGCCGGAACATCCTTGCGCACCATTCCCGTCCTTTGTCCCTGGACGAAGAATTTCCCGATGTAGCGCTGGATTAGCGCGGCTCGGCGGCGTTCGACAAGTTTGAAAACCTCGGGCGCTTTCTGGCGCATATCGCGCACGAACGGCGGCTTAATCTCATCCAATTCACGTCGCGTACCGGCCAACAACTCGCGCAAAGTCGCTGAGAAATCGTTCGGGTGGGCGCGTGTAACTTCTCTAAGCGTCATCTCGACGCCTGCTAATTTGTCGGCCAGCACAGCCTCGAGAAGATCGACCTTACCCGGAAAATGGGCATACAGCGTTTTCTTGCTAATGCCGAGCTCCTCCGCCAGATCATCCATGGTCACGCTGCGGAATCCGTGATTAAAAAAGTGGACCCGGGCCGCATCAACAATTCGCTGGCGATTGGGATCGCGCTTTCGGCGCGGCCGCGGTTTGTGCGCCCGTTTCATATCCACCCAGCTTATCACAACGCGGAAACTAGTCCAGTGTATTTAGTTTCCACAGGCAATTGCGCGATATTTTGAGATATCGCCTGTTACCCAGGTTGCCGTAAGCTGTGAAAATCCTTCGACAAAGTCCCGGTGTATCGGTAACGCACTAACGATGGCCGGTTATTCAGAGACACCGCTACCACAAAAGCTGGGAATCAAACCGGGCCTGACCATCGTCACAATCAACACACCCAAAAACTATCGCCGATTGCTCGGTACAATTCCCGAAGGCGTAACCTTTTCGAACCGCTTGAGGTCGGATTCGATTTTTGTCCACGTTTTCATTGAGGAGTGCAGGGAATTAGAGAGGCGATTGCCTGTCTTGCGCGAGAAAATTGCAGACGCCGGTACAGTTTGGGTTTCCTGGCCAAAGAGATCGTCTGGCGTGCCTACTGACGTAACGGAAGACGTGATTCGCGCTGTCGCATTGCCGCTCGGATTCGTCGACGTAAAGGTGTGCGCGATTGATGAGACCTGGTCTGGGTTGAAGTTGATGGTGCGTCGCGAAAATCGAAAACGAGCAGTGAAATGAAGTCGCCCATGTTTTAACAGCTCGCAGGGCACGGGGGCATGACCTTTAAACACAATTTCATCTGGCTTGCCGCCGCTGCAGAGGCTTTCACGTTGTCGCCACCGTTCCAGCGATCGGCGGACGCGCCTTTTGCCACTCTGTGCTTTGCTCATAGGCATGCGCGATTTGCAAAATGCGCGTTTCGTCCAGCGCTTTGCCGAGCAACTGCAACCCGATCGGCAGGCGATGTCCATCGACTTGGGCGAAACCGCATGGCACGCTGATTCCGCAAATTCCCGCCAGGTTAGCTGCGATAGTGAAAATATCAGCGAGATACATTTGCAACGGATCCGCGACACGTTCACCTAACTTGAACGCCGGCACTGGCGAAGTCGGCGAGATCAGTGCATCGACTTTCTCAAACGCCTTGGAGAAATCGTTCCGAATCAGTTCCCGCACTTTTTGCGCGCGCAAATAATAGGCGTCGTAATAACCGGAACTCAAAACGTAAGTGCCGAGAATAATCCGCCGTTTCACTTCCGGTCCGAAACCTTCTTCGCGCGTGCGGCCATAAAGATCGAGCATGTCTTTCGGATTTTCTGCTCGATATCCGTAACGAACGCCATCAAAGCGAGCGAGGTTCGCCGAAGCCTCGGCCGTAGCCACAATATAATAAACAGCGATCGCGTATTCAGTGTTGGGGAGTGTGACTTCGATAATTTCCGCGCCTAACGAATTCAGCTGTTTCACTGCGGCGTTGATGCTGTCCTTCACCTGTGGATCAATGCCTTCGATCATGTATTCCCTCGGTAATCCGAGCCGTACACCGCGCAAATCATTTCCAAGTTTTGCGGTGTAATCAGGCACGGACTGGTTGAGCGCAGTGGAGTCTCGCGGATCATGACCTGCAATGGCGTTCATGATCAGAGCCGCGTCGCGAACGGTTTTGGTTAATGGCCCAATCTGATCGAGCGACGACGCAAACGCGACCAAACCGAATCGCGAAACCCGCCCATAAGTCGGCTTCAGACCGACAACGCCCGAAAGCGCAGCGGGTTGTCGGATTGAACCGCCAGTATCGCTCCCCAGCGCTCCGAATGCTGCGTCTGCGGCGACTGCCGCTGCCGAACCGCCACTGGATCCGCCGGGCACGCGCGAAAAATCCCACGGGTTACGCGTCAACTTCATCGCGGAATTTTCCGTCGATGAACCCATCGCAAACTCGTCCAGGTTGGTTTTGCCAAATGGAATCGCACCCGCTTCACGCAATTTTTGAATGACGGTGGCATCGTAAGTGGCGCGATAACCCTGTAAAATTTTGGCCGCACAGGTGCACGGCTGACCCATCACATTGATAATGTCTTTGATTGCAAGCGGTACTCCGCCCAGGGGAAGATCGACATTCGCTTTCTCCGCCTCTTTAGCGGCAGCGTCGATATCGAGCGAGAGGTACGCGTCAATTTCTCGGTCCACCGCTTCAATGCGGGCGTGCAATGCGTCGATCACTTCGCGCGGCGAAACTTCGCGGCGACGCAACAATGACTGGAGGTCGGCGATGTTTAGCGACGGCAGATCTTTCTCCGTCATTCGACGACTTTCGGAACGATAATAAGCCCGTTCGCCTTGCGGGGCGCGTTGCTTAGGGCCTGCTCTGCCGTAAACCAGTCGCGCGGCGCATCCTCGCGAAACACATTGAAAATTGGAAGGACATCCCCTGCGGGTTCCACGTGAGTTACATCGGCTTGACGAAGCTTTTCAACGTACCGAAGCACGTCGTCCAGCTGCTTCTGAAAGACTTCCGCCTCGGCTTCAGTGAGATTTATCCGGGCCAACCTTGCAACGTATGCGACATCGAGGTCCGAAGTTCTCGCCATGTCTGTCGCTCAAGGATGCAAATGGCTGACGAGCCAGATCACGGCGGCCGCCAGCGCGGTTAAAAGAATTAGAAAAATAATCCGACCCTCCCGTCGCTCTTTGCGCAGCGAGCGCGGTCTTCGGGTGCTTCGATTTGTCTCGAGGGATTCTCCGCCTTCCAGCACTAGCGAAACCTCGAACCGCTTATCCGCTTTATTAACTTTTCCGCTCCGTTTCGGCGCTTGCGTTGGAGATTTGCTCTGCGCGATGGCAGGTCTTGTAACCATCCGCTCAAGCTTGTCGAGCCTCTCACGCAACTCTGCTTCTTGTCGCGCTATTTCCTGTTGTCTACTGCGAAGCGGCGGGGTCGATCTGCGCGAACGACGAAACATCGCCATCACTTGCTAGCCATCCAAAAGAAGAGGGCAAGGGCAATGGCGCCGAAAATGATCAGCGGCAAAGTGAGCGCGACGCCGATCTGGAACCACTGAGAAAATGAACGTCCATTATGCGCTTCGTACGCGTCTGATGTGACATCAGGCAACGGCGCTTCGCCCGCGGTAGCGCCGGTTGCCTGCAGCCTGCTGCGTTGCTCGCCGTATTCCGTGCGCGCGTCGTCCACCGTGCTCAAGGCCCGGCTCAGTTCTTTGTGCAAATCCGAAGGATTCCAACTCCTGGGGTCGATCGCCTCAACCAATTCCAAATGTTGCGCGAAACTTTCACGGGCCAGCCGGATTTGCTCCAGCCGATTTTGCACACTGTACGCTTCACGCTCGAGCATAACCAGTGCGCGCGTCAGTTTGTCAGTGATTTCCGCCCGGCCATTTTCCAATTCTTCCTGCCGGCGGCTTAGTTCTTCCAGTTCGCGTTTTTGTTTTTCGATCTGCTCCTGCTGACGCTTCAGCTGCACCAGTTGCTCCTGTGCTTTTTGCACCTGCGAGTCCAGGTGCTCGGCAGAAACTGCTTCGTCGTCGCTCAGCTCGAGCATTTGTTCAACCGGTCGAATTTTTTCTGCCATGACAAATCGCGAGGTCGTCGGGCTGCCGCAGCGCATATTAAATGGCTAGCTTCAGAATTCCAGAGATTTCCATCACAACCGAGAAAAATTTTTTTAGCTAACGTTTTCCACCGCCAGGTGTCGGCGTCAGCGTCCGGGCAGCATCTCGAAGAGAAAACCTCTCAGATATTCGGTTTCGGGAATCGTAGCCAGGATTGGATGATCAGGCGCCTGTTCGAACCGACGCACGCGTCGCGCTGAACGCCGAGCATCCACCAGCGCACCAGCAATTGTTTCCAAAAAGGCCGCGTCGCTGATGTGATGCGAGCACGAGAATGTCGCCAGCAAACCGTCTTTCGATAAGAGCCCGAACGCGCGCATGTGCAATTCCCGATACCCGCGCAAGGCATTGCGCAGTCCGATCTTCGTCCTCGTAAACGATGGCGGATCGAGCACGATGAGGTCGTACTGTGCCTGCGCTTTTTCAGCTGCGCGAAGGAACTGAAAAACATCCTGCTCGATCCAGTGCGCCTTCAGTTCATTGCGGCCTGCGTTTCGTTTCGCAGTAGCGATGTTCTCGGCACTTTCTTCAACGCCGATGACTTCCGCAGCGCCTCCGCGTGCACACACCAGCGCAAAAGCTCCCTGGTTTGAGAAGCAATCCAGCACGCGGCGGTCTCGGGCACATCGCGCCACAATTCCATAATTGTGTTGTTGGTCGAGATAGAAACCTGTCTTCTGACCATGCAACAGGTCGAGCTCGAGCGTTATGCCTTCGATTTCAATCGCGATTTGAGAAGGAGTCCCGCGCAAAACGCTGCTACGCACTTCCAATCCTTCTGCTTTGCGCACGGGCGCATCGTTTCGTTCGATAATGGTAACTTCGCCGAAGAGCTCAACAATTGCATCGGTGATCAGATCCTTTCGAAGATCCATCGCGAGCGTGAGCGTTTGTAAGACAAATTCCTCGCCATAGCGATCAATGATTACGCCGGGAAGGCCGTCACTTTCGCTCCAGACTATGCGCCGCAGTTTTGGATCAACGTTTCGCCGGTCGCGGTACTCGGAGGCTTGCGCAATACGGCGCCGGAAGAAATCAAAATCGAGATCTTGCCGGCGGCGCGAGAAACGGCGCGCGACGATCTGTGATTTCGAGTTGTAAATGGCGCTCCCGATCAAACGGTCCCTGCCGTCTTTGAGTGAAATGACATCGCCATCCCCAGGATTTCCAAAGACCTTCAGGACTTCACTGGAAAAAACCCAGTCATGTCCGTGCAAAATTCGCGCACGCGGTTTGACAACAATTCCAGCCATAGTTGTAGTGGGAGGTGAGATGTCACTGGTGAGAAGTAGTCGACCGAGTAACCTCTCACGCCTCACTTCTCACCAATCACAGCTGCTTATGCAAACCCAGCTTCAATCTTCTATCGACTTACCAGGAGTCCAGAAACTGCGGAGTGGCAAGGTCCGCGAAGTCTTTGATCTCGGCGAGACGCTGCTCTTCGTCGTCACGGATCGTATTTCAGCCTTTGACGTGATCCTGCCGGACCCGATTCCGTACAAGGGCGCGGTGCTGAACCAAATTTCCGCGTTCTGGTTCAAGCGTTTTGGCGAAATTTCGAATCACCTCGTCACCGCTGATTTCAAAGAGTTCCCGAAGAATTTGCAGCCGTCTCGCGAACAGCTTGCCGGACGTTCGATGATTGTTAAGAAAACCAAGCCTCTGCCGGTGGAATGCGTCGTGCGCGGGTATCTCGCTGGGTCCGGGTGGAAGGAATACCAGGAGTCGCAGAGCGTTTGCGGAATCAAACTTCCATCCGGACTGAAGCAGGCGTCCCAATTGCCCGAGCCAATCTTCACGCCGGCGACGAAAGCGGAAGAAGGTCATGACGAAAACATCGACATGAAGCGATGCGCTCATATCCTCGGTGAAGAACTCGCCGATCGCGTGAAAGAGCTAAGTCTCGAAATTTATTCGCGCGGCCGTGAACACGCTGCGGAGAGGGGAATCATTGTCGCAGATACGAAATTCGAGTTTGGCATTGTTGATGGTGATTTGCTCTTGATTGACGAATGCCTCACGCCGGATTCCTCACGCTTCTGGCCGCAGGACCAATACGCCCTCGGACAGAGCCCACCCAGTTTCGACAAACAATTCGTGCGCGATTATCTGGAGACGCTCGACTGGGACAAAACTCCGCCAGCGCCGCGCTTGCCGAAGGACGTGATCGAAAAAACGTCCGCGAAATATCTCGAAGCATTTCGTCGCCTGACCGGTCAGGACATCTCGCCCGCCTAGACAATTTACATAAAATGGCGCTGTCATGTTGAGCGAAGCGAAACATCTCTGTTTTTCCGGATGGGCGCGGTTTTAGAACTGTTCAGAGATTCTTCTCCCGCGACTCCGGGATCAGAATGACGTATGACTCGGCCCGACATCTTATTCATCATGACAGACCAGCAGCGGTTCGATACGATCGCTGCGCTGGGTAACTCGCACCTCCATACGCCTAATCTCGACCGTCTGGTACGAAGAGGAATCGCGTTTTCAAATGCATATGCCACTTGTCCGGTTTGCGTCGCCGCTCGCTATACGATCCGGACTGGCTGTGAACCGCCGACAACGCGCGTGTTCAGCAACGCGAAGGCAGACCCCGTCGCCGGGCAGCCGCCGGAAATCGAAGCGCGTTGCGGACCGTATCTCGCTCGCGTGATGTCGAGCCTCGGGTACCGCACGTTTGGAATCGGAAAATTCCACACGTATCCCTGGGATGAAGATGTGGGTTACGAAACGCTCTGGCGTAGTGAAGAGACGTACCATCCGCCCGCGCGCGAAGGGGACGACTATGGTTCATGGTTGGCTCGCGAGCATCCGGAATTCGATTTTCTGGAGCAACCAATGGGAGAACGCAGCGAAATGTATTACCTTCCACAACGCAGTCCGCTTCCTGCCGAGCTGGGTGCCGAGTGGTGGGTAGCCGATCGCGCGATGGAAGAGATTACGAAATCTGATTCGCGCCCGTTTTTCGGATTCGTCTCGTTTATGGGCCCGCATCCGCCGTTGGCTCCGCCAATTCCTTTCAATCGAATATACAATCCTGATCGAATGCCGGAGCTGATTCTCGGCAAAATCGAGGACGACCACCTGGATGAAGAGATTCCTTACATGCGATACGCCATCTGGGCGGATGCGATCAATCCAGCTTTAGCGAAAATTGTGAAGGCGCGATACTACGGCGAGATCACTTACCTTGATCATTGCCTCGGCCGGATCGTTGATGCCATCGAAGCACGGCCAAATTCCGAGAACGTTCTGATCTGTTTTTTTTCCGACCACGGCGATCTTTTGGGTGATCATCATGGGTGGCAGAAACAAAACTTTTTCGCTGCGGCCTGCCACGTCCCTCTCCTTCTCAGCTGGCCGGCGACACTACCCGCTGGAACTATCCGGAACGAATTAATCAGCCTTGCAGATCTTTTCGGAATTGCGACGCAGGCCGGCGGCACATGCGATGTACGGCAAGGGATAGACATTCTTAAAATGCTCCGAGACGAATGCGCGCAGCGCGAGTATCTGGTCGGCATGGTTGAAGTTCCCGGATCGCAGGATTTCAAGGTCATGGTCGTGACTGATGAATGGAAATACATCTTCATGGCCAACGGCGGCCGGGAACAACTGTTCAATCTCAAGCGCGACCCCAATGAGTTGTCGAACTGCGTCAGTTCATCTCCCAGAATCAGAGATGATCTTTACGCTCTCGCCGCGAAAGCGTGTCGAGTTCCGGGCGCAATGGATGCGCTCGATGGCAATAAGCTTCGCGCATTTGCTTTCCGTAGCCGGAAGCCAACGCGCATTTGTCAATTCGATCGCTCGCGCGGCGTGCTCGGATTTCCAGGTAAACCGGAGGACGCGCTGAAGGATTTCGACCCCGTCACCTCAAACGAGTGAACTGAGATGAAAGCGCCTTCAAATGCTCGAGAAAATCTTGGCTTGGGACTGAAGCCCGGCGATCCGCATTACCGCGCGTACGTCGGTCCTCCAGAGGATTACGATTTGATCGCGGCGATGACATTCAATCTTCTTACCACGCTAGGTCTGCGTCAGCATCATTCATTGCTCGATATCGGGTGCGGTTCGCTTCGGATCGGACGCCTGTTAATTCCCTACCTGAACCGGGGAAAATACTTCGGCATAGAGCCTGCCGAATGGCTCTTGGCAGAGGGAATCAAGCAGGAACTCGGCGAAACAGTCGTGCAAACGAAACGCCCGACGTTTTTCTTTACCGATTCCCCCGAGGCAGTTGGCCGGGCGAAAGTCTCATTCGATTTCACGCTGGCCCAATCGATCTTCAGTCATTGCGGACTCGATCTGATCAAGGGTTGGTTGTCGGCAGTTTCGCGGTCACTGGCACAAGATGGAGCTCTGGTTGCCACGTTTTTGCCCGGCGACGAGGACTCGCTCCGCAAAGGCTGGATCTATCCCGAATGTGTAAATTACCGACCAGAGACACTGGAACGCGTAGCCGCAGAAGTGAATTTACGATTCGAAATCCTGGATTGGAAACATCCCCGGCAGACGTGGGCACTTTTTGCCGCGCCCAAATTTGATTCCACTTGGTTCGAAAACACGCCTCTAACTTGGAATGCAGCACTCGAAAGAGCGATCAGCCAAAAGCTTCAGTCGATAGAGCATCCGTGAGCAACGAGAAGATTTTTGCGACGCCACTCAAGGTGGATGATGTCGCCGATTGTTATTTTTACCACACGATGGAGCTTCCCGGTTATGGAGTCATGGAGGGCCGGGATTGGGATTTGCGCGGGGGAGTGGATGAGTACCTCGGCAAAGTCGCTTTCGCCCGTCAACGCGTTTTGGAAATTGGTCCCGCCAGCGGTTTCCTCACATTCGAGATGGAAAAGCGCGGGGCCGACGTCGTTTCAGTCGAAGTAACAGCTGAGCACGGCTGGGATTTCGTTCCATATCCTGCTAAAGAATTGGAAGAAGTATTCGGACCGCGTCGAATCGTGATGCAACAGCTAAAGAATTCTTACTGGTTCAGTCACGCTGCGCTAGGATCCAAAGCCAACGTGTATTACGGCGACGTTTACAATTTGCCGGCTGCGCTCGGAGAATTCGACATCGCAGTGATGGGCTCGGTGCTGCTACACTGTCGTGATCCGCTCCGGATCGTTGAGCAATGCGGAAAGATGGCGAGATCGGTCGTCATCGTTGATATGTTCCATCCGGATTTGGAAGGAGCGCCTGTCTGCCGTCTCGCGCCCACTCCGCAGAATTTCCTCTGGCACACGTGGTGGCATTTCAGCACAAAATTTTTCGCTCAATTTCTGGCCGTAATGGGATTCGCCACTTCAGACATTTTGCGACACCAACAGCGTCACCGCGGCAAGGCGTACACGCTTTTTACTATTGTCGGACGGAGATGATGAAGAATGGCTTCGCGCGGGCAGGATGACTCACAATGTCATTCTGAGCGCAGCGAAGAATCTCTGATCATTTCGCGAGCATTCCTGGAAACTAGCAGAGATGTTTCGCTTCACTCAACATGACAACGGGTAGTTATGGTTTTACGAAATCAATTCGCTAACGAGCGATCTTTCTTCTTTTAATTCGGCTACCGACGCGTTGATTTTTGCGCGGCTGAAATCATTTATCGGAAGGTCTTGCACGATTTCCCATTTCCCGCCGCGCACGCGGACTGGAAACGACGAGATCAATTCTTTCTCGACATCATAACTTCCATCGGAACAAACAGCCACGCTGTGCCAGTCGCCGCCCGGCGTGTCGTTCGTCAAGAAACCGACGGTGTCAATAATCGCGTTGGCAGCTGACCCGGCTGACGAAAGGCCGCGCGCTTTGATGACGGCTGCGCCGCGCTGCTGCACGGTGGCAATAAAGTCTTCCTTCAGCCATTTCTCGTCTCCGATCACTTCGTTAGCAGGACGACTGCCTATCCTCGCGTTGTAGAAATCCGGATACTGAGTCGAGGAATGATTTCCCCAGATGGTCATGTTTGTGACCGAACGAATACTTACAGCGGCTTTGTGCGCGAGCTGGGCGCGCGCGCGATTTTCATCCAATCGTGTCATGGCAAACCAGCGATCGCGCGGAATTTCTTTGGCATTATTCATCGCGATCAAACAATTCGTGTTGCACGGATTTCCGACTACCAGCACGCGCACATCCGCGGCAGCGTTTTTTTGGAGAGCCTGACCTTGCCCGACAAAAATCTTGCCGTTGACTCCAAGTAGCTCCTTCCGCTCCATCCCGGCCTTGCGCGGAATGCTTCCGACCAACAAGGCCCAATTGATGTCGCGGAAGCCTTCATCGAGATCCGCGGTCGGCACCACTGGTTCGAGCAGCGGAAAAGCGCAATCCTGCAATTCCATGACCACGCCTTCGAGCGCGCCGAGCGCAGGAGGAATTTCGATCAGATATAGTGCGACCGGTTGATCGGGCCCGAACATCTGTCCGGACGCAATCCGAAACACAAGCGCGTAACCAATGTGTCCCGCCGCGCCGGTGACAGCGACTTTGATAGGACTTTTCATGATGCAATTAGCCACAAACGTGTTGGTCAGCAAAGTCGCAGGATCAGAGATTCCTCGACTTCGCTCGGAATGACACGAAGGAAGTCGGTGGTAACTTAATCACCGATGTATCCGCCGAAATTGAACAAGATTATCAATCTCTTCGAGTCGTTGCCCGAAGATGAACGACGCGAGACGCTCGTGTCCTACGCCGACAATGCGAAGAACCAGGAGCCGCGCGAACGCGAGAAGTTCGACCTTGTTGACGTCCGAAAAGATGAAGAATGCACCGACACCGTGGGCGTCTACCTGCACGTCGATGAAAATGGCAGGGCGCACATCCGCGTGACGCTCGGCCCGGAAGTGCAAACGCTCACGCGGTCTATGACGGCGATTCTTTGCAAAGGACTCGAGGGCTCGACTCCGCAGGAAATTCTCGATCTGCCCAGCGATTTCGTGACGCGCATTGTGGGCACGGAATTGGTCCGTATCCGAAGCCAGACGGTTTATTACGTCCTCACGCGTATCAAAAGTATCTGCAAAGTGTGGTTCGATCGACAGCGCATGGCGCAGGTGGCGTAATCAAGGTGCTGTCATTCCGAGCCGCGCAGACGGCGAGGAACCTCACATTCGAAGCTTTGGTCACACGAGTTTCGATGCGTGAATTTCAGGGCCTGTGCGTGGTCCCTCGCTTCGCTCGGGATGACATTGTTGGAGTTCTCGCGTGACGTCAGCGTGATTTCGTTTACTGTCGGCGCTGGCGCAGATGCCGCGAAATAACGAGCTCAACAAAATCCTGCTAATCGGCTCCGGTCCAATCGTGATCGGCCAAGGCTGCGAATTTGATTATTCGGGCGTACAAGCGTGCAAGGCGCTTCGGGAAGAAGGTTACGAGGTTGTGCTGGTCAATTCCAATCCGGCCACCATCATGACCGATCCGGAATTCGCCGATCGCACCTACATCGAGCCGATTACTGCTGAAGTAATTGAGGCCATCATCGAACGCGAAAAACCGGACGCCATCTTGCCAACGCTTGGCGGACAAACCGCGCTGAATGCCGCGATGGAATTAGACCGCAATGGCGCGCTGGCGCGGCACGGTGTGAAATTAATAGGCGCAAACGCTCAGGCCATCGCCAAGGGCGAAGATCGGCAGTTGTTCAAGGAAGCGATGTTACGCATCGGACTTGAGGTGCCGCGTTCCGAAGTGGCGCGTTCCCTGGCAGATCTTGATCACATCGTCAGCGAAATCGGCACATTTCCGCTCATCATTCGACCCGCGTTTACTCTGGGCGGAACGGGCGGCGGCATCGCTTACAATCGCGAGGAACTCGACTTGATCGCCGCGCGCGGTCTGGATCTCTCGCCGGTTCACGAAGTGTTGATCGAAGAATCATTGGTCGGCTGGAAGGAATTCGAGATGGAAGTGATGCGCGATCGTATGGACAACTGTGTCGTCGTCTGTTCCATCGAGAATTTCGATCCCATGGGCGTGCACACCGGCGATTCGATCACGGTCGCGCCCGTTCAGACGCTCACTGACAAGGAATACCAAATGATGCGCGATGCCGCTTTTGCGGTCATTCGTGAGATCGGTGTCGAAACCGGAGGATCGAACATTCAATTTGCTGTCCACCCGGACAACGGCCGCATGGTTGTAATTGAGATGAATCCGCGCGTGTCGCGGTCCAGCGCACTGGCTTCAAAGGCAACGGGGTTTCCGATTGCGAAAATCGCGGCAAAACTCGCGGTCGGCTACGCACTCGATGAAATCAAAAACGATATCACGCGCGAAACGCCGGCGTGCTTTGAACCGACAATCGATTATTGCGTGGTAAAAGTGCCGCGCTTTACGTTCGAGAAGTTCCCGCAAGCGGATGCGACGCTTACGACGCGGATGAAAAGTGTCGGTGAAGCGATGGCCATCGGGCGCACATTCAAGGAAGCACTGCAAAAAGCGCTTCGCAGCCTGGAGATTAAACGCTTCGGCTTGTTAGGCGACGGAGCAGATAAGGATGTCGATCTCGAAACGCTGCGGCTGAAGCTGGCGATTCCGAACGCTGGACGAATTTTCTATATCGCACAAGCATTTCAAAAGGGCGCATCGATTGATGAGGTTTATGAGCTAACAAAAATCGACAAGTGGTTTTTGCGAAACATCGCCGAGCTCGTTACCGAAACGGGTTGCCTGAGGAAGAAAACATTCTCGCGCGCGAAGAAGCTCGGTTTCTCAGACCGACAGTTGGCAGTCGCGCGAGACTCTTCAGAAGAAACAATTCGATCAAAGCGAAAGGCTGAGTGTGTCGCACCGACCTATCGCCTGGTCGATACCTGCGCGGCGGAATTCGAAGCTTACACGCCCTACTACTACTCCACCTATGGCGATGAGAACGAACGGCGCGAGAGCGACAAGCGCAAGATCATGATTCTGGGCGGCGGCCCGAACCGCATCGGCCAGGGCATTGAATTCGATTATTGCTGCGTTCACGCCGCCTTCGCTCTGCGCGAGCTCGGATTCGAAACGATTATGGTGAATTCGAATCCGGAAACGGTTTCCACCGATTACGATACGAGCGACAAACTTTATTTTGAGCCGCTCACTTTGGAGGATGTGCTCAACATTTATGATCAAGAGAAACCTGAGGGTGTGTTCGTCCAGTTTGGTGGACAAACACCGTTGAATCTCGCAAACGGATTGAAGGCCGCGGCTGTGCCGATTCTTGGGACACAGCCGGAAAGCATCGAGACAGCGGAAGACCGGCAACTATTCGCCGCGATGCTGGATAAACTCGCTCTGCGGCAGACTCCAAATGGATCGGCAACAAGTACCAAAGGGGCTGTCGCGATTGCTAAGAAGATTGGTTATCCCGTACTCGTGAGGCCTTCCTTTGTTTTGGGAGGACGGGCAATGGAACTTGTGTATAACGAAGAAGATCTCCGTCGCTATATGGCGAGCGCCATCGAGGTCACACCCGATCGCCCGGTGCTTATCGATCGGTTTCTTGAAGACGCAATCGAAGTCGATGTCGATTGTATCTCCGATGGCGAAACGACCGTCATCGGCGCGATCATGGAACATATCGAGGAAGCAGGCATCCACAGCGGAGACAGTGCCTGCGTGATCCCAACGTTCTCACTATCGCAAAATGTTCTCGATGAGATTTCGACCGCGACAAAATCGATGGCACGCGAGCTGAACGTGCGCGGATTGATGAATGTGCAATTCGCCGTGAAAGGCGATGATGTTTACGTCCTGGAAGTGAATCCGCGCGCCTCCCGCACGATTCCGTTTGTCAGCAAGGCAATCGGCGTTCCGCTGGCAAAGCTGGCTGCCAAAGTAATGGCCGGGAAATCGTTGCGTGAGCTCGGATTCACAAGTGAAATCGTGCCGAAACATTTTTCCGTGAAGGAAGCTGTGTTTCCGTTTCTGCGTTACGAAGGTCTGGATATCTCGCTGGGTCCGGAGATGAAATCGACCGGCGAAGTGATGGGGATGGACGTCGATCTCGGTCTCGCGTATGCGAAATCGCAAATGGCCGCGCCGCCGCCGCTGCCGAAAACGGGAAAAGTTTTCATCAGCGTTAAAGACACCGACAAGGAAGCCGTCATCCCGGTCGCGCGTGAGTTTGTGAAGCTCGGGTTCGAAATCATTTCCACGAGCGGGACCGCAGAAGCGCTGACGAGAGCGAAAATTAAAATAACCAAGGTGTTCAAGATTCATGAGGGACGCCCCAATGTCCTCGACCGCATTAAGAACGGCGACATCAACTTCATCATCAACACGCCCAGTGGGAAAATTCCGCGCGAGCACGAAGTGGTTATTCGAAACGCCGCACTTGCCGCCAAGATCCCTATCATGACGACCGTGCGCGCTGCGCTCGCGAGCGCGAATGGAATTCGATCACTACAAAAACGAAAAGTTCAGGTGCGCAGCCTGCAGGAATACCACTTATGAATGACGAAACTCGAACGACGAAATCGCAACCAGCGCGAGCATTCGACATTCGTCATTCGGTCATTCATTTGTCATTCGTTATTTGTCATTCGTCATTTTAATGCCACTTGTCAGCATGAAATTGTCGATCCTGTTTGCAACGCTATTGAGTGCCGCGGCGGTCTTAGCCGCCGAAGAAAAGAAACAGAAGGAGGCTCCCATGAATTCATCCAACGAAGTCGCAGTAATCAAGACCAGCGAAGGCGATATGGTCGTGCAGTTTTGGACCGATGCGGCACCAAATACGATCGAGAATTTCAAAAAACTTGCGCGAAAGGGTTTTTACGACGGCACGATTTTCCATCGGATCATTAAGGAATTCATGATTCAAGGCGGCGATCCGAATTCGAAAGATCCGGCAAAGGAGGACAGCTACGGCGAAGGCGGACCCGATTACAACATCAAGGCCGAGTTTAACGATCATCCACACGAGCGCGGTGTTCTCTCGATGGCGCGCGGGCCTGATCCGGATTCGGCTGGGTCGCAATTTTTTATCTGTCTCGCACCAGTGCATCGGCTCGATCATCAATACACGACGTTTGGCAAATTGATAAAGGGCGACGATGTGCTCGAGAAAATTGGCGAGACGCCTGTCACCAAAAATAGCAGAGGCGAGCAGAGCAAGCCGACAAAGCGCGTAGTGATCGAAAGCGTGAAAATCGTGCCGGCTGATTCGGTAAAATAGCGACGCGAAATTTTTTCATTAACACCTGGCTTCAGCCAGGTGTTTACCCCAAGAATTATTGCTAGCCGTTTTAACGGCTTTTCGCGATCGAACGAAATAAGCCGTTGAAACGGCTTGGGACGCTTGCACGCTGAGTAACACCGGTCTAAAGGCCGGTGTTAATGAGAACCAATAATGGCCCGAAGATCAATTAAAGAGAACCCTGCAATGAGTTCAGAACTGACAAAGATCGCGCTCATTCAGATGCGCTGCGGGCCGGAGCCGCAGAAGAATTTTTCGCGCGCAGTTGAATTCATTCGCGTGGCGGCAAGCAAAGGCGCTCAAATCATCTGTTTACCGGAACTTTTTCGGTCCCAGTATTTTTGTCAGACAGAGGACCACAGAAATTTTGATCTGGCGGAGGAAGTGCCGGGAAAATCGACTGGGGCCCTGGGAGAAGTAGCGCACGAAACTGGCACACTGATCATTGCATCGCTGTTCGAGAGACGCAGCGCCGGAGTTTATCACAACACTGCGGCAATTATCGACGCAAATGGAAAATTGCTCGGCAAATATCGCAAGATGCACGTGCCCGATGATCCGCTGTATCACGAGAAATTTTATTTCACGCCCGGGGACCTCGGATTTCAGGCCTGGCAGACGACACACGGGAGCATCGGAGTCTGCGTTTGCTGGGACCAGTGGTACCCTGAAGCGGCGCGGCTCACTGCGCTGCGCGGCGCGGAAATCATTTTTTATCCGACAGCCATCGGGTGGCATCCATCGGAAAAGAAAAAATTCGGCCGAGCACAGCATTCCGCATGGGAGACCATCCAGCGTAGCCATGCGATCGCGAATGGTTGTTACGTCGCGGCGGCAAATCGTGTCGGCCATGAAGCCACAGCGGGCGGCGATGGCATTGAGTTTTGGGGCCAAAGCTTCGTTTGCGGGCCTGACGGGGAAATCGTCACCAAAGGCTCAGTGGATCGGGAGGAAATTGTGACGGCCGATATCGATTGGGACCGGGTGAACGAGCATCGGACGCATTGGCCGTTTCTCCGCGACCGTCGAATCGATGCATACGGTGAGATCAATCGACGTTTGATTGACTGAATTTGCCACATCGCAAGCTTCGCGTTCGCGACAGCGTAAGTTCA
>Ga0209377_1000887_pt1 | contig 20274 bp, 17 predicted proteins | sample GraSoiAngelo_141_FD_185898 | JGI IMG/M metagenome (GOLD analysis project Ga0209377, IMG submission 185898) | Grasslands soil microbial communities from the Angelo Coastal Reserve, California, USA - 14_0929_12_40cm (SPAdes) (version 2) | ecosystem: Environmental > Terrestrial > Soil > Grasslands ...
CTCGAGCGCTCACGATTTCCAGAATTTGAATCAGGCCCGTTCGACGTGATCGAGGCCTGGCACCCCCCATGCACACCCGACCGCGCTAGAGAAGATCCCTCCCGATAAAGGCACACCCGTCGCGAGGCGGGGCCGCAAAGCCACGGGTCAAGGGCACTGCTTGACGGCCGGGTTACCGAAGGAGGGCGGCACATCCCCTCCCGGGTTGGTCTTCTCAATCAGGCACGGGCTGAATCCGTGCCTTCGCCCAAGGAGGGGCTACGTATGAAAAAGGGTGTCCTCGTGTGGGCAGTGGCAATGCTGGTGACGTCACTTGTCAGCGCGCAGGCGTTCGCGCAGTCATCTGGCAGCTTCGCCGGAGACTTCGTGGGCGTCGACATCATCAAGACGATCACATGTGCTGCCGGTGACCTCGACCTCTCATGCACGAAGGGGGGAGCGGCATTCCTAGGAGCGACCATCAAGATGCCTTCGGCGAAAAGCAAGGTGCTCTTGATCGCCGCCTCACTGCAAACAGGTCTCCTGACCTCGACGTCCGTGACTGGCGGCACCGGCAGGCAGACATCGACTGCGATGGGCAGCATCGTTGTCACGCCCACGGTGACCGGCCCGAACGGCAGGCCAGTTCGTGTCTTTCCGCCGGCTGTAACCTTCGAAGAGCGGACGCAATCACTCACAGCGAATCTGAGTGGATGCATTACGAATCTGGACCCCGCGACTGGGCTGCCCGTGATCACGTGCACCGATCCTGAAACGATCGGTCTGCTCCTGAGCACCATGTCTGCCCACAGTTTCAGTTTTCTCGCTGAGAACGTGGGTTCAGGCGTCTACACCGTGACGCTCAACATCGGCGCGACTGCGGTCGCCTCCAGCACGTCGCTCGGTACCAATTCCACGGTGGGAGTGGGCGTCGGCGTCGGCAGCCTCGCCGTGCAGCTCGTTCAGGCCCAGACGCCGTTCAATTCGCTCTGCTTCGACTTGGTGAACGGAACGAGCTGCCCATAAGCTTGTAACCCGGGTGGGGGAAAATGCCTCGTGGGCATGAGTACCCCACACCGTCATGTAGAGGAAGCAACTCACGTTCGACCGACGAAGAGCGCTGTTCCCCTGCCACGCCCACGCTGAGCGAGGGCGTCGACCTGGAATCGATCGCGGCGACGGTGCACCCTCACCAACGGTCTCAGCCTCATCAACGTGTCCACCTACTACCAGACGGTGGCGATGGGCGTCATGAATCATGGGCGACGCGTACGTGGACCAGTGGCGCGATCGTTAGCGCTGAGACACATCGTGAGCGCCGGGCCTGACGTTCCCGCTCCATCGCGGCCCTGACCGCGCGTGCGGCACGCTTGTGGGCGCCGATGTCGCGCACGATCTCCGAGACCCCGATGGTCGTGCCATCGCCCGTCCGGACGGCCGCGGCCGTGATCGAGACGTCGATCGTCGCACCGCTCCTGGTGGTCCAAACGGTTTCCAGCTCGGCCCGCTCGCCCCGCCGCGCCGGCCCCAACAGGAGCTCGGTCTCGTAGCTGCGGTCGGGAGGCACCACGAGCGAGATGTGGCGGCCGATCGTCTCGTATGGCGCATATCCGAACATGCGCTCGGCGGCCTCGTTCCAGGCGATGACGACCCCTTCGGTCGTCAATCCGACGATCGCGACCTTCGACGACTGCACGAGCGCGGCGAGATACCCTTGCACCTCGTCTCGTTCCCGGATGAGCCGCGCCGCGTCCTCCAGCGCCCGACCGAGCTCGGCGACCTCGCTGACGCTGGCGCCGTACGGAACGGGCGCCGCGCCGCGACTGAGCTCGCGCGCCGACCTCGTCAATCCGACGACCGGCGTCGCGATACGCCGTCCCACGAAGGCGGCGAGCCCAACGCCGATGACGAGTGCGGCGAAGGCGCCGATGGCGACCGCCTACACCGCGCGACGGACGGGAGCGTTGATCGTCGAGAGTGGAACGCCGACCACGACCGACCAGTCCGACAGCTCGGAGCGGGTGAAGGCGTTGTAGAGAGGTATCCCTTCGCGGCTGACGTTCCGAATGGCGCCTTCCGGCGTCTCGCGAACCTCGGCGATCAGGTCAGGACGGCCGGGCTGGCCGATGAACCGGGCCGCCCCAACGTTTCGCGCGATGGTGAGGCCCTTGCGATCGAAGATCGCGACGATCCAATCGGCGGGAATCGGGCAGTCCTCCAGGACACACGTCAGTGTCTCGGGGAGCAACGCCATGCTCAGGACGTACTTCGACTCACCATTGCGAACGACCGGCACGTCGACGGTCACGATGAGACGTCGGGCGATGGCCCCGGGGAAGAGATCGGAGACACTGATGCGCTGCGTGCGCATGGTCTCGGTGATGCGCGTGGGGTTGGTCCGAGGGAGCGGGGTCCTGTACGTGATCCGCGTGTTGACGAGCTGCTGACCGCCGGAGTCGAACAGCACGATCCAGGCGCCCTCGCTCGTGATCGCGGCCTCGGCCTGCCTGCGAAAGGCCTCGAAGTTCCCCGCGGTGAGGGTCATCGAGGACGCGAGGACGCGGAGACTCGCCTCCGCCCTGGCCAGCTCGCGATCGACCGACAGCGCGATGCGCTTGGTCGTCTCGGCGATCTGCTTGCTCGGCCGCGCGCCGCTCGAGCCGAAGGACGAGCAACACCGCGATGACCGAGAACACGAGCACCGGCAGCAGCACGGCGACGGCAAGGACACCAGGGTGGGTTCGCAACCGCATACGACAACTGGGGCTTACTCCATTGCCATCGGGCTGGCCACGTCCTACCATGCACGTCCTGATCGCACCTCTCGGGGGACCGACGATGAGACGATGGCTGCCCGTCCTGCTCTTGCTCGCGCTGGTCCTGCCCTTCGATGCGCCCGCTCAGGCGCCGGCGGTCAAGATCGGCCTGCTGCTCCCATACACCGGCGTGCTCTCGGTGCAGGGGATCGACACCACCAACGGCTTCGAGCTCTACCTCACCAAGATCGGCCGCAAGGCGGGCGGGCGCGCGATCGAGGTGCTGAAGGAGGACGACGAGGCCAAGCCCGACATCGCGCTGACCAAGATCAAGAAGCTCGTCGAGCGCGATCACGTCGATTTTCTGGTCGGCCCGGTCAGTAGCGTCGTCGCCGTCGCCATCCGCAGCTACGTCCACGAGCAGCAGACGCCACTGATCGTCCCCGTCGCCTTCACGCGCGTGCTCACGTCGCCCCAGCAGGCGTCGCCCTCCATCTTCCGCATCGCCGAGACGACGGATCAGTCGAACTATCCGATGGGCGCGTGGATGATGAAGAACACGAAGTACCGGCGGGTGGTCGTCATGGCCACGGACTTCGTGGCCGGCCGCCACGCGGTCGAGGCCTTCATCGCCGGCTTCAAGGCAGCCGGCGGCGAGATCGTCAAGGAGATCTATCCGCCGCTCAACACGCCCGACTTCGCGCCGTACCTGGCGCAGGCGGGCGCCGAGAAGGCCGACGCGGTCTACGCGTGGTTCGCCGGCGCCGACGCGATCCGCTTCGTGAAGCAGTACCGGGAGTACGGCATCGGCGAAAAGATGCCGCTGACCGGGCACGCGGTCCTGGTCGACGATACGATCATGCCCGCGGTCGGCGACGCTGCGCTCGGGATCGTGACGATGGGCTCCTACACGTCCACGCTCGACAATCCCGAGAACAAGGCGTTCGTCGCCGAGTACGACAAGCGCTACAAGACCTGGCCCAGCCGCTACAGCGACGCCGGCTGGATGACCCTGGAGCTGATCGCCCAGGCCCTCGACGACCTCAAGGGCGACCTGAGCCATCGCGACAAGGTCCGCGAGGCGCTGAAGAACGCGCTGCCCAAGCTCAAGACGCCGCGCGGGCATCTCGAGTTCGATCAGTACCGCCAGGTCATCACGCCGATCTACGTCACCAGGGCCGAGAAGGTGGGCGGGCGTTACGTGAACACGGTGATCGAGCGCATCCCGAACGTGCGTCAGGAAGACGTGTGGGGATGGTGGAACAAGAAGTAGCGCTCGAGGTCCGCGGCAAGACCGTCCAGCTCTGGCAGGGCGGGGACGGGCCGCCCCTCCTCTACCTGCACGGCGCCGGCCTCTATATATGGATGCCGGTCCACAACTGGTTGGCGGGTCGCCGCCGCGTGTTCCTGCCGGTCCACCCGGGATTCGGTGAGTCCGGGGGGTTCGACGAGATCGAGGACATCGAGGACCTCGTGTTCCACACGGTCGACGTGATGGACGAGCTCGGGCTCGAGCAGGCGGACGTCGTGGGGCTGTCGCTCGGGGGCTGGCTCGCCGCCGAGCTGGCGCTGCGCCACCCGCAGCGCGTGAAGCGCCTGGTGCTGGTCGACGCCGCCGGCACGCGGGTGGCCGGCGTCCCGCGCGGCAACATCTTCATGGCCACGCCGGCCAAGGCGCGCGCGCTGCTCTTCCACGATCCGGCGTCGAGGCTCGCGACGACGCTGGTGCCCGATGCCGTGCCGCCGGAGCGGATGGAGACGGTCCTGCGCGGCCGGGAAGCCGCCGCGCGGCTGTTGTGGCACCCGCACGTGGCCCAGCGGAAGCTGACGAGCCGGCTCGGCCGGATCACCGCGCCGACGCTGGTCGTGTGGGGCTCGGACGACAAGCTCCTGCCGCTCGCCTACGGCGAGGCCTACGCCAACGGCATCCCCGGCGCCCGGCTCGTGGTGATCGAAAAATCCGGCCACCTGCCGCCCTTCGAGCATCCCGAGCGCTTTGCCGACGTCGTGCTCAGCTTCCTCGAGGCCTGACGTGCAGATCGTCTGTTTCCATCTCATGCCGTGGCCCCACCTGCCGGCCGACTTCGAGCAGAAGCACGACTCGGCGTGGCTGACGCTGCCCAACACGCTGTTCGATCCCGAGCGCGGGCGGACGCTCTATACGGACTACCTCGACCAGCTGGTGGCGGCCGAACGGCTGGGCTTCGATGTCATCGGCGTCAACGAGCACCACCAGAACGCCTACGGCCTGATGCCGTCGCCCAACATCATGGCCGCCGCGCTCACCAAGATGACGAGCCGCGTGAAGATCCTCGTGCTCGGCAGCGCGCTCCCGCTCTACGACCACCCGCTGCGCGTGGCCGAGGAGGTCGCCATGCTCGACGTCATGTCGGGCGGGCGGATGATCGCCGGCATGGTCGTCGGCCTCGGCGTCGAGGCGTACTCCTACGAGGTCAACCCCACGTTCATGCGCGAACGGTACCGCGAGGCCCACGACCTGATCGTGCGCGCGTGGACGGAGCCCGGGCCCTTCCACTTCGAGGGCAAGCACTACGACTTCCGCTTCGTCAACGTGTGGCCGCGCACCTACCAGCAGCCTCACCCGCCCATCTGGATCCCCGGCTCCGGCTCCATCGAGACGATCCGCTTCGTGGCCGACCGGCGCTACCCGTTCATCGCGCTGCCCTACTCGCAGTTCGACGTGATGTGCGAGCACTTCGACCTGCTGCGCGAGTACGCGGCGAGCCACTGCGGCTACGACGTGCCGCCGTCACAGATCGGCTGGCCGGCGATGATCTACGTGGGCGAGACGGACACGAGCGCACGCGAGGAGTTCGAGCCTCACTTCTGGTATCTCGCGAAGAAGGGACTGCGACTGCCCCGCGAGTACATGTTCCCGCCCGGCCACACGTCGGTGGAATCGCAGCTCCGCCCCGGCCACGCGAAGCGCAAGTTCATCTCGCTCATCTCGTCGTGGAAGGAGGCCGAGGAGGGCGGCTACGCCATCGTGGGCAGCGCCGAGACCGTTCGGCAGAAGCTGCGGGAGGGCATCAAGCGCGCCGGCTGCGGCATCATCCAGGGCATCTTCCAGGTCGGCTCCATGCCCCACGCGATGACGCTCGCGAACATGGAGCGCTTCGCCCGGCACGTCATGCCGGCCATCCGCGAGGAGTTTCCTCAGTGACGCCCGACGCGTGCGCGTTGATCGTCATCGACGTCCAGAACGATTACTGCGACGACCAGGGGACGTTCGGCAAGCTCGGCTTCCACCTCGGCGCCGTGCAGGCGGCGGCCGAGCGCATCGTCCACCTGGTCGAGGTCGCGCGGCGGGCCGGCGTGCCGGTGGTGTGGGTGAAGACTCATCACGACCGGTCGACCAACTCCCGCAACTGGCTCTCGCGCCGCACTCGGGCCGGCCTCGAGATCTGCGCCACGGACTCCTGGGGTGCCGAGTTCTACCGCGCCAAGCCGGCCGCCGACGAAATCGTGGTCGTCAAGCACCGCTACAGCGCCTTCGTCGGAAGCAAGCTCGAGGTGGTCCTGCGCACGCTGGCCCGCCCGACGCTGGTCTTCTGCGGCGTGACCACCAACGTCTGCGTGGAGTCCACGCTGCGCGATGCCTTCATGCGCGACTACGACACCGTGCTCGCCGAGGACTGCGCCGCCGCCTTCACCGAGCGCGAGCACGACGGCGCCGTCCACAACGTGCGCACCTACTTCGGTCGAGTGGCCGACAGCTCGACGATCGCGGGACTGTGGGCCACGTCGGCATGACGTTCTGGACCATCCAGGTCCTGAACGGGCTCTCGTTCGGCATGCTGCTCTTCCTCCTCGCCGCCGGCCTGTCGCTGATCTACGGCCTCATGCGCATTCTCAACCTCGCCCACGGGTCGTACTACATCCTGGGCGCCTACGTCGGGCTCTCCGTGCTCCACGCCACCGCCAGCTTCGCGCTCGCCACCGTGGCCGCGGTCGCCCTGGTGGTCGCGCTCGGCGTGGTGATGGAGCGCTTCGTGCTGCGCCGGCTTCCCCAGCACGAAGAGCTGCCCCAGGCGCTCATGACCTTCGGGATTCTCTTGATCGTCGGCGACGTCTCGCTGTGGATCTGGGGCGGCACGCCCACCCAGCTTCCCAAGCCCGAGGGCCTGTCGTCGTCGGTGCGCTTCGCCGGGATGATCTTCCCGTCGTACCGGCTCTTCGTGATCGCCGTCGGCATCGTCGTGGGGCTGGCGCTGTGGATCTTCCAGGAGCGGACGAGGCTGGGCGCGATGATCCGCGCCGCCATCGACGACGCCGAGATCGCGCGCGCGACCGGCATCAACGTCTCGCTGCTGTCCACGGGCGTCTTCGCGCTGGGCGCCGCCCTCGCCGCGCTCGGCGGGATCATCGGCGGGCCGCTCGTCGGCGTCTATCCCGGCGCCGATTTCGAGATCCTGTTGCTCGCCTTCGTCGTCGTCATCATCGGCGGCCTCGGCAGCCTCAAGGGCGCGCTGTTCGGCGGCTTGCTGGTGGGCCTGCTCGACACGTTCGGCAAGGTCCTGTTCCCCGGCCTCGCGATGTTCACGATCTTCGCGCCGATGGCCATCATCCTCGCGCTGCGGCCCACGGGACTCTTCGGCGCGCGATGACTCGCGGGCTCGCGCTGGTCGCGGCCGTGCTCCTGATCGCGCTGCCGTGGGGGCTCTCGTCCTATCAGCTCGGCCTGCTGACCAAGATGCTCATCTTCGCCGTCTTCGCGATGAGCCTGAACCTGATCCTCGGCTACGCGGGACTGCCCTCGCTCGGACACGCCGCGTATTTCGGCGTCGCCGCCTACACGACGGCGCTGCTGTCGCTGCGCCTGACGCCGAATTTCTGGCTCGATTTCGCGGCCGGCCTGATCGCCGCGGCCATCACGGCCGCGCTCTTCGGGCTCCTGGCCCTGCGCGCGCAGGGCTCCTACCTGCTGATGATCACGCTCGCGCTCGCTCAGGTGCTGTGGGGCATCGCGTTCGGCTGGCGCTCGCTCACCGGCGGCGACGACGGCCTGCCCGGCATCACGCGTCCCGCCGTCGGGCCGTGGCGGCTCGGGGATGGAATCAGCTTCTACTACTTCATCCTCGTCGTCTTCTCGCTGGCCGTCGCGCTGATGTGGCTCGTGGTCCGCTCGCCCTTCGGCCGAGCGCTGGTCGGCATCCGCGAGAGCGCGCGCCGCATGGAGGTGCTCGGCTACAACGTCTGGCTCCACAAGTACGTCGCCTTCGTCCTGGCCGGCACGCTGGCCGGCCTGTCCGGCGCGCTGTTCGTCTACTACAACGGCTTCGTGAGCCCGGCCTACCTCTCCATCGTCTTCTCGGCGATGGCGTTGATCATGGTGATCCTGGGCGGCGCCGGCACGCTGCTCGGCCCCGCCGTCGGCAGCGCCGCCATCGTCTTCCTCGAGAACGCAATCAGCGCGTACACCGAGCGCTGGCTACTGATCCTCGGCCTCATCTACGTGGTCGTGACGCTGTTCGCGCCGGCCGGCTTGCTCGGTCTGCTGCGCGCACGGCAGGCGGCGGTCAGAATGTGAGCGCCTGACGGTTCGTCCAAGGGTCCATGAAGACTCTGGCGACCCGAGCGCTCGCAACCCTGCTGGCCGTCACGATCACCGCCTCCGCCGCGCCGACCGCCCGTGCCGCGGTGCCCACAGCCCCACCTGACGCCTCGCCCCTTGGGCTCATTCCGCCGCGCCTGAGCTACCTCGACGGCGAGGTGTCGTTCTGGCGGCCGGGCGCTCAGGACTGGTCGCCGGCGGAGGTCAACATCCCGCTGGCTCCGGGCGACGAGCTCTACACGGCCCACCAGGGCGACCTCGAGATGCAAATCGGGACCCGGGCCTTCGTGCGGGCCTGGGGCGACACCCAGGTGGGCCTGTCGAACCAGGATCGCGACTTCCTGCAGTTCAAGGTCACGAACGGACACGTGTCGGTCGATGTGCGCAGCCTCGATCCGAATCAGACGGTCGAGCTCGACACGCCGCAGGCCGCCTTCACGATCGACCGTCCCGGCTATTACCGCGTCGACGTCGAGCCGGCCCAGACGTCCTTCATCACGCGACGGGGCGGGCGAGCCACCATGACGCCCGCCGGCGGGCCATCCGTTGTGGTCACTCCCAGCGAAGAGGTCGTGCTCGCCGGCGCGCCGAACGCATCGGTGCAGGCCTACGTCGCTCCGGACCTCGACGTGTGGGATCAGTGGAATTACGCGCGGACCGAGGAGTTGATCGACAGCATGAGCGCCCGCTACGTTTCGTCCGCCGTGTACGGTGTCGACGATCTCGATCACTACGGCAACTGGCGCGTCGTCCCGACGTATGGGTCGGTGTGGGTTCCGAACGCCGTTCCCGCGGGGTGGGCACCGTACAGCACGGGGCGCTGGATCTGGGATCGTCACTACGGCTGGACGTGGGTCGACGCCGCGCCGTGGGGCTGGGCGCCGTATCACTATGGCCGCTGGGTCTCCATCGATGGACTGTGGGCGTGGGCGCCGGGCCCCATCGTGGTGCGGCCCGCGTACGCTCCTGCGCTCGTTGCCTTCTTCGGTGCGCCGGGCGTGGCCGTTGCCGCCAACGCGCCGCTGCTCAGCTGGGTCGCGCTCGGCTGGGGCGAGCCGGTCGTGCCGTGGTGGGGCTCGTCTCGCTTCGTCGGGCGGCCGTCGTGGGTCGGCTGGGGCGGGCCGCGTGTCGTCAACAACGTCGTCGTCAATCGCACGACCGTCGTCGACGTCAAGACCGTCACCGTCTACAGGAACGTCGGCGTGCAGAACGCGGTGGTGGCGGTCCGCGCGGATCACTTCGGCCGGCAACCCGTGCGCGAGGCGCGCGTCGTGGAGGTCGATACGCAGCGGCTGCAGCCCGTGCACGGAGCGGTTCGTACGCGGCCCGATGCCGCGAGCTTCGTCGCCGGCAGCGGCCCCGCGGCGCGGCCGCCCGAGGCTGCCCTCGATCGTCGAGTCGTCGCCACGCGGCCGCCGGCTCGTACCACCGTCGCTTCGCCGCCCAGCGTAGTCGCGGCACCTGCACAGGCCACCGCACCGGTCGCGCGACGCGAGCCGGCGCCGCGGATCGTTGCGGCGCCGACGCCCGCGCCCGTGGCCTCGGTCCCTCCGCGCCCGCCCTTCGGGGTGAGCCAGACGGAACGGGTACGGCCAGCGTCGCCGACCGCCCGTGTGGAGCCCGCACCGGGACGTCCGAACGATGCGGTCGCAACGCGTTCGCTGCCCGGTGAGCCGGCAAACCGACTGGCTCCGCACCGGGCCGCGGAGACGCCCCGCGGGGCGCCGGCGGGCCACGCTCGACCCCCTCACGCTCCGGAGCGCGATCAGCGAGGGCGATAACGTATCATCGCGGCGCCGCAGGCGGCGGGAGGCTTCGGGATGGCGCAGGAGCAGCGTCGCGTCGAGGACGAGGTCGGATGATCAACGCCCTCGCCGTCGAAGGCCTCTCCCACAACTTCGGCGGCCTCCAGGCGCTCAGCGACGTGAGCCTGCACGCCGCGGCCGGCGAGCGGCTGGTGATCGTTGGGCCCAACGGTGCGGGCAAGACGACGCTCTTCAACATCGTCACCGGTCTCATCAGCCCGAACCGCGGCCGCATCACGCTCTTCGACCGTGACGTCACGCGCCTTCAACCCTTTCGCCGCGCGCGCCTGGGCCTCGGCCGGACCTTCCAGATCACGACGCTCTTCCCGAAGCTCACCGTGCTCGACAACGTGCTGCTCGCCGTCCAGGGCGCCGACGGCGCGCGCTTCACGCTGCACCGGCCGGCGACGGCCTACCCGCACCTCGTGCGGGCCGCCGAGCAACTCCTCGACGAGTGGAGCCTCGGCGACCGGCGCGACGTGCCGACGCGCCACCTCTCCTACGGCGAGCAGCGGCAGCTCGAGCTGATCCTGGCGCTCGCCGCGCGGCCGCGCGTCCTGCTGCTCGACGAGCCGACGGCCGGCCTGTCTCCGGCCGAGACCGCCGCGGTGGCCGCCATGGTCCAGCGCTTCCCGCGCGACGTGACGCTCCTGCTCATCGAGCACGACATGGACGTCGCGCTGGCGCTAGCCGAGCGCGTCGTCGTCCTCCACCATGGCCGCGTGCTGGCCGAGGGTACGCAGGCCGAGATCCGCAAGGACCCGCGCGTGACCGAGATCTACCTGGGGACCGACGATGCTTGAGGTCCGCGACGTCCACGCGGGGTACGGCGAGAGCATGATCCTCCAGGGCGTGTCGTTGCAGGTCGGGCAGGGACAGGTCGCCACCGTGCTCGGACGTAACGGCGTCGGCAAGACGACGCTCATCCGCGCCATCGGAGGCCTGATCCCCGTGCGTCGCGGCGCGGTCGTGCTGAAGGGCGACGACGTCACCGGGCTGGCCGCTCACGAGATCGCCCGGCGCGGCGTCGGCCTCGTCCCGCAGGGCCGGCGCGTGTTCGCGTCGCTCGACGTGCGTGAGCACCTGGCGGTGGGCGATCGGCGCGGCAACGGTCGCGGATGGAACCTCTCGCGGGTGCTCGATCTCTTTCCCCGCCTGCGCGAACGCTTGCACCATCGTGGGGGCAAGCTCTCGGGCGGCGAGCAGGCCATGCTCGCCTGCGGCCGGGCGCTCGTCGGCAACCCCGACGTTTTATTGATGGATGAGCCGTCGGAGGGCCTGGCGCCGCTCCTCGTGCGAGAGCTGGGGCGGATCATCGCTCAGCTCAAGACGGAGGGAACGACGATCTTGCTGGTCGAGCAGAACCTGGCCTTCGCGTTGCGCGTGGCCGACCGGGTGTACCTGATGAGCAAGGGCCGCATCGTCCACGAGTGCTCGCCGGAGGAGCTGCGGGCGAGTCCGGAGTTGAAGGGGAAATTTTTGGGTGTGTGAGAGTACTTTTGTGGATAGCCGCCACCGCGTGCACGTAAGTTGCCACATAGTGGCACGTACTTAGCTAATGGCACGGATCGTGTACTGGTTAGTGCTCCTTATGCCGCCATTGCTCGAACAATTCTCTGCGCCCGGCGCGATGGAGTAACACTTTGCCTGTTCAGCGAGCACCTGGTTCGACGAGCGTCATCGATGTCCTGGACCGTGTCCTGGACAAGGGTATTGTGATCGATGCCTGGATGCGCGTTTCCGTCATGGGCATCGACCTGATCACCGTTGAAGCCCGCGTCGTCGTGGCCTCCATCGAGACCTACCAGCATCAGATCGGAGAGGTCAGGCTGCGAGCTCTCGCTTCCACCCCGGCCGTCCTGGACGGCAACGGACGCAAGTCACCGCCTCAGAAGTGCGCGCGATGCAACAGGACTCTGGGAGACGTCGACCGCGTGATGTTCATGCATGGCGATCTCTTCCACGATCAGTGCTGGCGCGAGCTCCGCGTTCCGAGGCACTCTCAACTCGATCTGGGCTCGAGGGAGCGCGTCCCGGCGTAGGTCGGCTGCGGACGCCTATTCCACGCCGCGCGGCGGGCGCCCCGGCGAGGCGTCGCGAGATACCGCCGCCACCGCCTGACCCGCCAGCAAGCCGCGCAATTCTTCATCGGTGTGCCGCGCCGAGAACGCGCGGAACGTGTCGCCGTTCTGCCGCTCGCGGAGATAGCTTCTCAGCAAGCGCTCGATGGCGTCGGGCACCTCGGTCGCCGGTGCACGATAGCCGACGGGCCGCGCCGTGTGCTGGTGCTTGCCCACACCGCCGCCGACGCAGAAGTAATAGGCGTCGACCATCGTGCCCTCGACCTTCGTCTTCTTCCCTTCGATGCCGAGATCGGCGATCCAGTGCTGGCCGCAGCTGTTGGGACAGCCGGTGACGTGGATCTTCAGGTGCTGGTCGAAGCCGGGCATCCGCGCCTCGAGCTCCTCCACCAGCCAGCGCGCGAAGCCCTTGGTCTCGGTGAGGGCGAGCTTGCAGAACTCGGTGCCCGTGCACGCGATGGTCCCGCGCCAGAACGGTGAGCCCTGGACCCGGAGGCCGGCCGCTTCGATCTCCCGCGCCAGCTCACCGGCCCGCTCGCGGCGAACGTTGAGGATCAGGAGGTTCTGCATCGTGGTCGTGCGCAGCTCGCCGGTGCCGTAGCGCTCGGCCAGATCGGCCATGGCCCGCATCTGCTCGGCGGTGAGACGACCCCGCAGGACCGCGGCGCCGGCGTAGACGTAGCCGTCCTGCTTCTGCGCGTGAATGCCGACGTGATCGCGATACACGTCGTCGGGCGGCTCTTCGGCGACGGCGGGCTCGAGAGCGAAGCCGATGCGCCGCTCGAGCTCGGCCTGGAAGCGCTCGGCGGTCCAGCCGTGCTGCAGGAAGAGGAACTTCAGCCGCGCCTTCTCGCGGTCCTGGCGCAGCACGTCGCTGTCGCGGAAGATCTCGGTGATCCCCCGGATGACCGGCAGCGCCTGGTTCCAGCGGATGAACGCGTTCAGCCGCACGGCGAGGTGCGGATTGGTGGAGAGGCCGCCGGCCACGCGCAGCGAGAAGCCGGTCTCGCCGCTCTGCGGATGGCGAATGGCCGTCATCCCGACGTCGTTGATCTCCGGATACGAGCACCAGGCGCGGCAGCCGGCGATCGTGATCTTGTACTTGCGCGGCAGGTTGTAGAAGTCAGGATTGCCGTTCAGCATCCGCGTGGCGGCCTGCACGAGCGGCGAGGCGTCCACCAGCTCGTCGGCGTCCACGCCGGCGACCGGGCACCCCGTGATGTTGCGCGTCACGTCGCCGCACGTGCCCATCGTCGAGAGCCCGGCTCGCGTGAGGTTCTCCAGGAGATCGGGCAAGTCCTCGATCGGCACCCAGTGGAGCTGGAAGTTCTCGCGGACGGTGATGTCGGCCACGCCGCGCGCGCTGCGCTCCGCGAAGCCCGCGATCGTCCGGAGCTGGTGGGAGAAGAGCTGGCCGTTCGGGATGCGGATCCTCACCATGAAGTAGGGTACGGCCTTGCCCTCGCCGCTCTTGCCGCCGACGGCGCCGATGCCGTCGCCTTGCGTGTAGGCGCCCCACCAGCGGAAGTACGTGTTGAGCCACGGCGCGGGGATCGATTGATACCCTTCGCGGGCGAAGCGCCGGATCTCGGCGATCGCCTCCCAGGGATTCGTCGCGTGCTTCAGTCGCTCGGCGCGCTGGGCCTTCGTCTCCTTGGGAGCCGTCGACGGCGCGGCCGGCGCCGTCGCGACCTCGGCGCCGCGCACCCAGTTGCGGAGGATCTCGGCGACCTCGGGCCGCGCGAACTCCGTCGGCACCAGCTCGCCGCGCCCGAGCAGCTCGCGCACCACCGCGCCGCTCAACGCCATGCGGTCCTGCGACGCGTGTGGGCAGGTCTTGGGCGAGGTGACGGCCTCGCAGCGGCGGCAGTAGAAGGTCTCGTCGAAGAAGAGGGGCGTGATCCCCAGCTCGGCCGGCTCGAACGCGCGGAAGATGTCGTCGACGGTCATCGGCGCGAAGGTGCTCTCGATCCCGGCGTATTCGCGGCCCACGATGAAGTGCGTGCATCCGTAGTTCTTCCTGACGAGGGCGTGGAACAGGGTCTCGCGGGGCCCGGCGTAGCGGATGGCGCCGGGGAAGACCGCGAGCACGACGCGGTCCTTTGGATAGTACTGCTCGACCAGCACCTGGTAGCACCGGACGCGCACTTCCGACGGCAGCTCGTCGAGCTTCGTCTGTCCCACCAGCGGGTGGATGAAGAGCCCGTCCACCGGCTCCAGCGCACACTTCTGGATGTACTCGTGAGCGCGGTGCATCGGCTGATGGCTCTGGAAGCCGACGACGGTCTGCCAGCCGAGCTGTCGGAACCGCGCGCGTGAGTCGGCAGGATCGAGGCGGAACGCGTCGAAGCCCTTGAGCGGTTGCCGCGCGATCAGATCCACCGGCCCCGCCAGCAGGACGTCACCGCGCGTGAGCTGGTACTGAGCGCCCGGATGCCGCGGATCGTCGGTGCCGTAGACGAGCCGGGCTTCCTCGCGGCCGTTGTACGCGAAGTGCTCCTCGACGTGGAGGATGCCGAGCGGCTCCTCCCAGGGCGTGACGAGGGCGATGTCCTCACCGACGCGGATGGTCCGGGCGGCGGTCTGCCGGACGGCGAGCGTGATCGGCAGCGTCCAGGGAAGCCCGCTGAGCAGGCGCATTTCGTTCAGGACCGTCCGGTAGTCCGCCTCGCCCATGAAGCCCTCGAGCGGGCTGTAGGCGCCGACCGCGAGCAGCTCGAGGTCGGACATCGTCCGCGCGTTGAGGGCGATCCGCTTCAGCGAGCCGGCACGCTCGCGCGCGTCGCGCAACGCGTCGCCGCGCAGCACCCGATCGACCAGCCGCCCGCCGTGGGGGGAAATTTCCACGTTTTTCACGCTCCTCGCGTTCGAATTCTACGCGCGGACGCCTCGCGTGTCATGGGGAAGCGGCACGTCTATTAATGCCTTCGTCGATGATTGGCCCCGGTGTCACGATGGTGGAGTGCCCGACGACGTGACGTTCGAAGCAGGTGCAGTGACCCGGCCCGCGACGGCGCCGGTCACGGGCCACGCCGTCGGCGCGACGTTCACCGGGCACGGCAGTGAGTACTTCCGCATCTGGGTCGTCAACGTGTTGCTCACGCTGCTCACGCTCGGCCTGTACTCGGCGTGGGCGAAGGTCCGAAAGGCCACGTACTTCAGGCGCAACACGTGGATCGATGGCCACGTGTTCGATTATCACGGCAACCCCGTCGCCGTCCTGCGTGGACGCCTCGCGGCGGTGGTGCTGCTGTCCGCGTACACGTGGGCGTTTCAGTTCTCGAACGCCGCCGGCGTGCTGACCGTGACCGTCCTCTGTGCCACCGGCCCGTGGCTGTTCATGAGGGCCCAGCAGTTCTCGCTCGCGAACACGAGCTTTCGTGGACTCCGCTTCGGCTTCCGCGCGCGAGCGGGGGAGGCCTACTGGACCGTGTTGCCGGTGCTCGTTCTCTGGTTCGTCCCGATGGTGGATGCGGCGTTCATGCGTGGCGAGGCCTGGATCTACTGGACCCCGACGGTCGTCACCATCTTCGCGTGGCCGTGGATGCATCATCGGCTGAAGGCCTACCAGCGCCGCAACGCGATGTACGGCGATCGCGGCTTCACGTTCACCCCGGCGACGCTCCGTTTCTACGCCGTCTACGCCAAGGGCCTCGGGTTCGTCGTCCTCGGCGGAGCCCTCGCCGTGACCAGCATCGGCGTGGCCTTCGCGTGGTGGCACGGATCACGAATGCTCCTCGTTCCGTCGAGGACCGAGGCCTGGATCTATGGGGCGCTGGCCGCACTGGCCTTCTACGTCGTCGCGTGGCCCTACTACGCCGCGCGGCTGCAGCACGTGGTCTGGAGCCGGACCCGCCTGGGAGAGATCCACTTCCGGAGCGAGATCAAGGCCCGGCCGCTGCTGCGCATCGTTCTGAAGAACGTGGGGTTGACCCTGCTCACCGGCGGCGTGTACTGGCCGTGGGCCACCATGGCGATGGCGCGCTATCGCATCCAGTGCGTCCACATCGAGTCCGGCGTCCCACTTTCGGCTCTGGCGGCCAGCGTCGCGGCGCGGCCCGTCACCGCGGCGGGCGAAGGGGCGACCGACGCGTTCGGGTTCGATATCGGGCTATGAGCCTGACCACGTTCTGCGCGTTTCGCTTCGACGGACGTCATGCCGAGGCTGTCCCCGTCATCGTACGCCTCGATGACGGCGACCTCGTCGTCGAGACTGTGGACGGCACCCTGGTGGATCGGAACCGACTCCATCGCACGGTCGTCTCCGAGCCGCTCGCGCGTGCGCCGCGCGTGGTCTGGTTGCCGGGCGGGGCCGCACTCGAAGTGCTCGACGCCGACCGCGCCTTCGCGCGCGAGCTCGCGAGCTGGGGCGTGCGCTCCTCGATCGCCGTGCGCCTGCAGCAACGGTGGCCAGGAGTCGTCGCCGCGCTGGCGCTTATCGTGGCGATGCTCGGCCTCTTCTACTTCAGGGGACTCCCGGCCACCGCCCGCTGGCTGGCCTTCAAGATACCGCCGCGCCTCGAGGAGCGCATGGGGGAGCAGGTGCTCCGCGTCCTCGACAAGCACTATGTGCGACCGAGCGTCCTCGACGTGGAGCGACGCCGACGCATCGCCGAGCGGCTGAGCCGGGCGGCGGCCGCGGCAGCTCCTGGCGTGCGATACCGGCTCGAGTTTCGTGCGGCCGGCAACGAGGGCGTCAACGCCCTCACCCTTCCCGGCGGGGTCATTCTGGTGCTCGACGGCCTCGTACGGTTTGCGGGCGACGAAGACGCGGTACTGGGCGTGCTCGGTCACGAGCTCGGCCATGTCGTCCAGAAGCACTCCGTGCGCCAGGTGCTTCAGTCGGTCGGCGTGGGCGCAGTTGCCAGCCTGCTCTGGGGAGACTTCTCCGGGGTGGCGGCCAGCGTCCCCATCGTGGCCGGAATGCTTGGCTACTCGAGGGAATTCGAGCGGGAGGCCGACGAGTTCACCATTGCGTTCTTGCGCGCCCAGCACCTGTCCGCCCGGCCGCTCTATCGGTTTTTCGTCAAGGTTCACAAGTGGCAGGGACGCCCCGAGGACGGGCGGGTTCCCGACTTCCTGTCGACGCATCCCTCTACCGAGGAGCGTCTCGACCGCCTCCGCCGAGAGATTCGGTAAAGGCTGCCGTTTCGTTATGCGTTGAGCCGGGGCGAGCGCTAAGCTCGTTAGCATGCCGAAGCATCCACTCACCGTGTTTCTTCCCGCTGCCGGCCTGGGCGAACGGCTGCGGCCCGTGACGAATCACCTGCCCAAGCCGCTCTTGCCGATCCTGGGCAAGCCGATCATCGAGCGGATCCTGGAGCGACTCACGGCGGTCGCGGAGGGCACGATCGGCATCAACCTGCACTGGAAGGCCGAGCTGCTGCGTGCCTGGGCCGGGACGTCGCGCTGGCGCGACCGGATCACCTTCTTTCCCGAGGACCCGATCCTCGGCACGGGCGGCGCGCTCAAGAACGCTGAAGCGCTCCTGTCGCGCGGCCCCTTCATCGTCCACAACTCCGACATCCTGCTCGACATCGATTTCTCGCGGCTGATCGAGGAGCATCTCTCTTCGGGCAACACGGCGACGCTCGTGTGTCACCGGCTGCCCGCGCTGAGCAACGTGGTGATCGATCGCCACCGCCAGGTGCTGGACGTCGAGAATCCCGGGGCCTCGAGGCCGGACCCGTCGCACGTGGCCGAGAAGGTCGCGTACACCGGCGTCGCAATCTACTCGCCGGAGATCCTCGCGTTCCTGCCTTCGGGCGTCTCGCACGCCACCGTCGCCTGGATCGCCGCGTCGAAGGCCGGCCGCAAGGTCCGGGCGATGGACGTCACCGGGTGCTACTGGAACGACGTGGGCGATCCGACGACCTATGCGCGGGGCGTGCTCGACGCCCTCCGAGAAGACGGCGAGACGATCTATCTCTCGCCGGCGGCCCGCTGCCGCCGCCTCGAGACCGACGGCTACGTCGTGCTGGAATCCGGCTGCGAGATCCAGGACGGATCGCGGCTCAGGAACTGCATCGTGATGCCAGGCGCCGACGTCTCCGGACATCACGAGAACGAGATCGTCGGCCCCGATTACATGATGTTCCTGTCGGAGTCCGACGTGCAGCCGTCGCTCCACGCCATCGAGAAGAAACGCGTCTCGATGAGCGATGCGTTCTTCGCGCGCCACTTCGGCGTTCACACCGCCGATGCCAGGGTCTGGTCCGACGCGGTCCTGATCGGCCTCGGCGGCTCGGACCGCCGTTACTTCCGCGTGAAGCACGACGACCGCACCGCCGTCCTGATGGAGTGCCGCCCGGAGGACCCGGACTTCGAGCGGCACATGGCCTACACCGGCTTCCTCGCCCACCACGGGGTGCCCGTGCCCGCGCTGTTCTCGGCCGACAGCCCGAACAAGCGCGCCCTGTTCGAGGACCTCGGCGACACCTCGCTCTACGCGTATCTCAAGCTGCCCCACGACGCCGCGAGCGTCGAGGGCATCTACCGGGCTGTCTTGCGGAGCCTCGTGACGCTGCACGCGACGGCCACCCAGCACGTGCACGAGTGCCTGCTGCTGAAGACGCGCATCTTCGACTACGACTATCTCAGGTGGGAGACGACGTATTTTCTCGACCGCTTCGTCACGGGCCTGCGCAAGCACGCGATCGCCAACCGGCCCGCCATCGACGCCGAGCTCCACCGCCTGGCCCAGTTCGTGGATGCTCAGCCCCGGCGCATCATCCATCGCGACTTCCAGTGCCAGAACATCATGATCCACGCCGGGGTGCCCCGCTTCATCGATTACCAGGGGGCGCGCATGGCCCCGCCGGCGTACGACATCGCCTCGGTGCTCTGGGATCCGTACTATCGCCTCGACGACGGCGTGCGCGAGCGGCTGCTGGCCTACTACGTCGGCGAGATGAAGAACGATGCCTTCACGGCCTTCGACGAAGCGGCCTTCACGCCGAGCGTGATCGCCTGCCGTCTCCAGCGCCACATGCAGGCGCTGGGCGCCTACGGATTCCTCACCGAGGTCAAGGGCAAGACGCACTTCCTCAAGCACGTCCCCGAAGCGTTGAGGCTGCTCAAGGCCGAAGCCGCCGAGGCGCGCCAGGAATATCCAGAGCTCGCCAGGCTGGTCGCGGCGCTCTGAGCGGTCGCGTCAGAAGTCGATCAGCGTGCGGTCGAGAGGAAGCTGCCTCTCGCGCTTCGTGGGCTTGAGCAATTGCCGGGCGGGTAAGCTCGCTGCGCCGGAAAGCGCCGAGTCCAGCGAGGCCTCGCCGACGATGGTGGCAAGACCGAAGGCACTGAACACGAAGGGCACGCCATTCGATCCCAGTGGAGACGGGCCGGCCATGACGTGGAAGTGCAGATGCGGGCCCGAGGTGTTTCCGGTGTTGCCGAGCCGTCCCAGCTCCTGACCAGCCTCGACCCGGTCGCCGCGGACGACCTTGACGCTCTTCGGCTGAAAGTGCGCGTAGAACGTGTAGATCCCCCCTCCGTGGTCGAGCACCACGAAATTGCCGTCGACGTTGTCCACGGTGATCGTGTGCGGGTCGGGCAGGGAGCCGGGGATCTGATCGGACAGATCGTTGCGCGAGGCGACGACGCGGCCGGCCGCGGCGGCGCGGACGATCGCGCCATAGCCGACCCAGCTCCGCACGTTCGCGGCGTCGCCCACCACCAGCCGGCCCTCGGCGTCGGCTTGGACGAAATCGATGGCGAACCGCTGAGAGTCGTAGAGCCTGCCATTGACGGGCAGAATGGCGCCGCGATGCGCCCCGGTACCGTCACAACAACCGTTGACGACGAGCCAGCCCTTGCCCTCGAGCGGAGGCCGCAGGACTGGCGCCGCCCGCGCGGGCACCTCGAGCGGGGCCAGGCGGTAGCTGATCGGCGATGGCGCCGTGGCGGCGGGGCTGATCGCCGCGAGCGCATCGAGTCGGTGGTCGAGAAGCCGTGGAACGGTTTCTGCCGAAGAGAAGGCGAGCGATAGCAGGACCACGCGTGATTCGTTGGCGGGCAGTTCGAGGCTCGCGGCCGGCCGCGCATTCATCGCGCGAAGCATGCCGAGGAGCTGGTCACCC
>Ga0209377_1000907_pt1 | contig 20019 bp, 16 predicted proteins | sample GraSoiAngelo_141_FD_185898 | JGI IMG/M metagenome (GOLD analysis project Ga0209377, IMG submission 185898) | Grasslands soil microbial communities from the Angelo Coastal Reserve, California, USA - 14_0929_12_40cm (SPAdes) (version 2) | ecosystem: Environmental > Terrestrial > Soil > Grasslands ...
ACCCCACTTTCGCTTTGGGCGTGGGCGCCGAGTACGCGATCGCGGACGAAGGCCTGGGGCCGCGCGCCGTTCCGCCTTTGAAAGGCCACGCCGGCCTCGCGCGCCACATGGCCGACGCGCTCGTGAACGACGAGTTCGACATCTCCGTTTTTCAGGACCTGCCGATCGACCACGGCGTGCACTCGCCCCTCACCATGTTCTGGCCGCCCTCGCCCGGCTGGCCCGGGAAGATCGTGCCGATCGAGATCAACGTGCTCCAGCATCCGATTCCCACGCCCGCACGCTGCTGGAAGCTCGGGCAGGCCGTGCGCCGCGCCGTGCTCTCGTATCCCGAGGACCTGAAAGTGGTCATCGTCGGCACCGGAGGACTCTCGCACCAGATGAACGGGGAGCGCGCCGGCTTCAACAACGAGAAATGGGACAGGAAGTTCCTCGATCTGATCGCGCGCGACCCTAAGAAACTCGTGGCGATGCGCCACGCGGATTACATCCGGCTGGGCGGCACCGAAGGGGCGGAGGAGATCATGTGGCTCGCGATGCGCGGCGCGCTCTCGCCGCGCGCGAGGAAAATCCACCAGAGCTACTACCTGCCGATGACCACCGCGATGGCGGTGGCGCTGTTCGAGGAGCCCGACGCGAAGGCTGCACCGAGGAAAGCACGTTCCGCGCGCAAGACGCGCCGAGACAGCGGACGCGCGTCGGCCTAGGGTCTGTCATTCTGAGCGAAGCGAAGAATCTGCTTTTCCTGTGAACCCCCAACTGAAAGGCACCGAGAAACTCGAAGGCACCTACCTCTTCGACCTTGCCACGAGCGCAAAGGCGCTTCGCCTCAACCGTTTCCTCCACGGCTTCACCGTGCCCAGCAACCGCGCGCTCTTCAAGGACAACCCCGAAGCGGCATTCGACAGGGCCGGTCTCACCGCCGAAGAACGCCGCATGGTGCGCGAGCTCGACTGGGCCGCGCTTATGCGCTACGGAGCGAGCTTTTTCTGCCTCGAGAAGCTCGGGCGCGTCAAAGGCGTATCCAACCCCGAGATGGTCGCGGGGTTCCGCGGAGAATCGCTGGAAGAATTTCTCAAGACACGAAACGTTCCCGGCGCCCGCTAGACGGGCGGCAATCTCAAAGCGTAGACTGGCACACGGAATCGGCGTTTTCGGAAGACGATTGAACCTCAGCCACATGGCCAGGCACGCAATCCTCGCCTATTCAGTCGCCTTCCTCGCCGCTTGCTTCGGCGCCTCTTGCACCGCGCCCACGCCAACGCAGGAACCGCCGCTGACGCTCGTGAAGTGGGATGACCTGCCCCTCGAGCTGAAGAAGATGTCGGTGCCGCCCTACTCGGCCATCTCGTACTGCGCGCTGCGCGCCAGCTCGCAAGGTTCGGACGCGGAAGCGGTGAGGGCGGATCTGGCGGAGTGCTTGAGCGCCGACCTGCTGGCAACCCAGGGCACCTTCGTCGTTTGCCACCTTGCCGCCAGTAATTTCCAAGGGAAGGCGTATGCCGAGCAACGCAGAAAATGCCTCATTCAAAACGGGGCGAAACCTGGCTAGAACACTCAATGGAGCCTGTCATGCGAAAACCCCTCCTCCTCCTTCTGGCCGCTCTGCTCGCCGCATTCGCGGTGGCCGCGCCGCTTCCGTACGATGAATCGGCCGACGCCAAGGCGGCCGTTCAACAGGCGCTCGCCGCCGCGAAGGAGAGCCGCACCCCCGTTTTCGTCATCTTCGGCGCGAACTGGTGCGAAGACTGTCGCGCCCTGGACCGCGCGATCCAGAGCGGCAAGAGTGCGGAGCTGCTCGCTCGGGAGTTCAAGGTAGTCAAGGTCGACATCGGGAACTTCGACCGAAACCTCGATCTCGTCGCCGCATACGGCAATCCCATCAAGAAAGGAATTCCCGCTGCCGTGGTTCTTTCTCCAAACAACGAGGTCCTCTACGCCACGCGTGCCGGCGAGCTCGCCGATGCCCGGCGCATGAGCGAAAGCGGCATCTACGACTTCCTCAGGAAGGTCACCCAAACGGCGAAAGCGAAGCGGTAGCTAGCGCGCACGCGCTCCGCGCCAGCCCTGGGGAATCGAGGACAGCAGCTTCTTCGTGTAGGGGTGCTGCGGGTTGCGATAGATGTCGTCCGAATTGGCGACCTCGACGACCTCGCCCTCGTTCATGACCATCACTTGGTCGGCCATGTATTTGACCACCGCTAGGTCGTGCGAGATGAAGATGTAGCTCATGTGGTGCTCGTCCTGCAGGTCTTGCAGCAGATTCAGGACCTGCGCCTGGATCGAGACATCGAGCGCCGATACCGCCTCGTCGCAGATGAGCACATCCGGCTTCATGGTGAGGCAGCGGGCGATGGCGATCCGCTGTCTCTGGCCTCCGGAGAATTCGTGCGGATACTTGAAGAACGAAACCTCGGGGAGCCCCACTTCCTCCAGCAACTTGTAGACCCTGTCGCGGCGCTCGCCTTCGCTGGACGCAATGCGGTGCACATGGAGTGGCTCCATAAGAAGCTGGCCGATCGTGAAACGCGGATTGAGCGAAGCATAGGGGTTCTGGAAGACGATCTGGATGCGGCGCTTGTACGGCATCATCTCGTCCTGTGGGATGGACAGCAGATCCTTGCCGTCGAACAAGGCCTCGCCGCTCGATTCCCCCCGCAGGCGCAGCAGCGTCAGCGCGACGGTCGTCTTGCCCGAGCCCGATTCGCCCACTATACCCAGGGTCTTCCCCCGGGCCAGCTTGAAGGAGACGTCCTTGACCGCCTTGAATTCCCTCTTTCCGAACAAGCCCTCGCGCGAGTAGAAGCTCTTGCCCAGGTGGCGCACCTCGAGAATGATCTCTTCGTCGCCTCGCAGCCCGCGACTGCGTTCCTCCACATTTCCCCCGGCGAGCGGCCCGGGCTTCATGAAATCGTCGATCACGGGCAGCCTCCTGGGACGCCGCGTGAGCTGCGGCCGGCAAAGCAGCAGCGCCCGCGTGTACGCGTCCCGCGGCGCCTCGAATATCTGCTCGACTCTCCCCTGCTCCCTGATGTCGCCCTCGCGCATCACTACCACGTAGTCGGCGATCTCGCCCACCAGGGCGAGATCGTGGGTGATGAACAGCACTGACATGCGCAGGCGCTTCTGCAGCGCGGCGATCAGCTCCAGGATCTGCTTCTGGATGGTCACGTCGAGCGCGGTCGTCGGCTCATCCGCGATCAGCAGCTTCGGCTCGCACGCGATCGCTATCGCGATCATCGCGCGCTGCTGCTGGCCGCCCGAGAGCTGGAACGGATAGGCGTCGATCTTCGTCTCGGGCTCGGGGATCCCGACCTCGCGCAGGAGCTCGAGGGCGCGTGCCCGCGCCTGCCTCCCCGTCATGCCGAGATGCTTGGTCAGGACCTCGGTGATCTGGAAGCCGATCGTGAACACGGGGTTCAGGGAGCTCATCGGCTCCTGGAAGATCATCGAAATATCCGCGCCCCGCAGTTTCTGCAGTTCCCCGGGCGCGAGGGCGAGAAGATTGCGCCCGCCGTACAGGATCTGGCTCCCCGGGGGCACCGTCGAGTTCTCCCTGGGGAGCAGGCCCAGGATCGCTAGGGCCGTCACCGACTTGCCGCTTCCGGATTCCCCGACCAGCGCGACGGTGCTGTTCACCGGTATGTCGAGGCTGATGCCCTTGACCGCCTGAGTGACCGTCGTCCTGTCGAGGCGAAAATCCACCTTCAGATCGCGTATTCCGATCAGGGTTTCGGGGCTGTTCGCGAAGGTCATTTGAGCTTCGGGTCGAGCGCGTCGCGCAGGGCATCGGTGAACAGGCTGAACCCGGTGACGAGCAGGGCCATGGCAAGCGTTGCCGCGGCGAGCTGCCACCAGTATCCGAGGATCAGCTCGCTCTGGGCTTCGTTGAGCATGCTGCCCCACGAAACCGTGTCCACGCCGACGCCGAAACCGAGGAAGCTCAGCACCACCTCCGATTTGATGAAGAGAACGACGTGCAGCGAAAGCTGCACCAGTACTACGTGGCTCACGTTCGGAAGGATATGCACGAACATGCGCCGCGCATGCGAGGCGCCGATCGCGTCGGCGGCCTGAATGTATTCGCGCACCTTGTGCTTGAGGTATTCCGCTCGGACGAGGCGAAAGATCCCGGTCCAGCCGGTGAGGCCCAGGATCAGGATCACGGTGAGCGTCCCCTTCTGGTTCAGCACCGCGGCGATCGCGAGGATCAGCAGCAGGTAGGGTATCGACGTGAAGACGCTGTAGAACCAGTTGAAGAAATCGTCGATCCAGCCCCCGTAATAGCCGGCCAGCGCGCCGAAGACGGTGGCGAGAAACGCGGCGAGAAGCGCAGCCACCAGCCCCACGAACATCGACGTCTCCGTTCCCTTGATCGTTTTTTGCAGGACGTCGCGGCCCCATCTGTCTCCGCCGAAGACGAGCGTAGGCGACTGGGCTTCCGCGACCGACGCGGCGCCCGACGCGGCCCTGATCTCGGCGAGCACCCCGGCGAGCGGGTCGAAGGGGTTCTCCACGCCCGTCCTCTCGCCGCCGTGGGACCCCGGCGCTGACGGGCCGCCATCGGCGACTTCGGGCCCCATGAAGGTCGGCGGCGCGTAGTTGACGCCGACTTCCTTCGACCAATCGGCCGCGATGAGGTGCAGGCCCGACGCCGCCATGAGACCGAAGAAGAACACCACGATCAGGAACGAGGCGAGCCCCACGCGGTCGCGGCAGAAGCGGCGCCAGGCGAGGGTCCACAGCCCGGGGGATTCGGCGCGTTGCACGCCGATGGCGAGCGCGACGGCCTGGGTCATTTGAGCTGCACGCGTGGATCGGCCACCCGGTACAGCAGGTCGGCGATCAGATTGATGATCATCGTGGCGATCGCGACGTAAATGGTCACCGCCTTGATCACCGGAAAGTCGCTTCGCTCCACGGCCAGGATCACTTCCCGCCCGATCCCCGGGATCGAGAAGAAGCGCTCGATCAGGAACGCCCCCGCGAGCAGCCCCGGCAGCTGGATCATCACGTTGGTGATGATCGGAATCGAGGCATTGCGCAGCACGTGCACCCACATCACGCGCGCCTCGCTCATTCCTTTCGCCCGCGCGGTGCGCACGTAATCCTGATTGATCTCGTCCAGGAAAAAGGTTCGATAAAGCCGCGTATCGGGCGCGACTGAAACGATCACCCCGACGATGATCGGCAAAATGCTGTACTTGAGCAGGTTCTCGGCGAAGCCCTTGCCCCAACCCTGGACCGGGAACCAGCCGAGCTGGTACGCGAGGACGTACTGGAACACGATGATGTAGACGAGAATGCTGATCGACTGGCCGACGGTGCAGCTGATCATTACCATGCGGTCCGTCAGCGACCCGCGCACATAGGCGACCAGCATCGCCGCCGCGATCGCGAGCAGGGTGTCGACCGCCAGCAGCGGTACGAGCACCGTCAGCGAGGGGCCGAGCCGGGTGGCGAAGATCGCCGAAACTCTCTCGTTGGTCGCCCAGCTCTCGCCGAAGTCACCGGTCGCGATCTGCTGGATGAAGATCCACAGCTGGACGTAATACGGTCGATCGACGCCCAGTTGGCGGCGTATGTTTTCGATCTGCTCCGGGTTGGAGATCTTCCCGGCGAGCAGATAGGCCGGGTCGCCGCCGACCCAAGTGAACAGGAAAAAGACGAGCAGCACCACTCCGAGCAGGGTCGGAATGGTTTGCCACAGACGGCGAGTGACGTACGCGAGCATGGATTGGCCTCTCAGCCGCCTCGTTGCCCCGTGATTTCCTCGAAAAATGCCTTGGGCGAAGGATCGCGGCCGAGGAACTCGCGCACCATCTCGCCGGCGGGTCGTTGCCCTCCCCTCGCCAGGATCAGCTCGCGGAAGCGCCCTCCCACCGCAGGATTCATCAGGTTCTTTCCGTAGGCGGACAGCATGTCGAGCGCCAGAACCTCCGACCACATGTAGCCGTAGTACCCGGCGCCGTAGCCGCCGACGATGTGCTCGAAGGTTCCCGGAAACTGCGTGCCGGAGACGTGTCCGGCCGGCGTCTCGCTTTCCATGCGGACCCACTCCTGCATCGGATCGACCTCGGCTTCGCCGAAAAGCGCCATGTCGTACGATGCATAGAGGTGCTGCCGCCCGTACTGGATGCCGCGGCCGAAGGCATGCGCGGCGCGCAGGCGCTTGACCAGCGCGTCATCGACCTCCGGACATCCGCTGCAATGCCTGCGGATCAGCTGCAAGGATTCCTGCTTGCGCCCCCACTCTTCGTACATCTGGGACGGCGCTTCGACGAAATCGCGCTCGACATTGGTGCCGCCGTGACTGGCATAGCGCGTTCGCGACAGGACTCCGTGCAGGATATGGCCGAACTCGTGCAGCAGTGTTTCCAGCTCGCGGTGATTGAGGCCCTTGCTGTCGAAGTTGGCGACCAGCACGCTGATCGGGGTGCGCTTGGCGAGGAGGCTCGCGCTGCGTACCCCGAAGGCCGCGGCGTGGCTGTACTTGCCCTCGCGCGGAAACAGGTCGAGGTAGATCCCGCTCAGGAAAGCGCCGGTCCCAGCGTCGATCACGTCGTAGTAGCGGACCGAAGGATGCCACAGCGCTGATTTCGCCGGAACGAATTTGACCCCGTACATCTCCCCGGAAACCGCGAACACCCATGCGATGCTCGCATCGGTCGGGAAATAGGCCCGCAGGGCCTCCTGATCGACGTTGTAGCGGGCTCTCTTGAGCTGTTCTTGATAGTAGGGAACATCCCAGCGGTTGAGCGTCACCTCCTTCAGGTTCTTGCCCAGACGTTCGGCCTTGAACGCGCGCAGCTCCTCGATTTCCCTGCCCTCGATTTCGCGAACCTTGCCTTTGACTTCGTCGAGAAAACGGCTAACCGTCTCGGGGTTCCGGACCATGCGCCGGCGCGTCGCGAAATGCGCGTAGCTCGGCAGCCCGTACAAACCCGCTATCTCCCGCCGCAGGCGGGCCGCCTCGCCGAGCAGGTCGAGGTTGGCGGGCGTGCCGCGGTTGCTGAAGGCGATGTGATAGCGGCGGCGCGCCTCCTCGTTCTCCGCGTTGCTCATGAAAGGCTCGTACTCGGGATATTCGAACCCGAGCAGAAAATTTCCCTTGTCGTCGCGCCGCGCCCTCTCCAGGTAGGAGGCCGGCAGGCCCTTCGTTTCCTCGGTGGAGAAAGCGAGCCGCGTCTTGTTGTCGCGGATATTGCGCGCGAACGCCTGGCGAACTTCCTCCAGCCGCTGCAGGATCGCCTTCATGCGCGCGCGCTTCTCCGGGGGCAAGGCCACTCCCGTGTCCTCGAACGCCTCCACCACGTCCTGCTTGAGCTTGCGGTCGACATCGTCGGCGGGCGCGGCGCGCTGGAAACGCGCGTAAATCGCTTCGTTCTGGAGCAGCTCGGTGCTGAACTCGTTGATCTTGAGCAGGCAGGCCTCGCCCGCCGCGCGCGTCGCGGCATCGGGGGACATGTTGGTGAGCACCTCGACCGGCCCCTGCGTGTCCTCGACCAGGATCTGCAGGCGATCCCACGCGCGCGATACGCGCCCGGCTGCCGCCTGGGAGAGAGGCAGCTTCTCCAGGACGGCGACCTGGTCCCGCGAATTCGACAGCGCCCGGGCGCAGGCTCCCTCGATGCTGCGTGCGTTCCATATGGGGATCTGCGGATGCGGCGCCGTCCAGCCGCTCGAGGCGAATGCGCCGCAGAGCAGGACGAAAACGGGCAGGCGGGTGCCCATCACTTGCCGGCGCTCGAATCGAGGTCGAGGTACATCCATTCCTGATGCAGGGCCGGATGCCTCTTGTAGCCGATCACGCGCGGCTGCATCAGCATGTTGCGGACGCGGCTGTCGTTCATGATCCAGGCCGTATCCGCCTCCATCCTGCGCGCCATCGCCCAGTAGAGCTTGTTGCGCTCGGGGCCGTCTGGCAGCGTCTTGGATTTCTCGTAGAGCTTGTCGAACTCGGGCGACTGGTAGCACGCATTGTTGCTCTGCTGGGTGTTCGGGCCGTAGAGCAATTGCATGAAGTTGTCGCCATCGGGGTAGTCGGCGATCCAGGCCGCGTTGCGCATCATGATGCGGCAGCGCCTCTCGAGCTTGAGCAGTTCCGGGAAGCGGTCCTTGTGGATTTCCAGGCGGATCGCGATCGAATCGAGCGAGCGCTGCATCAGCTCGTCGTACGGGCGGTCGCGCTCCGTCGACGAGAAGCGGATCACCAGCGGCTTGCCGTCGGGCATCCTCCGGTAACCGTCCGCGCCCTTCTTGTAGCCGAACCGGTCGAGCAGGGCGTTGGCGGTCTTGGGATCGTACGGAATGCTGTTCACGTAGTTCGGATCGTAGCCGGCGATGCCGGGCGGGATCGGATGCTCGGCGCGGACCGCCTGTCCCTTGCGCAGGATCCTGATCCGCTCGCCGGTCTTGTACGCCATGGCGATGGCGCGGCGCAGGGCGATCCTCTCCAGGCTGTATCCGCCGACCGGATTCGGCTGATCGCCTATTTTTTCCAGCATGTTGAAATAGGTGTAGGTGATTTCCGGATCGACGGTGCGGTTCAGCTTGATTCCGCGCTTGAGGAACGCGGGCTTCAGCTTGCCGTCCGCGGTCATGAAGGTCGTCGCGACGTCCCACAACTGGTACTCGAGATCGGTCTCGCCCTTTTCGAAGGCGAGCCACCGGCTCTGCGTTTCCTCCATGATGCTGATCTCGACGTTGCCGATCGCCGGCAGCCTCTTGCCTTTCATCTGCGCCGCGATCTCCTTGTCGAGCGGGTCGTCGCCCGGCTGGAAATCCCAGATTTTTTCGCGGTAACCGGGGTTCGCCTCCAGGATGATCTTCGAGGAACGCGCGTAGTGCTTCAAGCGATAAGGGCCGGAACCGACCGGGTGGGCGCTCGTGTCCTCGCCGTAGAGCTCGATTACTTCCCGCGCCACCGCGCCGCTCAGATCGAACGCAAGGATGTGCGAAAGGCCATAGTCGATTTCCTTGAGGTGAATTCGCAGGGTATACCGGTCCGGGACTTCGAGTCCTGGGACCTTCGCGTCGTAATCGAACCGGCCCGCCTTCCTGGCCCGGGCGCCGAGCTCGTCCAGCCCGACGATCTTCCCCTCGAACAGGAACGCGTACGGCGAGCGGTTCCGGGGATCGAAAAAACGCTTGATCGAATACGCGTAGTCCTCCGCGGTGAGCTCCCGCCTTTTCCCCTTGAACGCCGGGTCGGGAGTGAAATAGATGCCTTTCTTGATCTTGAACGTGTAGGTCTTGCCGTTGTCGGTGATCAGCGGCAGCGATTCGGCCGCGAGTGGCACGAGTTTGGACGGACGCGCGAGATAGTCGTAGGTGAGCAGCCTGTCGTATATGGCCTCGATGACCATGCCCGAGTAGTAGTCCGATGTCCGGGTCGGATCGAAGCCGGTTTCGGCCACCTGGAAGGTGACGCGGAGCGTCTTGCTCATATCCGCTGCATGGGAAACAGCGGGCTGGGTCAGCGCGGAGAGCATCAGCGTTGCTCCAAGCCAAGTTGACTTATCGCTCATGGTCGGAGGAGGTCCGCAAGGAACGGGACGTAATCTAGCACCTCCGCTACAATCGCGCGATCTTGATACAGGAAAGAGGCAAGATGGCGTTTCTCGCCGGCAAGCGTATCCTGATCACGGGCCTGCTCTCCAATCGCTCGATCGCCTACGGGGTCGCCAAAACCGCCCGGCGCGAGGGCGCGGAGCTCGCGTTCACCTACCAGAACGAGCGCTTCAAGGACCGCGTCACGGAGATGGCCGCCGAGTTCGGAAGCACGCTGGTCTTCCCCTGTGACGTCGCGAGCGACGCCGAGATCGCGGCGCTCTTCCCCGAGCTCGGAAGGAAGTGGACTGCGCTCGACGGACTGGTGCACGCGATCGCCTTTGCGCCGCGCGAGGCGATCACCGGCGATTTCCTCGAAGGCCTGTCGCGGGAGGCGTTCCGGATTGCGCACGACGTGAGCAGCTACAGTTTTCCGGCGCTCGCCAAGGCCGCGCTGCCGCTTATGCAGGGACGCCCTGCGGCCCTGGTCACCCTCACTTACCTCGGAGCCGATCGGGTGGTCCCGGGCTACAACACCATGGGACTCGCCAAGGCGAGCCTGGAGGCGAGCGTGCGCTATCTCGCTGCCAGCCTCGGACCGAAAGGTATTCGCGTCAACGCCGTCTCGGCCGGACCGATCAAGACTCTCGCGGCGAGCGGGATATCGGGATTCAGCAAGATCCTCAGGTACGTCGAGGAAAATTCTCCGCTGCGACGAAACGTCACGACAGTTGACGTGGGCAATGTAGCGGCGTTCCTGCTGTCCGACCTGGCAGCCGGGGTGACCGGCGAGATTATCTACGTGGACGGCGGATTCAATACGGTCGTGGGCGCCCTGCCCGCGTCCGGAGCATCCGAGTAGCTTTTCTACTGCGTCTTTTTCTCCAGAACCGCCTTGTTGACCTCGACCTTCGCGTCGGCGCGCAGGCCGTCGAGGAAGGACTTGAATTCCTGCGTCCCGCCCGCGCGCCCCAGCTCGCTCTGGACGCTGCGCTGTCGCGCCTCGTCCGGCTGGACGTCCACGACGCGAGTGACGCGGTAGATCACGTAGCCGTTGTTCGACTCCATGCCGGCGTAAACCGGCAGCTTGGACGCGTCTGCGCCGAAGACCCTCGATAGGGCTTCGGGACCCAGATCCTGCGGTTCGTCCCGGCTGACGAGCTTGGTCGCGCCAAAGCGCACCGCGGGTGCTTCGCCTTTTTTCAGCTCTTCGAGGCGCTCCGCGCCCTGCCTTCGCGCGAGCGCCAGGGCCTCCTGCTGGGCTAGCTGCCTGGCTATGTCCCCTTTCACCGCGTCGAACGGGCGCTGGCTGGCGGGCTTGTGATCGAGCACGCGCGCCGACACCAGAACGCCCGGCGCCGTCTCGATCGCCTCGGTGTTGCGCCGGTTCTTGATCGAATCGTCGGCGAAGAGCGCGGCGAGCAGCCGGGCGTTGTTCAGCGCCGCCACGGCTGCGGATAGCCGCGTCACCCCTTGAGCGCGCTGCACGGCGAGCTTGAACCTTTCGGCGGCCGGTGCCAGAGATTCGGGCTGCTCGTACACGAGGTTGCTGAACGCCTCCGCGGCTTCGGCAAAGCGCCTGGCGGCGCGCTGCTTCTTCAGCTCGCGCTCGATTTCCGGCCGCGCGGCCTCGAGGCTCTTCATTTTCCCCGCCTTGATGCCCGTGACCTTGATGATGTGGAAGCCGAAATCCGACTCGACGAGGTCGCTGATCTGATTCGGCTTGAGCTTAAACGCCGCATCCTCGAAGGGGCGCACCATCATCCCGCGCGAGAAGAAGCCGAGGTCGCCGCCCTGGGACGCCGAGCCCGAGTCGCCGGAATTCTTCTTCGCGAATTCCGCGAAGCTGCCCGGGGATTTGCGCAATTGCGACAGGATCTGCGCGGCGCGCTCCCGCGCGCTCGCCTTCTCGGCATCGCTCGCGTCCCTCTTCACCGCGATCAGGATATGGCTCGCGCGGCGCTGCTCCGGCTCGCCGTACTTGGAAATGTTCGATTCGTAATACGCCTTGATCTCGTCCGCGCCGACCTGCTCCGAGGCGACCAGGGCATCGGTGCTCAGCACGAGGTATTCGACGGCCACCTCCTCGGGAACCTGGAAGCGGGCCGGGTTGGCATCGTAGAACGCGCGGATTGCGTCTCCCGTGATTTTGGGCTGCGCGAGCTGCGCGTCGGCTTGAACCCGATACTCGGCGATCTCGCGCTGCTGCGCGCGCAGTTGCGCGAACTGGCGGGAGACCGCCTTCGATGCGAGCCCGGAGTCCGCCAGAGCGCCGGTGAGCTGCTGCATCAGCAGATCGCGGCGCAGGGCCGAGTCGAACGCCTCCGAGCTCATTCTCTCGTTGCGAAGCGCCGCGTCGTAGCGGTCCCTGGAGAATTTCCCGTCCACCTGGAAGGCGGGGATGGACATCGTCGTCTCGACGAGCATCTCGTCGGAAACGGTGAGATGATTCCGCGCCGCGTGCTGCATCATGAGTCGCTGCGCGATCATGCCCTCGAGCAGCTCCAGGCGGAGCACGGGAGAATCGAACATCGCCGGATCGAAGTTCCGCCCGAGCATTCCGCGCACGCGGTCCTGCTGCTGCCGCAGCGCTTCGCTGAATTCCTGCTCGGTGATCTTCTGCCCGCCCACGCTCGCGACTTCGCCTGCACCCGCTGTTTCGCGCTGGGTCCACTGTATCCCCCAGAACGCGAACGGCGGCACGATCATCAGCGCGAGCACGAACTGCAGGAGACGCTTGTGCTTGCTGACGAAATCGAACATGGTCTCTTGACTAAAAAGGGCGAATCGGAATTCTGGCGGAGCGGACGGGACTCGAACCCGCGACCCCCGGCGTGACAGGCCGGTATTCTAACCAACTGAACTACCGCTCCGCGTTTACTCTCCCGCGGGTTGAATGGTGGGTGCTGACGGGATCGAACCGCCGACATTCGCCTTGTAAGGGCGACGCTCTACCAGCTGAGCTAAGCACCCCTTCGCAGGCACAGCGATCTTCCGAACGCCGGGCCGATCCCGGAGGGGCGCTAGTTTACTGCATCCTTGAGGGCTTTTCCAGGACGGAACTTCGGAACCCTTGCTGCCTTGATCTTGATTTCCATGCCGGTCTGCGGATTGCGCCCGGTGCGCGCCGCGCGCCGGCCGACGTAGAACGTTCCGAAACCGACCAGGGTCACCATGCTGCCCTTCTTCATCGCGGTCTTGATCGCGGTGACGGCCGCGTCGAGCGAGCGTCCTGCGGCCGCCTTCGAGATGTCGGCGGACTTGGCGATGTGATCGATGATTTCCAGCTTATTCATAGTGTCCCCTTGTGTTCGGTTGGTCATGTAGCGGCCGCAGCCCCCTCCCGGTAAGGCCATGACCGTGGACTGGGCAAAGACCAGTCCCTGGCGCCGCCTCCCAACGCAAAGCGCCACGCGCAAGAATCCGTTCTTTGCTTATTCAGATCGACTTGGAGAGCGCAGTGAACGCTGCGCGCTCGGTTCGCAATTTATAGCAATTGCAAAAGCATCGTGTCAAGCGTTCACGGCTGCCGCGTCGAAATTTTTTTCGACGGCAAAACGCGCGCCAGCTTTTTCGTGCCGACGCGGATGCGAAAGTCTCGGGAAATTTCCTGCGGACGAGCGAGCGGCGCGATTCGCTCCGCGCTGCACCAATCTAGTGAGTGACCACAGTCGACGAAGTCTTGTCGTCGGCGACCGGCGGAATCGGCGGCGTGTCCGACGCTGGCTTGCGCGGTTCCGGCTGGCGCTCGAGAGCGAGCTCGAGCACCTGGTCCATCCATTTCACCGGAAGAATTTCCAGTCGATTCTTGATGTTGTCCGGGATTTCTGCGAGATCCTTCACGTTCTCGTCCGGGATGAGAACGGTCTTGACGCCGCCGCGGTGCGCCGCGAGGAGCTTCTCCTTCAACCCGCCGATCACGAGGACCTCGCCGCGCAAGGTGATCTCGCCGGTCATCGCGAGGTCCGCCCTCACCGGGATTCCCGTCAGCACGGAAACCATCGCGGTGCAAATGCCGATTCCGGCGCTCGGGCCGTCTTTGGGGGTCGCGCCTTCGGGAAGGTGCACGTGTATGTCGTTCTTCTGGTAGAAGTCCTCCGCGACGCCGAGCCTGGACGAGCGGTTGCGCACGACCGAGAGCGCAGCCTGGATCGACTCCTGCATCACCTCGCCGAGTTTCCCGGTCGTGATGGTCTTGCCCTTGCCCGGCATCGTGACCGCTTCGATCGTGAGGAGCTCGCCTCCGACCTCGGTCCATGCAAGCCCCGTCACCTGCCCGACCTGGTTTTTCTTTTCCGCGATGCCGTAGGTGAAGCGGCGCACGCCGAGGAACTTGTCCAGGCTTTTCGGAGTGACCAGGACCTTCTTCTCCTTGTTCTTGGTGATCAGCAGCTTGACCACCTTGCGGCAGATCTTGGAGATCTCGCGCTCCAGACTGCGCACGCCCGCCTCGCGCGTGAAGTAGCGGATGATGTCGCGCAGGGCCGCCTCGGACACCGATACCTCCTCCTTCTTCAGGCCGTTGTTCTTGAGCTGCTTCGGCAGGAGGTAGCGCGAGGCGATGTTGACCTTCTCGTCCTCGGTATACCCGGATATGCGGATCACTTCCATCCGGTCGAGCAGCGCCGGAGGAATGTTGAGCGTGTTGGCGGTCGCGACGAACATCACCTCCGACAGGTCGTATTCGACCTCGACGTAGTGGTCGGTGAAGGTGTGGTTCTGCTCCGGATCGAGCACTTCGAGGAGCGCCGAGGACGGGTCCCCGCGGAAGTCCATGCCCAGCTTGTCCACCTCGTCCAGCAGGAACAGCGGATTACGCACGCCAATCTTGCTCATGTTCTGGAGGATCTTGCCGGGCATTGAGCCGATATAGGTGCGCCGGTGGCCGCGGATCTCGGCCTCGTCGCGCACGCCGCCCAGCGACATGCGCACGAACTTGCGATTGGTCGCGCGCGCGATCGACTGCCCGAGAGAAGTCTTTCCCACCCCGGGCGCGCCCACCAGGCACAGGATCGGCGCCTTGACCTTGTCGACGCGGATCTGCACCGCCAGATATTCGACGATCCGCTCCTTCACCTTCTCCAGCCCGTAGTGGTCGGCGTCGAGGATCTTCTCGGCCGCCCCGATGTCGCGCGAGATCTTGCTGCGCTTCTTCCAGGGGAGGTTGACGAGCGTCTCGACGTAGTTGCGCACCACCGTCGCCTCGGCCGACATGGGCGACATGAGACGCAGCTTCTTCAGCTCCGCTTCGGCCTTCTTGCGTGCCTCCTTGGGCATGCGCGCGGCCTTGACGCGCTTTTCCATTTCCTCGAGATCGGCGCCGTCCTCGCCTTCGCCGAGCTCCTTCTGGATCGCCTTCACCTGCTCGTTCAGGTAGTACTCGCGCTGGCTCTTCTCCATCTGGCGCTTGACGCGGCCGCGGATGCGCTTTTCGACCTGGAGGATGTCGATCTCGGTCTCCAGCTGCGAGAGCAGGTGCTCGAGGCGCGCCTTGACCTCGAACATCTCCAGCACCTGCTGCTTCTGCTCGAGCTTCAGCGGCAGGTGCGCCGCGATCGTGTCCGCGAGCCGCCCGGCCTCCTCGATTCCCGCGAGCGAAGTGAGTATCTCGGGCGGGATCTTCTTGTTGAGCTTCACGTACTGGTCGAACTGGGCGATCAGCGCGCGGCGCATCGCCTCGATCTCGGTGACTTCGCCCGCGTCGGCCGGGACGGCCGTCGCCTCGGCAACGTAGTGGCTGCGCATATCGTCGATGCTCTGGATCCGTGCGCGCTGGCTGCCTTCCACCAGCACCTTCACGGTGCCGTCGGGGAGCTTGAGCATCTGCAGGATGTTCGAGATGCAGCCGATCTTGTACAGGTCCTCGGCGGTGGGCTCGTCCTTGGCCGCGGATTTCTGCGCGACGAGCAGGATGCTCTTGCCCGCTTCCATGGCGATTTCCATGGCCTTGATCGACTTCGGCCGCCCGACGAAGAGCGGGATGACCATGTGCGGGAACACGACCACGTCCCGCAGCGGCAGCAGCGGATACTGGTTGGGTGCGGATGCGATCTCGTTTGACATGGCTTTCCCGGAAAAAAAGGATCAACGGCTACATTGGGGCGGTACGCCCCCGTTCAAGCCGCGCCCCGTTCGGGACGGCGGCCGTAGCTCAAGCCGTGCCCGCCACCTTCGGCGGTTCGGTGTAGATGAGGAGGGGCTTGCCCTCGCCGACGATGGTGTTCTCGTCCACCACGACTTTGCTGACGTTTTCCATCGTCGGCAGATCGAACATCAGATCGAGCAGCACCTGTTCCAGGATCGAACGCAGGCCGCGGGCCCCGGTTTTCCGCGCCAGGGCTTTCTTGGCGATCGCCTGCAGCGCCTGCGGCCGCACCTCCAGATCCACTCCCTCCATGCCGAACAGCTTCTGATACTGCTTGATGAGAGCGTTCTTCGGCTCGGTCAGTATTTGGATCAAGGCCTGCTCGTCGAGTTCCACGAGCGTCGCCACGACCGGCAGCCGCCCTACGAACTCCGGTATCAGCCCGTACTTGATGAGGTCTTCCGGCTCGACCGTGCGGAGGATCTCGCTGATGTCCTTGCCGTTCTTCAGGCTCCTCACGTCCGCGCCGAAGCCGATGCCGCTCTTTTCGGAGCGACTGCGGATGATCTTTTCCAGGCCGTCGAATGCTCCGCCGCAGATGAACAGGATGTTGGTGGTGTCCACCTGCACGAAGTCCTGGTTGGGATGCTTGCGGCCGCCCTGCGGCGGCACCGACGCGATCGTCCCCTCGATCAGCTTTAGCAGCGCCTGCTGCACGCCTTCGCCGGAAACGTCCCGGGTGATCGAGGGGTTGTCGGACTTGCGCGAGATCTTGTCGATCTCGTCGATGTAGACGATTCCGCGCTTCGCCTTGTCGACGTCGTAGTCGCAGTTCTGGAGGAGCTTCTGGATGATGTTCTCCACGTCCTCGCCGACATAGCCCGCCTCGGTGAGCGTGGTCGCGTCGGCGATCACGAACGGAACGTTCAGGAGGCGCGCCATCGTCTGCGCGAGCAGCGTCTTGCCCGATCCGGTGGGACCGACGAGCAGGATGTTCGACTTGGCGAGCTCGACCTCGTCGTTCTTCGAGAGGTGCTTCAAGCGCTTGTAGTGGTTGTATACCGCGACCGAAAGGATTTTCTTGGCGAGCTCCTGACCGATCACGTACTCGTCCAGTATCCCGCAGATCTCCCGGGGCGTCGGCAGGTCGGATTTGGAGGGCTTGCCGCCCTTGTCCGCGGCGCTTTCCTCGCGGATGATGTCGTTGCACAGCTCGATGCACTCGTCGCAGATGAACACCGACGGCCCGGCGATCAGCTTCCTCACCTCGTGCTGGCTCTTGCCGCAGAAGGAGCAGTAGAGAAGTTTTTCGCCGCCGGTTTTTTCGGTCATGATGTCTCCGCCTTCAGGCCGCCGCGGCTGCCGCTGCCGCCTCGGCGCGTGAAGTCAGCACCCGGTCCACGAGCCCGTACTTCACGGCCTCTTCCGCGGAAAGGAAGTTGTCGCGATCGGTGTCGCGCGAGATGCGCTCCACGCTCTGGCCGGTGTGCTTCGCCATGATCTCGTTCAGGCGCGATCGCAGGTAGAGGATTTCCTTGGCGTGGATCTCGATGTCGGACGCCTGCCCCTGGAAGCCGCCCATCGGCTGGTGGATGAGTACGCGCGAGTTCGGCAGACAGAAGCGCTTGTCCTTGTCGCCCGCGGCAAGCAGCAGCGCGCCCATGCTGGCCGCCTGCCCGACGCACAGCGTGGAGACATCGGGCTTGACGAACTGCATGGTGTCGTAGATCGCAAGCCCCGCCGACACCGAGCCGCCCGGGGAATTGATGTAGAAAAAGATGTCCTTGTCGGGGTTTTCCGACTCGAGGAAAAGGAGCTGCGCGACGATCAGGTTGGCCGAGATCTCGTTCACCGGGCCGACGAGGAAAACGACGCGCTCCTTGAGCAGGCGCGAGTAGATGTCGTAGGCGCGCTCGCCCCGCCCGCTCTGCTCGATCACCATGGGAATCAGGCCGAGGCCTTGCGGATCCCGACTCATGCGGCTGCTCCCATAAGTTCTTCGAAGCTGATCGCCCTATCCTCCACCGTGGCACGCCCGAGGACCCAGCTGACGACGTTCGACTCGACTGCCAGACCCTCGAATTCGTTCAAGCGCTGCGGCTCCGAGTAGACCCATCTTACCACTTCGAAGGGCTGTTCATAGGTCTGGGCGTGCTCGGTCACCAGCGAGCGCACCTGCTCGGGCTTGGCGCCGAGCTCGTGCGATTTCACCAGCTCGCCGAGGATGAGTCCCAGCGCCACGCGCCGCCGCGCCTGGCCCTCGAGCGCCTCGGGTTTCACGGGCAGCCTCTCCAGCTTGATGCCGCGCGCTTCGAGGTCCGCGCGCGTCTGCTGCACCATGCGCTGCATCTCGATCTCGACCAGCGACTTCGGCAGCTCGAGCGTCGTCGAATCGATGAGCGCCTGCATCACTTTCTGCTTGACTTCGCTTTCGACTTTTTTCTTGACTTCGCGCTCGACGTTTTCCCTGATCTCCTCGCGCATCTTCGCGATGTCGCCGTCCGCCACGCCGAGCGATTTCGCGAACTCGGCATCGATCTCCGGGAGCCTGGGCGTCTCGACTTTCTGCACGATCACCTCGAAGTTCGCGGTCTTACCGGCAACTTCCTTGCCCGGGTAATCGGCGGGGAAGGCCACCGGAAAGCTCTTGTGCTCCGCGGCGGTGACGCCCGCGAGACCGGACTCGAACTCGGGCAGCATGCGGCCCTCGCCGAGCGTCACGGCCACGCCTGCGCCCTTGCCTCCGGGAAATTCGTTCCCCTCTATGCGGCCGATGAAATCGACGGTGACGCGGTCGCCCGTCTGCGACGCGCGCGTGACGGGCTCCCAGCTGGTGCGCTGCTTGCGCAGGATCGCAAGGGTGCGGTCGACGTCCGCATCGTCCACCGCGTGGACGGGCCGCTGGATCGTCGCAGCCGCCAGATCGCCGAGCTTGACCTCCGGGTAGATCTCGAAAGTGGCGCTGAAGGTCAGCTGTTTCGCGTCGCCGCCGTCCTTGCGCTCGATGCGCGGATAACCCGCGACCTTCAATTTCTGCTCCTGGACGACTTGCGAAAACGCTTTTTGCACGGCGTCTCCGATCACTTCCGAGCGCACCTGCGGCCCGTAGTGCTGCGCGACGATCTTGAGCGGGACTTTGCCCGGCCGGAAACCGTCCATGCGCACGGTGCGCGAGAGCTTGCGCAGCCGCTGCTCGACTTCGCGATCGATCTGTTCGGCCGGAACCGCCATGTTGAACCTCCGCTCCAGCCTGCTTAACGCTTCGATGCTCGTTTGCATTCCCGAAAAGCCCTGTTCCTGGTGCGAAGGAAGGGACTCGAACCCCCAAGCCTTGCGGCGCTGGAACCTAAATCCAGTGCGTCTACCAATTCCGCCACCTTCGCGGGCTGACGACAAACCGGCCCCGCAACGCGCGTGTCATTCTACAGCAAACCCTCCTATACTGTCAGCCGGAGAAGGCTGAAACCCTTTGAAAAATAGGGCAATGTCGGTCGGCCACTACGAAAACTTTCCGGTCGCTTCGGTGCTGCTCCCGGCGGCGCTGCGCCGCCCCGTGACGCTCATTTACCGCTTCGCGCGCACCGCGGACGATTTCGCCGATGAAGGCGATCTCGCGCCGAAGGAGCGTCTCGCGCGCCTGGAAGGCTACCGCGCGGAGCTGCGCCGGCTCGAGGCCGGCGGTTCCCCGGAGTCGGCGCTTTTCCGAGAGCTGGGCGAAGTGATCGCGGCTCACCGCCTTCCGCTTGCGCCGTTTTACGACTTGCTCGATGCGTTCTCGCAGGACGTCGCCAAGCGGCGCTACGCGAGCTTCGCCGAGCTGATGGATTATTGCCGCCGTTCCGCCGACCCAGTCGGGCGCCTGATGTTGCACTTGTACGGCGAGAGCGACGCCCGCAACGTCGCCTGCTCGGACGCGATCTGCTCCGCGCTGCAGCTCATCAACCTCTGGCAGGATGTCGAAATCGACTTCCGCAAGAACCGCATTTACCTTCCACAGGACGACATGGCGAGGTTCGGCGTCAGCGAAGACCAGATCGCCGCAGGCGACGCCTCCGGCGGCTGGTGGGACCTGATGCGCTTCCAGATCGAGCGCGCAAGATCGATGATGCTCGCAGGCGCGCCGCTCGCGACGCGCCTCAGCGGCGGGGTGGGACTGGAAATCCGCGCGGTGGTCCAGGGCGGGTCGAGAATCCTGGAGAAACTCGAGCGGGTTCGAGGGGACGTATTCCGGCATCGCCCGGTGTTGAAAGCCTTCGACTGGCCGCTGATGCTGTGGCGCGCGCTGGTGATGTGATGACTCCCGACGAGTACTGCCAAGAAAAAGCGGCGCACAGCGGCTCGAGCTTCTATTACTCGTTCCTGTTCCTGCCGCCCGAGCGCCG
>Ga0209377_1000909_pt1 | contig 19991 bp, 26 predicted proteins | sample GraSoiAngelo_141_FD_185898 | JGI IMG/M metagenome (GOLD analysis project Ga0209377, IMG submission 185898) | Grasslands soil microbial communities from the Angelo Coastal Reserve, California, USA - 14_0929_12_40cm (SPAdes) (version 2) | ecosystem: Environmental > Terrestrial > Soil > Grasslands ...
CGCACAGGCACTCGCGATGACCAAGCTGCGACGCTTGCGGTTGACCCGCGATTGATTGCTCATGGAGAAACCCTGACTGGGAAAGGCATTGTCGGAGAGAGCGAAATTATACAGAAAGCATCGCGCCAGACCAAATTTTTTGTCCCAACTTATTGATTCTGATGTAGAATTCACGATCTCTGCCGCTTCCCAGCCGTTTTGCGCAATAATCGCGGTACAGGGGAGTCCGGGTTGCGCCTCGCATACCGCGCAGGTGAGCCGCCGCGGACGAGCGTCCAAGATCTCCGCAGAAGCACCGCCCGCTCAATCCATGCGCAATCTCTGGCTCATCTTCGCCCAGACGGCCACCGTCGCGGTGAGCGTGCTCTTTGTCGTCACGACGCTGAAGCCGGAATGGCTCGGTCGCTCCGGCTCCGGACTCCAGGTGGTCGAATTGCGTCAGGCCGCGTCATCAGCCGGCCTTCCCGCGCGCGCGGCCTCCTACAGCGACGCGGTGAGAAAAGCGGTCCCCTCGGTCGTGAACATTTTCACCAGCAAGGAAATCAAGACGCCGCGCCATCCGTTCCTCGACGACCCCTTGTTCCGGCATTTCTTCGGGGACCGCCTCGAGGAGGAACCGCAGCGCGCGGCAAGCCTCGGCTCCGGCGTGATCGTGAGCCCCAAGGGGTACATTCTCACCAATCACCACGTGGTCGAGGCCGCCGACGAGATCGAGGTGGCGCTCATCGACGGCAAGAAACTCAAGGCGAAAGCCGTCGGTTCCGATCCGGAAACGGACATCGCCGTGCTGCAGGTCGAAGGCGGGCCGGTCCCGGCGATCACCTTCGGCGACGCCGACGCGCTGCGCGTCGGCGATGTCGTGCTTGCCATTGGCAACCCGTTCGGCGTGGGACAGACCGTGACGATGGGCATCGTCTCGGCGCTCGGCCGCAGCCAGCTCGGCATCAACACCTTCGAGAATTTCATCCAGACCGACGCGGCGATCAATCCGGGAAATTCCGGCGGCGCGCTCATCGACTCCGCCGGCAATCTTGTCGGAATCAACACCGCGATCTACTCGCGCTCGGGAGGGTCCCTCGGCATCGGCTTTGCGATCCCCGCCTCGAGCGCCAAGAACGTCATGGAGCAGATCATCCAGACCGGCGGCGTCACGCGCGGGTGGATCGGGGTCGAGGCGCGGGAGATCACTCCGGAAATGGGCGAGTCCTTCCGCCTGGGCGCAACCACCGGGGTCCTGATCGAGGGCGTGCTGCGGGGTGGACCCGCCGAAAGGGCGGGGCTGAAGCCCGGCGATATCCTGGTTGCGATCGAGGGCAAACCGGTCAAGGATCCGAACGCGATGCTGAACCTGGTGGCGGCCCTCGTCCCGGGGAAGCCTGCTTCGATAAAGCTGCGCCGCGACAACAAGGACGTCGATGTCCAGGTCGCCGTCGGCAAACGCCCGACGCAGCAACGTCGGCGGCGCTAGTCGCCGCCCCCGGGTGCTTCGGACGCAGCGGGAGCACGTCCGACTATGCGCGCGCACACGATGCCAAGCTCGTAGAGAAGCCACAGCGGCACGGCGAGCATTACCTGCGAGATGACGTCGGGAGGCGTGAATATCGCCCCGACTACGAATGCGCCGACGATCACGTAGGGGCGGATTTCCTTCAGCTTGTCTATCGAGACCACGCCCACCCGCACCAGGACGACGACCACCACCGGAACCTCGAAGGTCACCCCGAACGCCATGAAGGTGGTCAGCACGAAAGAAAGGTATTTATCGATGTCGGTCATCCACGCGACGCCTTCCGGGGCGATGGATGCCATGAACTTGAAAACGACCGGGAATACCAGGAAATACGCAAAAGACATTCCCAGCAGAAACAAGAGCGAGCTCGCGACCACCAGGGGCAGCACCAGGCGCTTCTCGTTCACATACAAGCCCGGCGCGACGAACGCCCACACCTGGTAGAGGACATAGGGGAGCGCGATCACGAACGCCACGAGAAACGCCACCTTGACCGGAACGAGAAACACCCCAACGACGTCGGTGGCGATCATTTGGCCGCCGACAGGGAGCGCCGCAATCAAGGGTTTGGCGAGCAACGCGTAGAGCTCCCTCGCCCAGGCAAACAGGCACAGGAACACGACGAACACCGCAAGGATCGCACGCAGGAGCCGGTCGCGCAGTTCGACCAGATGGGAGATGAAGGTATCCTGCGTGCTCATTCGCGTCCGATCAGACGGCGGTTTTTTCCGGTGGCGGGGGGGCGCCCCCTTGCGGTTCGCGGCCGACTTCGCCCGGCTGCGGGGCCGCACCCGCGGGCGCTGCCTGCGGGGCGCCTGACGGCGCTGCGGCGGTGTCCTCGATCTTCGTCAAGCTATTGAGCTCCGTCTCGGCTTTCGACACCTCGCTTTGAACCGAGTCGACGGTCGTATTGACCGTTCCTTCGAAGCCGCGCGCGGCGTCCTCGAAAGTGCTTTTGAATTTGCGCAGCTCGTCCAGCTCGATCTCGCGGTTGATGTCGGCCTTGACGTCGTTGACGTAGCGTTGTAGCCGGCCGAACAGGTGGCCCATTGTGCGCGCCACGCGAGGCAGTCGCTCCGGCCCGATGACGATGAGCGCCACGACGGCGATCACCATCAGCTCGGAGAATCCGACGTCAAACACTGGTGAACGAATCGCTCAAAAAAGAAGCCGGGACCGCTCCCGGCATCCGGATCAGGTCAAAGACCCCTTCAGGTCTTGGCCTTGTCCTTGACCTCGCCCTCGATGGTGCGGCCACCCAGCTGGGATTGAGGCGAAGATCCGCTCTCGGAATGCTTGTCGGCAGAGGATTCCTTCATGCCGTCCTTGAATCCGCGTACAGCCCCGCCCAGGTCGGCGCCGATATTACGCAGCTTCTTCGTTCCGAAAACAAGTAGAACGATCAGCAGCACGACCAGCCAGTGCCAAATGCTCCAGGTACCCATGGCTTACCCTTTCAATTGCGTTTCAGCATCGGGCCCAATGCGTCGGGGCCGCCGATGACATGGACGTGCAGATGATACACCTCCTGCCGGCCCACACGTCCGGTGTTGATGATGACGCGAAAACCATCTGTCGAGCCCTGCTCGCGCGCCAGGCGCGGCGCCATGGCGAGGATCTTGCCCAGTATCACCTGGTGGCCCGGCTCGCAATGCGCCAGCGATTCAATGTGCTTCTTCGGGATGATCATGAAATGCACCGGGGCGAGCGGATGGATGTCATGGAAGGCGAGAATATCGGCGTCCTCGTAGATTTTTCCGCTGGAGATCTCTCCCCGGACGATCTTGCAGAAGATACAGCTTTCCGCGTCCATCCCTATTTCCGCTCGACCTTTGCGCGCCGCTTGTCCGCGCGCGCGGCCTTTTCGTCGATCCCGGAAATGCCCTCGCGGCGTTGCAGTTCGGCGAGCACGTCGGCGGGCCGCAAGCCGTACTGCGCGAGCATGATCAGGCAGTGAAACCACAGGTCGGCAGTTTCGCCCACGATGCGCAGTCGGTCGCCGTCCTTTGCGGCCATTACCGCTTCGGTGGCCTCCTCGCCGACTTTTTTGAGGATCGCGTCGGGCCCGCGCGCGAACAGCCGCGACACGTAGGACTTTTCCGGGTCGCCGGCCTTGCGCGACTCGACCACGTCCGCCAGCCGCTCGAGTATGTCGCTCATTGTCCGTATATTTCCTTCGGATCCCTGATCACCGGCTCGACGGTCACCCAGCGCCCGTTGTCGAGCTTCTGAAAGAAGCAGCTGTGTCTTCCCGTGTGGCAGGCGATCCCGCCGCCCTGTTCCACCGTGAGCAGCACCACGTCCTCGTCGCAGTCGAGTCGTATCTCGCGCACCGCCTGCACGTTTCCCGACTGCTCGCCTTTTTTCCACAACCGCTTTCGCGAACGCGACCAGTAGTGCGCTTCGCGGGTCGCCGCCGTCTTGGCGAGCGCCTCGCGGTTCATCCAGGCGAGCGTCAGGACCTTGTTCGTGGACATCTCCTGGGCGATCGCGGGGACGAGGCCGTGCTCGTCCCACTTTACTCTCTCAATCCAGTCCTCTGCCATCGCGTCCACCGATTCAAAGCCTGACTTCGATTCCGCGCTTTGCCAGGTGCTCCTTTGCGGCGCGCACGGTGAATTCTCCGAAATGAAAAATACTTGCAGCGAGAACCGCGTCGGCACGGCCCTCCAGCACGCCCTCGGCGAGATGATCGAGCTTGCCGACGCCTCCGCTCGCGATCACCGGGACATCCACCGCCTCGGCAACCGCGCGCGTGAGCGCGAGATCGAAGCCTTCGCGGGTACCGTCGCGGTCCATGCTCGTGAGCAGGATTTCGCCCGCGCCCAGCTCTTGCATTTTACGCGCCCATTCGACCGCGTCCAATCCGGCCGGCCGGCGCCCCCCGTGGGTAAACACCTCCCAGCGAATCCCTGAACTCGCCGCAGGCTTCGCCTGTTTGGCGTCGATCGCCACCACGATGCACTGGGCGCCGTAGCGACCGGAAGCATCGGCGACCAGTTGCGGGTTCTGGACCGCGGCAGTGTTGATCGAGACCTTGTCCGCCCCCGCGTTGAGCAAGCGCCTCACGTCCTCCACCCTGCGCACGCCGCCGCCCACCGTAAGGGGAATGAACACCTGCGCAGCGACCTCCTCGACGACGTGCAGGATCAGCTCGCGCTCGTCAGAGCTCGCGGTGATGTCGAGGAACGTCAGTTCGTCCGCGCCCTGCTCGTTGTAGCGCCGCGCGATCTCGACCGGGTCGCCTGCGTCGCGCAGGCCGACGAAGTTGATGCCTTTGACGACGCGCCCCCGGTCGACGTCGAGACAGGGAATGATGCGCTTGGCGAGCATGGTTCGGGATCGAGGATCTGGAAAGATCAGATCGCAAGCCGAGGGAAGTTCCCTCGACCCTCACTCCTGCGTCTTCCCTCTGCCCTTCCCCAGTTTGTCGGCTTCGGCCTGGGCTTTCTTGAAATCGAGTGTGCCCTGATAGATCGCGCGACCGGTAATGACGCCGTCGATTCCTTCGGATTCGATTTTGCACAGCGCCTTGATGTCCTCGACGCTCGTGAGGCCGCCGCTCGCGATCACCGGAACGCGCAGCTCCCGCGCGAGCCTCAGCGTCGCGTCGACGTTCACTCCCGTCAGCATGCCGTCGCGCCCGATGTCGGTGTAGATGATCGCCTCGACGCCATAGTCCTGGAATTTCTTCGCGAGGTCCACCACGTCGTGACCGGTCATCTTGGACCAGCCCTCGACGGCGACTTTGCCGTCCTTGGCGTCGAGCGCAACGATGATGTGCCCGGAAAAAGCCGTGCACGCATCCTGCAGGAAGCCTGGGTTTTTCACCGCCGCCGTCCCGATGATGATGTAGCCGACCCCGAGGTCGAGATAGTGCTCGATCGTGTCCAGGTCCCGGATGCCTCCGCCCAGTTGCACCGGCGGGGAATCGCCGAGCGCCTGCAGGATCGCGCGGATGACGCCCTCGTTCTTGGGCTTTCCGGCCGCCGCGCCGTTCAGATCGACCAGATGGAGCCGGCGCGCGCCTTCGGCCTTCCAGTGCTGGGCCATGCCGACGGGATCTTCCGAGAACACCGTGGCGTCCTTCATCTTTCCCTGCTTTAGGCGGACGCAGTGCCCGTCCTTGATGTCAAGCGCCGGAATGATCAGCATTGAGTCGGGAAACAGCGCAAAGTCCGGGGCAACCCGGACGGCCGATGGAAAGATTCAGGGATTCCAGTTGAGGAAGTTGGCGAGTAACCGCAGGCCCGCAATATCGCTCTTTTCCGGGTGGAACTGTACCGCAAAAACATTATCCCGTGCCACCGTGGAGGTAAAGGACAGGCCGTAGTCGGTGGTGCCCTGTATCAGCGCGGCCTCCCCCGCCTGCGGAAAGTAGCTGTGGACGAAATAGAAGCGGGTGCCGTCCTCGATGCCCGCCCACAGGGCGTGCGACGCGGACTGTTTCACGCGGTTCCAGCCGATGTGAGGAACCTTGAGCTTGTTTCCTTCATGGTCGACCATGGCCTCGGCGGGGAAACCACGCACGGTTCCCGGGAAGAGGGCGAGTCCGGCCACATCGCCTTCGTCGCTGCGTTCGAAGAGCATCTGAAGCCCGATGCAGATTCCCAGAAACGGCCGGCTGCGGGCGGCGTCGAGGACCGACGGACGCAGGCCACGCGCATCCAGCTCGCGCATGCAATCCGGCATCGCGCCCTGGCCCGGAAATACGACTCGGTCGGCGCCCGCCACGCGCGCCGGATCGGATGTCACCTCGACCCTCGCGTGCGGCGCGACGTGCTCCACCGCCTTGGAAACCGAGTGGAGATTCCCCATGCCGTAATCGACAACCGCGACGCGCATTGCAGGGTCAGTCGGAAAAAGAGCCTAGAGCGTGCCCTTCGTGGACGGGATGGTCCCTTGTGCGCGCGGATCCGGCTCCAGCGCCATGCGCAGGGCCCGCGCGAACGCCTTGAACATCGTTTCGCACTGATGGTGCGCGTTGTCCCCACGCAGGTTGTCGATATGCAGCGTCACCTGGGCGTGGTTGGCAAAACCCTGGAAGAATTCGTGCACCAGGTCCACGTCGAAGTCGCCGATCAGCGCGCGCTTGAACTGGACGTGGTACTCGAGGCCCGGCCGGCCGGAGAAATCGATCACGACGCGAGACAGCGCTTCGTCGAGCGGTACGTAGGCATGCCCGTAACGCAGAATGCCTTTCTTCTCGCCGACGGCGCGCGCCACCGCCTGGCCCAGCGTGATCCCTATGTCCTCGACCGTATGATGCGCGTCCACCTGCAGGTCGCCCTTTGCCCGAATATCGAGATCGAGCATCGCGTGGCGCGCGACCTGTTCGAGCATGTGATCGAAAAACGGAATGCCCGTCGCAATACTCGCCCGTCCGCTGCCGTCGACATTGACCGAAAGGGCGATCTGCGTCTCGGTGGTCTTGCGGTCGGCGGTTGCTGAGCGCGGGGGCATTGCGGTGAGCTTCAGCGCGATAGCCTACACGAAATCAGCCCTCGGCGAGCGCTTCCGCGAACGCGGCAAGACATCGCTGATTCTCCTCCGGCGTCCCGATGGTGAGGCGGACGCAATGATCGAGCAGCGGCGCGCCGGTATGCAGGTTCTTGATGAGCACGCCGCGGCGCCGCATGCCCTCGAAGACCCGGTGGGCGTCGGGAACGCGAACCAGGATGAAATTCGCGTCGCTTGGAAAAACCCTGACCTTCGGCAGCTTGCGCAGCTCGCCGCCCAGGCGCACGCGCTCCTCGTTGATGCTCCGCGCCTGTGCGTCGAGCACGTCGTAGTGCGCCAGCACGCGCTCGGCGACCAGAAGGGTCAGCACGTTGACGTTGTAAGGCGGGCGCACCTTGTTGAATTCGCGGATCCACTCGGGCCGTCCGACGGCATAGCCGAGCCGGATGCCGGCGAGCCCGAGTTTGGACAGGGTGCGCATGACCACGAGGTTCGGAAATTCCGCCAGCCGCTCCATAAAGGTCTTGCGCGCGAATGGGTTATAGGCCTCGTCGATCACCACCAGTCCCGGGGCTGCGGCGATGATCCGTGCAATGCCCTCGTCCGAGAACAGAGTTCCCGACGGATTATTGGGGTAGTCGATGAACACGACCGCAGGCCGGCGCTCGGCCACGGCGCGCAAAAATGCGCCGGTATCGAGCGTGAAGTCGGGGTTGAGGAGCACGCCGAAGTAGGGCAATCCCGCGAACTGCGCATATTGGCTGAACATGAAGAAAGCGGGCCGAGGCGCGAGCACTACGGCCCCGGGACGAGCCACGCACTGCATGATGATGTGAATGATTTCGTCGGAACCGTTTCCGAGCAAAACGTCGTACTCCGGCCCGATGCCCATCACGTCGCGCAGGCGCCTCATCAGCGCCGGGGCAGTCGGATCCGGATAGCGATTGATCTCGGCGTTTGCCACGATCTCGCCGATCTCGCGCCGCAGCGGCTCCGGCAGCCGGTACGGGTTCTCCATCGCGTCGAGTTTCACCATGCCCTGCGCCGACTGGACGTGATAGGCGGAGAGCGCCCGAATCTCGTCGCGGATGACCTTTTCCGGCCCGGCGCTCACGGCTTTTCCTTGAGCGCCTTTCCCAATCGGAACTCGGCCGAGCGCGCGTGGGCCTGGAATCCTTCACTGTTTGCAAGCGTCATGGCGAGCCTGCCCAGTTTCTGCGCCCCTTTGCGCGATACGTCGATGATGCTCGAGCGCTTCTGGAAGTCGTACACCCCCAACGGCGAGGAAAACCTCGCCGTGCGCGAAGTCGGCAACACGTGATTCGGGCCGGCGCAGTAGTCCCCAAGCGCCTCGGAAGAGTAACGCCCCAGAAAAATCGCGCCGGCGTGCCGGATCCTCTTCAGCCACTTCTTCGGTTCGGCCACCGAGAGCTCCAAGTGCTCCGGAGCAATGCGGTTGGCGATGTCGCAGGCCTCGCCGAGGTTTTTCACTTTGATCAGCGCGCCGCGCCGTGCGAGCGACTTCTCGATGATTTCCGCACGCGGCATACCTGCGAGCAACCGGCCGATGCTCTCATCCACTCGTTCGAGGAATGCTTTATCGGGCGAAACGAGGATTGCCTGCGAAGTCTCGTGATGCTCGGCCTGCGAAAAGAGGTCCATTGCGATCCAGTCGGGCGCGGTCTCGCCGTCGCAGATGACCAGAATCTCGGTCGGGCCGGAAATCATGTCGATGCCGACCATGCCGAATACGTGGCGCTTTGCCGCCACAACCCATGCGTTCCCCGGCCCCACGATCTTGTCGACTTGCGGGATGGTCTGCGTGCCGTAGGCCAGCGCAGCGATCGCCTGAGCGCCGCCGATGGTGAACAATCTATCGACTTTGGCAACCGCGGCAGCCGCGAGCACGAGCGGATTGGATTTTCCGTTTGGCGTGGGTACGCACATGATGAGCTCGCGGACCCCGGCGATCCTGGCCGGAATGGCGTTCATCAACACCGACGAAGGATAAGCAGCCAAGCCGCCGGGGACATACATTCCGACACGCTCGAGCGGCGTCACGCGTTGGCCGAGCGTGGTGCCATCGGCTTCCGTGAATTGCCATGACTTCGCAGCTTGCCGCTCGTGATACTTGCGGATGCGCACCGCGGCCTGCTCGAGCGCCTCGCGCTCGCCGCGCTTCAATCCCGCGCGCGCCTTTTCGAGTTCTCGGCGCGACAGCTCCAGATCAGCGACCCGTGCAACTTTGACCCGGTCGAAGCGTTCCGTGTACTCAAGCACGGCCGCGTCGCCCCTTGCGCGCACGCCGGCGAGAATGGCTACGACGTCGTCCTCGACTTTCTGGTCGAAGGTCGTGTCGAACGCGGTGAGCGCCTTGAGACGCGCGTCGAAATCAGGGTCCGTCGTCGCGAGACGGGCGATCTCAGGCATGCGTCGCCGCAGCCTTCGCGAACTGGTCGAGGAGCGGCTCGATGGCGTCGCGTTTGAGCTTGAGCGCCGCCTGATTGACGATGAGGCGGGCGCTGATCGGCCGGATCTCCTCGACTGCGTGCAAACGATTGGCGCGCAAGGTATCGCCGCTGGAAACCAGATCGACGATCGCGTCGGCGAGACCCACGAGCGGCGCGAGCTCCATCGAACCGTAGAGCCTGATCAGGTCGACGTGCACGCCCTTCGCCGCGAAGTGCTCGCGCGCGGTCCGCATGTACTTGGTCGCCACGCGCAGACGCGCGCCCTGGCGCACCGCGCCCGCATAATCGAAGCCTTCAGGAACCGCGACCATCATGCGGCACGATGCGATGCCGAGGTCGAGCGGCTGGTACAGCCCCTCGCCGCCGTGCTCGAGGAGAACGTCCTTGCCTGCGATCCCCAGTTCGGACGCGCCGTACTGAACGTAAGTGGGAACGTCCGGAGCGCGCACGATAAGCAGCCGCAGGTCGCTGCGGCTCGTGCGCAGAACGAGTTTGCGCGAAGTGTCGGGATTGTCGAGCGTTTCGATGCCCGCCGCGGCGAGCAGCGGCAGCGTTTCATCGAAGATCCGGCCTTTGGAGAGCGCGAGGGTGATCACGGTTGAATCGTCCAGAAAAGGATTTTACCGCAAAGAACGCGAAGGCCGCGGAGGAAACCCTTACTTTTCATGATGTTCCGAAAAATCCCGGGGCGGTTTCAGCGTCTTTCGGCGCCCTCCGCGGCTCAATGAACGCGCTTGATGCGCGCGCCCAGTTGCGCGAGCTTCTCCTCGATGCATTCGTAACCGCGATCGAGGTGGTAGATGCGATCGACGCGGGTCTCACCCTCTGCGACGAGACCTGCGATGACGAGGCTCGCCGAGGCACGCAGGTCGGTCGCCATGACGGTCGCGCCCTGCAACTTCGGAACGCCGCGCACGATAGCCGTGTTTCCCGAGATCTCGATGTCGGCGCCGAGACGCTGCATTTCCAGGGCATGCATGAAACGGTTCTCGAAAATGGTTTCGGTGATCGAGGCAGTACCCTCGGCGACTGCGTCGAGCGCCATCAACTGTGCCTGCATGTCGGTCGGAAACGCCGGATACGGAGCGGTCCGGACGTTGACCGCCTTGGGCCTCCTCGGCATGGCGAGGGAAATCGTTTCGCACCCGGTTTGCAGCTCAGCGCCCGCCTCTCGAAGTTTTTCGAGTACCGCCTCGAGGGTTCCGGGATCCGTGCCGCGCAGGGTGACGCGCCCTCCCGTCGCCGCGGCTGCGGCAAGGAAGGTTCCGGTCTCGATGCGATCGGCCATGATGCGGTGCGTCGCCCCGTGCAGCCTTTTTACTCCCTCGATCGTAATCGTGTCGGTGCCTGCGCCGCTTATCCGTGCGCCCATCGCCGAAAGGCAGTGCGCGAGGTCCACCACTTCGGGCTCGCGCGCGGCATTCTCGAGCGTGGTCGTGCCCGCGGCAAGGCAGGCCGCCATCATCAGGTTTTCGGTCCCCGTGACGGTCACGAGGTCCATCAGGATGCGGGCCGCCTTCAGTCGCTTCGCCTTCGCCGAGATATAACCTTGCTCGACCGAGATCTCGGCGCCTAGCGCTTCAAGTCCCTTGATATGCAAATCCACCGGGCGCGCCCCGATGGCACATCCACCGGGGAGCGACACCCGGGCCTCGCCGCAGCGCGCGAGGAGCGGCCCGAGAACCAGGATCGAAGCGCGCATCGTCTTCACCAGGTCGTAGGGGGCGAGCGGATCGGACAGACGCTCAGCCCTCAGCGACAGACCCAGCCGGTCGTCGAGCGAGACTTCCACCCCCATTTGCGCGAGCAGCCGGAGCATGGTGCTCACGTCCCTCAGGTGCGGCACGTTGGAGAGTGTGAGTTCCTCGCTCGTGAGCAACCCCGCGCACATGAGCGCGAGCGCCGCATTTTTCGCGCCCGAAACGCGGATCTCGCCCGAGAGCGGAGCGCCTCCCTGGATGATGAGCTTATCCATCCGCCGCTTCCTCGGGGGTGAGCGTGCGCATCGACAGGGCATGAATCTCCCCGCGCATGCGCTCGCCGAGCGCCGCATAGACGAGCTGATGGCGCTGCACGCGGCTCTTGCCGCGGAACGCTTCGCTCACGACGAGCGCCTCGAAGTGCTCTCCGTCGCCCACGACGCGCACCGCGCTGCACTGCAGCCCCTTCTCGATGTAGCTCTGAACCTGCTCCGGCGTCACCATGCTAGTGCCTCAACCTGTAACCGCTCTTGATCATCGCGAGCGTGATCGCGGAAACCACGCCCAGAAAAGCCGTCACTACCGCCAGGCTCCGGAACGGGTGGACGTCCGAAACGCCGAAAAAACCGTAGCGGAACCCGTCAATCATGTAGAAAAACGGGTTGAAATGCGATAGCCCTTGCCAGAAAGCGGGGAGCGAATGAATCGAGTAGAACACTCCCGAAAGAAAGGTGAGGGGCATGATGAAGAAGTTCTGGAAGGCGGCGACCTGGTCGATTTTCTCGGCCCAGATTCCCGCGATCATCCCGAGCGAGCCCAGCACGGCGCTCGCGAAGAAGGCGAACGCGACGATCCACAGCGGGTGGCGAAATTCGATTTCGACGAAAGGCAGCGTGACCAGCAGCACCGCCGCGCCCACGACCATCCCCCGCGCGGCGGCAGCCAGTACGTAGGCGGCAAAGAACTCCCAGTAGGCAAGCGGCGGCAGCAGCACGAATATGATGTTGCCTGTCATCTTGGACTGGACGAGCGACGATGAGCTGTTGGCAAAGGCATTCTGGAGCACCGACATCATCACCAGGCCCGGAACGAGGAACGCCGCGTACGGAACCGCGTCGTACATCCGGACCCGGCCTTCCATGACGTGGCTGAAGATGAACAGGAAAAGGACCGCGGTGAGCGCCGGCGCGCCGATCGTCTGCGTGCTCACCTTCCAGAAGCGCAGCACTTCTTTATATAGCAGCGTGGGGAATCCGCTCATGAGCGTTGCATTACGTCGACGAAGGCGTCTTCGAGATCGGGCTGCATCAGCTCCATTTCCTCGATGCGGCAGCCGGCCCTGCGGATGTAAGCGAGGGTCTGTTCGACGTCATCGTAGCCCTTCAAGCGCAGTATGTGTGCGCCCGCGGTGCTGCCGTGCTCAAGGGGGCGCAGTTCGCCGGGAAGCTCGCCGTCCAAACGCAGGCGAAGAAACAGGTGGTGCACCCGCTTGAGCAGGTTGGAGGTGGAATCGAGCGCCACGACGCGCCCCTGTTTCAGCATTGCGATGCGCTCGCAAAGCGCTTCGGCCTCCTCCAGGTAGTGCGTCGTCAGGACGATCGTGTGGCCGTCCCGGTTGAGCCGTTGGATGAATTGCCACAACGCCTGGCGAAGCTCGACGTCGACGCCCGCGGTCGGTTCGTCGAGCACGATCACGGAGGGCTTGTGCACCAGGGCCTGCGCCACGAGCACCCGCCGCTTCATCCCGCCCGAGAGCGCGCGCATGTTGACTTCGGCTTTGGAAGCGAGGTCGAGGTGCCGCATCACCTCGTCGATCCACGCGCCATTGTTGCGCACTCCGAAATAGCCCGATTGGAAGCGCAAGGTCTCGCGCACGGTGAAGAACGGATCGAATACCAATTCCTGAGGGACGACCCCGAGGGAGCGACGCGCGGCGCGATAGTCGGTGCGCACATCATGGCCCATCACCCGGGCCGAGCCCCGGTCGGGGCGCGCGAGACCCGCGAGAACGCTTATCAGGGTGGTCTTACCGGCCCCATTGGGTCCGAGCAACCCGAAAAACTCTCCCTGCCGGATCTCGAGGTCGATCCCCGAGAGCGCCAGCTGCTCGCCGAAGCGCTTGTGGACGTCGCGGACTTCGATCGCGGCAGGCATGCCGGTGGTCGCCCGCGCGAAGGATCAGCTCGAAGCCGACTGTAGCAGCTCGGAGACTCCGTAGAGTTTGGCGAGATTCTGCATCGCAACGGGCAAATTGGCGAGGCGCAATCCGCGCCCGCTCTCTGCGGCCCGACGCAGCCACTCCAGGGCCAGGGCTACCGCGGCGGAATCGACCTCGGTCACGTTTCGGAAGTCGACCACGCGCACGCCCTGCCGCAAGTGCTCCTCCGCAGTCCCGACCAGCCCCGGTACGGTATCCAGCGTCACCGGGCCCGCGAGAATGAGCGAGTCGCCCTCTCGACGGATCACGCCTTGCCTGCCTTCGAGCGCTCGGGCTGTCGGTTTTTTGCGGTGAGCGATTTGATCAGACCGTCCACGCCGTGCTCGCGAACCTCGCCGGCGAAGGTGTCGCGGTAGGTCGTAACCAAGCTCACCCCACCGACCTTGACGTCATAGACTTTCCATCCGTCGGGAGTCTTTTCCATCTCGTAGTCGATGGAAACGGGCTGGGAAGACCCCGAGGGCCTCACATCGGATCTCACTGTGACCTCGGTGTCCTCGGGCTTGGCGCGCAGGGGTTTGTATTCGATCTGCTGCTCGCGGTAATTGGAGATAGCCGTCGAATAAGTCCGAACCAGCAGCGTCTTGAATTCATCGGCGAGAATCTTTTGCTGCTCCGGCGAGGCGAGCCGCCAGTTGCGCCCCATGGCGATCCGGGTCATGCGCACGAAGTTGAAGTGTGGGACGACCTTGGTCTCGATCAGATCGGCGGCTTTTTTTGTGTCGCCCGCCTGAATGTCCTTGTCCTTCTTGAGGATGGCGACGACCTCCTCGGTGATCGATTTCACCAGGACGTCGGGCGCAACAGGCTGCTGAGCGTGCGCGAGGGGGATCAGCAATGCAAAGAGCGCGTAGAAAGGGATTTTCATGGCCATAGGATTTTGGTCACTTGCTGGGTTCATCATCGGGCTCCTCGCGCTCGCGCGGCGGATCGCCGTCGTAGATTAGGTTGCGGCGGCGCTGCATCCAGGCGTCGCGCACGAACGAGTATTTGTCGAGCGCGGCCTGCTCGACCACGCTGGTCGCATCGAGCAATTCGGCCCTGCGCGCGATAAACCGCACCCCGACGGCCGTGTTGCGCGCGGGAACATTGCCGACTCGCCATACCGGGTCGGCCTGGGTATCGACCAGGAATCCGAATCCGTCGCGAACCGTGGACGGACCCAGGATCGGCAGAACCAGGTACGCGCCGCTGCCGACGCCCCACCAGCCCAATGTCTGCCCGAAATCCTCGTTGTGCTTCTGCAATCCAACGTCGGACGCGAAGTCGAAAACCCCGGCGATCCCGAAAGTCGAATTGAAAAAGACCCGAGTGAAATCCTCGAGGCCCTGCTGGAACTTGCCTTGCAGCACATCGTTCACCGAAATCCAGACGTCCTCGAGATTGGAAAAGAAATTGGAAATCCCGGTACGCAAGAATCCCGGCACGACGCTGCGGTAACCCTTGGCCACCGGCTTTGCCACGGCCCCGTCCACCGCATCGTTGAAACGGAACATCACGCGGTTGAACGGTTCGAGAGGGTCCGCCGGATTGCCCCCCGAAGTGGCGCAGCCCCCCAGCGTTCCAGCGAGGAGCAGCGCCGCGCACAGCCTCTTGGCCCTTGCCACGCGCTCGGCTTTCAAGCCCTTGCTTACTTTTTGCCGTCCCCTTCGGCGGCTTTATTGTACAGGAACTGACCGATGAGATTTTCAAGCACGACCGCTGACTGCGTGAGTTTTAACGTATCGCCGCCTTTGAGGTTGACCGAATCGCCGCCGGGCGACAGGCCGATGTACTGCTCGCCCAGAAGCCCCGAGGTCAGGATCTTCGCGGAGCTGTCCTTGGGAAACTGGTAGCGGCCGTCGATGTTCAGCGCCACCACGGCCTCGAAGCTCTCGTTGTCGAAACGGATCTCGCCGACCCGGCCGACGACGACCCCCGCGCTTTTCACCGGTGCGCGGACCTTCAGCCCGCCGATGTTGTCGAACTTGGCGTTGACCTGGTACGAATCCGCCGCCGAAAAGGAAGCGAGGTTCGCCACCTTGAGCGACAGGAACAGCAGTGCGCCGATGCCGATCACCGCGAAAATCCCGACCCACAGGTCCAACTCTTTGCGCGTCATCATGACTTAGTGTCCTCTGAACATCAGTGCCGTCAGTACAAAGTCGAGCGCGAGGATCGCGAGCGACGAAGTGACCACCGTGCGCGTGGTCGCGCCGGACACGCCTTCGGCAGTCGGCGGAGCATCGTACCCCTCATAAACCGCTATCCAGGTCACTGCCACGCCGAAAACCAGGCTCTTGATCACGCCGTTCAGGACGTCCTCGCGAAAATCCACCGCGGCCTGCATCTGCGACCAGAACGAGCCTTCATCGACGCCTATCAGCCGCACGCCGACGAGGTAGCCGCCGAACACCCCCATCGCGGAAAATAACGCCGCGAGAAGGGGCATGGAAATCACCCCGGCCCAAAAGCGGGGCGCCACCACGCGGGCGATGGGGTCGACAGCCATCATCTCCATCGCCGAGAGCTGCTCGGTCGCCTTCATCAGGCCGATCTCCGCAGTGATCGCGCTCCCTGCGCGGCTGGCAAAGAGCAATCCCGCGACCACCGGACCGAGCTCACGAACCAGGGAAAGGCTTACGAGCACCCCGAGCGCCTCGGAGGAGCCGTACCGCACCAGCGTGTCGTAACCCTGCAGGCCCAGGACCATCCCGACGAAAAGCCCCGACACGAGAATGATGATGAGCGACAGCACGCCGGTGAAATAAATTTCACGAATCGTGAGATGGAAGCGCCGAAAGCTCGCCCCCGACTCCTTGAGCGTGAACCACAGGAATCGGCAGGCGAACCCGAGACGCCAGATCCAGTTGTTCACGATGCGCGCGCCGAGTGCGCGCATGAGCTCGGCGATGCGCCCTGTCATTGCGCGAGCAGATCCTGCCGGTAGTCCGGCGCCGGGTAATGGAACGGGACCGGCCCATCGGGTTCGCCGTAGACGAACTGGCGAAGCGACGAAAGTCCCGCCGCACGCACCTGGTCGGGGGTGCCTTGAAATTCGACCTTTCCGGCGGACATGTAGTAGACGTAATCGACCAGTTCGAGCGCCTCGGCCACATCGTGAGTCACGACGATTGAAGTCGCGCCGAGCGAGTCGTTGAGCCGCCGGATCAGCTGGCCGATGACTCCGAGGGAAATCGGGTCGAGCCCCGTGAAGGGTTCGTCATACATCATGAGCATCGGGTCGAGCGCAATCGAGCGCGCGAGCGCCACGCGACGCGCCATACCGCCGGATAGCTCCGAAGGCATGAGATCCGCGGCTCCGCGCAGGCCCACCGCCTGCAGCTTCATGAGCGCGAGGTCGCGAATGATTGACTCGGGCAGGTTCGTGTGCTCGCGCATCTGGAACGCTACGTTTTCGAACGAGGATATGTCCGTGAACAGGGCGCCGAACTGGAACAGCATGCCCATCCTGCGCCGCAGGGCGAAAAGCTCGGCATCGCCGAGCTTGTTGACCACGCGGCCGGCGACGCGAACTTCGCCGCGATCGGGGAAAAGCGCTCCGCCGATTAGGCGAAGAAGCGTGGTTTTCCCGCAGCCGGACAGACCCATGATCGCCACCACCTTGCCTTGGGGAACGACGAGGTTGATGTCTTTCAGAACCTCGCGCTCGTCGTAGCTGAACGTGACGTTCTGGACTTCGACCAGATTGCTTGTCGCCACGGTGTCCTGCTCGGAATTACGCGAAGGGCGAATTCTAGCCTAGAAAAGCGCGCCGCAGCATACTTGGACCGTATTGGTGCGATTGCACGCGGCAGCCGGAGTTTCACCGTGAAAGGGCGCCGTCTTTGCGCTATCATCGACGCCTCCCCACGAAGGGCTGCCTTATGCCCGAGCCGTCGGTCCGATTCCTCGGAGTGAGCAAGAGCTTTGGTCGCGCCGAAGTGCTGCGCGGGATCGATCTCGACGTTCATTCCGGCGAGTGCGTAGGCCTGGCCGGTGTGAACGGCGCCGGCAAGACCACCCTGATCAAGTGCCTGCTCGACTTCTGCGACCTCGATTCAGGTTCGATCCAGATCCACGGCACTCCGCACCGCCGTCCCCAGTCCCGCGCCCGTCTTGCGTTCCTCCCCGAGCGGTTTACCGCCCCATACTTTCTCACCGGTCGCGAGTTCATAACGATGATGCTGCGTCTGTTCGGACGCCGATACGAGGAGGAGCGCGTTCGCGCAATGTTCGCTGCGCTCGACCTGGAGGCCGCCGCCCTCGACAAGCCGGTCCGCGCGTATTCGAAGGGTATGACCCAGAAACTAGGGCTTGCGGCCTGTTTTCTCTCGCAACGCGATGTGTACGTCCTCGACGAGCCGATGAGCGGCCTGGACCCCAAGGCACGCGACCGCGCCAAGGACTTGCTCCTGAATCTCAAGTCCGAGGGGCGAACCCTGCTTTTCACCTCGCATTCGCTCGCCGACGTCGAGGAGGTTTGCGACCGCGTCAGCGTTCTCCACGAGGGAACGATGGCCTATGCCGGCGCACCCCGCGGATTGTGCGAGCGCCACGGGGAGGCGTCGCTTGAGCGCGCCTTCCTGAAATGCATCGAAGCCCATGCCTGAAGATCCCCGTCCCAGCCTCTTGATCGTCGACGACGATCCCCTCATCACCGAGACCCTATCCTACGCCCTCGGAAAGGATTTCGAGGTCATGGTGAGCGACTCGCGCCACCATGCCGTGAGTCTGCTGAGGCAGCTCGACCAGGCTCCGCAGCTTGCGCTGGTCGATCTCGGCCTGCCCCCCATGCCGCACCGGCCCGACGAAGGCTTCCAGCTGATCAGCGACTTGCTCGCGCATTCCCCCACCATGAAGATCCTGGTGTTGTCGGGCCAGAACGACGCTGCCAACGCGAGGCACGCGCGCACGCTCGGCGCTGCAGAGTTCGTCGCCAAACCCAGCGATCCGGAGAATCTCAAGAAGATCCTGCTTCACGCCCTCCAGTTTCGCGCGGCCGAAATTTCGGGGGAAGGAATCGCCGAGACCGACCCCCTGGTCGGCAAGAGTCCCGCGCTGCAGAAGCTGAAGAGTCAGATCAGCCAATACGCCGACTCGCCCTTTCCGGCGCTCATCGAGGGTGAATCCGGGACCGGCAAGGAAGTGGTGGCGAACCTTCTTCATCGCCTTTCGTGGAGGCGCGTGAAGCCGTGGTTTGCCCTGAACTGCGCGGCGATCGCGCCGACCCTGGTCGAGCCGACGCTTTTCGGCTACACCAAGGGAGCGTTCACCGGCGCGACGCAGAACAAATCGGGTTATTTCGAAGATGCGAGCGACGGAACGCTGTTTCTGGATGAGATCGGCGAACTGCCCCTGGAGCTGCAAGCCAAGCTTCTGCGCGTGCTCGAGAACGGCGAGTTCCAGCGCGTCGGCGAGACGCAGCAGCGTTTCTCCCGTTCCCGGGTGATCGCCGCCACCAATCGCGACCTGCGCCAGGAAGTCAGGAAGGGGAATTTCCGCGCCGACCTGTATCACCGGCTGTCGGTGTTCACGATCGAGGTGCCGGCGCTGCGCGAGATGGACGACGACCGCACGCTGCTGCTCGAGCACTACCGTAAGTTCTACGCAGGGCAAGCGAAGCTCGCGCCGTTCGCGCTGGACGATTCGGCGCAAAAGGCCTGGCGCGACTATCACTTTCCCGGCAACGTGCGCGAGCTGCGCAACGTCGTCATCCGGCTGACTACGAAGTACGCTGGGCAGAAGCTGTCCCTCGCGGAACTCGAGCCCGAATTCGATATGGAAGCGCAGGCCGACGGGGGGCCGGGATTGCCGTCGGATCCGGGAACGCTCATCGAGCAGGCTCAGCGCCATCTGCAGCGCGAACGTAGCTTCAATCTCGACCAGATGCTCAAGGCGTGGGAACAGGGCTACATCGAGGCCGCGATGAAGCTCACGCGAGGCAACGTCAGTCAGGCGGCCAAGATGCTCGGCATCAATCGCACGACGTTGTACTCCCGCATGGAATCGGCGCAAAAGCAGCAATAGGGCCAGCGGCCCGCTGCGGGAGGGGATCGATGTATCTGGACCATTTCGGGTTGAAAGAGCCGCCCTTTCGCATCACCCCCGACACCGATTTCTTCTTTCAGGGCGCCAACCGCGGGGCGACGCTCGAAGCCCTGCTCTACGCGATTACCCATGACGAGGGCATCGTCAAGGTCTCCGGCGAGGTCGGCAGCGGCAAGACGATGTTGTGCCGCGTACTGATGGAGCGGCTGCCTGCCACGGTCGAAACCATCTATCTCGCCAATCCCTCGCTGTCGCGCGACGAAATCCTATTCGCAATCGGCGACGAGCTGAAGCTCCAGCTGGAAAAGGGACAAACGACGCGCATTCTTCGGGCACTGCAGGAGCATCTCATCCGGCTGTTCGGCGAGGGCCGCCGGGTGGTGGTGCTGATCGACGAAGCCCACGCGATGCCCGACGAAACCCTCGAGGAGATCCGGCTGTTGTCGAATCTCGAATCGAACCGCCACAAGCTGCTTCAGATCGTGCTCTTCGGGCAGTCTGAGCTCGACGAGCACCTCGACACGGCCGGCATGCGCCAGCTCAGGGAGCGCATCACGCAAAGCTTTCACCTCGAGCCCCTGGTGCGCAGCGACATCGAGAAC
>Ga0209377_1000914_pt1 | contig 19961 bp, 20 predicted proteins | sample GraSoiAngelo_141_FD_185898 | JGI IMG/M metagenome (GOLD analysis project Ga0209377, IMG submission 185898) | Grasslands soil microbial communities from the Angelo Coastal Reserve, California, USA - 14_0929_12_40cm (SPAdes) (version 2) | ecosystem: Environmental > Terrestrial > Soil > Grasslands ...
CGCCGAGAGTGTTCCGACCGAAGAGGACCGAGGGGCCCCGGACCACGTCGACGCGCTCGACGTCCTCGAGCGGGATCAGATCGAAGTTCACTTCCTCCACAGTGGGCTCGTTGAGGCGGACGCCGTCGAGGAAGACGCTGAGCCCCGGCGGCAGGCCGGTGACCGGCGAGATCGTGAATCCCCGGAGCGAGAGGTCCGGCTGGAGCCGGTTCCCCTGCTCGTTCTGGAGCGAAACGCCCGGCAGACGCTCGAGGGCCTCCGGCAGCACCGCCGGCGCATCACGCCGGATCTCCGGCCCGGTGAGCGTGTCCACGCGGCTCGGCGTGGACGAGGGCGGGAGGGCGCCCGGCGCGGACGGCGGGATGACGCGGATCTCGGGGAGACGCGGCGGCGCCTCCCGCTCCTGCGCGGAGGCGGGGAGGAAGGCGAAGAGGACGGGCGCTAGGCCGCACAGGACGAGGGCGCGCATGCGGATGCGCGCAATACTAGCACCTCGGAGGGGGGCCGTCGGGTCCCCCCGATCAGCTAGCGCGGCAGGCGCGGCGGCTCGGCGCAGACGCGCTCGATCTCGTCGACGGTCTTCGGCGTGCCCGCGGTGAGCACCTCCGAGACGTCGGCGGTGATCAGCACGTCGTCCTCGATGCGGACGCCGATTCCCAAGAACTCCTTCGGGATCGGGTGGACGATCTTCGGGGCCTTCGCCTTCTCCTCCTCCTCGAGCCGCTTCGCGGCCGCGAGGCCGAGGCGGAATCGGCGCTCCCACATCTCGTCCTCGCTGTACTCGCGGAGGTAGAAGGTCGCCGTCTCCCGCTCGGGGTCGACGTAGAGGCCGGGCTCGACCGTGAACACCATGCCGGGCTCGAGCACGCGGGAGGTCCGGTCGATCCGGTAGTCACCCACGTCGTGGACATCCATGCCGAGCCAGTGGCCGGTGCCGTGCATGTAAAACTCGCGATAGTGGTGCATCGCGAGCGAGTCCGCCACCCCGCGCGGCAGGAGGCCCGCCGCCACGAGCCCCTCTGTCAGGACGTGGCGCGCCGCCTCGTGGACCATCTCGTAGCGGTTGCCGGGCCGCGCGGCCGCGAGCCCGGCCAGCTGCGCGCGCAGCACGATCTCGTAGATCGCGCGCTGCGGGGCGGTGAAGCGCCCGTTGACGGGGAAGGTACGGGTGATGTCCGCCGCGTGGTAGCCCCACTCGCAGCCGGCGTCGATCAGGAGCAGCTCGCCGTCCTGCAGCTGGCGCGTGTTCTCCACGTAGTGGAGGATGCACGCGTTGGGCCCCGAGGCGACGATCGAGGGGTACGCGTTGCGCGGCGAGCCCTGGCTCCGGAAGACGAACTCGAGCGCCGCCTGCACCTGGTACTCGTAGAGCCCCGGCCGCGCGTAGCGCATCGCTTCGACGTGGGCGTCGCGGCTCAGCTCGCAGGCGCGCCGCTGGCGCGCGAGCTCGGCCGGCGAGCGGCGCAGGCGCATCTCGTGCAGGATCGGCCCGGGGTCCTCGAGGCGGACCGGCGCCGCATAGCCGCGGGCGCGCGCCCCGCGGAGCTCGACGACGAGGCGCGTGACGCGCCCGTCGAACGCGCCCTGGCCGAGGCGGTAGTAGACCACCGGCCGGTCGACGAGGTACTCGCGGAGCTTGTCGTCGAGCTTGTCGATCGGGTAGGCGGCGTCGGCGCCGTAGGTCGCGACGGCGCCCTCGACGCCGGCGCGATGGCCGGTCCAGATCTCCAGGTCCCGGTCGCGGGGTCTGACGAAGAGGACGTACCGCTCCTTCGTGTGCGCCGGGTTGACGACGGCGACGGCGTCGGGCTCGTCGAAGCCGGTCAGGAAAAAGAAGTCGGAGCTCTGGCGGAACTCGTAGTTGACGTCGCCGTTGCGGCGGGCCTCTTGCGCCCCCGGGATGATCGCGAGAGCGTCGCCGAGCGCCGCCGCGAACCGGAGCCGCCGATCCGCGAAGGGTCCGAGCTCACCGGGTGTCGCCATGGTTCCTGAATAGCATACAATGACGGGTGCACCGCCGATGCGCGCGCTGCGAGGGGGGCCCCATGCACGTCGGACTGGCCGCGGTCTTTCAGAATCCGAAGAAGGCGCGCTCCGATATCGACGTCTACAGGAACGAGCTCCGCCTGGCGGCCGAGGCCGAGCCGCTCGGCTTCGAGTCCGTCTGGGGCGTCGAGCACCACTTCACCGACTACACGATGTGCCCGGACGTCCTCCAGTTCCTCACCTACATGGCCGGACGGACCCAGCGCGCCCAGCTCGGCTCGATGGTCGTGGTGCTGCCGTGGCACGATCCCCTGCGCGTCGCCGAAGAAGTCTCGATGCTCGACAACATCTCCGATGGGCGCCTGATCCTGGGCCTGGGTCGTGGCGCCGGCCGCGTCGAGTTCGACGGCTTCCGGCTCTCGATGGACGAGTCCCGCGAGCGCTTCGTGGAATCGGCGGAGATGCTGCTGCGCGGCCTGGAGGCGGGCTACTGCGAATACGACGGCACGTTCGTCCGCCAGCCGCGCGCGGCGATCCGCCCGGCGCCGTTCAAGAGCTTCCGCGGCCGGACCTACGCCGCGGCCGTCTCGCCGGAGTCGATGCCGATCATGGCGAGGCTCGGGGTGGGCATCCTCGTCATCCCGCAGAAGCCCTGGCCCGAGGTCGCCAAGGAGCTCGACGCCTACCGCACGACGTACCGGGACATCAACCGGACGGAGGCGCCACCGCCCGTGTGCGCGGGCTGGACCTTCTGCGACGAGAACCCGGCGCGCGCCCACGAGATGGCGCGCCGCTACATCGGCGGCTACTACCAGACCGTCCTCGACCACTACAACTTCCAGGGCGACCACCTCGCGAAGACCAAAGGCTACGAGTACTACGGCAAGATGGCCGAGAAGATCGCGCAGTACGGCACCGACAAGGTGATCGAGTATTTCATGAACCTCCAGGTCTGGGGCACGCCCGAGCAGTGCTACGAGAAGATCCTCGACGTGCGGGGCCGCGTCGGCAACGACACCTTCGTCGGCGTCTTCAGCTACGCCGGCATGGACTACGGCGAGGCGGAGCGGAACATGCGCCTGTTCGCGCGCACGGTGACGCCCGAGCTCAAGAAGCTCCCGCCGGCGGCCGCCTCGGCCCCGGCGGCCGCCGCGCCGCGCGCCGGCAAAGATCTCGGCGTCGGGCTCCTCGGCTCCTGAGGCGCGGGCCGCGATGGGCTTCGCCGAGATCCGGTACGAGGTGGCGGATGGCGTCGCACTCGTCACGCTCGCGCGGCCCGAGAAACTCAACGCCGTCACCGCCACGACGCTCGGGGAGCTCGTCGACGCCTTCGACGCGGCGGACGCCGACGACACCGTGCGCGCGGTGATCGTCACCGGCGCGGGCCGCGCGTTCTGCGCGGGCGCGGACCTCTCGACGGGCGGCGGGACGTTCGACCGCGCCGCACGCGGCCGGGCGGAGCCGGCCGACCTCCACGAGGACGGCGGCGGCCGCGTGACGCTCCGGATCTTCGACATGAAGAAGCCGGTGATCGCCGCGATCAACGGGCCCGCGGTCGGCTTCGGGATCACGCTGACCCTGCCCATGGACGTCCGGATCGCCTCGACCGCCGCGCGCATCGGCTTCGTCTTCACCCGGCGCGGCGTCGTGCCCGAGGCGTGCTCCACCTGGTTCCTGCCGCGCCTGGTCGGGCCGAGCCAGGCCGCCGAGTGGGTCCTGACCGGACGCGTCTTCGACGGGGAGGAGGCGCGGGCGGGCGGTCTCGTGAGCCGCGTCGTCGCCCCCGAGGCGCTCCTTCCCACCGCGCGCGAGCTCGCGCTCGAGATCGCGCGGAACACCTCCGCGGTCGCCGTCGCCCTCGCGCGGCAGATGCTCTGGCGCCTGCTCGGCGCCGACCACCCGATGGAAGCGCACCGCCTCGACTCGCAGGCGATGTTCTGGACCGGGCGCTCCACCGACGCCTACGAGGGCGTGACCGCGTTCCTCGAGAAGCGCCCGCCGCGCTTCACGCTCCGGCCGAGCCAGGACATGCCGCCCTTCTATCCGTGGTGGCAGCCGCGCGCGTTCAAGTGACGCCCACCACGGTGTACCTGCCGTTCAACCGCGACTGCCTGCGCGGCGAGTTCGAGCCCGCCAAGCACGGCGGTCCGCCGCCCGCGCCGCGCGGCCACTGGCTCCTGGTGCAGGAGCAGAAGCTCGTCGTCGTCCCCGAGGGCGGCGGGTTTCGCCTCCCGACGGGCGAGCTGCCCACGAGCCTCGACGGCGTGGTCAAGCAGCCGCTCTGGCTCGGGACGTACGGCGGCACGCCGTGCTGGGTGGCGGGGCTGCCGCGCGACGCCGCGCTCCCCGAGGGGTTCCATCGGGAGACGCTCGTGCCGATGCAGGGGACGCGCCTGCCGGACGAGCTCCTCTCGCTCGGCGGTATGGCGATGCAGCTCCTCTACTGGGAAAGCACGAGCGGCCACTGTCCGCGCTGTGGGACGCCCGCCGAGCGGATGGCGGGCGAGTGGGGCAAGCGCTGTCCCACGTGCCACTACGAGCACTACCCGCATCTCCATCCCGCGGTCATCGTCCTCGTGCGCGACGGCGATCGCGTGCTCCTCGCGCGCAAGGCGATCTGGGCGCCCGGGCGCTACGCGCTCGTCGCGGGGTTCGTCGACAACGGCGAATCGCTCGAGGCGGCGGTGGCGCGCGAGGTGCGGGAGGAGGTCGGCGTCGACGTGAAGGACATCCGGTACGTCGGCAGTCAGAACTGGCCGTTTCCGAGCCAGCTCATGGTCGGCTTCGTCGCCGCCTACGCCGGCGGCTCGATCGCGATCGACCGCGACGAGCTCGAGGACGCGCGCTGGTTCTCGAGCACCGAGCTGCCGGACGGGCCCTCGCGCCACTCGATCGCGGGCTGGATCCTCGCCAACTTCACGCGGCGGTAGGCTCAGGTCAGCTCGACCGGCACGGGCTGGACCTGGTTGACGGCGAAGCCGCCCAGGTCGAGATCGTAGGCGAACGGTTGCGTCGCGCCGCTCGCGTCCGTCGCGCGCGCCATGAGCGTGTACGACCCGGGCCGGGTCACGCGCCACGTGAATTCCCAGAACCGCCACGCGTAGATCGCCGGGGACTCCACGAGCTGCGCGAGGCTCCACGCCCGCCCGCCGTCGGTCGACACCTGGACCGAGGCGATGTCCTTGCCGCCCGACCAGGCGACGCCGGCGACCGTGTGCGTCCCGACGGCGAGCTTCGCGTCCGCCGCCGGCCGGACGACGAGCGACTTCACCGCCACCTGCGTCACCGCCTCGTCCCGCACGACCCCATCGCGTCGCCGCTGCACTCGCCACGCGCGCGTCATGAACACGCCGTCGAACGGCCGGTCGCTCACGCTCACCCGTCCGAGCCACTTCACGTGGTACGTGCCGTACCAACCGGGGACGACGGCACGCACCGGCCCGCCGTGCTCACGCGGCAGCGGCGCGCCGTTCATCGCGTAGACGAGGAGCGTGTCGGGGTGGAGCGCCTTCTCGAGGGGCAGGCTCTTCGCGAAGGGCACCTCCTCCGGCGCGAAGGCCGGCTGGCCGCGGTCCGCGCCCTCGAGCACGACCTCGTGCGCGGAGGGCTTCAGGCCCGCACGCTCCAGGATCCGGTGGAGCGGGACGCCGAGCCACTCGGCGTTTCCGACGTAGCCGTTGCCGAGGTGCGAGCGCTCGAGCGGTGGGCTCACCGAATTTCGGGAGTTGCCCGCGCACTCGAGCACGGCCACGATCTTCCGCGCGGGGAGCGCCTTGAGCTGCTCGTAGGTCAGCGTGATCGGCTGCTCCACCTGCCCGTCGACGGCAAGGCGCCACCCGGCGGGCTCGATCGCGGGCAGCGGGTTCGCCATGGTCGTCAGGATGTGGAAGAGGTCGTTGGGCGTGATCCACGTGCCGAAGCCGGAGAGCGGCATCTCCGCCGCGAGCGGCACCGCGCGCTGGACGATCAGACGCCCGGTGCTCGGCGCCTGGGCCCAGACGCGCGCGCGGAAGGCGGGGTGCGCCGCGAGCAACGCGAGCGGCATCCCGGCGAGGATCACGCGACGAGTCCGGTCGGTGGACATGGGTGACAACCTCCCCTCTGAGCGACTGTGGGCGCCACCCGCGCGGGAGTCAAGGGGGGCGGCGTTCAGGCCGCCGTGTAGCCGCCGTCGACGGGGAGCGCCACGCCGGTCACGAACGCCGCCTCGTCGCTCGCGAGATAGAGGATCGCCGCGGCGATCTCCTCCGGCTGGCCGACGCGGCCGAGCGGATGCCGCCGCACCGCGCTCTCCCGCCAGCCGGCGTCGGCGAGGAGCGGCGCCGTCATCGGCGTCTCGATGACGCCGGGGCAGACGCAGTTGACGCGCACCTTCGGCGCCCACGTGAGCGCCATCGTCCGGGTGAGGTTGACGACGCCCCCCTTGGACGCCGCGTAGGCCGGGGAGAGCGAGCCGCCGACCAGACCGAAGATGGACGCCAGGTTCGTGATCGAGCCGCTGCCGCTCGACGCGAGCGCGGCGAGCGCCGCGCGGGACGCGAGGTAGGTCCCGGTGAGGTTCACGTCGACGACACGCTGCCACTCGTCGGGCGGCGGCGTGGGGTCGCGCCGCTCCGCGCGCACGCCCGCCGAGTTCACGAGCGTCGTGAGCCGTCCGAAGCGGGCGAGCGCCGCCTCCACCATCCGCGCACACGCGCCGTCGTCGGTGACGTCGGCGACGAGCGCCAGGGCATCACCGCCCGCGTCCGCGATGCGCGTCGCGGTCTCGGCCGCCGCGTCCTGGTTCGAGTCCGCGCAGGCCACCCGCGCTCCCTCGGCGGCGAGCCTCAACGCCGTCGCCCGCCCGATCCCCGAGCCGGCGCCCGTCACCAGCGCGACCTTGTCCCGCATCCGCATCGTCGGCGCCCCCCCTTGTACGCCAAAAGGGGCTTGACGCCTAGTCCGAGTTCGGCGGACACTCCGGGCCGGTCATGGCTGAAGTCCTCGGACTGGGCGTGACGCACTACCCCGGGCTCATGGTCCCCGACGCGCAGATGGCGACGGTGCTGACGAAGACGCTCGAGAGCGACCGCGTGCCGGCGAAGCTCTTCGACTCGAGCAAGTGCTTCGCGATCGTCCGCCCCTGACCCGGCGCCGTCCCGCACGGGCCCGCGGGAGGGTACAATCGGGAGCGCGCCAACGCCAGGGGAGGCCCCACATGGAATTCGAGTACTCGAAGAAAACGAAGATGTACGTGGAGCAGCTCACGGACTTCATGAACAAGGACGTCTACCCGAACGAGAAGGTCTTCCACGACCAGCTCAACTCGGAGCCGACGCGCTGGCGGGTCCCCCCGATCATCGAGGAGCTGAAGGCGAAGGCGCGCGAGCGCGGCCTCTGGAACCTCTTCCTCCCGGAGAGCGGGCGCGGTGCCGGGCTCACGAACCTCGAGTACGCGCCGCTCTGCGAGATCATGGGCCGCTCGCCGATCGCGTCGGAGGCCTTCAACTGCTCGGCGCCCGACACCGGCAACATGGAGGTGCTCGAGCGCTACGGCACGCCCGAGCAGAAGAAGCAGTGGCTCGAGCCGCTGCTCGAGGGCAAGATCCGCTCGGCCTTCGCGATGACCGAGCCCAAGGTGGCCTCGTCCGACGCGACCAACATCGAATCCTCGATCGTGCGCGACGGCGCCCACTACGTGATCAACGGGCACAAGTGGTGGACCTCGGGCATCGGCGATCCCCGCTGCGCGATCCTCATCTTCATGGGGAAGACCGACGCGAAGAACCCCGACAAGTACAAGCAGCAGTCGATGATCCTGGTCCCGCGCGACACGCCGGGCCTCAAAGTGATCCGGATGCTGACCGTGTTCGGGTACGACGACGCGCCGCACGGCCACGGGGAGGTCCTCTTCGAGAACGTCCGCGTGCCCGCGTCCAACATGCTGCTCGGCGAGGGGCGCGGCTTCGAGATCGCGCAGGGGCGCCTCGGCCCCGGCCGCATCCACCACTGCATGCGCCAGATCGGCGTCGCCGAGCGCGCGCTCGAGCTCATGTGTAGCCGCGCGATGAAGCGCGTCGCCTTCGGCAAGCCGCTCGCCGACAACGACATCACGCTCGAGCGCATCGCGCAGTCGCGGATCGAGATCGACCAGGCGCGCCTGCTGGTGCTCCACGCCGCGCACATGATGGACACGGTCGGCAACAAGGCGGCGCGCCAGGCGATCGCCGAGATCAAGGTGGCCGTGCCCAACATGACGCTCGGGGTGATCGAGCGTGCCATGCAGCTCCACGGGGGCGGCGGTGTGAGCCAGGAGTTCCCGCTCGCGTCGATGTGGGCGCACTCGCGCACGCTCCGCTTCGCCGACGGGCCGGACGAGGTGCACCGCCGGCAGATCGGGCGCCTCGAGCTCCGCAAGCACAGCTAGGCAACTCGGAGGGGGGCTCCGCCCCCCTTCCGAAACCTCCCCCCAGAATCGGTTGCGCCGGCAACGCCGGCGCTCGAAACGCGGCCAGCCCGATGCGCGCCGGGTGGCCCGCGGCGTCAGACCTTGGCGCGCCGGCCCGCCCAGTAGGGATCGCGCAGCACGCGCTTGAGGAGCTTGCCCGTGGGGTCCCGCGGGAGCTCGGCGTGGAGGGAGACCTCGCGCGGGACCTTATAGTCGGCCATGTGGAGTCGAGCGAACGCGACGACCTCGTCGGCCGCGAGTGCCTGGCCCGGGCGCGGCTGCACCGCGGCGTGGACGCGCTCTCCCCAGTCGTCGTCGGGCACGCCGAAGACCGCGACGTCGTCGATGGCCGGGTGGCGGTGCAGGACGTCCTCGATCTCGGCCGGATAGATGTTGACGCCGCCCGAGATGACCATGTCGCGCTTCCGGTCGCAGATGTAGACGAAGCCTTCGTCGTCCATCCACGCGACGTCACCCACGCTCGCCCACTCGCCGCGCTGCGCTTCCCGTGTCGCCGCGCTGTCCTTGTAGTAGCCGTCGAACATCCCGGGGAAGCGGCGCACGTAGAGCTCGCCCGCCGTGCCCGTGGGCACCGGCCGGCCCGCGTCGTCGAGCAGCACGAGCTCGATGCCCGGCGCCGCGCGTCCGCACGAGCCCGGTTTCCGCAGCACGTCCGCGGGCGGGAGGATCGTGTTGATGCCGAGCTCGGTCGAGCCGTAGAACTCCCAGAGCGCCGGCCCGAAGACCGCGACCGCCTGCTCCTTCACGCGCGTCGGGCACGGCGCGGCGGCGATGACGAGCACGCGCATCGACCGGACGTCGTAGCGCGCGCGGACCCGCTCCGGCAGGTCCACGATGCGCTTGACGAGCGTCGGCGCCATGAACGTCGACGTGCACCGGTGGCGCTCGATCGTCCGGAGCGCGTCCTCCGGGTCGAACTTGCGCATCACCACGACCGTGCCGCCGAAGGCGTGGGTGAACTGGGCGAAGCTGCCGGGCGCCGAGTGGTAGAGCGGTCCGGCGACCAGGTGCACGTGGGGCTCGGCGAGCCCGAACAATTCCATATAGCGCCGCGCCACTGTCGGGTCCGTGGCGGTCCGCAGCGCCCCCTTCGGCCGACCCGTCGTGCCCCCCGTGTAGATCATCGAGCCGCCGAGCCCCTGCGTCGGATCGGCGGGGAGCGGTGCCGGGTCACCGGTCTTGAGCAGGTCGTCGACGTGCTCGGCCCAGGGCCGCCGCTCGCTCCCCACCAGGATCCAGCTCCGTACCTTCCCGGCACCGGGGCGCACCCGTTCGACCGTGCCGAGAAATGCGTCGCTGACGAAGACCGCGCGTGCGTCGGAGTGGTCGAGAATGTACGCGACCTCGTCGGCGACGAGTCGGTGGTTTATGGGCACCGGGATCGCTCCGGCAGAGCGCGCCGCCGAGGGTACCAGCACGGCCTCCAACGAGTTCTGCACGTAGACGATGGCGTGCTCACCCTTTGTCAGGCCGAGCCCGCGCAGCGCGTTCGCCAGCCGGTTCCGCTGCGCGACGTACTCGCGCCAGGTGAGCCGCCGGTCGCCGTCGATCAGGGCGGGCGCGGCGGGTGTGCGGTCGGCGTGGAGGGCGAGGACGTCCACCTAGCGCGGCAGGACGGCGCGCGTGGCCTCGAGCGCCTCGCGCGCCACGTCGTCCGCCGGGCGGGCCCACGCGGCCGGGTTCGGCGCCTCGTAGCTCATGAAGCCGCGGTAACCCGCCGTCTCGACCCGCGCGAAGAACTCCTTGAACGGGACCACGCCGCGGCCCGGCGGGAGCCGGTCGGTGGCCTTCCCGGGCTCGACGCTCGCGGGGACGTCGCTGAACTGAACGTAGACGACCTCGTCGCGGCGGACGTCCTCGACGTCACGTACCGTGGCGCCGCTTCGCCAGAGGTGGTAGGTGTCGAGCAGCAGACCGCAGCGCGGATGCCCGGCCGTGGCCATCACCTCGCGCATCCGTCCCAGGGTGTTGAGCTGCTCGGCCTGCGAGTTGAACTCGACGGCGAGCCGCACGCCGTGCTTGGCCGCCACCTCGCCGACCTCGCGGACGCTGTCGGCCGCGCGCCGAAGGTCGCCGTGCCCCTTGTCGACGGGGCTCATCACGGTGACACAGCCGAGCGCCGCGGCACGCTGGCATTGCTCGTCGAACACCTGGAGCAGACGCCGGCGCTCCGCGCCCTCGGCGTACATCCAGCCGAGCTCGACCCCGACGCACGCGACGGGAAGGCCGCTCGTCCGCACCAGCGCGAGCACGTCGGCGGCGGACTGGCCCTGCTCCGCCGCGCGCGCGAAGTCCACGCGACGCAGCTCGATGCCGTCCCAGCCGACGCGTCGCGCGACGCGCAGGACCTCGGCGAGCGGCGTCGTGTCGAGCGTCCAGGTGTGGAGCGCGAGCATCCGCTACTGGGTCTTCGGCGCGGGCGTGGTCGTGGCCCCGCCGGCGGGCGCGCGGCGCGCGGCAGGCTTGAACGCGAGCGAGCTCGCGCCGAGGACCAAGCCCAGAGCGAGCACGGCGACCGCCGACCTGCGCTTCGGCATAGCGCCTCCTGAGGGCGGATGTCCCCTCGGGCGTCAGATCGACGCCGACAGGCCGCCGTCGAAGTTGATCGCGGTACCGGTGATGTATGCCGCGCGCTCGGAGCAGAGGAAGGCGACGAGGTCCGCGAACTCGTGCGCCTCACCGAAGCGGGCGAGCGGCACCCGGCGCTTCTCCGCCATTTCGCGGTAGAACGCCTCGGGGTCGCCCTTGATCCGGCGCTCCCACTGGCCGCTCTTCACCACGCCAAGACAGATCGTATTGACGAGAATCCTGTCGGCTGCGTACTCGTTGGCGAGCGACTTGGTCAGGTTGATCCCGGCCGCGCGCGTCACGCTCGTCGGCAGCGCCCGGGCGGCGGGGGCCTTGCCTCCCACCGTGGTCACGTTCACGATGCGGCCGCCGCCGCGCCGCTTCATGTGGGGGATCACGAGGCGGCAGAGGCGGATCGCGGCCATGAGCTTCAGGTCGATGTCGGTCTGCCACGTGGCGTCGTCGACCTCCTCGAAGCCCGCGGCCGCGGAGGTGCCGGCGTTGTTGACGAGGATGTCCACGCCGCCCCAGCGCGCGACGGTCGCGGCGACGAACGCCTCGATCTGGTCCGGCCGCGTCACGTCGCACGTCACCGCGAGCAGGTCGGCGCCGGTCGCGCGCCGGATGAGGTCGGCGGCTCGTTCGAGCACGTCCTTCCGCCGCGCGCACATCGCAACCTTCGCGCCCGAGCGCGCGAACCGCTCGGCGGTCGCCCGACCGAGGCCTTCGCTCGCGCCGGTGACGATCGCGACTTTGCCCGCGAGGCCCAGCTCCAGGACGTCCATGGCGCCCTCGAAGATACCACTATAAAGGTGGTCGCCGTGACGTCGCGGCTCCGCGCGAAGAAGGTCATCCGCAGCGCCGGGCGGCGTTCAGGACACGCCGACGCGCCCGAGGAGGGGGAGCTTCAGCGCCGGACGCGTCAGGTCCACCCCGAAGTTGAGGGTGAGGAGGTTCAGCTCGACGCCCTCGTCCCAGCCAATCGCGAGGCCCCCGAGGCCGAAGAGCGAGAGCTGGACGCCGGTGCCGCTGGGCGTCGTTCCCGCGAGCGCGCCACCCGGAAGGTAGTCCTTCCCGATCGCCGTCGGGGGGAGCCGGAGCCGCAACTCGGGCACCTGCCGCCCGACCCACGCCGTGAACGTGTTGCTGTTGGGTCCGGGCCAGGTGCGATAGCTGGCGGCATAGGGATACCCGGCCACGGCGGCGTCGATCCTCGCGATCACCTGGTCCACGCCGGCGCCGCGGAGATCCACGAGCTTCTGTGGGCGGGCGCCGAACCAGTAGTTGTCGGGGCCCATGCGGTTGACGCGGATCGCCGGCGACCCGCGGTCCACGCCCCAGCCGATCACCTCGTAACGCGTGTACGACGGCGCGTGGCTCGGCTTGACCGCGACCCACGTGTGGACGGCGAAGACGCCGCGCCAGCTCACGGCGCGCGCGGCGTAGACCTGCGCGACGGCCTCGGGCGTCGTCGCGGGATCGGGCGCCTGGCCCGACGGGCCGCGCTCGAGCTCCCACCAGTTCGACCGCGCACGCTCGAGCACCGCGCACCCGACGAGCGCCGGGAGGACCAGCAGGCCGAGCCAGCCGACGGCGCGGCGGCTCACTCGCCGAGCTCCTTGCGCACGAGGCGCGCGCCCTCGACGAGCGCGGCGAGCTTCTGCCTCACGATCCAGCGCGGCGTCTCCCAGAAGCCGCAGTCGGGGTTGAGCCAGAGCTTGTCGCGGGCCACGTACCCGAGCAGCCGCCGGATACGCTCGGCGACCTCGGTCGGCGTCTCGGCGCGGAACGCCTTCACGTCGATGACGCCCGCGCCGAGCTCCTTGTCGGTGGGGAACTCCCGCCAGAGCCTGAGGTCGTCCAGGCCACGGTTCGCGTACTCGAGCACGATCTGCGAGGCCGCGAGGTCGCGCAGCGCGGGATAGATGTTGCGCAAGTCGCGCACCGCCGCGAAGGGCCGCCCGTAGAGGTTGCCGAAGCAGATGTGCACCGCGATCTTCGCGGTCACGCCCTCGACCGCGCGGTTCACGCCCTTGTCGAAGCGGGGGGCGGTGGCCGCGTACATGCCGCTGTGGGGCTCGTCGATCTGGATGAAGTCGCAGCCGGCCGCGACGAGCGCGCGGCACTCGGCGTTGACGATCGCGACGAGGTCGGCGAGCAGCGTGTCCCGGTCCGTGTAGCCGCCGTGGAGCCGCAGCGGGACGAGCAGCGTGTAGGGGCCGGGCACGGTCGCCTTGAGCCGCTTCGTCGTCAGCGCGCGCGCGAGCTTCCACTCCTCGACGATGCCGAGCCCCTCGGGCGCCGTGACCGTCGCGGTCACCTCAAACGGCGTGTTCGTGTCCCAGAGGGGCGCCCCGAGCTTCCGGGCCGGCTCGAGCGCGCGGATGCCGGTGAGCCGGTCGTAGAAGCCGACGATGAAGCGGACGCGCATCATCTCGCCCGTCGTCACCACGTCGACGCCCGCGCGCTCCTGGTCGAGGAGCGCCGCCTGCGTGGCATCCTCCACGAGCTCACGCAGGTCCACGGCGCCCATCCGTCCGGCCTCCATCGCCTCGCGAGCAAGCCACACCCACCCGGGGAGGCCGTGGCTGCCCACCACCGAGGTCGGCAACAGCATCACGTCCCCCCGCGCTTTCGCGCCCGGATCGCCTCCATCGCGCGGCGGTGCTCGGGGGACTCGACGCACGCGGCGAGGGCGACTTGCATCTCCTTCCGGAACGTCTCGAAGTCGAGGTCGAAGGCGCGCGTCGTGAGACGCTTGCTCGCGGTCACGCTCGACGGCGGCAGGGCGAGGAAACGCGCGACCGTGTCCTCCAGCGCGCGCGCGAAGTCGGCAGGAGCCACGACGCGGTTCACGAGGCCGTAGTGCTCGGCCGTGCGCGCCGAGACGGGCTCGCCGAGGAGGATCAGCTCCTTCGCCCGCGCCAGGCCGATCAGCCGCGGGAGGCGGTAGAGCGCCATCGAGGGGATGAGGCACTCCTTCACCGCCGGGAGCCCGAGGAGCGCCTCGTCTGACGCGAGCCGATAGTCGCAGACGAGCGCGAGCTGGAGCCCGCCGCCCAAGCAGTGACCGTTGATCCCCGCGACGAACAGCTTGTCCATCCGCTCCATCGCCGTCATCGCGTCCTCCCAGAGGACGAAGTCGGCCATGCCGAACTCCCCATGGGCGAGCGCCCCGAGGTCGACGCCGGTGGAGAAGGCGCGCCCCTCGCCGGTCATGACGACCACGCGCACCGCCGGCCGGGCGCCGATCGTCGCGACCACCTCGTTGAGATCGCGGGCAAAGCTCGCGTCGCCGGCGTTGAGCACCTCGGGGCGATCGAGGGTCAGGCGCGCCACCGGGCCCGTCACCTCCAGGCGTATCGTCTTGGGCTTGGCCATGAGCCAATGGTTTACCATAAAGGGCCTTGTGACCCCGCTGATCGTGCTCCTGTGCCTGCTGAGCCTCTCGAACACGTTCTCGCTCGGCGCCTTCCCCGCGATCCTCCCCGAGCTCGCGCGCGGCAGCGGGCTCGCGGACTGGCAGCTCGGCGTCGTCGCCAGCGCCTTTGGCTTCGCGAGGATGACGGCCGACATCCCGATCGGCCTCTTCCTCACGCACCACCTCCGGCGGGCGGTCGTGATCGGCCCCGGCGTGCTTGCGGTCGGCGCCGCCTTCCTCACGAGCGGCGGCCCGTTCCCGATCCTGGTCCTGGGCCGGCTCTTGATGGGCGTGGGCCACGCCCTCGGGATGGTGGCCGGGCTCACCGCGATCCTCCACTACCGGACCGGGTTGCGCCTCGCCTCGGCGCTCAACGCCTACGAGTTCTCCGCGATGATCGGCATCCTTTGCGGGACGGTGTTGATCGGGGTGCTGCCGTCGAGCCTCGCGTGGAACTGGGCGCTCCTCCTGACCTGCGCCCCGCAGCTCATCGGCCTCCTGGCGCTCCCCGCGCTCCTCCGCGCGCTGCCGCGCCACCCGGCGCCCGGCCCGAAGCCGCTCTTCGCGCGCCAGGCGGCCACCGGCCCGGACGCCCGGGCCGCGTCGATCACGCCGACGGCGGCCCTCGCCTTCGTCGCCGGGGGCGCGATCGCCGTCGCGTACTCGACCGTGGAGCAGTTCGCGATCCCGCTCCGCGGCAGCCGCGAGTTCGGGCTCGAGCGCGCCGGGGTCGCGCGCCTCCTCCTGGTGATGCAGGTCTTCGACATCGCCGCGCTGCTGCCGCTGGGTGTCCTCGCCGACCGCCGCGGAACCGGGCGGGTGCTCGTGGCGGTGCTCCTCGTGATGGCGGGAGCGAGCGCCCTCGTCGGCTTCGGCACGCTCCCCCTCGTCGCCGCCGGGTGCGCGCTCTACGGCCTCTCCATGGCCGGCTGGATGCTGCCGCTCGGCGTCCTCCGGCGCGAGACACCACCCGAGCACGTCGCCTGGCGGACCGGGCTCTACCGCGTGTGCGTCGACGGCGGGTTGTTCCTCGGCCCCTTCCTCGCCGGGCTGCTCGGCGCGGGCCGCGCCCGGGTCCTCGCGGGCGTCTGGGCCGTGTCGCTCGCCGTGACCAGCCTGCCCTTCTTCATCCGCGAAAGGAGACGATCATGAACTATGCTGACTACCAGCACCTCACCTTCGAGCCGAAGCCGCACGGGGTGCTCCTGATCACGATCAACCGACCGGAGGTGATGAACGCGACGAACGCGCGCCTGCACTGGGAGCTCACCCAGGTGTGGCTGACCGTGGACGCCGATCGGGAGGTGCGCGTGGCGCTCGTCACCGGCGCCGGTAAGGCCTTCTCCGCCGGTGGCGACCTCTCGCTCGTCGAGGAGATGGCGGGGAACCCCGACGCGGCCGCGCGCACCATGCGCGAGGCGTCGGACCTCGTCTACAACATGATCAACCTCGACAAGCCGGTGGTGTCGGCGATCAACGGCGCCGCAGTCGGCGCGGGCCTGGTCGTCGCGCTGCTCGCCGACGTCAGCATCATCGCGGAGACCGCGCGCCTGACCGACGGCCACACGCGCCTCGGCGTCGCGGCCGGTGACCACGCGGCGATCATCTGGCCGCTCCTCTGCGGAATGGCGAAGGCGAAGTACTACCTGCTCACCGCCGACTTCCTCGACGGCCGCGAGGCCGAGCGCATCGGCCTCGTGAGCCTCTGCGTCCCAGGCGCGGAGGTCCTGCCGAAGGCGCTGGACGTGGCCACCAGGCTCGCCCAGGGCAGCCAGCTCTCGATCCGGTGGACGAAGCGCGCCCTCAACAACTGGCTGCGGCAGGCCGGGCCGATCTTCGACCAGTCGCTCGCGCTCGAGATGCTCACGTTCATGCACCCGGACGTCCGCGAGGGCGCCCGCGCGCTCCGCGAGAAGCGCGCGCCCGCGTTTCCGTCCGCACGGTAGGGAGGACCCCGTCCGATGACCTGGACCCCGCCGCCACCGCGCGCCGGCCACCCGTACTACATGCACGACGCGATCTACGCCCAGCCGGGCGCCCTCCGACTCGTGACGCGCGGCCAGGGCGAGCTGATCGCTGGCGCCGCCGCGCGCCTCAAGACGATGGACCGCATGCTCCTCTCGGGTATCGGGACCTCGTGGCACGCGACCCTCGTCGGCGAGCTGCTCATGGCCCACGCGGGCCGTCTCGGCCACCGCGCGCGCGCCTTCCACTCGTTCGAGTTCAAGAGCTACTGGCCCGAGCCCGACGCGCGGACCGGCGTGATCGTGGTGAGCCACCGCGGGAGCAAGCGGTACTCCGTCGAGGCGCTCGCCAAGGCGCGGGCCGGCGGCGGCGTGGGGGTGGCGATCACCGGCAAGGGCGCCGAGGGCCTCGCCTCGGCCGACTACGTCCTGCGCACCGTCGACCAGGAGAAGTCCGCCGCGCACACGGTGAGCTACACGTGCGCGCTCGCCCTCCTCGCCGCGCTCGCGGCGGCGGTCGGTGACGACGACGACCTCGCCCACGAGCTCCTGGCGATGCCCGATCAGCTCGCGCTGCTCCTCGGCCAAGAGTCGTGGGCCGAGCTGGCCGCGCGCTTCGCCGACCGCAGGCGATACTGGTTCGTGGGCGGTGGGCCCAACGCGGCCACGGCGTACGAAGCGGCGCTGAAGATGAGCGAGGCGAACCATGCGACCGCGCTCGGCTTCGGCTGCGAGCAGTTCCTCCATGGCCCCTGGGCTGCGCTGGAGCCCGACGACGTCGTCTTCCTGGTTGCGCCACCGGGCCCCGCCCGCGAGCGGTGCCTGGCGGTCGCGCGCGTCGCGACGGAGGTCGGCGCGCCCGTCGTCGCGCTCGCGCGCGAGGACGATCGCGAGATCGCGTCCCTGGCGACGGAGACGATCGCGATCCCGCCGGTGCCGGAGCTCCTCTCGCCGATCCTCACCGTGGTCCCGCTCCAGCTCTTCACCTACCACCTGGCGCTCGTGCGACGAGTGAACCCGGACACGATGCGGGGGGACCAGCCCGCGCACGGCCGGGCGCGCGCGTCGCTCACCCTCTAGGAGGGCACCGGGGGGAGCGGCGCCGCTCCCCCGATCTCAAGTAGGCCCGCCCGGGCGCGGGCCACCGCGTCCGCCGCGGCGGCGACGCCGGCGCCCCTGGCCGGCCGCGCCCCCGGGAGGCGGGGGCGGCGCGGGAGGCCGGTCGGCGCGATGCGGCGGCTCGTGACGGCGCCGGTCGGGCCCGCCACGCGGGTGGTCGCGACGGCCCCGGTCGCCGAACCGACCGCCGCGCGCCTCGAGCCGCGCGCGGCGCTCCTCGGCGAACCGGCGGCGCTCTTCGGCGGTCGGCTTGATCTCGGCCACGAAGAGGTCGTCGTCCGCCCACTCCACGGGGATCTTCTGACCGATGAACTTCTCGATCGGCTCGAGGTAGAGCGCGCTCGCCTCGTCCACGAGGGAGAGCGCCTTGCCGCCCGCGCCCGCGCGGGCCGTGCGGCCAATGCGATGGACGTAGTCCTCGGCGTCCTGCGGCAGGTCCCAGTTGACGACGTGGCTCACCGCCTCGATGTGGAGGCCGCGCGAGGCGACGTCGGTCGCCACGAGCACGGGCAGCCGGCCCTCCTTGAAGTCGTTCAGGATCTTGAGGCGCCGCTTCTGGTCCACGTCGCCGGTCAGCGCGCGCGTGTCGTAGCGGTTGCGCGTCAGCCGGTCCTCGAGCCGCCGCGCTTCCTCGCGGGTGTTCGTGAAGATCAGGATCCGGTCGCCACCCTCTCGCTTGAGGAGACCGAGGAGCAGCGGAAACTTCTCGTCGCGGCCGACGTGGTAGAGCATCTGCTCCACGCGCTCGGCCGTCTTTTGCTGCGGCATGATCGTGATCTGGGACGGGTTGTTCATGAACTCCCACGTGAGCTCGAGCACCCGGAACGAGAGCGTCGCGGAGAAGAGGAACGACTGACGTTTGTCGTGCGGCGGCAGGCGCCGGAGGATGAAGCGCAGGTCGGCGATGAACCCCATGTCGAACATCCGGTCGGCCTCGTCGATGACGAGGACCTCGACGTGCCTGGGCGACCAGACACGCTGCTTGAGGTAGTCGATGAGCCGGCCGGGCGTGCCCACGAGGATGTCGCAGCCGGCGGCGAGCGCCTCGCGCTGCTTCGCGTAGTCGATGCCGCCGTAGACCGCGAGCGTGCGGAACGGCGTGAACCGGCCGAGGAGGCGCGCGTCCGACTCGATCTGGACGACCAGCTCGCGCGTCGGCGCGATGACGAGCATGCGCGGCGCGCCGACGCCCGCCGGCGTCGACGGCGCGGGCGAGCGCAGGAGGCGGGTGAACCCCGCGATGAGGAACGCGGCCGTCTTGCCGGTGCCCGTCTGCGACTGCCCCGCGACGTCCTTGCCCCGGAGCGCCAGCGGGAGCGCGGCCTCCTGGATCGGCGTGGCGGTCGCGAAGCCCGCCTCCCGGATCCCCTGCATGACGGGCGCGGGCAGGTCGAGGGAGGCGAAGTCCATCTAGGAGGATTCGGCGGGCGCGGGCGCCGACGCGGGCGCCGGCTTCCGCCCGAAGACGCGCGCGCAGACGATCCCGACCTCGTAGAGGAGCACGAGCGGCCCGGCCATGAGCGTCTGGTTGAAGGCGTCGGGGGTCGGCGTGAGCACCGCGCCGGCGATGAACGCGCCGAGGATCGCGTACTTACGGTTCTTCGCGAGCATGTTCGCGTTCACGACCCCGAGGCGAGCCAGGAGCGTGAGCGCGAGCGGCAGCTCGAACACGGCGCCGAACGCGAGCGTGAACTTCAGGAGGAAGTCGGTCAGGTTCTGAAGCGTGATCATCGGCTGGAGCCCCGGCCGCGCGTAGCTCAGGAGGAACTGGAGCGCGTAGGGCGTCACGACGAAGAGCGAGAACGCCCCCCCGCCGATGAAGAGGAGCGACCCGATGAGCACGAACGGCAGCGCGTACTTCTTCTCGTGCCCGTGGAGCCCGGGTGCGATGAACGCCCAGACCTGCCAGAGGATCCCCGGCGCCGCGATGAATAGACCGACGATCAGCCCCACCTTCATCTGAACCCACAACGCTTCGGCCGGTGACGTGAAGACCAGGGAGTAGTTGAGCTTCGTCACGGGGCGCGCCAGCCAGTCGACGATCTGCTGGCTGAAGTACAGCCCGGGGACGGAGCCGACGAGGAGCGCGTACAGGGCCCGGACGATGCGCACGCGCAGCTCGCCCAGGTGCTCCATGAACGACATCCGGTCCTCGACGCTCCGGGCCATGGCGCGCTACCAGCTCGCGACGAAGTGGCGCAGGGCGCCGACGCCGCGTCCGGGCCGGAATCCCTCACGGATCGCCGCGGTGACGTAGGCCTTCGCCTCGCGGATGGCGTCGCCGAGCGGCTGCCGCCGTGCGAGCCCGGCGGCGATGGCGGCCGAGAAAGTGCAGCCGGTGCCATGGGTGCTCGTCGAGGGCAGGCGCGCCGCGGTGAAGCGCGTGAACTCGCGGCCGTTCCAGAGGATGTCGGTCGCCGCCTCCTCGAGGTGTCCCCCCTTGACCAGCACGTAG
>Ga0209377_1000916_pt1 | contig 19936 bp, 22 predicted proteins | sample GraSoiAngelo_141_FD_185898 | JGI IMG/M metagenome (GOLD analysis project Ga0209377, IMG submission 185898) | Grasslands soil microbial communities from the Angelo Coastal Reserve, California, USA - 14_0929_12_40cm (SPAdes) (version 2) | ecosystem: Environmental > Terrestrial > Soil > Grasslands ...
GCTCCTTCCACTTGCCGCGGCGCAGGGTGAGATAGCCGAAGCGGGCCATGTCGTAGGCGTTGATGAACATGCCGCCACCCCAGTGCCCGCCCCCGGTCACCGACTGCACGGCGCCGCCGTCGAGCACGATCCACGAATTCTCGTAGCCGAACCAGCGCCAGGTGTTCGAAGCGCCGATCGGATCCATGATGGTTTCCTTCAGCACCTGCGGCAGCGGACGCCGCCAGACGTTGAGCGCCGCGAGCGCGAGCACGTTGACGCGCACGTCGTTGTACTTGTAGGCCGTGCCCGCCTTGTTGCGCGGCCGCGTCAGCCATTCGCCCGGCTTGTCGCCCGGGCGATCCGCCCAGTCGGGCTTGCCCCAAAGCGTGCCTTCCCAATCGCTCGTCTGCCGCAGCAGATGGTTCCAGGTGATGGTGCGGTTGTGCGGTGTCTCGAACAGGAAAAGGAAATCGGAACGCCCGAGATGGTCGGACTTGTTGCCGACAGGAGCCGGATCGTAAAGCACGATCGGCGCGACGTAATCCCTTACCGGGTCGTCGATGCTCTTGATCAGGCCTCGATCGTAGGCGACGCCGACGACGCTCGAGAGGAGGCTCTTGGTCACGCTGTGCGTCATGTCCACGCGCAGGGGCTCGCCCCATTCGGCGACGATGTAGCCCTTGTGGACCACAACGCCGGTCAAGTCGCCGCGGTCCTTGATCGGGCCGATCGCGTGGCCGAACGGCTCGCGCCCGAAAGTCTGGTAATGGTTCAGCGTCAGGTCGCGCGGATTGCGCGTTTCGTTTGCGACCGCGTAAGCGACCGCGTCCTTGAGCCGCTGGGCGTCGATGCCCGCCTCCGCCGGCGTTCTGCGCTGCCAGGCCGCGTCGGGATAGTAGGGCGCCTTCGGTTGGGCCAGAGCGCAAAGCGGGACGAGCAGCAATGCAAGGAAGCTCGAGCGACAGCGGAGCATGAGACCTCTCTTCCGATCGGGTGGGACCGCTCACGGTCTTGCGTCCCAAGATTACCCCAAGGCCGGGTAACATGGGCGCATGAGCTCACGCAAGCGCTCCCAAACCAAGGCCTACCAGGATCCGGGCTTTCTCAACAGCAAGGACGCCCGCGCCCTGCGCATCCTGTCGGAGTATCTTGAGCCCAAGAGCCGCTTCGACCACCACAAGGTCGATGACACCATCGTGTTCATGGGCTCGGCGCGCATCAAGTCGCGCGAGGCCGCGGAGGAGATGCTGCGCTCCTCGAGGGGCGACAAGGAGCGCGAGCGCGCGCACACGGCGCTCAAGATGTCCATCTACTACGAAGCGGCCCGCGAGCTCGCTTCGCGCCTCACCAAGTGGTCAAAGGAGCTCGACCGCGTGGAGCGGCGCTTCGTCGTGTGCACCGGGGGCGGCCCGGGAATCATGGAGGCTGCGAACCGCGGCGCGGCCGAGGCGAAGGGCCTCAACGTCGGCCTCACCATCTCCATCCCGGTGGAGGAATTCGACAACCCCTACGTCACGCGCGAGCTCTCCTTCCATTTCCATTACTTCTTCATGCGCAAGTTCTGGTTCGCGTACCTGGCAAAAGCGGTCATCGTGTTTCCGGGCGGCTACGGGACGCTCGACGAGCTGTTCGAGCTGCTGACGCTGGTGCAGACGCACAAGATGAAGAAGCCCATGCCGATCGTGCTCTTCGGCACCGAGTACTGGCGCGAAGTCGTCGATTTCCACGCGCTCGCGCGCCACGGCACCATCGACACCGAGGACATCGAGCTCGTGCACCGCACCGACTCGGTGGACGACGCCTACGACTGGATCGTCAACCAGCTCGCCGAGAAGGCGCTCGGGCAGCCGGGGGCGACGCTGTAGCGAGGCCGCGACAGCCTAGCCCTTCTGTTTGTTTCCCCAGTCGCGAAGCGATTTCATCACCGGTCCGAGCTCGCGCCCCCTGTCAGTCAGCACGTATTCCGCCCTGGGCGGATGCTGTTCGTAGAAGCGTCGCTCGATGATGCCGTGCGTTTCCAGCTTCTTCAGGCGGACCGAAAGCGTATTCGGGCTGACTCCGGAGAGCGATTCTTGCAGATCCTGAAACTTGCGCGCACCGTCGAGGAACAGGTCGCGCAGGATCAAAATGGTCCAGCTGTCGCCGATGACATCGAGCGCGCGGACGACCGGACAGTACTTGGGGCTCCGTGTGGGCATTCGCCCGCATTATACCGGCCGAGTGCAAGATTGGTATTGACTATCTTAAATATAGTTAATATCATTTAAATAGTTATTGGATGGGAGGCTCCTATGAACTCGGTCCTTGTCGATGTTTTCGCCTTCGTGGGCGCAGGTTGGGTGCGTCCTATCATCCTCGCCGCGCTGCTCGGGGGTTTGTGGGTCGGCTTGCAGCGCGCCGGGCTCGACCGCCGGGAGAGGCTGGTCACGTGGTTCGGCGTCACCGTGCCCCTGCTCGCGTGGCTCTTCGCTGTCCTACAGCTCGCAGAGTCGGGCGTGTTCCGGCCCGGCGCGGTCGCTCCGCTGCCGGCTCTTCCGCTTGCGGTGGTCCTCCCGATCCTGGTCGCGCTTCCCTTGCTCGTGGGCTCGAAAAACATCGCCGCGGCGATCGACGCCGTCCCGCCGTCGTGGCTCATCGGATTGCAGGTCTATCGGGTTCTCGGCGCCGTGTTCCTGGTTCGCTGGGCGACGGGAACCTTGCCCGGCGCATTCGCCCTTCCGGCTGGCGCGGGCGACACGCTTGTCGGGTTGCTCGCGCTCCCCGTCGCGTTCTTCGTCCACTCCCGGGCGCGCGGGAGCCGGGCCGCCGGGTACGCCTGGAACGTGCTCGGGATCCTCGATCTCGCGCTCGCCTTGGCAATGGGCTTCCTCACCACGCCCGGTCCCTTCCAGATGTTCGCATTGGATCGACCGAATACGGGCATCGGGACCTATCCGCTCGTCATGATCCCGGCGTTCGCGGTGCCGCTGTCCCTGATCCTTCACGGGCTGTCGCTGTGGCAACTGCGTCGTACGGCGCGAAGATCTGCCGTCACATCCGCCTTCGCCTCACCGGTCGCCCCCGCGTCACCCGCCGGCTGAGTCACTTCCCGAGCGCGGCTTCGACCGCCTTGTACAGGCGTTCCAGCCCGAAGGACACGTCCTCCACGGCGCCGTTGACGAAGAACCCGGGCGTGGACCGCACGCCACTCTTTGCGCCGCCGTCGATGTGCTCGTGCACCCGTTGCAGGTAGAGGTGCTCTTTCATCTCGTAGTCGTAGCGGTCCAGATCCAGCTCAGCCTGCAGGGCGTACTGCCTCAGGTTGTTGGCCTTCAAGTGCTGCTGGTGCTCGAAGAGGAGATCGTGCATCGGCCAGAACTTGTGCTGCGTGCCGGCCGCCTCGGCGGCCTCGGCCGCGAACTCCGCGTGAGGGTGCACTTCAACGAGCGGGAAATGCCGGTACACGAAGCGCACGCGCTCCCCGAAGCGCTTGAGCAGCATCTTCACCGCGGGGTAAGCCTGGCCGCAGGACGGGCACTCGAAATCACCGTATTCGACCACGGTCACCTTCGCCGATGCCGGCCCCAACACGTGATCGGTGTGATTGACCGGGACGGCGAGCGTAAACGGCTGGGATCGTTGCATCGGGGTCTCGACGACGCGCGGGCGTTCTGCGGTTCTACTTCCGGAAAATTTTCTTGGGGATCGCGCCGTACACCATCTGCACCTGGTCGACCGCTTCGCCGACCGTGTAGTTGACGGCGATGCTCGCGAGCGAATAGGCATCCGCGGGCGACAAGCCTTTTTCGCGCTGCAGGAAGGCGATCGTCTCGAGCGCCGCCTCCTTCAGCGCCGCATCGAGATCGACGTCCATTCCCATCATGTAGTAATGGTCGGCGTCCTCGGCGCGCGGCCATTTCATCGCGGCGCCTGCGCCTTTGTGCACGAAGAACTGCAGGACCGGCGCGAGCGAAGCTTCGATCGCGGTGCCGTTGATCTCGCCGTCGCCCTGCACCGCGTGCGAGTCGCCCGTGTAGAAGAGCGCCCCGCGCTGATGCACGGGCAGATAGAGGCGCGCGCCGGCCGTGAGGCGGTTGAAATCCATGTTGCCGCCGTAGATGCCGGGCGGCCGGGTGTTGGCAAGCGGGTCGGGCGGCATCACCGCCATGATGCCCATGAAGGGAACGAGCGGCACCTCGATGCCGGGCGCGAAGAGCGCGACGCGGCGCGCGAGGTCGAAGCGGATCACCTTCGGGTACGGCTTCTCGTGCACGTCGGGCAGCACGCCCGTGCCCTTGTTGCTGTTGTTCACTCCGTAGGGCACGCGGAACTGGAAATCGAGCATGCGCACTTCCAGCATATCGCCGGGTTCCGCGCCTTCCACGAAGATCGGGCCGGTGAGCACATGTGCGCCCGCGTTTTTCGGGCGCGGCGCCTTGGCGTAGATCTCGCTCGCGTCCGGCAGGACTTCGTTCGGGGCGATGCCCGCCGCGCCGAAGAACTTGACCGGGTCCATGCCGCTCAGCAGGCCCTGGTGCGAGACCGTGTCGATCTTCACCGTTTGTCCCGAGCGGACCGTGAGGACGGGTGGCCGGCCTGCAGGCAGGTAGCCCCAGACGACCGTAGCGGAATTGGATGGGACGTGCGCATCGACCCGGTACGGGGCGGGCCACATGGAGGCGCAGCCGGAAACGGCGAGCATGCACGGAATGACGCAACTGAGGCGAGCGAGCTTCATGGGGAGGACCCATTATAGCCTCGCACAACCGGAGAATTGCCGGCGGGCGCGCCGGCGTGGGAGCTTAGCCCGACGTCGTGGCCGCGACTTTCTCGATCAAATCCTTCGCCTTGACCGGCTTCACCAGAAAGTCCTTCGCGCCCTGGCGCATGCCCCAGACGCGGTCGGTTTCCTGGTTCCTGCTCGTGCAGATGATGACCGGAATGTGCTTGGTCGCCTCGTCGTGCGAGATGGTTCGCGTCGCCTTGTAGCCGTCCATGCCGGGCATGATGATGTCCATCAGGATCACGTCGGGCTGCTCGCTCCTGGATTTCTGGATGGCCTCGTCCCCGTTCTGGGCGGTGATGCACTCGTAGCCCTGCTTGGAGAGCGTTTCCATGAAGAAATAGCGCTCGGTGGCCGAATCGTCGACGATCAGAATCTTCTTCCCCGCCATTGCGATCTCCTCGTGTTACCCGCCCGCGTCGAAAAAGCGGCGGCAGCGACGAGTCGTCGCCGTTCCCGCCTCCCCAACCCGTGCGGACCGGTCCCTCACCTTCCATCAGCAAGACCGATGCCAGTCACCGAGCGAAAGTAGAAGGCGTCTGCCGAGGCTTGAACCCGGCGAAAGGGTGCTGTATTATAACGTTCGTTATAACAACATTTCGCCATGGCCGCCCTCAAACTTATGCAGATCGGCAACTCCGTCGGCGTGATCCTGCCGAAGGACATGCTCGCGCGCCTGAAGGTCGAAAAAGGCGACACGCTGCACGTGACCGACACGCCTGACGGCCTTCGCCTTACTCCTCATGACCCCCGCTTCGAGGCGCAGATGAAACACGTCCGTCGCATCGCGAAGAAGCGCCGCGCCGTGCTGCGCGAGCTGGCGAAGTGAGGAAATGGGTCTGGATCGAGCGCTCCGTCATTCTCGCCGCGCACGATGAGCAGCTCGCGGAGCACGGCGGCAGCCCTGGCATCCGCGACGCAGGCCTGCTCGATTCGGCTCTCGCGCGCCCGCTCAACCGCGCCGCCTACGGCAAGCCCGACGCCGCCGAGCTCGCCGCCGCTTACGCTTATGGCCTAGCGACGAACCATCCTTTCGTAGACGGCAACAAGCGCACCGCGTTCGTCGCCCTCGAACTGTTCCTCGCGCTGAACCAGCACGAACCGATCGCCGATGATGCCGATTGCGTCATGAGCATACTCGCCGTCGCCGCTGGAACGATGAAGGAAGCTGCATTCGCGGAATGGGTTCGCCGCCACAGCAAGCGGCAGCGATAGGAACGACATGATCCGCCTCTCCCAGGTCACGCTCCGCCGTGGTGCGAAAACGCTGCTCGAAGGCGCCGACGCCGCGCTCAATCCCGGCGACAGGATCGGCCTGATCGGGGCGAACGGCTCGGGGAAGTCGAGCCTGTTCGCGCTCCTGCGCGGCGAGCTGCACGCCGACAAGGGCGAGGTCGACTACCCGGCGCGCTGGCGCGTCGCCTGCGTCGCTCAGGAGACGCCGGCGCTCGCGCGTCCCGCGCTCGAATACGCGATCGACGGCGATACGACATTGCGCCGCCTCGAAGCGAGGCTCGCCGCGGCCGAAGGCGCGAACGACGGCCACCTGATCGGCGAGCTCCACGCCGCGATGGGCGACGCCGATGCGTACACGGTGCGCTCGCGCGCCGAGCGGCTCCTGCACGGCCTGGGTTTTTCGCACGAGCAGATGGGCGAGCCGGTCGCGAGCTACTCGGGCGGCTGGCGCATGCGACTGAATCTCGCGCAGGCGCTGATGTGCCCCTCGGACCTCCTGCTCCTCGACGAGCCGACCAATCACCTCGACCTCGACGCCATCCTCTGGCTCGAGGACTGGCTCAAGCGTTACGCCGGGACGCTCCTCGTCGTCTCGCACGACCGCGATTTCCTGGACGGCGTGGTGGACGTGGTCGTCCACATCGACGCGAAGAAGCTCAAGCGCTACTCGGGTAACTACTCGAGCTTCGAGCGCCAGCGCGCGGCCGCCGTGGTGCTCGCCGCGGCGCAGTACGAGAAGCAGCAGCGCGAGCGAGCGCACCTGGAATCCTTCATCGACCGCTTCCGGGCGAAGGCCACCAAGGCGAAGCAGGCGCAAAGCCGCATGAAGATGCTCGCGAAGATGGAGGAGCTCGCCCCCTTGCATGTCTCCGCGCCCTTCTCCTTCGAGTTCCGCGAGCCGCTGAAGGCGCCCGATCCGCTCCTGGTGCTGGAAGACGCGGACGCCGGCTACAAAATGGAGAACGCGCCGGACAGGACCGTCGTGCGCAGTATCAACTTCTCGCTGCAGAGCGGGCAGCGCTACGGCCTTCTCGGCATCAACGGCGCGGGGAAATCGACTCTCGTCAAGACCGTCGCCGGAGAATTGAAGCCGCTCGCAGGCAAGGCGATCTTCAACAAGGGGCTCGCGGTCGGCTATTTCGCGCAGCACCAGATCGAGATGCTGCGCTACGACGAATCGCCGCTCTGGCACCTCTCGCGCATCGCGCAGAGCGCGCGCGAGCAGGATTTGCGCAACTATCTCGGCGGCTTCAACTTCCCCGGCGATATGGCGACGACCTCGATCGAGACCTTCTCGGGTGGGGAAAAGGCACGGCTCGCCTTGGCGCTTATCGTGTGGCAGCGCCCCAACCTGCTGCTCCTCGACGAGCCGACCAACCACCTCGATCTGGAAACCCGCGAGGCGCTGACCGTCGCCCTCGCGCAGTTCGAGGGCACGCTCGTGCTCGTCTCGCACGACCGGCACCTCCTGCGCGCCACCACCGACCAGTTCCTGATCGTCGCAGACGGCCGCTTGGCGCCCTTCGACGGCGACCTCGAGGACTACCGCGCCTGGCTGTTCAGGACCAAGCTCGCACCCGCGGACGAAGCCGTGCCTTTGCCCGAAGCGAAGAAGCCTGCCGTCACGGCGCCGCCGGCTCCCGCCCGCCGCGAGCAGAAGCGCAAGGAAGCGGAGGAGCGCCAGCGCCAGTCCGCGGCGAGGAAACCGATCGAGTCGCGAATCAAGCGGCTCGAAGAGAAAATGGCGAAGCTGAACGCGCAGAAGGCCGCGATCGACGCGCGGCTCGCCGACCCGGCGAGCTACGGCGAAACCCGCAAGGAAACCCTGAAGGCGCTGATCGTCGACCAGGCCTACGTGGCGCGCGAGCTGGCGCAGCTCGAAGCCGAATGGCTGGAGCAGCAGCAGCGGCTGGAGCAGGTGACCGCCTAATCGGGCCGTCAATCCGCCGCGGACCGGACCCTGCCCCGCAGCTTCTTGACCTCGCCGCGCCGCGCTTTGCCTTCGAGGCGCTTTCTGTGCGAGCTTCGGGTCGGGCGGGTCGGCCTGCGCTGGCGCAGAACGACGGCCGCGCGCGCGACGAGCTCGTGCAGCCGGGCGAGCGCTTCCTCGCGGTTGCGCTCAAGGCTGCGGTGCTGCTGCGACTTGATGACGAGGACGCCCTCGCGGCTGATGCGCTGGTCGCGCGAGCCTAGAAGCCGCGACTTGACGTGCTCGGGGAGCGAAGAGGCGCGGATGTCGAAGCGCAGATGCACGGCCGAGGACACCTTGTTGACGTTCTGGCCCCCCGCGCCTTGCGCGCGGATCGCGCTGAGCTCGATCTCGGACTCGGGGATCGCGATCGCGGTGGAAGAGCCGGCCATGGCCTCTATTCTGCCTTCCCGCGGCAACCGAGCGGGAGACAATCTCGGTGCCGGAGCTGCGGCTTGCGCGCCGAGTCTGCGTCCGTTAACCTGAACCGACCTGCCCGAGGTTCCCGAAAGGAGAAGCCATGAACGAGGCTCAACACCCGCCCAGACTGCTCTTCCCGGCTCTCAGGCCCTTTTACGTATCCCTCGAGCCGCTTTCGTGGCTGCTCATCCGCTGCGCGTGCGGCCTGATTCTCGCCGTGCATGGCTGGGGCAAGATCTCCCGCGGCGCCGAGGCCATGGCGCCGACGTTCGCGAAGCTGGGTTACGAGCACCCCGTCGCTCTCGTCTACCTCCTCATCTTCGTCGAGTTCTTCGGCGGAATCGCCATCGCCGCCGGATTGTTCACGCGCTTCTTCGCGGCTGCGGTCGCGATCGAGATGGCGGTGATCACCTTCGTCCATTATTGGACCAACGGATTCTCCTGGCTCAACCGCGGCTACGAGTTCACCTTGCTGTGGGGGCTGGTCGCGCTCGCGATTCTCTGGCGCGGCGGCGGGCCCTATTCGCTCGACCGGAGAATCGGCGTCGAGCTGTAGCCCTCCGCGAGAGCCTGAGTTGACCGACCCGCGCCACGGCGGCCAGCCCCCCGCCGCCCCGCCGAAATCCTTCGCCGCGCTCCGCCACCCCGGCTACCGCGCCTATTTCGTCGGCTCGGCGCTGGCGATGATGGCCGATTCGATCGAGCACGTGATCAGCTACTGGATCATTTTCCAGAAATTCCACTCGCCGGCGCTGGGCGGGTTCGCAATGCTCTCGCATTGGCTGCCGTTTCTGTTCTTCTCGGTGCTGTCGGGCGCGCTAGCCGACCGCTTCGATCCACGGCGCATCATCCAGATCGGCATGGCCTTGTTCATGGCCGCCTCGCTCGGCTGGGGCGTGCTGTTCCTCACCGACACGCTCCGGATGTGGCACGCAGCGGCGCTTCTCGTCATACACGGATTCGCGGGCGTGTTCTGGCACCCTTCCGCCCAGGTCTTGATCCACGATATCGTCGGAACGGCGAATCTCCAGAGCGCGGTTCGGCTCTCGGCCACCAGCCGTTATCTCGGGCTGCTCTTCGGCCCTGCGGTGGGCGGGGCTTTCCTGCTCGCCTTCGGGCCGGCATATGGATTGCTGCTGAACGCGCTCATCTATCTGCCGCTCGCGTGGTGGCTGTGGAAGGCGCCCTACGGGCCGTCCTTCAGGAAAGGCGCGCCGGCGCCGGCGCGCGCCGTGAAGGGCTTGAGCGACGTCGTTTCGACGATCCGCGACATCTCCGGCAGCCGCACCATCGTCTCGATGATCCTGCTCGCGGGCCTCACCTCGTTCTTCGTCGGCAACGGCTACCAGCCGCAGATGCCGGAGTTCGCGCACGACCTCGGCCACGGCGATCCCGACCTGTCCTACAGCATGCTGCTTGCAGCCGACGCGGCGGGAGCACTGTTCGCGGGATTCCTGCTCGAGAGCCGCGGCCTCCTGCAGGCCAAGCCGCGAACGGCGCTGCTGCTCGCGATGCTGTGGTGCTGCGCCATCGGCGGCTTCGCGGCCTCGAAGTCCTACGCGCTCGCGCTCGCGATCCTGTTCGCCGTGGGCTTCCTCGAGCTCTCGTTCAACGCCATGGCGCAAACGCTGGTGCAGCTGCGCGCGCCGGTGCCGATCCGCGGCCGCGTGATCGGGCTCTATATCCTGTTCGCTCTCGGCATGCGCGCCTTCTCGGGCATCACCATCGGCGTGGTGGGCGGGCTCATCGGCATCCACTGGTCGCTCGCCCTTTCCGCTCTGCTGCTGCTCGCGGCGACCGCCGTACTGCTCGCGTTCATGCTGCGACCGGCGCGCCCCGCATGAGAACCCTCCAGACATCGCACGGCGCGGATTCCCCGTACGCATGGACCCGCCTTTGGATCGCGCTCGCGCTGACGACGGTCGGCGGCTCGGGGATGTACTCCATGGCGGTGGTGCTGCCGCCGCTGCAGGCGGAATTCGCCATCGCGCGGGGTGACGCCTCGCTTCCCTTTACCTTCACCATGATCGGGTTCGGGCTGGGCGGCGTGCTGATGGGAAGGCTCTCCGACCGTTTCGGCGTGATCGTTCCGGTGCTCATCGGCTCGGTGAGCCTGGGGCTCGGCTTCATCGCTGCGAGCTTTTCGCAAAACCTCCTGCAGTTCACGGCGATCCATGGGTTGCTGATCGGGATCGGTACTTCAGGCACCTTCGTTCCGCTGGTCGCGGACATCACGCTGTGGTTCACGCGCAGGCGCGGCATCGCGGTGGCAATCGCGATGAGCGGCAACTACCTCGCAGGCACGGTGTGGCCGCCCCTCATGCAGCACTTCATCGACACTTCCGGATGGCGCGCGACCTACATGGGGACCGGCCTGATCTGTTTGTTCGCGATGCCGTTGTTTGCGCTCGCCCTCCGCCGGAAACCGCCAGCGATCGCCGGGCTCGCGCCTGCGGGTGCGGCCGCGCGGGGAGCGTCGTCGAACCCCGAGCAGCCGCTCGGGTTCTCCCCCAGCCAGCTGCAGGGGCTGCTGTGCGTGTCGGGGATCGCGTGCTGCGTCGCGATGTCCATGCCCCAGGTGCACATGGTTGCGTATTGCGCGGATCTGGGCTTCCCCGCCGCGCGCGGCGCGGAGATGCTCTCGCTCATGATGGCTTTCGGCATCGTCAGCCGGCTCGCCTCGGGCTGGATCGCCGACCACATTGGAGGACTGGGCACGCTGTTGCTTGGCGCCGTGCTCCAGGCGAGCGCACTCGCGCTGTTCCTGCCTTTCGACGGACTCGCCGCGCTCTACGTGGTGTCGGCTCTGTTCGGCCTGTTTCAGGGAGGCATCGTGCCTTCGTACCCGCTTATCGTGCGCGAGTACTTCTCCCCGCGCGAAGCGGGCACGCGCACCGGCACCGTGCTCATGGCGACGCTCGTCGGCATGGCGCTCGGCGGCTGGATGCCCGGCTGGGTTTTCGACATGACCGGTTCCTACCGCGCGGCGTTCGTCAATGGCATCGCCTGGAGCCTGGTGACGACCGGGATCGCGCTCTTTCTCATTTATCGCTCGCGGCGCTGGATCCCTCGCGCAGCCTGACCTGTCTTGAAGGAGAACCCCATGCGCTACGAGCTCTATTACTGGCCCTCGATTCAGGGCCGCGGGGAATTCGTGCGGCTCGCGCTGGAGGAAGCGGGCGCCGCCTACATCGATGTCGCGCGAACGCCGCAGCGCAGCGTTGCGGCCATGACGCGCTTCCTGGAAGGCAAATCCGCCGGACGCCTGCCGTTCGCTCCGCCTTTCCTGAAAGCGGGGAGACTGGTGATCGCGCAGACGGCGAACATTCTCCTGTGGCTCGCCCCGCGCCACGGCCTCGCGCCGAAGGGGGAGGCGACGCGGCTCTGGGCGCACCAGCTCCAGCTCACCATCGCCGACTGGCTGGTCGAAGTGCACGACGCGCATCACCCGATCGGGGGCGCTTTCTACTACGAGGACCAGAAGCCCGAATCGAAGCGCCGCGCCGCGCACTTCACCGCCGAGCGCCTGCCGAAATTCCTCGGCTACTTCGAGCGGGTGCTGATGCGCGAAAAAGGAGGATGGCTTCTCGGCAAGGCTTTCTCATACGCGGACCTGTCGCTCTTCCAGATGATCGCGGGCCTGCGCTATGCCTTCCCCCGCGCGATGCAAAGGCTGGAGGCAAAATACCCGCGGCAAGTCGCGCTGCACGACCGCGTCGCGTCGCGGCCGCGCATCGCCGCCTACCTCGCGTCGAAACGGCGCATCGGCTTCAACCGGCACGACCTCTTCAGGCATTATCCGGAACTCGACGCTTAGCAATCCGGATTGGGATGAGTCACATTCCGGAATCGCGCCACCTTTTCCCCAAAACTCTGTTCCCCGAAATGACAGGAGTCTTTCGACTCGCCGCCGCGATGCTTGCGGCCCTCGCGCTCGCCGCCGGCGAGGCGATTTCGCAGACGTACCCGGTCAGGCCGATCCGTTTCCTCGTCGGCTCGCCGCCCGGCTCGGGCAACGATCTGGTCAGCCGGCTCCTTGCGCAGAGGCTCGCCGAGCGCTTCGGCCAGCCTGTCATCGTTGAGCAAAAGCCCGGCGGCGCGGGCCTGCTCGCGAACGACGCCCTCGCGAAATCGCCGCCCGACGGCCACACTCTGGTATTGCTCTCCGGGGCGCATCCGGCGACCGCGGCCCTCAACCGGGCGCTTCCCTACGATCCGGTGCGCGACTTCGGAATGGTGGGAACGGTGGTCGCCTATCCGCTGGTAATCTCGGTCGCGCCGGATTCGGAGATCCGTTCGTTCGCGGACCTGATCGCGCGCGCGCGCGATGCTCCGGGGAAACTCACGTATTCGATGACCCCGGGCACTCTGGTGCACCTGCTGGGCGAATGGATCAACATCGAGGCCGGCACCGTGATCCTCGGCGTGCCTTACAAGGGCAGCGCGAACGCCCTGGTGGACGTGCTCGCTGGCCGCGTCGATGCGACCATCGAAACGGGCACGGCCTCCTTCGGGCACATCCGCTCGGGAAAGCTGCGCGCGCTCGCCCTGTCCTCGCCGACGCGGCATCCAGCCCTGCCCGGGCTCCAGACGATCTCCGAGACGCTCCCCGGCGTGGAAATGAGCTCGTGGCTCGGCCTCGCGGTCCCCGCGGCGACACCGCGCGCGATCATCGAGCGCCTGAACGGCGAAATGCGCTCGATTCTCAAGGAGCGGGAGGTGCAGCAGCGCCTCGCCGACCTGAGCGGCGTGCCCACGCCCTCCAGCCCCGAGGAAATGCGCGCGCTCATCGAGCGCGAGATCGCGCGCTGGAAGCGCGTCGTCGAGCTGAAGAACATCGAGCGGCAGAACTGATAGGTTTGGAAAACCGAAGTGTGCCTGCAGATGCTATCTTAGGCGGGCGCACAGGACGATTCCGGAGCATTCGATGATACCAGTCTCAATACGCTGGCCCGCCGTGGCACTGTTCGCGGCGCTCCTCAATGCCGGTCCGCTGTGGGCCGCGGCTGCGCTCGAGAACGACTACGTGCTCGTGAGCCGCGATGACGCGCCGTGCGCCAAGGCCTCGACGCCGGGATGCGCAGAGCGCGTGATCGTGGCGATGGGCGAGATCCAGCTGCGGTTCGGCAAGGTGCTGCGCGCGATGCGGCGCGGCGAGGTCGCGGTGTTCAAGGCGGGCGAATCCTACCAGCCCCCGACGGGCGGCGCATTCTTCGAGGTGGCGATCAAGCCCAATCACCCGGCGGCCAAGTCGCCCGCCGAGACCATCCCGCCGGCGAAGAACACGATCGTGTACGAGGGCGAGCGCTTCTTCATCTATGAGGAGCGGCTCGCGCCGGGGGACACACGCGAGCGCCACAGCCACAGCCAGCGCCTCGAGATCCGCATCAACCAGGGGCCGTTGCTTCGGCAGGTCATCGACGGCAAGGACGCACCGCAGGAACCGCCCAGCGTAGTGAACTTCCGCGAGCCGATCATCCACAGCGTGACAAACGTCGGCGACATGCCGCTGTGGAACTTCATCCTCGAGTTCCGGCCCGCGGGCCGCTGAGTCCACTACCTATTGCAGGAGCGATCAAACCCATGGCAGTCAGGAACAGGCCCTTCGTCATCGCGCTCGAAGAGCATTATTGGGACGCGGACGTGGCGAAAACCTTCGGGAGCGGCGAGGCCCGCAGCCCCGAGCTGCGCAAGCGGCTGGACGACCTCGGCGCGCTGCGCATCAGGGAGATGGACGAAGCCGGAATCGACGTGCAGGTGATCTCGCACGGCGCGCCTTCTACGCAGCGACTCGACGCAGCGACGGCGGTCCCGCTCGCCAAGCGCGCGAACGACCGCCTGAACGAGGCGGTGCGCGCGCACCCGGACCGCTTCGCCGGCTTCGCCGCGCTTCCCACTGCCGACCCGAAAGCGGCGGCGGATGAGCTCGAGCGCACTGTCACCAAGCTGGGTTTCAAAGGCGCGATGGTGCACGGGCCCACGAATGGGGTCTTTCTCGACGACAAGCGATTCTGGCCGATATTCGAGCGCGCTCAGGCGCTCGACGTGCCGCTCTACATCCACCCGTCCTCGCCCGTGCAGGCGGTCGCCGACGCCTATTACAAGGACTATCTGGACAGGTTTCCCCAGCTCCTCACCGCGGCCTGGGGCTACACCGTGGAGACCGCCACGCACGGCATCCGCATGATTCTGTCGGGCGCATTCGAGAAATACCCGCGCCTGAAGATCATCCTCGGGCATCTGGGCGAGTCCTTGCCCTTCTCGGCCTGGCGCATCAACATGGCGCTCTCGCGCGGGGCCGACAAGCCCAGCAACTTCCGCGATACCTTCTGCGAGCACTTCTGGATCACCACGAGCGGCAACTTCTCCACGCCCGCGCTGATGTGCTGCATCATGGAGATGGGCGTGGACCGGATCCTCTTCTCGGTCGACTACCCCTTCGTTCCGAATCCGCCCGGAACGAAATGGATGGCGGACCTGCCCTTGAGCCTCGAGGACCGGACGAAAATCCTCTCCGGCAACACCCAGCGCCTGCTCAAGATGTAGCGTGCCGCCCGCTGAGCGGGGCCGCCGAAAAAACGCGCGCGCGGGCTCGAGTCAGGTGCCCGGCGCGCGTTCTACGGAACGATCGTCAGCGCGTTGGCGGCGACGGCGAATTCCGCTATCCGCAGATCCCCGACCCACGCCACGGCGCTAACGATCGCCTCGGCGGCGCCTGATGGCAGAGCAAGCGACGCAAGAAGCCCGAAAGCAAACGCGAATACCCAGTTGAGTTTGGTGTTCACATAACGCAGTGCAGCAAGCGTCATGCCACTGCGATCTGAGAAAGGATTGTCAATCTGAAACAGTGCGTTAGCTCTATAAGGGCGTTCACTGCAGCTTCCGTGCACGCACCATTGCGGTACAAAAAAAAGCGCGATGCACCGAAGTGCATCGCGTTTCTCGGTATCGAAGGCAAGCCGCGTCTTACTTCTTGTTTAACTCCTTCCACGGATCCTTGACCGCTGCGCCCAGCGTTTCGATCTCGACGTTGGCGAGCTTGCCGCCGACCCTGCGCACTTCACGCAGGTATTCGGGCTGCACGATGTCGCGTGTCGCGGGATCGATCGAGATCGGGCCGCGCGGGCTGTTCGGGTCCTTGAAATTCTTCAGGAGCTCCATGGTGCGGTCCGGATCGATCTTGCCCTTCTGCTCTTTCACCACGTACATGATCGCCGCCATGCCGTCCCAGCCGCCGACCGCGACGAAGTTGGGCGTCTCGTTCGCGCCGTAGTCGCGCTTCCACGCGGCTACGAAGGCCTGGTTCGCCGGGCGCGTCGCCGCGGCCGAGTAGTGGTGCACGGTGAGCACGCCGAGCGCCGCCTCGCCCATATTCTCCAGCTCCTCGTCGGTGGTGACGTCTCCGGGTCCGATCAGCTTCACGCCGGACTTGGCGAGCCCGAGATCGCCGAATGCCTTCAGCACCGCCGTCGCGGTCTTCCCCGCGGGGATGAACACCGCCAGCGCATCGGGCTTGGCGTCCTTCACCCGCTGCATGTAGGGAACGAAGTCCGGATTCACGAGCGGAACGCGCACGGTCCCGGCGACTTCTCCGCCGGATTCCTTGGTCGCCCTGACGATCGCGTCCTCGCAGTCGTGTCCGGGGCCGAAGTCGCTCACCAGGGTGTAGACCCTCTTGAATTTCTTCGCCGCCCATTGGCCGAGCGGATAGCAGGACTGCCACAGGGTGAACGACAGGCGCGCGATGTAGGGCGAGCGCGTCGTGATCACCGCGGTGCCCGCGTTCATGATGATGAAGGGCACCTTGGCCTCGGTCGCGAGCGGCGCGATCGCCATGGCGTTCGGCGTGAAGATCACGCCCGCGAGCAGATTCACCTTGTCGCGCACGATCAGCTCCTGCGCGAGCTGTTTCGCCTTGTCGGGGTTGGGGCCGGTATCGTCGCGGATGAGGAACTCGATGTTCACCCCGGGCGGCAGCTCCTTCTGGTGTTCCTTCAGGTACAGGCGCGCACCGCGCTCCATGTAGGGCCCGAGGTTGCCGTTCAGCCCCGAGTAGCTGGTGATGAAGCCGATCTTGATGGTCTGGGCGAATGCGCCCGTTGCCACGAGCGCAAGTCCCAGCGCGGCGGCAAATGCCGCCGATTTCGCCTTCTTCATAGTCCCTCCTCCTAGAAAGTTATTGCCAGGCCCGATTATCTACGGTGTTCTCGAAGGTCGCGCCCGACTGCACCAGGCCCCAGCCCAGGGTCCACTGGTAGGTGTGATCGAAGCGCTCGCGCGTGTAGGGCTCGGGCGGCGCGTTGAGGATGCGCGATATCTTGAGGTCTTTGGCGTCGAGCAGCCCTCCCGCCTCCTCGATCAGGTAGCGCGCGTGCTTGCCGGGGTCCTTGTCGATCGCATCGGCGGCGCGCGCTTCCGCGCGGAACATCGCGGCGAGCGTGGCCCCGTCGAGCTCGTCCCCGGCCGCCTCGCTGCGCGTCGAGTGCGATTCCATCAGCACGCGCATGCCGCGCTTCTCCGCGACGCTGATCCAGGGCTCCATCAGGCTCGCTGCCGCGACCTCGCCTTTCGCCAGCGCATCCAGGCGCTCCTTCATGGTGCCGGCGAAGGTCCACTTGATCTGCTCGCGCTTCAGGAAGCCCTCGAGGAGCTTCAGCGTGGTGAAGTGCGAGCCGTTGTACGGGCTCACCGCGATCGGCTTGTTCTTCAGCTGCTCGGGCTCGTAGATGCGCGCTTTCGGATCGGTGACGATCGCGAAGGTCGACATCGCCGACCCGAGCGCGACAATCTTTGCCGGGCGGTGACCGGTCTTCTCCGCCTCGACCGCGCGCTTCATCACGCCCCATTCGCACATGCGGAACTGGTCGCACTGGCCCTGGTCGTAGAGCGCCTCCATGGTGCGCTCGAAGATGTTCTCGCGCAGCGCCTGGTGGTCGGAGTCCCGCTGCCCCGACCCCGGCGTCTTGAGGATGTCGACATCGAGCCCCTCGTCCCGGAAAAAACCCTCGTCGCGGGCCACGAGCAAGGGCAGGTCGTGGATCGCGTTCATCATCGAAACTCGCACTTTCTTCAAGGCCTTCGCCATGGAGCGCCTCCTTGCGTCCGGGTCGGGACTAGTATATTTGACCGGGGGGAAAAATACAGCCCGTCGCTTCAGGCCGCGCCCGCCCGCAGAGCCGGCATGACCTCCTTCACGAACAGGTCCATCGAGCGCATCGCCAGCTCCGGGCGCAAGTCGCCGAAGGAAAACACCAGCAGCAGATAGTTGATTCCCGATTCGCGCACCACGCCGGCGAGCTCGCGAACGACCGTCCCCGGCGCGCCGGCCACCAGGCGCGTGATCGCGGCCGCAGACGCGGGGTTGACGTTCAGCAGGTCGGGTCTGCCGTGCTTGCGCGTTAGATGGGTCAGGTGATCGCTCCAGACCTTGTAAGCTGCGCCGCCCGTTCTTTGCGCCTCCGCGTCGCTGGCGGCGACGAACACGTGCTGCGATTTTCCGAGCTTCGGCGCGCGCACGTGCGCGTTGTGGCGCCCCGGATCGTTCCTGTGCCGCGCCCACGCCTCCCGGTACTGCGCGTAGAGCTTGCCCGCCTCCGCGGCGCTCGTGTTGAGCACGGTGTGGTAGCCGTGGCGGGCCGTGAACTCGATCGAGTTCTTGTCGCTGCTCGGGAACCACAGGGGGGGATACGGCTTCTGGCGCGGGTGGAGGTAGAGCTCGAGGTCCCGGTAAGAGAAGTATTTCCCCTGGTGATCGAGGACGGAGCTCCCGCAGGCAGCGAAGAAAACGTCGAGCGTCTCGCGGTAGCGCTCGCGCGACTCATCGACGTTCTTCATGAAAAAATAGGAGGACTCGATCGGCGAGACACCGCGCCCCACGCCGAGCTCCAGGCGCCCGCCGCTCATGTGATCGAGCATGCAGATCTCGTTGTAGAAGCGAAACGGGTTGTACCAAGGCACACAGAACGTGAGAGCACCCAGCCGCAGGCTCTTCGTGCGCTGGATCGCCGCGGAGAGCACGAGCGCGGGCGAGCCGTCGATCGAGAGCGGCGTGCCCTGGTGCTCGGCGATGTGCCAGGCGTAGAAGCCCGCCTTGTCCGCGGCTTCGGCGATCTGCAGCTTGTGCTCGAAGATTTCGCCCGCCGGCGCATCGGACCACTCGATCCAGTCGAAAATACCGAATTCGAGCGGGCTTTCCGGGAATGCGTCGTCGGACACGGCCTCCTCCTCAGCTGTTGACAGCGAATTGAAAGACGGGCGTCAGTTTCCTGCAAGCGGTTTGGTGCAAATTATCCGTGACCGCTCGCCGAACGGCCTCTGTGAAAGGCCCGCCATGAAAAGATTCCTTGCCGGATCGATCGCTTCTTTCCTGTTTGCAACCGCGCGCGCCCAGGCCCCGGAGCCCGCAGTCGAGCCCAACACGCTTGCCACGGCCATCTTCCTGGTGCTGTTCGTGGGCTTCTGCGCCGGTTTCGTTTGGATGGTGTGGCGGAACAAGGACAAGACCAAGCCGAAGGAGTAGCCGGAAGGAAGGGTACCGGGATCAAACTTCGATTCCCCGGTAGAGCCAGTCCACCTCCCAGAAGGTTTCGGGCGTCCTCTGCGCCAGCAGATGATTGCGCAGATCGCGCGCGCCGCCGTTCGCGTGGATGATGTCGCCGAAGATCCGCGAAGTGATCGTGACGCGCGCGGTGCGCAGATACCGTTCCTGCTCGTAGGCCCTAAGCGCGGCGTCGACGCCGCTCCCCGCCTTTTCGAGCTTGCCGGAGAGCACCACCGCGTCCTCGATCGCCATGCAGGCGCCCTGGGCCAGGTATTGCAGGGTGGGATGCGCGGCGTCGCCTAGCAGCGCGACGTTGCCACGCGTCCAGCCGGGCCGCGGCTCGCGGTCGTGCAGCACCCAGTTCTTGTCCTTGCCGACGTAGCCGAGCATCTCCTGTACGTGCGGCGTGGTGCGCGAAAAGACTTCGGCCAGCTCCTCCGGGCCCCCGTAATCCCGGCGCTCGCCGTTCTCGAACTTGCGGCTCGCGACCGTTGCCACGTTGTTCATGACGGTGCCGCCGCGCAGGCGGTACTGGACGAAGTGCAGGTTCGGGCCGATCCAGATCACCATGTCGTCGAAGTGCGACTGGTCCCTCACTTGGTCCAGTGGGATGACGCCGCGGTAGGTCACGTGCCCGGCAGGGTTCGGCGGGCCGTCGTCCATCAGAGTCTCGCGCACGCGCGAGCGCAGCCCGTCCGCCCCGATTAGCGCGCGCCCCTGGAATTCGGAGCCGTCGGCGAAGCGAGCGACCACGACATCGCCATGGTCCTCGAAGCCGACCAGCTCCTTCGAGGTATGCAGCGCGATCTCCTCGCGCTTGCGGCAGGCTTCGAGGAGCGCGCCGTGCAGGTCGCGCCGGTGCACCACGGTGTAGGGCGCGCCGAAGTGCTTGCGAAACATGTCCCCGCATGAAATCCGCGTCAGCTCCCGGTCGGTGAGCGCGTCGATGAGGATCAGGTTGCGAGTGAACACCGCCTGTGGCTCGAGATCCTTCATCACCCCCAGCCAGTCGAGCATGCGGTAGGCG
>Ga0209377_1000918_pt1 | contig 19933 bp, 26 predicted proteins | sample GraSoiAngelo_141_FD_185898 | JGI IMG/M metagenome (GOLD analysis project Ga0209377, IMG submission 185898) | Grasslands soil microbial communities from the Angelo Coastal Reserve, California, USA - 14_0929_12_40cm (SPAdes) (version 2) | ecosystem: Environmental > Terrestrial > Soil > Grasslands ...
GCAAGTTCATCCGCCGGAAAAAATCGCCGCGAAATTGGGAAGCGAACCAAAAACCGAATTCTGGTACGTAGCCGCCGCGGAGCCGGGGGCTGAACTTTTTCTCGGATTCCGTGAATCGACAACGCGGGATCAATTCGAAAAAGTATTACGCGAAGGATCGGCGGCCGAGCATATTCATAAAATTCGCGTCAAGGCGGGCGACGCTGTGTTCCTTCCGGCGGGACGTTTTCACGGAATCGGCGCGGGCAATCTGCTGGTCGAAATCCAGCAAAACAGCGACACCACGTATCGGGTATTCGATTGGAACCGTGTCGACCCCGCGACCGGCAAGCCACGACAGTTACATATTGAACAAGCGCTTCAATGCATCGACTTCAAGGATGTCGGCCCGAAATTAGTCGAGCCACAAGGTGAGCTTCTTATTAGGCATAAATTGTTTGAGGTCCAAAAATGGAATCTCGATCAGCCGCGCGAGATCGCGCCGCTCGGCGAATTCGCAATCATTTGTTGTCTGAGCGGCGCGCTTCGCTCCGGCGATGTTGATCTTTTACCCGGAGAATTTTTTGTGGTTCCAGCTTCGTTGCCGGACCGCAAGGTGAAGCCGCTCGACGCGCGAACAACTCTTTTGCGTGTCACAATTCCAGCCCTCCTCAGCCGCAGATCACACGCCCACCGGTTTGGGTGAACCGCCGCTACCTTCAATTCCGAATCAGGTCACAACCCAAACGGGCCGTGCAATCTCGCGGTTTTTGACCGGAATCACGTTCATCCTTCGCGGCTCGCTCTCTTTGTGCGCGGCCGAGACAATGAAAGTGCCCGCTCCGCACAACGAGAAGCAGAGGAAAACGATCGCGATCTTCGTCATCAAGCTCACGGATTAGTTCCAACCCCCGAAAATCCTGCTCGCGAAAGCTTTCGGAGTTCAGGGCTGCCCTCTTATACAAAAGCTTCTCCTAAGCGCCGCAGGTAAGTAAAGCTGTAAATGCCGGTGCTGTGACCATCCGCCCAGCGCGGCTGCAGCGCGTAACCGCCTACCAAATCGAAGCCGGTCAGCCGAAAACTTTTGTCAGCATAACTCACGTGTGGGCGCGAGACATTGCCCAAGGCGTCTGGTTCGCCGCCACACGCTGCACACGGGCATGCGCGCCGCAGCATTTCGAGTTTGAAATACGATTCCGTGCCATCGTTCCAAGCAATCGCTAGCTCGTCGCCGATTTGCTGGATGTTGGTAGGCTCTAAACGCATTTAAATTAATCGAGAATATTTGGCCACAGACGGACACGGATGAAACACAGATAGAGATGAGGATCCAAGAACCAGAAATCTCTGAAACTGTCTGTTCATCTGCGGCTAGTCTCTGCGTGGCTTTAACCTTTCACCAAAGATTGCCGTCCCTACGCGGACCAGCGTGGCGCCTTCCTCGATTGCGACCGGAAAATCTTGCGTCATGCCCATCGAGAGTTGCGCGAGATCGACGCGAAACTCCGTTTGTAGACGATCGCGCAGCTCACGCAATTGAACAAAATATTTCCGTGACGCTTCCGCTTCTTCAGCAAGCGGTGGAATTGTCATTAGGCCCAAGATCGACAATCGCGGCAGCGCGAGCAGGCCTTCCATTTGGTCGCGGAGCTTCTCGGGTGAAAATCCAAACTTACTCCCCTCGCCTGCCACATTTACTTCGAGCAGAACGCGCGGATGCAATCCTTCTTCCTCCGCAATCCGATTGATGTCTTCAGCAAGGGCGAGCGAATCGACGCTGTGAATTAACTCGAAGAGCGGCAGCGCATGCCGGATTTTGTTTTTCTGGAGGTGTCCCACAAAATGCCAGCGCAGGTTCGACGGCAGTTCCGGAATCTTCGCACGCGCTTCCTGAACACGACTTTCGCCAAACAAAGTCTGTCCAGCCTCAATCGCCTCGCGCACTTTCTCAGCCGGATGCGTCTTGGTGATCGCAACGAGTTCGATCTCATCAACTGCGCGCCGCGCCTTCGCGGCAGCCTGCGCGATCTGTTCCCGCACGCACGCAACATTTTCAGCGATATCCATCGACTAGGATTCTAATGAATTCCGGCTGTTCCGAAACCGCTGGATATTGCGTTCGATCATCATTATTTGCTCGCAAATCGCTCAGCAACCAGGCAGAACGAGTTAATCATGAAACGCTATTCACTTCTTCTCGGAATCATGGTTGCGGCGGTCAGCTGTTCCAGTTTGCTCGCCCAAGAAAAAGCCGTCCTGCAACCTAATGCCACCGTCCTCAGCATCCTTCAGGGCAGCGCCGGCAAAACTGTCGAGCTGCATTTGAGATCTGGAGAAAAAATGGGAGGCAAGGTCGCAGAAGTCACTGACAACGTCGTCCATCTTTCCAATTTGACCGGCGCGGAATTTTTCGACGCCTTTGTCGACATAAAAGACATTTCGGCCGTCGTAATTCGCGTGGCCGGCAGATAGCAGTTTAGTCTTCGGGCGGGGTCGGTCGGTCCCGGCAGAGCCTCCTGCCGCAGTGGGGCATGCCCAGATCAAGCCAAGTAGAGAAGCCTAGAACTCGTCTGGTAAACGGCGCTGTCATGTTAAGCGAAGCGAAACATCTCTGGTTTATTTGCAGTTGGGGATTGGTCCAAACTGATCCGAGATTCTTCGCTCCACTCAGAACGACATTATCACATCGCTTGTAGTCAAATGTGACAAAGCAATTCCAACATTTGCTTCGCGAGTTTCGGGCCGATGCCGCTTTCTTCGTGTTTGAAATAGACGAAGGCGTCGCGCCAATGTGATTTTTGTTCGCGCACAAATTCGGCCCAGTGTTCGACGTCAGTCTTTTGATAGTCTTCGCGGCGGAGGCGGAGATAACCGTAGTCGGCGGTGATTTTTTTCGGCGTCGCGAGCGTGTCTGTGTCAGCAATGCAAAGCGCGATGTTGCGTAACTTGAGCAGCTCGAAGATTTCGTCGTCGAACCATGATTCGTGACGGAACTCGAACGCGGCGCGTATCGAGGGCAGTTCGCGAAGAAATGAGTTCAAGACATCCGCATCTTTTTTGAAAGTTGGTGGTAATTGAAACAAAACCGGGCCAAGTCGTTCGCCGAGGTCGCCTACGACTTTCAAAAAATACTCCAGTGTGTCCGCACAATCGCGCAACTTTGACCAATGCGTGATTTTCTGCGGCGCTTTAAGCGCGAACCGGAAATTTTCCGGCGTCAGCGTTTTCCAATTTTCAATCGTCTTTGGCGACGGGATTCGGCGAAAAGTGTAATTGATTTCGGTGGTAGAAAATCGCTCGGCGTAAAACGGCAGCATCTTCGCCGCCGGCAAATCTTCCGGGTAAAAATTCCCCTTCCATTCCGCGTATTGAAAACCCGAGGTGCCGATCCAGAATTTCATGCAAGGGATTGAGTTCCAAAATTCTCTGAGCAAGTGGATGCTTCAAGCGCGATTAATGAATTTGGCGACATCCGCCGTGCAGGGCGCATCCGAATTTAATATGGCGGTAAGCTCTTTCCGCCGGCGCAAAATTGACCGGAAGAGGGAGGTCTATTGCCGTCGCAACTAAAACAAGAAAGGGGAAATCATGAAGAAAGTGCTCTTGAGCATTGCCTTGGCATGTGTGGCATCGTTTGCGTTGGGGCAGACCTCGCGGCAGCCGCCTATGCAGACGCGACAGTTGCCGCAGCAGCCACAACAGCAAACCACAACCACCACGACGACCACAACCGAGGCCAATGGGACAATCACGGAGTACACTCCGGGGAGCGCGATTGTCCTTAGGGAAAGCACTGGTGCGGTGCGCTATCGCTTCGGCAAGACCGTCACGTATGTGACCCGAAGCGGCAGAGTGTTAGACGAGGATACGGTGAGAACAAGGATCAAAGTAGGGGTTCCCGTCCGCGTCCATTACACCGGGACAGCTCCCGACATGACGGTTGATCGCCTGATCCTCGAGGAGGATTGAGACCTAGTCTCGTTTGTCTCCATCGCGCCTTACTGTTCTGCCTTAAATGGCGGAACAGTGCAGGCGCGTTTTGTTTATGAGCCCATGTCTCCACTGGAGCCCAGGGTTTGCGAACTGGCGGAAGTCTACCGTTATTTCCAAAACGACCGCACAGTCTTTAATCAGCGATCAAATTGCGTGAAGGTTATTTTACGTTTTGCAATCATCGCCGTCTTGATCTCGAGCGGCGTTCTCCCGGCGACGGCGCGAAGAAAGCCAGCGCGCGAGCCCACTCCAAATAAGGCGCACATCGAAGCAGCTACTCGTCTCCAGATTTTTCTTGATCGAAACAACTTCAGTCCCGGTAAACTCGATGGTCGCTACAACGAATTCACCTGGAAAGCGCTAGCGCTCTATCGCGAATCGCGCGGAGAACAACTGCAAATCCTTCCTCCACAGGGCAAAACCAAATCAGATATTGCGCCAGATGTGACCGGCCTTAACCTCGACGGCATAGGGCCCGTGTTCATTTCCTACACTGTCACGGATGCCGATCTTGCGAGCGTCGGCCCGTTGCCGAGCAGCGTTTCCGCGCAGGCCAAATTAAAATTTCTTCCTTATCGCGATGCAGCCGACGCCATCGCCGAGAAGTTCCACAGCGATGTGCATTTGCTGGAGCAACTTAATCCAGGCAAAATGAAAACAATCAAAGCCGGCGATCAGCTCACGGTTCCCAACGTCGAACCATTTGAGCTCGCTTCGGTGAAGGAGATCAAGCCAGGTAGCGACCGCAATAGACAGCCCGCAAACGACATTGAATATCAGTCCGACGCACAAAGTGAAAGTACAGACGAGAACAAACAGATGAAGAAAGGCGAAGCCGCATCAGCGCCGGTCGCCATAAAGATCGACAGCAAAACGAACATGCTTGGGGTATTTGAAGGAGACAAGCTCGTCGCCACGTATCCCGTCACAATTGGCTCCGCGCATACGGCCTCGCCTATCGGTGAATGGAAAGTAAGCCGCATCACGAAGATGCCTACTTTCCGGTGGGATAAGGAAATGCTTCAACACGGCAGGCGAAGCGGCAATTTTCATTTGCTTCCGCCGGGGCCGCGCAACCCAGTCGGTGTGATGTGGATAGCGCTCAACAAAAAGGGCATCGGCATTCACGGCACCAACAGCCCCGATTCGATCGGTCGCGCTGCGAGCCACGGTTGCATTCGTCTCGCCAATTGGAATGTAGTACGGCTCGCAACAAAAATAAAGCCGGGCGACAACGTCTCCATCCACTAGGCTTCAATGATGAGTGAAACGCTCGCTGCTCGCGCGCTAAAGACCCTGCACGAGTGGGTCCAATCAGAAAGCCTGCGGAAACATTGCTATGCGGTCGCGGATTCGATGAAACATTTTGCCCAATTGCGCGGCGAAGATGTCGATCTTTGGGAAGCGGTGGCACTGTTACACGACATGGATTATGAGCGTCATCCGAATCTGGAACACAGCCCAAATGAAGGGCATCCGTTCGTAGGTGTAGCGTGGTTGCGGGAGAACGGTTGGAGCGAAGAAATTTGCCGCGCGATTCTTTCGCACGCGGATTACGCAAACATCCCGCGCGAGACGCCTCTAGAGAAAACTCTCTACGCGGTAGATGAACTAAGCAGCTTCGTTATCGCCGTCACGCTTGTGCGCCCGACGAAGAGTATTCACGATGTCGATGTGCGAGCGGTGAAAAAGAAAATGAAAGACAAAGCATTCGCGCGCGCCGTGAATCGTGATGACATCATCCGCGGAGCGCAAGAACTGGGTATGCCACTCGACGAAGTCATCATGGAAGTTATCGCTGCGCTTAAGTCTGACGCGGAGCGACTGGGTCTTGCTAGATCGCAAGTTAATTGATCGTCCGAGCTTGTTTTTGGATAACTTTTTGCCACCTAGTAGTTATGAACATCGGCATCGTCGGAGCTGGAAACGTAGGTGGCGCGCTTGGGAGATGCTGGGCCGCTGCGGGCCATAGCATTAAGTTTGGTTTACGCGATCCTCGCAAATCAGAAATTGTCGACCTTGTAAAGAAGTGCGGTCCGAACACCAGTGCGGTTTCCGTCGCCGAAGCGGCTGCGTTTGGTGAAGTGGTGACGATCGCGACCCCATGGCCAGCGACACAAACTGCGATCGAAGGTGCAGGAGATTTGAGCGGGAAAATCGTGATCGATTGCAGAAATCCGCTGAAATCTGACCTGAGAGGACTTGCCATTGGTCACACGACATCGGCCGCCGAGCAGGTCGCTTCTTGGGCAAAAGGTGCGCGGCTAGTGAAATGTTTTAACACCACCGGCGCGAATAACATGGAAGACCCAAACTACGGAGGCGATCGGCCAGTAATGTTCTTGTGCGGCGACGATAACAATGCAAAGAAAATGGTGATGAAGCTTGGCGAAGATATCGGCTTTGAGATGGTTGATGTCGGCAAGATCGACATCGCGCGCCTGCTCGAGCCGGTAGCGATGCTCTGGATTCATCTCGCCTTTACGACTCCGCTTGGACGCGATTTCGCATTCAAGCTTCTTCGCCGCTGACGTTCCATCTCCATAAGCCCTGTGATTAACGAAGTAGACGACACGTCTGCCTCTACAGCTTTTCAGCGATAATTTCCAGGACCACCGGCGTAAGCATCAATGCGTTCGGATTCGCTTCTGCACGGAAGCAACGCTTGCGAGCGTCGGTTTACCGCGAGCATTTCGGTTGCGACGTTGAATCAGTGTTAGTGATGCGCTAATACCAACGGCAAGGTCGGCAGCTATTATTTTCTCCGTCGTGGTTGCGAACAGCAGGGCTCTTTTGAAATCAGGTTTAGTGCGAGTGATCTTCCAATGCTTATCCATAACGTCACGACTTCCCTTTCGCGAGCAGGTCGATCGCATCCTTGCGGAGATAGTTCTTGCGAATGGCTTTGCGAAGGAATCGGGTCGTGATGCTGCCCTGTTCCACGCACTCTCTCAGTAACGCGAAGAACAACTGTTCTTGGCGTGGATCTGGGTGGGTTTGGTAGCGGACCGTCCGGTCCCCTATGGCGGAGACTATCCGGCGAGCGACCCGCTTCAGCGCCTTCAGCCAGACGGGGCCTCTTGGCGCGTATTCGTGGTAAACGAGCGGCAAGCCGGTCTTCCACGGCTGCGTCGGGATCTCTGTATTGTGCAGGAGCTTCGTCTTCTCGGTCAGCGTGTCGAAGTGGTTCCATTCTTCCTCGAAAAGCCCGATTCGCTCTGGCGACTCATCCAGCAAGTGGAGCCACGGGCCCATCTTTAACCGGCCTCTAAAGATATCATCGATCTCACGCTCCCACTGCCAGTGCGTCAACTTGCTGCAATCGAGCAGCATGACGGCGGAAGAATACAGGCGCCGGCCCTGCAGCACTCTCTCGCGGCACAGGATGGCCTTGCCGCGCATGTCCCGACTGAGCAGCTCATACACGTCGTCGATCGCGAAGACGTCGGGATCGATAACGAGCGCCCGGCCTTGGAAGCCAAGGAGGGTTGGGACCATGCGGCGGAGTGGGGCGAACGCTTGCAGATCGCGCCGGCGCCAGACAGACGGCGCGCTGCCGTCCCACCAGAAGAATGTCTGATTGTGTCGCTTGTACAGATGCGGGGTCTCTTCCAGCCGGAGCAGGCGGACATCGAACAGGTGCGGGCTGTTGGATCTGGACTTAAGCGAGTGCGCGCCGACCAGCGCGGCGACCATCTGCTGGTCATTGGTGTAAATGACGACGGTTGGTTTCGTGGCGGCTATGTTATACGCGGCGCTCCGCCACCTTCCAAGCGATTTTGGCTTACGCACGCTAATTTGAGGGTATACCAACATTAACGGCGCCGCCGTCCTCAATCGCCGGCACGATCCGGAAAGGTTCGAACCGAGCTCCAAAATCGCTGGATTGATAGGAGGCGAGTACTTAGCAATAAATCGTGCCGTTTTCGATTTCGTCTCTGGCACGATGTACTTGCGGCCACCATTGCAGTGAATCACTCAAATTATTTTTCCGCAATAATCTCCAGTACCAGTGGCGTGAGCATAAGGGCGTTGCGATTGCTCACTGCACTTGCCAGGTCGGCACGAACTTTGTCGGCGAACTTCTGATCGATTCGTCCCATCTCAATGAGCCGGGGAAGATAAATTTCGATGAACGTAGCAGGCCATTGCCACATATAATCGTTCGGCCGCAGGCAGAACACGTGTGGCCGAGCTGAACGAATCACAAAACCGCTGCCCGCAAGCAGCTCCGGCAACCTGGCCGCGCCGTCGGGGTCACCGCCGGATTCGCGCCAGGTCGCAATCACGTGTTCGCGGAAACGTTCCTGCATCGCCAGTCGCGGGAAAAAGCGCCAGGTCTCGTAATGCCCATACTCGTGGAAGATGGACAAACTGCCTTTCGGCATGACGCGGGCAAGTTTTTGAATGAGCAGCGATGGATCATTAACGAAAGAGACCACCCAGCGGCCCCAGGCGAAGTCGTAATCGCCCGGCGGCAACTCATCAGTCATCAAATCGATCTCGTGAATCTGAACGTTGCTAAGGGAGCGCACGTGAATCATTTCTCGGAGCGCATTTGCGAAATTTTTCGACCGCTCGAGCGCGACCACTCCGCCACGTTGCCCAACAATTTCAGCAAGATCGACAGTGGCGTAGCCGGGACCGGCGCCGATATCGAGAACGCGTTTGCCAGCAGTGATGCCGGCTCGTTTCCAGCAATCCAGCGCGACCGGGCGCCAGACGTCGTGTTGCAGGCCGAGCCGGGAAATTTCTTCCTCATGCGTGCCGAGAATGTAATCGCGATCCGTTGACATACGGTCACCGTCGCCGATTGCGGCGAGATTACCACGCGATAGTTGCGCTCAATTCTGACCCATTCTATTCATTTCAACCGGTAGAGGAAAATCACAGAGCTGACCATCGCAATGACGGTACCGACCTCCAATCGTACCCGTTCGTTGTAAGCGATTTCATTAACGATGGGTAACGAGACCTGAGTCAGGCGAAGGCTTCGACGAGCAATATCGGAGCTTCGGGCGTTTCGATCCTTTTGACGCGAAGCGACTTTTGAAGCGCTTCGGAGAGGCAGATCTTCGGTTTCAAATAGATCCGCAGTCGTTTGTCGCCGCAACGCCTAGAGCGACACGGCGTCGCCGATACAATTCCATCGAGATATTTATTCATGAAGAAGATGAGGAGAGAGCCAGAAGGATACTAGGTCAAAACCTGCGGGTCTGAGGTCATCTGGTCTACGCGTCCTCTTGAAGCCTAGGACCTAGACCGGAATGCAAACACTTCCTGTTTAGCTATGACCGGATAGCGGGTTAGAATGGTTAACCTCGATAGTTGCACCTCGAGCTGGCGCTGGTATTTCGCTCGTAATCGACGACCGTTACGAGGACGCGATATCAATTGCCATGGATTACGTAATTCGTCCGCTCGTGGCTGAAGATGAATCCATTCTTTGGGAGATGTTGTATCACGGCCTGTCCTCACTCGCCGAACAGGAGCGGCCGTCGCGCGAGATCGTGCACCGGCCAGAGTTCTCACGGTACGTTGCAGGCTGGGGCCGTGCTGGCGACACAGGATTTGTCGCGCATGACAAAAAAGATGGGTCGCTGCTAGGCGCGGTTTGGCTGCGACGGCCGATTGGCAAAACACACACGCCGCCGCAACTGGCTCTTGCCGTGAAACCGGAGCACCGCGGGCATGGCATCGGTACGGCGCTGCTAACGCAATTGGTTCGCGCGAATCCAGAGCAGTCAACAATCTCGCTCAGGTTCGTAGCAGGCAAACCTGTGTTGCGGCTTTACGAGCGATTCGGATTCAAGGTTATTGAAAAAAAGCCCGGCGCCGTCGTGATGCACAGAGAAGCCTAAAGAGTGCTGAAAAGCTCAGGGCGCAAAAATCAAAAGCACAAAGACAGCGAACAACAACAAATGAACGCAACCCTGCAAAACGTTCGTCCTGCCGCTGGTGAAGGTAACCACGCTCACGGCTAATGTGAGCAGGAGGAGTGGGAGATTCCCGCCTTGCACGCCAAGTGTGACTGATCGTTTCGTGATCAGCCCGATCGTCAGCACAGCGGGAATGGTTAGCCCAATGGTCGCCAGCACTGACCCGAGCAGAATGTTTATTGAACGCTGGAGCTGGTTTTGGAGGCTCGCGCGGATGGCACCCAGCCCTTCGGGAGACAGCACCAACGCAGCGATAATCGCGCCGCCAAATGCCTGCGGCATATGAAATCGCTCAATACTGTTATCTAACGGAATGGCGAACTTTTCCGCGAGCAAAATTACGGTAAACAGGTAAACGAGCAGCATCGCCGAATGAAAAGCCGTTGAGCGAATCTGGAGGGGCCGATGAGAAGAACCCGCTGCCAGCGCGATCTCTTTTGACTCCTTAAAATAATGTCGGTGTCGCACGGTCTGGATGAGCAGAAAAATCGCGTAAAGCAAGAGTGACACCACAATCAGAAAGACTGCCTGCTCGGTGGAGAACGTTGGCCCGCTGGTTGAAGTGGTGAAGACCGGCAACACCAGACCGAGCACAGCCAGCGCCATGATCACATTGAGATACGAGTTTACACCTTGCAGATTATAATGCTGCTCACGGTGACGCAGTCCTCCCCTTAACAGAGAGAGCCCCACCAAACCGTTAAGCGCGATCATAATTACGGCAAAGATCGCATCCCGTCCGAGCGTTGGATTGTTTGCGCCGTGCAACATTGCCGTAGATATCATCACCACCTCGATGCTGATCGCCGAAAGCGTCAGGATTAAAGTTCCATAGGGTTCGCCCCATTTGATGGCGAGACAGTCGGCATGGCGCACCACACAAATTGCCGACCAAAGGATAACGGCAAAAAGCCACAGAAAGACAACGATCACCGCGACTGGGTGCGCAACGATTTCGACCAACTGACCTCCAGCTGCAAAAAAAATCGCCGCGGTTCCCAAACCGATTAGCAGCGCAAATTCACCGCGTACGACCTCTACAAAATGCGGGGCGCTTTTGGTCTGGCGCGTTCGTTCTGCCTTTCCCGACATGCGCGCGAGCATATGGAGCGCATCTCCGCCATGCAATCACGCGATCACGCTCGCCTAATGTGACGTAAGCGTTTCGCCTGCGCCCTGTGGACATTCCGCCAGCGTCGACGCTTGCGGTACTTTGCGTATTAGCTGTACCTACTCTTTTCGCTGGGCAAGCGGCAGGAATTCCTCGCGCACAACTTTGCCGTCTTTCACTTTATAGATTCCCACCTCCGACATCTGCATGCGCTTCTTGGAAGCTTTCTCGGTTACATCGATATCGAACTGCACAACAAAGGTATCGCGAGCCACAAATGGTCCACTGACTTTCGCACTATGCACCTCCATGTTCTTCTCCCACCACTCGGTTTTCCCGCGCACTTGATCAATGCCGCGCATTTCCGCCGGCATGTTTTCCATCTCGCGCGCCTCCACGCTGACAATGTCTTTCGCATAGAGATCATCGAGCGCCTTCATCCATTCGCCTTTGCGGCAATAGTCCACCAGTTTCTTTCCAACTTCTTCTGTATTCATTCTTTCTCCTTTAGATTCGGTTCATGGGGATGCAAACGTTTTGTTTAGGGTCTTCACGATTAGCCACCAGCGATAGCTCCAATGATGAGAAAGGGCTCCGATCCCTTTGCAATCACGTCGGGCAGCGGAACATCTGGCGGTTCGTGAGACAAATCCTCTCCGCAGGCAAAGAACCGCACCATTGGCCGCCGGAGTCGCGTGACATGATCGCGTATTGTTCCCCGCAACATCGGATATTGCGCTTCGAGCGCATCGAGCACTGAACGCTGGGTCACGGGAGTCTTAACCTCGAGTTCCACTTCGCCGTCAACGCGCGCGAGCGTGCGTAGATGAGGTGGGAGAACAACACGAATCATATTAAATGATGCTACAAAGAAGCCTCATAGATATCTCAACAGCATGCAACCCGGCAAGGCACTACGATCCAGGTCGCATCGGATCCAGCACCGCATCGGATCCAGCACCGTACAATCTTGCAAAACGTGCGCCACGGTCCCGAGGTGGAGAGACAAAAAGCGAATGCCGGAAATCAATCCCAACGGTGTGACAAAAAATCTTGAATCGGACTGGCATCCGCGGTGCATCTCACCGGAAACACTCAATTGTTGAGGATGAAAGCAATACCACATGGAATTTGTAACGCGAGTCGCCCCACTTCCGTTACTCCCATCAAAAACGAGCGTCATAATTTTTGGAAAGCCGTCTTCTTCACGGTGATTGCCGGCACTGCATTCCTGCTGTTATGCATTGTTCAGGCCACCTCTCCGCCAGCGGCTGTTAAGGTGACAGTCAAACCCGAACGACCTCTCATCGAGCGGCGTGATACACTGCAGTCGATCAACTTCGATTTCGTACTGGAAAATACAGGATCAAAACCGTTGCATCTAAATCGGATCGAAATCGCGATCTTCGACAGCGACGGTAAACTCGAACTGCGACGTGAACTGGACGAAAACGGCCATCCAAGTGGGATGACAACGATTGAAACGCGCGACTTGCCGGCCGGCAGCGCAATCGGGATTTTCAACCCCTTCACCACTTTTGGAGACGAGATCACTCTGGCGAAGGTTTCTTACACATTTTTCTTTAACGAATCGGATTATCGGACGGCTACACCGCTGGATTATCAATTCATGGCAGAAGTTACGGTAACCCCTCAACAATACATCGGTAAGACAGAGCTTGTCCTCCCAGTCCGGGCGCGCACCATCGTCTTCGATGGCCATGATCTTTATGCACATCACCGACGACTCAATCCGGCGGATCCAGAGGTTCGTAAATTCTTGCCCTCCGGTAATGCCGACCGATACGCCTATGATCTATGCCCGGTGAATCCCAATGGCGAGATGTACAAGGATACTCCATACGAAAAGAAGAATTGGTACGGCTACGGAGTACCTGTTTACGCGACGGGAAACGGTCGCGTGGTGTTCGCTGTGAATGATGTTCCCGAAAACAGCTACCAGTACAAGAAAGTAATTTATGCGGATTTGCCGCAAACTGACAAGTACAAGCGGTCTAATGGCAATTTCGTTGTCATTGATCACGGCAACGGCGAGTACAGTCATTTCGATCACATGAAGCCTGGTAGCGTTCGAGTAAAATCTGGCGACCAGGTAAAACAAGGAGATCAGATCGGCGCAATCGGGTTTTCGGGCGACGCATTTATCCCACATCTCCATTACATGCTCACCGACAATGCAGATCCATTTCACGCCGAGGGCTTGCCTTCCTATTTCCACAACTTCCGCCGCATCCTCGGTTCCTCAACACGCGATGTCGATAAGGGACAAATTGATAGTGGCGACATCGTAGAGCCAAACACAAACTGACGAGCTGTGTCATAGATTCCTTGGCAGAATCAGAACGCAACCGGGCAAAAGCACTACGATTCAGCTCGCATTCGGATCCGCCAACCCGCGATAACAGCTGCTACAACCCACGGCCCGAGCGCCAGTAGCTGCGCATCGGGCTCCCACATCGTGAAAGCACACACGTTCGCGGATGCGTGGAACAGCATCGCCGGAACGACGCTGCCCCGCGCGCGCATCACAAGCAATGTGATGACCATAGACCACGCCATCAACATCAGAGCAAAAGGCAGAAAGCCGGTCCCATACTGAGGCGTGCCTGCGATCATGAACAGCGGAAGATGCCAACAAGCCCACGCGACGCCGAGGATCAGCGTCCCCACAATTGGGCCGAACCGCGCGATCAATCGCGGAAGAGCAAAACCGCGCCACCCCGGTTCCTCGCCCAAGACCACAATGGTCTGCCCGAATAGCAGCGTCATCACAGTTCGTGGTGGATGGTGAAAAAGCGGCCCATGAGGCAAGCCAAAGCCGAGGACGACCGCATCACGCATCAGATAGATGATTGGTGGCACGCAGATCGCCAACATTGCCCACTGAAACGGTACTTGCCGCAGGACCCGGCGATAAAATGCTGGTAGTCCACCGCGCCCACCCTCAGCCGCTGTGGTCACGACCGCCGCGGCGTGTGGCGCTACGACGGCCGTCAAATACAGCCAGCGCCCAGGTCCTACCAAAAAAGAGAAGTGCTGGGCGAAAAGGGTAGTCCAAGCCGCCCAGCTGATCGCATACGCGATGAGAAAGAACATCGCGAGTCGCGTGTTGCTTGGCTGGGTGCCATTCAATGCAAACAATGTTGCTACCGTACCGATCCGCCAGCAGGGATCACGGCAGCGTTTGGACTTCCACCGAAAGAACAGCAGGCAGATCACGCACAATCGGCTTCCAGCTGTCGCCGGCATCGGCCGATGTGTAAACTTGTCCGCCAGTCGTTCCAAAATAAATGCCGCACGGCTCGAGCGAATCGACAGACATCGCGTCGCGCAAGACATTCACGTAACAATTGCGTTGCGGCAGACCTTTCGTGAGCGCTTCCCATTCGTTGCCGCCTGTTCGGCTGCGGTACACGCGCAGCCTGCTATTAGGCGGGTAATGCTCCGAGTCGCTCTTGATTGGCACGACGTAAATCGTCTCCGGCTCATGCGCGTGAACGTCGATCGGAAAACCGAAATCACTCGGCAAGTTGTCGCTGACTTCCTGCCAAGAATCGCCGGAATCGTCGGTGCGCATCACGTCCCAGTGCTTTTGCATGAAGAGCGTGTTCGGACGCGATGGGTGCATCGCGATGCGATGAACGCAATGACCAACCTCCGCATTCGGATCGGGAATGTATTGTGAATGCAACCCGCGATTGATTGGACGCCATGTTTTTCCGCCGTCATCGGTGCGGAATGCGCCTGCAGCCGATATAGCGATGTACATCCGTTGCGGGTTCTTTGGATCGAGAAGAATCGTGTGCAAACACATCCCGCCTGCGCCCGGCTGCCATTTCGGCCCGGTGTCGCTGCCGCGCAGCCCGGCGAATTCGTGCCACGACTTGCCGCCATCGGTGGTACGAAACAGCGCCGCATCTTCCACACCAGCGTAAACGGTGTCGGGATCGTCTAACGACGGTTCCAAATGCCACACGCGTTTGAATTCCCAAGGATGCTGTGTTCCATCGTACCACTGGTGCGTAGTGAGCGGCTTCCCGGTCTCGGGCGAAGTGTCGTAAACGAATTTGTTGCTCTCGCCTTTCGGCATACCGTCGGGGCTTTTCAGTTCCTCCGCGCTACTGCCGGGCGTATTCCAAGTTTTCCCGCCGTCGTCAGAACGCTGAATGATCTGTCCGAACCAGCCGCTCGTTTGCGACGCGTAGACGCGGCTCGGATCAACCGGCGAACCTTTGACATGATAAATCTCCCAGCCCGCAAAATGCGGACCCCTCACCTTCCATCGTTTGCGCGTGCCATCCGCTGTTAGAATGAACGCGCCTTTCCTTGTGCCGACCAATACTCGTATGTTGCTCATGATTTAGATTTCTAACCGCGGATTACGCGGATAACACGAATTCATTTCCCAAGATGTAGCATCTGTTCTCTGTCGCATCGTATCAACCCTTGACCTCTCCCATCCGAGCTTTGACCAGCTTTTTCACGAGGGCCGCGGGTAAGGGTTTCTCCGGTGAAAAGCGAATCGTGCCCTTGCTGATATGGAACGCTTTCAGATCGTTCCGAAATTTTTTAAACGTGACCGAATTCCCTGGATAAAACGCGCAATGATTCGCCCAGGCGCCGAAGAAAACCAACGAACGCCCATTTAGCCGAAACGCAGGAATTCCGTAACTGATGCACTCCTCTGCTCCTGGCGCGGCGGCCAGAATGGTTCGACGAAGCTTCTCCAGAGTCGCCCGCTGATCGGAATTCACTTTCGTGATGTATTCGTCAATCGTTCGAGGTTTTTGTCTTGCTGAAGCCATAACGATTCGGATCATTTTTCCGCATAAGCGGCTTTCAATTTATTGATGTCGATCTTCTGCATTTGAAGCATCGCTTTCATGACTCGTTCGGATTTTTCGGGATCCTTGTCGTGCAACATCTCGCTCAAAACTGTGGGCACGACTTGCCACGACAAACCAAATTTGTCCTTGAGCCAACCGCACGTTGATTCCTCGCCGCGGTCAGCAGTGAGTTTCTCCCAGAAATAATCCACCTCCTCCTGGGTTTCGCAGTTCACGACGAACGAAATTGATTCATTGAATTTGAACAGCGGCCCGCCGTTGAGCGCCACGAATTGCTGGCCTTCGATCTGAAATTCAACGGTCAAGACCGATCCCGGCGGGCGGCCACTCTGTGATATTTTGGCTGCTTCTTCATCGTAGCGGAGAACTTTTCCGACTTTCGAGTTCTTGAAGATCGATGTGTAAAACTTCACTGCCTCCTCGGCTTGATCATCGAACCACAAAAATGGAGTAATCTTCTGCATATTGCTTTCTCCTCCAATTTCATCTCCGGACACGAATTACACGAATTGCCACGGATCTCCTAACCTTGAAATTGATTCGTGTCCGTTCGTGAGATTCGTGTCTCTATTCCTTTGTCGGCGGCGGGTACTGCGCGAATTTCGGGATCGCAGGATCCATTTGGTCCCACGGTTGCGCATCCGAAACGAAAATATCCATCTGCGGACGAAACCAACTTGGATCATCGAGGGTGGAAGCCAGGATTCCCACAAACTGCGGTTCCCCTTCTTCAAATTCGCCTCTCGTCATTCGGGAACCGCATTCAGGACAAAAACCGCGTTTGTGTTTTCCGCGGGCTATGCTGGATGTGAAATGGTAACGCAATTGTCCGCGCGTTAGTCGAAGAGCCCCTAGCGGCAGTAAGACTGCTGGAGCGAATCCGCTGCCAGTTACGTGCTGGCAATCGCGACAATGGCATTTGAACATCATGATCGGCTCAGCCGTGCATTCGTAGCGAATCGCGCCGCAAGAGCAGCCACCGGTAAATGGAATCTTCATAGAATCATGTGCAAAGATGCCCTCGTTTCCAAGACAGCCTCAGGTTTGATCCGGAATTTCAGCCTCGACCAGTTTTGCCAGCAGGCTGAGCGATTCCTGCCAGCCGAGATAGCACGCTTCGGCGGGAATGACAGCGGGCACGCCTTCCTGCACGATGTTCAGTTCCGTTCCGCAGAAAACTTTTTTCAGCGTGATCGTCGCCTGTATTTCCCCGGGCAAGTTTGGATCGTCAAATTTGTCGGTGTAGCGAATGCGTTCGTGCGGCGTCAGTGCGACATACGTTCCGCCGAAGGAATGGCTCTTACCTGTCGAGAAGTTCGTAAACGACATTTTGTAACTGCCGCCAACTCTCGCGTCCATCTGATGAACCTTGCCGGTGAATCCGTTTGGCGGAAGCCATTTGGCCATCGCATCGGGATCCAGAAACGCGCGATAAATTTTCTCCGGGCTCGCGCGGAGCACTCGGTGGAGTCGGATGGTGTTTGCTGACATGATTTCTTCCCCTTTCGATGTGGTTGTGTGTCACTGAAGTGATCGTTTGGTTATGTCGCGTTTGTATCTGGCTCGATGATTCCAAATACATTGCCGGCTGGATCCTCTGCGTAGGCGAGCCAGCCGACTTCAGGGATTGCCATCTTCGGCACACAAATTCTGCCACCACCTTGCTCAATCTTCTTTATCGATTCATCGAGCGATGAAACGCCAATTGTGTTTAACGTGCCGGGGCTCTGGCCTTCCCGAGGCCGAGTGAGCCCGCCGTTGATCCCCGACTCCTCGTCATCCCCCGTGGTGACCAGCCAGTAATCAAGCGGGCCGCCAAACTTCTGGAACTTCCAGCCGAAAACATCCTGATAAAACGGACGGACTGCGTCCGGGTCGTCCGTGTAAATTTCGAAGTGAACTACGCGTGGCATCTTTCAATCCCTTCTGAAGATTTAGTTAAGTTTGTGCGTTCAGTACCGATCGTGGTGACGGACCCACTCCATCGTAAAGTCGAGGCGGTCCTCGTCACGCCCCTTCGGCACAAGATCGAGAAAATTGTAAGCGCCGACCAGAATATCGAGCCCGCGCGCGTAGGTGGAATAAGTGTGAAAAACGTCGCCGTTCTCAGCTTTGTAAAACACGCTCAAGCCAGGTAGCTCGTCGCTGATGAGTTCCTGCGTTTCGTAGTTGTAATACATTTTTCCTTTCGCCTTCTCTTCCCCGGTCGCTGAGACGTGATAGTCGAAGTTGAAATCGTTACCGTGCGACGAGACCCATTTGAAACGCCAACCCATCCGTTTCTTGAATGGCTCGATCTCCGACAGCAGCGCTCGTGAGACCACCACAAACGTCACGTCGCGATGCGGAAGATGCCAGTTGGCGCCGTCAAAGTGGTCCGCCAAATACGAGCAGCTCTTGCAACCTTCTTCCCAGCCAGGGCCGAGCATGAAGTGATAGACGATCAATTGACTGCGACCGTCAAAGAGATCGGCCAGCGTTTCTTTGCCATCCGGCCCATCGAATACGTAATCCTTGTCTATTTTAACCCATGGCAGCTCGCGTCGATGCCGGCTCACTTCATCGCGCAACCGCGTCAATTCCTTCTCACGCGTCAGCAGGTCCTTGCGCGCAATGAGCCATTCGTCTCTCGACACGACTTTAGAAGGGTTGAGTTCGCTTGTGTTTGTTTTCGGTTCCATTGTCTCGATTTTCATTTTTTCTCCTCCGGTTTCATTCGTTTGATCATTTCGTTCGGTTTTTAAAAATAATTTCCTACCGGCGAACGCGCTCAACCCGCCGGCTGAGATCGCGCTAACCGCGGCCAACGTCGCATTTGCAACGCAAACAGGGCACATAAGATGCCTCCGTTCCGCGGTTCTCGTCGGGCTACGAACTGAGGATTAAGATCAGGCCGTAGCAAATTGCGCTTCGCGTTGGGTTTCAGCCGAAAGCGGACATTCCGGCGCTACCGCTCTCACCTCCACGCGTATGCCATATGGCAGACCAGGACATTCCTTGGCAATGGCGAGGGCTTCGTCCATCGTGGCGACGTCCAGAAGAAAATAGCCGCCTATCGCCTCTTTGGATTCGGCGAATGGGCCATCGGAGACGATGCGGTCCCTGCCCGAAACGATTTTCCCCTCGCGTTCCAGTGGATTTCCGGCTACCGCTTTGCCCTCTTCGGTCAGCCGCCTGAACCACGCCATCCAATTGTCTGTGACCTTTTGCAGTTCCTCTGGCGAGAGGCTTTTGCGCAGGTCGGTGCCGCGAAATAGCAGCATGTATCCATTTTGATTTTGTGTGCTCATAGTATTGCTTTTAGTTGATAGTTGATTGTCGATAGTTTTTTGGATGTTTCAATGATACGACGAACGAGGAGACGGGCTTGGGACAATTATTTCGCATTTTCGTTGCTCTCCCAAATTCCGAACGCGTTTCCCTCCGTGTCCTGGCAGACGGCGAAATAGCCCATCTGCGGCACGGCCGTTTTCGGCATGCAGATTTTGCCACCGAGCTTTTCAGTTTTTTTCGAGAATTCGCCCACCGAATTCACGCTAACGTAGTTGACGATCGGCTCCTGCGGTTGTTTACGCGCCTTTAGCGCGCCATCGGGAATGTCGTCGGCTCCGCCGGTGTCGATGTACCAATAATCGCCTCCACCAGGGAATGGATTGATCTTCCAGCCAAACAAATTGCTATAAAATGCCTTGGCGCGTTCCGGATCGTCGGCCGGGATTCCAAACCAAACGATCCTTGCAGCTTGTTTCTTCTCTGACTTGCTCATGTTTTTCCTTTCTGTTGATGTGTGACTTTTTTCTTCTCTCCAGATACGACGAACAAGCATGCGAGTTTGGGACAAATTATTTTGCGTTCGCTTCGCTCTGCCAAATTCCAAACGAGTTGCCCTCGGTATCCTGGCAGACGGCGAAGTAGCCCATCTGCGGCACAGCAGTTTTCGGCATGCAGATCTTGCCGCCTAGCTTCTCGATCTTCGCCGCAAAGTCAGTTACAGAATTCACGTTGACGTAATTAATAACCGGCTCTTCTGCATCTTTGCGTTT